>Ga0209824_10002238_pt1 | contig 10168 bp, 10 predicted proteins | sample VDWuncwatermetaG_FD_184124 | JGI IMG/M metagenome (GOLD analysis project Ga0209824, IMG submission 184124) | Wastewater microbial communities from Netherlands to study Microbial Dark Matter (Phase II) - VDW unchlorinated drinking water (SPAdes)... ...
TAATGGTTTAGCTTCATTCATTGTGTATATAAGAGTACAAATTTCTAACCAACGGCTTAAAATAATAGTTATTAAGCCATTGGAGATTCTTTCCTTCGAGAGGATACCCTACCTCGCAATATCTGCAATTTTCCAGATGGTTTTTAATGACGGAGCTCCTCAATCCGATATATTTATCCGAATGCCATATATTCGATATATTATCACGAAGAAGATTCCCGATATTCTTGTTCTCATGAGGCATTATCCCGTTGCAGGGGCTTATATTGCCATCTGCATGGATCATGATAAAATTCCATAATTGATAACACCTTCCGGCGCCATTGCCGCTTAAGAAACTAACCCTCAACTTGCTCTTTTTAAGCCTTGACCTAATTTCTTTTATCAACAGCCTTGCCTTATCTTCTGTGATATTAAAACTATCATACTTTCCGAACACAGTCGTTAACTGCACAAAGCTGATTTCATCTACCTTATTAATTTCGCAGAAATCTATGAGATTAAACAAATCATTACAATTGTCGCTATTGATAACGCTATTTATGACTACGCGTAAATTAGGGCTTAAATCATTCCTTATTTTCAAAGCATTAACTATATTGTTGCGCACAAGATTGTGAATTTCAGCCGGTACGCCATTTATCTTACTGGCAAGCGCAGGATTGGTGCTATGGAATGAAATCTGTATCCTGGTCAAGCCTGATTTTATTAATGCCTTAAAACATCCTTCTCCGAGTAAAACAGCGTTTGTTATTAAATTAATAAATGGGATTTTTTGCTGCGAGGCAATGGAGACCATTTCGAAGATATGTTTATTCAATAAAGGTTCGCCTAGACCACAAAATATCAACCCCTTTATCTTTGGAAATTGAGCTATAATTGATGCAAAGTCTTTCAAAGACAGGTATGACCTTGTGCCCTGAAACTGCTTTTGATAGTCGCACATGAAGCATTTGAGATTGCAGGCATTAGTCGGCTCTATCATCATTATACGCGGCAGGTCGGGTTTTAAATTGCGGTAATACAATTTATCTAATAATCTCATAGTTTCGTAATTTTTATACCTATGTAAAGCTTGTCAAAGGCTGGATATGAAAGGTTCTTAGCCATGGGCTCTCTATTTTCTTATCGTCCAGAAATCGGCAGCCAGGGTTTCTATATACTCATAAGGCATTGTAAAATACCCCTGCTTACCCCAACCTGTACCCCAGGAATTACGCACCAAAAACCGCTTTTCTTTCTGATTGTAACCTACGGCGAGCACGGCATGGCCGCCGATCATACGCTCGCCTTTTTTAGGCATTACTACCCTGCCTGTCTTCTCCGTCTGCTTGGACTTGAAGCTTTCGTAAACCGCAAAACCGAAGACAAAAGGATAACCTTGCGCAAGGCAGGTAAGCATTTCCGTTAAAGTGTATATGCGGTAATAAGACTTAATGCGGTGCCGACTGGCCTGAAGATAACAACGCACAGACGGTTTGGTATCAAAACGCGCAACAACATAAGGCCAGAGGATTTCCCAACAATATCCTGCTTTCTTTAAGGTTTTTATACCGTCTCTTAATGATGCCCCGGAATCATAATCTTCATTGCCGCGCAGAGCGCGCTCGTTATAGTAAATAAACAGCCGGCTCACATCGGTGTATTTGCGGTCCGGCTTATTATCCAGAAACTCAAGATTACCCACCATGGCGCAGGCGGTGCAACTCCCTAACGCCCCTTGAGCTTCTACAGTAGAACAAAAACGGGTAAGATCTACCTGCTTAGGCAGCCTTATCTTTAACCTTATGGCGCTATAGAGATAATCTCTTTGATCAGGAAGGTCAGGAATCCATCCGTGAATCTTAGGCATAATCATATTTATGGCACCTTACTCAACAACCACCTGCGATTTTTCATATTCCAGGCTACTGTTTGCTTTATCCCTAAAGCAAAGCTCACCTTCGGCCTCCAGCCTAATTTTTTAATTTTCGAGGAATCGAGGGCATAACGCCAGTCATGTCCCAGGCGATCCTTAACAAACTCTATCAAGGTAAGGGGTTTTCCTAATATTTTAAGAATCTGCTTTACGACATCTATATTTTTTTGCCTATACCCGCTGCCGAGATTATAAACCTCTCCTATCTTTGCCTTCTTAAGCAATAGCAGTATCGCCTCAGTGCAATCCGAAACATAAAGCCACTCCCTCACGTTTAATCCTTTGGCGTAAACAGGAATCTTCTTATTTTGCAGGGCGCGATTTATTATCACCGGAATGAGCTTCTCCGGATACTGCCAGGAGCCGTAATTGTTACAAGGGCGGATTATAATCGCTGGGAAATTATAAGTCCTAACGTAAGACTTAATGAGCAAGTCCGCTGCTGCCTTGGAAGCGGCATAGGGGCTATTGGGCCTCAGGGGCGCATCTTCGCTAAAGCTGCCTTTCTCTATTTCTCCGAACACCTCATCCGTGGATATCTGAATAAATCTCTCTATATTAACCTTTCTGGAGGCTTCCATTAATATTCGGACACCTTTTATATTGGTCTCAATAAAATGCGCGGCATCTTTTATGCTCCTGTCCACATGAGTCTCTGCCGCGAAATTGATAACGGCTTGCGGCCGCTCTTTCTTAAAGATTGCCTCCATCAACTTTTCATCGCAGATATCGGCTCTATAGAATTTATACCTCCCCTTGGCCTCTTTGAGCCTTTCTAAGTCTCCGGCGTAAGTGAGATTGTCGACAATAACCACCTCAGGGACACAAATATAGGCACCCCGCCGTATCGGAACGGCGGGTGTTCTGCTTTCTGCAGAAGGACAGTCCCTGCCTAAGAAATTCTTGATAAAAGCGCTGCCTATAAATCCCGCGCCGCCAGTAACTAATATTTTAAGTAATCTCTTACGCATTCCTCCAAGACCTCATGTATATCTCGCACCTTAAAGCCAGCGTTTTCTAATTTCTTGGTAGATAAAACCAGATTAGTTCTAACCATGTTAAGTTTTTTATAGTCCACCACTTCATACTCAAAGCTCGGAACATGTTTTTTGTAGACGTCCAGAAGCTCAGGATAAGACAAGGCGCCTTTATTCACTACATTATATATTCCCCGCGCGTTTATATTAATTAAGTGTTTTAATGCCGTGACAAAATCAGGGACGTAGGTAACGGAGTTCGCAAGATTGATGACCTTTTTATAATTGATAAGCTTATCCAGCAGATTCTTTGGGTTTGGGCGATTATCCAGGGGGATCCTGGGCCTTACTATTAAAATATTAAATTTATTGCATAACGCCTCCAAGGCACTTTCTGCGTAAATCTTGCTTCTGCTGTAATAAAGCTCAAAGAAATCTGGTATTTTTTCTTCCGTGATAGGCCTGTCCTTCGAATAATCAAAATGATAAATGCAGCCACTGCTGATATGCACTAATTTAAGATTATTCCTTAAGGCAGCTTCGGCCAATATGATAGGAGAAAAAGTATTGGCGGATAAAGTCTTATCCTTGTCTAATTCGCAGTCATCAACATTTCTACCAATATATCCAATACAGTTTATTAAAATTTGCGGGGCATATTCTTTTATCTCTTCTTGCGCGTCTTTTATGGTATATATTTTCCTATCCGAAATATCGCAATTCAAATCTTCCTGCAGCCTTTTTCCAATATAGCCTTCGCCCAAAATAAGAATCCTATCTTTCATTTTCTGTTATCCCTTTCAGGTATTCACCGTAGCTGGTATTAATTGACTCTGCAAGTTTCTGCAGCTGCCTGAAATTTATGTATCCCATACGAAAGGCAATCTCTTCAATGCAGCCGATTTTTAAACCCTGCCTTTCCTCTATCGCCTTAATGAATACTGAGGCATCGATTAATGAATCATAGGTACCGGTATCTAACCAGGCGTAACCCCGGCTTAATAATTTTACTTCCAGTTTCTCCTTATTCAGGTAAACGTTATTTACATCCGTAATCTCCAATTCCCCGCGCTTAGATGGCTGAAGCCCCTTAGCAATATTTACCACCGTATTATCATAAAAATAAAGCCCGCATACCGCATAATTAGATTTAGGGGTTTTAGGTTTCTCTTCGATGGATATCACCTTGCAGTTCTTATCAAACTCAATCACTCCATACCTAGTGGGGTTCTTGATATAATAACCGAAAATGATGGCTCCTTGCCTTAAGGAAGACGCCTCTTTCAATAATTCTACAAGATTATGCCCATAAAATATATTGTCTCCCAAAATTAAACACACATTATCTCTACCAATAAATTTTTCTCCCACAATAAAGCTTTCCGCTATGCCCCCTGGCTCATTCTGCACGGCAAAGGATAGATTTATACCCAAATCTTGACCGCTTCCTAATAGTTCTTTGAACCTAGGCGTATCTTTGGGAGTAGAAATTATAAGAATATCTTTGATCCCTGCAAGCATTAAGACCGATAGCGGATAATATATCATCGGCTTATCATATACAGGCAGCATTTGTTTACAAACCCCTTTTGTGATAGGATACAATCTGGTTGCTTTTCCTCCCGCTAAAATTATACCTTTCACCCCGCACCTTCTCTTTTATTCATAAATAATTTATTATATTTCCTAATGTTTGCCCGCCTTCTAACTCTTAAGATTATTGAACATTTAGAAGGTGCGGGATTCATACTTAAACCTGCTCCTCTTGCGGAAACATAGAATGGGCTTCTTTTTTGAGGCGCTCTATTTCCGTTTTCAATCTTTCGTATTCTTTTGTTTTCCAGATAAAAAACTTATGGGTAAGCTGAAGCTTTGTTTTCGCCCCTTCAGGAGTAAGCAAATACATATAAGCGAGTTTATTTTGAGAGTTCTTAAAATTTTTGATCTCAATTACTCCTTTGTCAATAAGGGCATTGATAAGAAAATTTATCTTGCCCAGGCTAATCTCCAATTTTTGGGCAAGGCCCCGCTGCGTTACCCGGGGATTGTGCTCTATCTCTTGAAGGACATAAAGGGTTTTCTCAGAATCAAATATTTTGACTGTTTTATCCATTCTTTTGATGTTTGTTCACGCCTTGAACATAACTCTATCGAGGGTTTATACTATCATATTATACGATAAAATCAAGCAATTTTTATTTACTTTTGAGGAGGAAATTTTGATACTTCGGCAGTTTACAAACCTCGGCCTTTAGAGGTAAGGAAAAATTGCTCAGTATCAATCCTGAGCAAACCTCGAGTTTTAACCCGAGGTGTGTAGAATGGGTTGATTTTACGAGGAAAGGAATTTACTATAACTTAATGGGTTATAACAAAAAAGGCGGTTTTTCATCCATCCTTGATACTATATGCTGTTTTTCTTATTATAACCCTTCTTTGACTATATATTCTGTCAAATCAACAACGCGGCAGGAATAAGCCCATTCATTATCGTACCAGCCCATAATTTTGACCAGATTAGCGCCAATAACTTTGGTCAACTCTGCATCAAAAATACAGGAATAATTAGAGCCGTAAAAATCTTTGGAAACTAACGGCTCGGTAAGATACTGCAGTATTCCTTTTAGGTTACTTTCAGATGCCTTCTTAAATGCCTCATTTACGGATTCTGCTGTCGTATCTTTCTGAACAATACAGGTCAAATCAGTAAGAGAAACATCAGGTGTCGGAACACGAATAGCCAAACCGTCCATTTTACCTTTTAATTCCGGTATCACGCTGCCTATTGCTTTGGCAGCGCCAGTTGAGGTGGGTATCATAGAAACAGCTGCAGCGCGAGCTCTGCGTAAATCCTTATGCGCAAGATCCAGTATTCTCTGATCATTGGTATAAGAATGTATTGTCGTCATAATACCGCTTACAATACCAAAATTCTCCAATAAAACCTTGGCCATAGGCGCAAGGCAATTAGTTGTGCAGGAGGCGTTAGAAATTATATTATGTTTTTTGGGGTCATACTTTTTTTCGTTAACCCCCATGACTACGGTTATATCCTCGCCCTTGGCGGGCGCAGTAATAATAATCTTTTTTACTCCCCCGCTTGTAATATGGCCGATACATTTTTCTCTTTCAGTAAATACTCCGGATGATTCTATGGCTACCTCAACCCCGTAATCCTTCCAGGGTATCTCAAGAGGGCTTTTAGCGCTTAATACCTTCACTGTCTTACCATTTACAACCAAGGCGTCTTCTTTAGCTTCTACCGTCGCATTTAAGGCCCCGAAATTAGAGTCGTATTTAAGAAGATGCGCTAAGGTTTTTGTCCCTACAGGTAAATCATTTACCACTACAAAATCAAGATCTTTTGTTTGTTTTGTTAATGCTGCCCGATATACCAACCTGCCTATTCTGCCAAAACCATTGATACCCACCTTTACTGCCATTTTTTCTAACCTCCCTATTATTTTGCTGCTGTCAAATATTTTGCCGCTAATTCCGGAGGCGTAGATACCAGATAACAACCTGACCCCCATTCAAAACCGGCAACGCGCGTTAATTTTGGTATTAATTCAATATGCCAATGGTAATATTCCAGACCCCCATCGCCGTTTATGGGCGAAGAATGCATAATAAAATTATATGCCGGATTGGCAAATACATTCTTTATTTTAGTTATAGCGCCTTTTAATATTAACGCCAAGTGAGATATCTCTTCAGGCTGGATATGACAAAAGCAATTACTGTGGTTCTTAGGGATTATCCAAATCTCAAAAGGAAAACGCGATACAAACGGGCAAAAAGCTAAAAAATATTTATTCTCTAAGACAATCCTTTCTTTATCTTGCAATTCTTGTGTTATCATATCGCAAAATATACAGCGCTCGCGATATTCAAAATAATTCTGCGCTCCTTTTATCTCCTCTACTACATTCTTAGGCACCATAGGCAAAGCAATAATCTGGGTATGGGGGTGCTCTAACGAGGCCCCTGCTGCTGGCCCGTAATTTTTAAAAAGCAGTATGTATTTAAAACGTTTATCTTTCATAAGATCGAGAGAGCGGCGGTAACTCATAGAAATAATCGCCTCTATTTCTTCATTTAATAAATCGGATAAATCTTTATTGTGGTAAGGCGTCTCAATAAGGACTTCGTGCGCGCCTATGCCGCCGGACATATCATAGATGCCCAAGCCTCTCCTATCCAATTCGCCTTCAATCGCAAGAGCAGGAAATTTATTAGGAACAACGCGAACCTGCCAACCAGAAGTATTAGGCTGCGTAGAAGGATCGCGAAAAGAATCTATCTCAGGCGGAGTTATTGCTTCATTACCGGGACAAAAAGGACAAGTTCCGCTTTGCCAAGTATGCTCTGGCTCATGCTCAAAATCTTGCGGCTTGTTAGGATGGTCGGTATCTACTATAACCCATCTTCCGCCTATAGGATCTCTTCTTAATTCAGACATTGAATGAGCACCTCGTTAATTATTGTGTTTGCGAATTCAACCCAGCACTAATTTTTGTAATTAGGGTGGGCTTTAGATATGTGTTTAATACCGAAACACAGTTTTATTTCAGTTCAAGCACTAGTTCAAAAATTAGTGCTGGGTAAATTCAGCCATACAACTTAGCTTCGCCTTCGGCTCGCTAAGTTGTGGCTTCATTTACTCCTCTTAAAAACTTCGCCGCATCTTCAGGAGGCAGAGGACAAATATAAAATCCTGTGCCCCATTCAAAACCAGCAACACGGGTTAAACGCGGCATAATTTCAATATGCCAGTGATAATCATAATCAATGCTCTTCCAGTAACCTACTTTTGGACGCCTAAAAGGCGCAGTATGTAAGATATAATTATAAGGGGGGTCATTTAACCCAATTTTTAATTTCATGAGAACTCTTTTCATTACCCGACCCAACTCTAACCGCTCTTCCATCTCAAGATTAATAAAATCACTGGAGTGTTTTTTAGGCAATATCCAGGTTTCAAAAGGAAACCTTGCCGCAAACGGGCATATCGCAATAAAGCCGTCTATATCAAGGATAAGCCTATCCTTTGATTCTAATTCCTGTTTTATCAAATCGCAGAATATGCACCGTTCATGGTAATCATAATATTGCCGCGCTCCTACAAGCTCTTCTTTTACGCGCTTAGGATTAACAGGAGTGGCTATTAATTGAGACCTTGCATGCTTGACCCTGCCGCCTCCAGCTATCCAGCCGTGGTTTTTAAACACTAAAACATATTTGAAACGTTTATCTTTTTCCAAATCCACAATCCTGTCTATATAGCAGGTTATGACTTTTGATACCTGCTCCTCGCTTAAATCTGCCATATCAGCTATATGCTGATTAGCCTCTATAACAATCTCATGCGCGCCGATGCCATTCATAATATCATATAAACCCTTTCCTCTGCGGTCTAAATCTCCTTCTATCCTAAAGAACGGTGCGATACTAGGTACCACTCTTAATTCCCAGCCCGGGCTGTTTTTAGCAGTGTGCTTGGGCCTTATAGCGTATATTTCTGGAGGAGTCTGAAATTCGCTTCCTTCGCAAAAAGGACAAGGTTTATCAGAAGGAACCTCATGGGATTGGTCCGAGAATTGGTCAGGCCGCTTTGCGCGTTCTGTAGCAATAATTACCCACCTGCCTATAATCGGATCTTTTCTTAATTGTGGCATTGTATTCTTATTTCACCCTATGGCTATCCGCCTTTTACACCAGAAACACATCTGTCTTTGGCAGAGAAAGAAAATTTTAATTTATTAATTGTTCAATTATATCAAGAGTGCATCTGCTATGCAACTATTTTTTATTTATTTTTCCCTAATATCTCTCCCGAGTAAATTTTATGCCCTCTAATAAATTCCTCCGCTTTCATTCTTCTCTTACCTTCTATCTGTAATTCTTTAATTAATAACTCATCTCTTCTGGTTGCTACAGCTATGCCTTCCTTGGAAACCTTTATTATTTCTCCGGGTATATTGACACTTTGACAATCTGACAACCTGATAATTTCTGCGTCGTATATTTTTAATAATTTACTATTATAATATGTAAAAGCGCCCGGCCAAGCGATGCATCCCCTGATGAGGTTATGAATATCCTGAGCTGGTTTATTCCAATCAATCTGCCCGTCATCTTTTGTAAGTTTTGGGGCGGGAGCCGCTTTTTTTTCATCCTGAGGTATTAATTTATAATCGTTTTGCTCAATGGCGGATAATGCATCCGCAAGTGACTGTGCTGCTAATTGAGATAACCTCTCTCCCAAGGTAATAGCCGTGTCCGAAGCGCTAATATCTACAGCCTTCTGTAAAATTATCGGCCCAGCGTCCATCCCTTGCGTCATCCTTATGACAGTAATGCCTGTTGTCTTTTCTCCTTTAATTATTGCCCAATTTATAGGCGCTGCCCCGCGATACTTAGGCAAAAGTGAAGCGTGAATATTTACGGAAAAAATCTTAGGGATCCCTAAGATCTCAGGAGATAATATTTGTCCGTAGGCAATAACCACAAATAAATCAGGGTTCAAGCCTTCCAATAATCTTATTGCCTCAGGCGCATTAATATTATAAGGTTGATAGACTTTAAGGTTAGACTCTAACGCAATTGTTTTAATTATAGTTCCTTCCAAATGTAATCCCCGGCCCTTTTGCCTATCCGGCTGCGTAACTACACAAGAAACTTTATGCCCAGAAGTTAACAGGGAATTCAAAGACGAAACAGCAAAATTAGAACTGCCAAAGAATACTATATTCATTTTATAAAGGGTCTACATCTATCGTAATAATTATACCTGAATGTGGCAGGCTCTTTAAATGCAATTTCAGAAACTTGACTATCTTAAAAGGAGAATTTGCCTTAATTAATATCTGCCAATAGAAATTACCGCGTAATTTTTCGGGCTGCCCAGGATTAACGCAAACTATATTTATACCTTTATCTTTATTTATTTTTTTTAATTTATTAAATAAATCAGCACTTATTTTTTTAACCCTTTCCTCATTACTGCCGCGTAATTTTACTATTGCCAGATGCTTAAAAGGCGGGAATTTCAATTGCCTTCTTTCTTTCAATTCCTCTTCATAAAACATATGGATATCTTTATTTTCTATTGCCCGCAGGCAATAATGTTTAGGCAGATTAGTCTGGATTATTACTTTTTTATCGGTTAAGCTCAAGATGCCTATTAACAGACAAAAAGTCTTCTCGGTTGAGCGAAAATCAATGCGGTTTAAAGAATTATCTATAGATAAAATGCCGATAAGGTCAAAAT
>Ga0209824_10002239_pt1 | contig 10166 bp, 10 predicted proteins | sample VDWuncwatermetaG_FD_184124 | JGI IMG/M metagenome (GOLD analysis project Ga0209824, IMG submission 184124) | Wastewater microbial communities from Netherlands to study Microbial Dark Matter (Phase II) - VDW unchlorinated drinking water (SPAdes)... ...
CGCCGACAGCGTCAGGAGATAGCCGTTGTAGACGTAGGACTGGCCCTCGAGCACGCCGAGGACCGATGACGGCAGCTCCCGGCCGATGCGCGGGAGCGCAACGTTCACGACGGTCGAATCGACGAACACGATCGACGAGCCGACCACCGCCGCCAGCAGCGTCCCGCCCTTGACGCTCACGCGTGCGCTCCCGGCTCATATCCTCCGCCCCCGTCTCCGGCAGCTCCGCTGTAGCTCCGCTCGCCGGCCTCGATCCGCGCGACGAGCCAGTTCTCCCGCGGCGCGAGCGGGCACGACCACCTGTCGTTGAATTGGCAGCTCGGGTGGTACGCGAAGTTGAAATCGAGGACCAGCTCGCCCGCATCGGTCGAGCCGAGGTCCGCGCTCTTGGCGGTATCGAGCAGGTACCGGCCGCCACCGTACGTCTCCTTCCCGCTCGTGCCGTCGCGGAACGGGATGAACACGCCGCCGCCGTAGACCTCTATCCAGAACACGTCGAGAGCACCGACCGGCAGCTCGACCCGGCCGAAGCGCCGCAGGACCATCTTCTCCGCGGTGCTCGTCTGGACCTCGTCGCGGTGCTCCGACAGGGGGCGCACGGCGGCGGTGTAGCGGAAGCGCGGGTCGTAGGGCCAGTAGCGGAGGCCGTGGAAGCTCTTCCGCTGCTCGGCGTCGAGCGCCGACGAGGGATGGGTGCCGAAGAGGTCGTCGCGGACCGCGCGCCAGCGCGCGTGCCCGGCGACGGGATCGAGCCGGCGGATCTCCCCGTACAGCTCGCTCACGCGGCGGCGGTAGTCGAGGAGGTCGAGGAGCTCGCTCAGCCCCGTCCTCTCATGTCCAGCGCGACCTTCGCGAAGAGCCCGCCCATGACGCGCGCGGTCGTCGGGAACGCGTGGATGGTCTCGGCGAGCACGGCGATCAGCGTCCGCCTCAGGCGGTTCTCCTCCGCGCTATTTGATGAGTCCCTGCTTCTTGAGCCAGGCGCTCGCGACGTCCTTGGAGTCCTTCTTGTCGATCGAAACCTGCTTGTTCAGGTCGCCGAGCTCGGCCTGGCTGAGCTTCGCGCTCACGCTGTTGAGCAGCTTCTTGATGTCGCCGTTGTCCTTCGCGAGGAGATCGTCGCGCACGACGGGCGCGATGTTGTCCGCGCGCTGGAGCTTCTTGTCGTCGTCGAGGAGGACAAACCCCTTCGCCGTGATGCTCGGGTCGCTGGTGAAGAGCAGCCCCACGTCGACCTGCTTCCCCTCGACCGCGGCCACGGTCAGCGGACCGCCGGCATCGAGCGGCTTGATCTCCTTGAACGTAATGCCGTAGGTGTCCTTGAGGCCGATCGCGCAGAAGAGCCGCGTCGGGGCCGTGCACTCCGGCGGTGCGCCGAGGGTGAGGTCCTTCGCGATCGGTGTGAGGTCGGAGAGCTTCTTCAGGTTGAGCCTCTGCGCCGTCTCCTTCGTCACCACGAAGCCGTTCTGGTCGGTCGCGTCGGCGGCATCGAGCACGGTCAGGCTCTTGGGCTTCAACAGGTCCTGGAGGATCTTCGCCGTTTCCGCCTTGTCGCCCGTCGGCTTCGCCGTCTTGTCGAGGAACGAGACGAGCGTCGCAAGGTACTCGGGGAGCACCTGGATCTGGCCCGACTGGAGCGCCGGCTGGACGATCTCACGGTTGCCGAGGTTGAACTTGCGCGTGACCTTGTACCCGTTCGCCTCGAGGATCTGCGAGTACAGCTCGCCGAGCGTGATCTGCTCATAGAAGTTCGTCGAGCCGACGATGACGTCCGGCCGCGCGACCGGGGTCGCGGTCGGGGCCTTCGTCGCCACGGTCGGGGAGGCCGTGCCGGCTCCTCCACCGCAGGCTGCGACCACCAGTCCGATGAGCGCGAACGCGACAGGCAGGAAGCGCCGCATGGGGTTCTCCTTCTCTCTCCCGGGAGGGGCGAGCAGCCGCGCACTCTGAGGGCTCTCGGCCGCAGCTAAGTATGACGCGATGCACGCTCCAACGCGCCGAAACCGACTTCGATTCCCACGGCCAGGAGGGCGACCAGGAGGGCACCCGCGAAGAGGCGTTCGTACTCCTGCAGCGCCAGGCCGTCGACGATGTAGCGGCCGAGCCCGCCGCCGGCCACCAGGGCGCCGAGCGTCGCGGTCGCGACGACATTCACGCTCGCCGTACGCAGGCCCGCGAGCACGATCGGCAGCCCCGCCGGCAGCTCGACGGCGCGGAGCACCTGCAGCTCGCGCATGCCCATGCCGCGCGCCGCCTCGACGATGTCGCGGTCCGTCGTGCGGATCGCCACGAAAGCGTTCGTGAGGATCGGCGGGATCGCGAGAGGCACCATTGCGAAGAGCGTCGGCCAGAAGCCGAGCCCGAGGCCGATCTGGATGGACAGGAGCAGAGCGAAGACGAGCATCGCGAGCGACGGGATCGCGCGGCCGACGTTCGCGACGTTGATCGCTACGAATGACGCGCGCCCGGTGTGCCCGAGGTAGAGGCCGAGCGGGAGCGCCACCGCGGAAGCGACGACGACCGAGAGCGCGCTCAGCTCGACGTGCTCAAACACACGGATCGGGATCCCGTTCGTGCCCTGCCAATGGGCCGGGTCCGCTATCCACGCCGCGACCGAGCCGAGGAAGCTCATATCGACGGCGGCTCCAGGCCGGGACGCGAGGCCGCCCTCGCCAGGCTCCGCTCCCACGGCATGAGCGCGCGCTGCACCAGCACGAGCGCCCCGTCGGCGGCGATCGCGAGCATCAGAGAGAGCGCCGCTCCGACGATGAGTGGCGTGCTGAAGAAGCGCTGGAGTCCGATGAGGATCAGGTAGCCCGCGCCGCCCTGGCCGATGAGCGCCGTCACCGTCACCAGGCCGATCGTCGTGATGGTGGCGATGCGGAGGCCGGCGACGATCACCGGAAGCGCGAGCGGCAGCTCGACGCGCCACAGCAGCTGCGACCGCGTGTAGCCCATACCGAGCGCGGACTCGCGCACGTCCTCGGGGACGGCGCGGATCCCGCCGACAATGTTGCGCATGAGGATGAGGAGCGTGTAGCCGACGAGCCCGATCTCCGCCGTAAGCAGCGTGAGGCCGGTGTACGGGATCAGCAGCGCGAACAGCGCGAGGCTCGGGATCGTGTAGAGCGTGCCGGTCACCAGCGTGGCCGCTGGCTCGAGCCGCGGGACTCGCAGCACCAGCAGCGACAGCGCGAACGCGATGAGCAGTCCCACGACCACGGCGATGAGGGTGAGCTGGATGTGCTCGCCGGCGCGCATCGCGATCTCGTCGAGGTGGCTCGCGACCCAGTCCCAGCGGATCAGCGGCTCTTCCGGCGTCATGCCGGCGCCGGCCCGGACAAGACTTGCCCGATCTCGTCGATGGTGAAGGCGCCGGTGTAGCGGCCCTCCTCGTCGACGACGACGCCGGTCCGCACGCCCGACGCGAGGAGTGCCGAGAGCGCGTCGCGCAGGCGCGTCCGGCGCGTGAAGAACGGCGACGAGGGGTCGGCGTGCTCGGCCGCGAGCGTGGCGTCGTCACCGAGGCGCGCGAGGTTGATCCAGCCGATCGGGTGCCGCTCGGGATCCAGGAGCAGCACGTACGCCTGTGCCCCGGCGCGCGCGCGCGCGACCGACGCCGGCTCACCCTCGCGCGCCGTGGGCGCGTCGCGCAGCGCGACATCGCCGACGGTCGTGAGCGAGAGCCGCTTCAGCCCGCGGTCCGCGCCGACGAAACGCGCGACGAAGTCGTCGGACGGCCGCGTCAGGAGCTCCGACGGGGCCGCGTACTGCACGAGCCGGCCCGCGCGCATCACCGCGACGCGGTCGCCCATCTTGATCGCCTCGTCGATGTCGTGCGTCACGAAGAGGACGGTCGTGCCGAGCTCGTGATGGATCCGAAGAAATTCGTCCTGCAGCCGCTCGCGCACGATCGGATCGACCGCGCCGAACGGCTCGTCCATGAGCATGACCGGCGGCTCGGCCGCGAGCGCGCGCGCGACGCCGACGCGCTGGCGCTCGCCGCCGGACAGCACCGAGGGATAGCGACCGCGGTGGCGCGCGGGGTCCAAGCCGACCAGCTCGATGAGCTCGTCGACGCGCTCGCGGATCCGCGCGCAGTCCCAACCGAGGAGCCGCGGCACGGTCGCGACGTTCTCGGCGATGGTCTGGTGCGGGAAGAGCCCGACCTGCTGGATGACGTAGCCGATGCGCCGCCGCAGCGCGACCGGATCGTCGTCTCGCACGTCGCGTCCGTCAATGAGGATCGTGCCGCTGGTCGGCTCGATGAGCCGGTTCACCATCTTGAGCGACGTCGTCTTCCCGCAGCCCGATGGACCGACGAGGACGCAGATCCCACCGGCCGGCACGAGCAGCGAGAGGTCGTTCACGGCGCCCGGCCCGCTAACGTCACGGTCGTATCGCTTGGTAACCTTTTGGAACTCGACCGTGGCGCCGCGCGGTCCGGGACTCACGACGCGATGCTAGGGCGCGAAGAACCCATACTTCGACGTCGAACGCGGAAGCGCCCCATCGCGGTACGCTTGCCCCATCACCGCACGTACTGGGGGAGGTCGACCATGCCCGACAACCTGACCCGGAAGATCATCGCCGCCCATCTGGCGGATGGTGAGCACAAGCCGGGTCAGGAGATCAGCCTCCGGATCGATCAGGGCCTCCTCCAGGACACGACCGGCACGATGGCCTTCCTCCAGCTCGAGGAGCTGGGCATCGACCGCATCAAGATCCCGTTCGCGATCGTGTACGTCGACCACAACATCCTCGCGATCGACTTCAAGAATCCCGACGACCACCTCTTCCTGCGCACGTTCGCGCAGCGGCACGGCATCCACTTCTCGCGCCCCGGCACCGGCATCTGCCACTACCTGCACATGGAGCGCTTCGCCGTGCCCGGGCAGACCCTGCTCGGCGCCGACAGCCACACCGTCATGGCCGGATCGGTCGGCATGATCGCGATCGGCGCGGGCGGCCTCGACGTCGCCGTCGCGCTCGCGGGGCATCCGTTCGTGATGGCGATGCCCAAGGTCGTCGAGGTCCGGCTCGAGAACGCGCTCTCACCCTGGGTGCAGGCGAAGGACATCATCCTGGAGCTGCTGCGTCGCCGCGACGTGAAGGGCGGCGTCGGACGGATCTTCGAGTTCACGGGACCAGGCGTCCGCACGCTCTCGGTGCCGCAGCGGGGCACGATCTGCAACATGATCGCCGAGCTCGGGGCGACGACCGGCATCTTCCCGAGCGACGAGCGCACCAAGGAGTGGCTCGACGGCCAGCGCCGTCCAAAGGACTGGAAGGCGCTGGGAGCGGACGCGGGTGCGAAATACGACGAGACCGAGGTCATCGACCTCGCCAAGCTCGAGCCGCTCATCGCGAAGCCGTCGAGCCCGGGCAACGTCGTGCCGGTGCGCGAGGTGGCAGGGACGAAGGTCCAGCAGGTCTGCGTCGGCTCGTCGGTGAACTCGGGATACGAGGACCTCGCGATCGTCGCCGAGGTGCTGCGCGACAAGACGATCTCGCCCGATGTGTTCATGACCGTGACGCCCGGCTCGAAGCAGATCCTCGACACGATCGCGGACTCGGGCGCGTACCAGGCGCTCATCGCCTCGGGCGCGCGCATGCTCGAGCCCGCGTGCGGCCCGTGCGTCGGCATGGGCCAGGCGCCGCCGAGCGGCTCGGTTTCGGTGCGCACGTTCAACCGCAACTTCCCGGGCCGCAGCGGCACCGACGACGATCAGGTCTACCTGTGCAGCCCGACGACCGCGGCCGCGACGGCGCTCCGCGGCGTCATCACCGATCCGCGCGACCTCGGTGCCGAGCCGAAGCTCCCCGTGGCCGCGATGGACCCGACGGTGGACGATCGGAACATCCTCCTGCCGCCCCCGCCCGAGGTCGCCGCGACGATCCAGGTCATCAAGGGTCCGAACATCCAACCGCCCCCGCGCCAGGTGCCGCTGCCCGACACGCTCAGCGGCGAAGTCATCATCAAGCTCGGCGACAACGTGTCGACCGGCGATCTCTCGCCCGACGGCGCCGTCGTCATGGCGCTACGGTCGAACGTGAACGCGATCGCCGAGTTCACCTTCCGCCGTTTCGACAAGGATTTCCCAAGGCGCGCGCGCGAGCGTGGCGGCGGCTTCATCGTCGCCGGCCAGAACTACGGCCAGGGCAGCTCGCGCGAGCACGCCGTGCTCGCGCCGAAGGCGCTCGGGATCCGCGCCGTGGTCGCGCAGTCGTTCGCGCGTATCCACCGGCGCAACCTCGTGACGCAGGGCATCCCGCCGCTGACCTTCGTGAACGAGAAGGACCTCGAGCGCGTCGTGCAGGGCGACGTATGGACGATCAGCGGCCTGCATGCCGCGCTGCGCTCAGAGCACGAGGACGAGACCCTCGTGGCCCGATCCGCGGGCGGCGAGATCAAGCTGCGCGCGAGCTTCGGGCCGAACGAGAAGCGCACGCTCCTCGCGGGTGGCCTCCTCGCCGAGCTTCGTAGCGGCGGTCCCGGCGTCTCCGCGGGCGTCGTCGTCAGCGCCTCGGCGGATCAGGGCTCGCCGCGGGAGAGCCTCAACGTGCCGACAGCGGGCGACGAGCCGGTAAAAGGAACGAACTCCACCAGCCTTGAGCGGTCTCTCGGCGCAGCCGAGAGATTGAACAAGTCCCACACGCTCACGCTCATCCCCGGCGACGGCACCGGGCCGGAGATCGTCGAAGCCACACGCCGCGCCATCGAGGCGACGGGCGTGCGGATCCAGTGGGACGTGCAGCAGATCGGCGTCCCGGCGCTGGAGAAGCACGGCACGCCGTTCCCGAAGGAAGCGCTCGACTCGATCCGGCGCAACCGCATCGGCTTGAAGGGCCCGCTCACGACCGAGCTCGGCAAGGGCTTCCGCTCGGTGAACGTCGCGCTCCGCAAGGAGTTCGACCTGTACGCGAACCTCCGGCCGGCGAAGACCTATCGCGGCGTGCAGGCGCCGGTGGGCGACGTCGACCTCGTCGTCGTCCGCGAGAACATCGAGGACCTCTACGCCGGCATCGAATTCGACATCGGGACGCCCGAGCTCGCGACCGTGCGCGACGCGATCGAGAAGGCGTCCGGCGCGACGATCCGCAAGGACGCCGCGATCGCCATCAAGTACATCAGCGAGATGGGCTCGCGCCGGATCGTCAAGTTCGCGTTCGAGTACGCGCGCGAGAACACGCGGCATAAGGTCACCGCGGTCCACAAGGCGAACGTGATGAAGTACGCGGACGGGCTGTTCCTCCGCATCGCCGGCGAGGTCGCGAAGGAGTATCCGGACATCGCCTTCGAGGACCGCATCGTCGACAACATGTGCATGCAGCTCGTGCAGAAGCCGCGGCTCTACGACGTCCTCGTGCTGCCGAACCTGTACGGCGACATCGTGAGCGACCTCGTCGCGGGGCTGGTGGGAGGGCTGGGCGTCGCGCCCGGCGCGAACATCGGCGAGAACGGCGTGGCCGTCTTCGAAGCGATCCACGGCTCGGCGCCGAAGTACGCCGGTCAGAACAAGGTGAACCCGATGGCGCTGATGCTCGCGGGCGTGCTCATGCTGCGGCACATCGGCGAGCGCGCCGCGGGCGACCGCCTCGAGGCCGCGATCGCCGCGGTCGTCGCGGAGGGCAAGGACGTGACGTACGACCTGAAGGCCGACCGCGACGACCCGACCGCCGTCGGGACGAAGGAGTTCGCCGACGCGGTGATCCGGCAGATGGACAGGGTCCATGCCTGAGCGCGATGCGCGTAACCCGCTTCGCTACCTCCACAGCACGAAGACGAAGTACGAGTTCCAGTTCGGCTACTCGCGAGCGGTGCGGCACGGCAGCGTGATCCGCGTCGCCGGCACCGCCGGCCTCGATGAGGACGGCACGCCCCTGTCGGGCGGGATCGTCGAGCAGACCAGGCGCGCGCTGGAGATCGTCAAGGCGGCGATCGAGGACCTCGGTGGCAACATCGAAGACACGATCATGACCCGGGTCTACGTGGCCGATACGGCCGCGATCGAAAGCGTCGCCGTGATCCACGGTGACTTCTTCCGCGACATCCGCCCCGCGACCACGATCGTGCAGGTGAACTTCATCGATCCGCGCATCCTGGTCGAGATCGAGGCGGAGGCCGTCTTCGGCGGCGCGAACGACAAGCAACCCGCGTAGTAAGGAGTCTTCGTGTGAGCATCGTTCGAGTGGTCGTGACGGGCGCGACGGGCCAGGTCGCCTACGCGCTGTTGCCGCGCATCGCCTCGGGCGCGATGTTCGGGCCCGACACCGAGATCGACCTGCGCCTCTCGGACATTTCGCAGATGATCGAGAAGACCAAGGGCGTCCTCATGGAGCTGGAGGACGCGGCCTACCCGTTGCTCGCGGGCCTCTCCGCGTCGAGCGACCGCGCGCAGACGCACAAGGACGCCGACTGGGTCCTGCTCGTGGGGAGCGTCCCGCGCGGGCCGGGCATGGAGCGCGGCGATCTCATCCGTACGAACGGCCCGATCTTCGTCGCCGAGGGCAAGGCCATCGCCGAGCACGGCTCGGGCGGCGTGCGCGTCGTCGTCGTCGGGAACCCCTGCAACACGAATTGCCTCATCGCGCGGCACGCCGCGGGCGGCGGGATCCCTGCCGATCGCTGGACCGCGCTCACGCGGCTCGACCAGAACCGCGCGCGGTCGCTCCTGGCCGTGAAGGCGGGCGCGCGCGTCGGCGACGTGAAGCGCCTCGCGATCTGGGGCAACCACTCGGCGACGCTGTACCCGGACTTCACGAACGCCGTCGTCGGAAGCAAGCCCGCCGACAAGGCCGTCGACCGCGCGTGGCTCGAGCGCGACTTCATCCCCGCGGTGCAGCAGCGCGGCGCGGCGGTCATCGCCGCGCGCGGCGCGTCGAGCGCGCTCTCCGCGGGCCAGGCGATCGTCGATCACGTGCGCAGCCTGGTGACACCGACTCCCGCCGACGACTGGTTCTCGGCCGCGGTCGTCTCCGATGGGAGCTACGGGATCGCGACGGACATCGTCTCGAGCTTCCCGCTCACCTCGAAGGGCGACGGCGGTCACGCGATCGTCCCGGATCTTCGGCTCGACGCGTTCGCGAAGGCGAAGATCGACGCGACGATCGCCGAGCTCGAGAGGGAGCGAGACATCGTGCGCGACCTTCTCGCCGCCTGAAGCGCGATGGCGGCATTGACTCCCGGGTCGTGACGATCAGGGCGTCGTAGTCAAGGCACGGCGAGCCAGCCCGACGCGGGACGCACGAATCTCCTGCTGTCCAGCAGCCGCTCGATCGCGCCTCGCGTCACCGGCCAGGTGAACCACGCGCGGGCATCGTCCTCCTGCGCGACGACCGCGGCGCGCACGCCCAGCACGACCAGGTCCTCCAGCGCAGCCTCGGGCGTCGCCTTGCGTCGCGCGGTGAAGACCTGATCCCAGCGCAGGAGCGTGCTCGAATGGACGTGCCCCTTCTCCTGCCCCGGCATCACCGTCTCGCGCGCCACGATCGCGCCGACCTTCTCCAGCTTCTCGCGCGCGCTCCGGAGAGCCTTCGCGTCGAGCTCGAGCTCGCTACGTATGTCCTGGAGCAGGCTCGGCCCCGCGGACTTGAGGTGCTGTACGACCGAGGCGGCTTCGGGCCCGTAGACGCCGTCGGCCGCCTGGTCGAGCGCCTCCCGGCAGAGCGGGTCCGCTGCGCTCGCTGCTTCCGCCGAGAGATAGAGCAGCCGGCCCTTGCGGATCTTCGCGAGGTAGATGCGCGGCCGCTGCGCGAGCTCGCCGCCCCAGCGCCATTTCGTCTTCGGCCAGGAGCCGAACCCGGACTTGCCGGGCTGGTAGGGCTCCTCGTGACAGGCGCCGAAGAGGCTCGGAAGCGTCGAGTCGGTCGTGAGGGTCAGCATCCGCCGGTCGCGGAGGAACTCGTCGGCCTCGTCGAGCGTCTGAAGCGCGCGGTCCTTCGTCAGTCGGCAGTCGTACGCACGCTTCGTGCGGAGCTCACTGAGAGTGGGCATCCAAGAAGGCTACCGCCAGCGTAGAGATGACGGCGCCAGCGGCGGCTCAGCGCCCCCGGAGCCAGCGCTCGAAGAGGAGGACCGCCACGACGATCGCGCCGACGAGCACGAGCTCGCCCGTGCCGCCACGTTCGAGCGCCGGTCGGACGTGGCGGCACGGGCGAGCTCG
>Ga0209824_10002240_pt1 | contig 10165 bp, 9 predicted proteins | sample VDWuncwatermetaG_FD_184124 | JGI IMG/M metagenome (GOLD analysis project Ga0209824, IMG submission 184124) | Wastewater microbial communities from Netherlands to study Microbial Dark Matter (Phase II) - VDW unchlorinated drinking water (SPAdes)... ...
CTTCCCCCTTCCCCCTTCTCCCTTGACACGCGATACCCAAAGCGTATAGTCACCCGTGTTGCACCAAACCAAAGGGGAGGTTGTCATGTTCGAATCCGCTGAAATCGGCCACAAATTAGATAAAGCCACTTACACCCGCGAACTGGCGAAATTGCGCGAGGCCCTGCTCAACGCGCAATACGATTTGGCGGTGGCGAAAAAATTCCCCGTCATCATCCTGCTCGGCGGCGTGGACGGTGCCGGGCGCGGCGAGATCGTCAGCCACCTCAACGAATGGATGGACCCGCGCCACATCCAGGTCAACGGCATGGGCGAGCCCACCGACGAAGAATGCCAGCGCCCGCGCATGTGGCGTTACTGGCGCGCGCTGCCGCCCAAGGGCAAAATCGGCATTTTTCTGGGTTCGTGGTACACCGGGCCTTTCCTGCAATGGGTGTTCAAGGAAACCAACGACGAAGCCCTCAGCCAAGCGTTGGACGAAACCGTGCGCTTCGAAAAAATGCTCGCCGACGAAGGCGCGCTGATTATAAAATTTTGGATGCACCTCTCCAAAGAACAGCAAAAAACCCGCCTCAAAACCCTCGAAAAAGACCCGCGTACCCGCTGGCGCGTGAGCAAGCGCGACTGGCAGCACTTCAAACTCTACGACCGTTTCCGCCGCTGCGCCGAACGCAGCCTGCGCCACACCAGCACCGCCGAAGCGCCGTGGACTATCGTCGACGGCTCGGACGAACGCTATCGCAGCCTGCAAGTCGGCCAAGTCATCCTCGCCGCCATGCGCAAACGCCTCGATGAAAAAGATGCCAAACGCGCCACCGTCAGCGCACCGGTTTTGGCGGGCAGTGTCGATCAGCGCAACATCCTGCAATCGCTCAAACTCGATCAGGTTCTGAACAAAAAGGACTACGACAAACAACTGGAAAAATATCAGGAGAAACTCGCGCAACTGGTGAGGGAAGCCAAATTCCAAAAGCGCTCGGTGATCGCCGTATTTGAGGGCAACGATGCCGCCGGCAAAGGCGGCGCGGTGCGGCGCATCACCGGCGCGCTCGACCCGCGCCGCTACGCCGTCACCCCGGTGGCCGCACCCACCGAGGAAGAGCGCGCCCAACCCTATCTGTGGCGCTTCTGGCGGCACATCCCGCTCAAAGGCCGGGTGCTGATTTTCGACCGTTCCTGGTACGGGCGCGTGCTGGTCGAGCGCGTCGAAAAATATTGCTCCGAAGCCGACTGGATGCGCGCCTATTCCGAGATCAACGATTTTGAAGCCGAGCTCGCCGAAGCCGGCTACATCATGATGAAATTCTGGCTGACGATTTCCAAAGAAGAGCAGCACCGCCGCTTCAAAGAGCGCGAAAAAGTCGCCTTCAAGCGTTTCAAAATCACCGAAGAAGATTGGCGCAACCGCAAGCAATGGGACGCATACGAATCCGCCGTGTGCGACATGGTGGACCGCACCTCCACCGACATCTCCCCGTGGACGCTGGTCGAAGCCAACAACAAAGATTACGCGCGAATCAAAATTTTGAAAACGTTTTGCGAGCGGATCGAGCGGGCGTTGTAGGGATGGGTGGTAGCCGGTTTTCCCGCGAAGGTGCGTTGCGGGCTGCGCGAATTATTGCAGGTCGCCGAAGAAAACGCCGCGCTTATTGAACCTAAAAAACGCAGTTGAAGGCGAAAGTTTATTATATTCATAGAATTGAGTTGGGGTTGTGGGTGCGAATTTATTCGCACAGAACACGTTGATCGCGCGAATAAATTCGCACCCACATCGCCTTCAACTGCGTTTTTTAGGTTGAAAGGAATTGGAATGAACACTTTGGCTAAATCTGTGCGTTTCGACGACGACTGCATGTGGGTCGATCTCGCCGATGGCAGAATCATCGCTGTCCCGCTGGCTTGGTTCCCGCGCCTGTTACACGCCACGCCGCAGCAGCGCGAACAAGCAGAAATCAGTCACAGCGGACTGCATTGGGGCGAGCTGGACGAAGATATTTCTATCGCGGGTTTGCTCGCAGGCGTTGGCGATTTGACACGCCCCGTGCTGATGGCGGCTTGAGTTTGCATAACGAGATTAGTCTAAGAATGGAAAACGTAGTTTAATATTGAAGGTTCTGCCTGGGCTTAGAATTTTGAATGTGATAATGAAGGATCCCAGCATTTCAAAGCTGCAAGGGTAGAACCCAACGATGCCGAATATGCCGGATGAAATGTGATAATGAAAGACCCCACCGTTTTGGGGAGAGCGGCGGATAAACGCTATTCGTTAGGTTTCAGGAGTTAGCCCATGCCGATGATCGTAGTTACCCAGTCGAATGGAGCGAAGTGGCTCGCCACGCATTGCGAGACGGTCATTCCGACTGGTGGTTCCGAGAGCATGTCGCCGACAGAAGTAGCAGAGGCACTCGTGTACTGCGACGAATTGTCAATGCGCCTGATGGCGTTCCTCGAAATTAGCAATCATGGGAAAGACCACTTCGACTCCGTAGAGGAATTCGAACACTACGAAGAGCGACCTCGGCTCGCTCGATCAAACAGACCGCCTGTTCCCGAGCGAAAATCCAAGCGCGGAGTTGTCTATCTCGTCAAGGGAAACGATTCCTACAAGATTGGAAGGTCCGTCAACTTCGAGCTTCGCGAGCACTACCTCATGACGAAGCTGCCTTTCGCAGTGGAGGTCATCCACACAATCAAGACGACCGACAGTGTTTCAGTGGAACGCTTTTGGCATGACAGGTTTTCGGAGCGTCGTATCAGAGGCGAGTGGTTTGAGCTTGGCGAAAAGGAAGTCGCGGAATTTAAGGCTTACGCCGAGATGTAGCTACCAACTGTACAAGAAAAAGGGAAATCAATGGGTAGAGTAGAGCAAAAACGGGGGTCAAGAGCAAAAACGGGGGTCAGGTCTTTCGTTATCACATTTAAGATGCAATCAAATGCGCTAGAATTGTTTTGACAGCAACGGCAAATCAACAAGAGCCGCGAATTCGTTTTTTAGAAAGCAGCGGTTTGTCCTCGATTGTTTTCCGCTGGATTGCTCAAGCAGCCAACAATTGACAGCGGGGAATACGCGAGAGGGTATCGCCCATCGCTTCACGCGCAATCGCGATGTCGTAGTTGGCTTAGCCACAGAGAGAAAAAAGGGCCAGCGACAATTGCATTTTGTCTAATCCGGTTACGGATGTCGTGGTTGTCAACACGGCTTCAATGGTAGCCTTCTTTAACAACCAGATGCTCTACCAGATGGCCTCCCGAGACATCCGATCGCACTTTTCCAGAGCCGGAGAATTCCATGGAAACAACCGGAGCAAAATCCGCAGAACCACGAACGGCCAGCCTGTCGCTGAGTTGTCCGTTGCGGCTTGGCCTGGCTGCCAAGCTCACGCAGCTTATCTACTCCCAGGGCGGGCGAATCCTGTACCACGACCAGAACGTCGATAGCGAAAGTAAGCGCTACTTCACTTTCCTGACTACGTTACCGAAACCCTTGATGCGGGGCCCATCATCGAACAGGATGTGCTGCGTGTGAATCACCGCCATCAGGTGCATGATCTGGTGCGGTTCGGTCGCGACCTGGAGAAGATCGTGCTGTCGCGCGCCATCTGGAGCCACATCCAGCACAAGGTCATCGTCCATAAGGGTCGCACGGTGGTTTTCGATTGACCTGGAAACCGTATTTGAACCACCAAGTCACCAAGAACACCAAGAAGCACAAAGTGAGCGTTGAATTTTTGTGCCCACCCAGCGGGTGATGAGCGTGTGTGCGCTAAAAACTTGGCGCGCCTCAGTGAACTCTATGATCTGGTGGCAATACTGTTAGATTTGTCCTCACCCACCGTTCGCCCTGAGCTTGTCGAAGGGTGCTAGTGGTTCGACAGGCTCACCACGAATGGCTTAATCTAACAGTGTTGGATCTGGTGGTTAAACTGCTTTTTTCAGGATTACTCGATCAGCGCGATTTTCGATCTTGCCAGCGGCGGGTTTTTGGCGAAATAGCGTTTGATGCCGGCGAGCACGGACTGCGCCATCTGGTCTTGGTAGTCCGGGTCTTTGAGTTTCTTTTCTTCATCCGGGTTACTGATAAATGCGGTCTCCACCAGAATCGACGGAATGTCGGGCGATTTGAGCACCGCAAAACCCGCTTGTTCCACGTCATTTTTGTGCAGATGGTTGATGTCGCCGATTTCGGCGAGCACATCACGCGCCAGCTTGATGCTGTCGCTGATGGTGGCGGTTTGCGACAGGTCGAGCAGGGTCTGTTTGAGGTAGGGGTCTTTGATGTCGAGATTCACGCCGCCAATCAAATCCGCGTCATTTTCTTTTTTCGCCAGCCAGCGCGCCGCCGCGGAAGTCGCGCCGTTTTCGGAAAGCGCGAACACCGACGAACCGCGCGCGTGGGGTTTGATGAAAGCGTCGGCGTGGATGGAAATGAATAAATCCGCGTGCACTTGCCGCGCTTTTGTGGTGCGCAGTTGCAGCGGGATGAAATAATCGCCCTCGCGCGTCAATACCGCTCGCATATTCGGCTCTTTGTCGATTTTGTGTTTGAGTCTTTTGGCGATGGCGAGCGTCACGTGCTTTTCGTAAGTGCCGCGACGGCCTTTGGCACCGGGGTCTTCGCCGCCGTGGCCGGGGTCGATGGCGATGGTGATGAGCCTCGCGGTTTGCGAGTTAGACGGGTTCTGCGCTTTGCTGGCGGCGGGGGTGGTCGATGCGGGCTTGTCGGCAATGCTGGGTGCCGGGGTCGTTCCCGCCGCTTTGGCCGCAGCGGCGGCGACAGAAATCGGGGCAGCCGCAGGCGCGCCCGCGCTGGGTTTTGAGGCCGGTGCCGCTCCGGGTTCGGCGGTTGTTGCATAGGGCTTGTCGTTGAGCAACGCCATCAGCGGGTCGGGCGGCGTGGTCGGATAAATATCGAGCACCAGCCTGTGCTGGTAATCCGCGACCGGCGGCAACATGAACGCCTGCGGCACCACCTCGGTTTTCAAATCCAGCACCAGCCGCAACACGCCGGGTTTGTAACGCCCGATGCGCAGCGCGCTGATGTAGGGATCGTTCGCGCCAATTTTTCTCGGCAGGCTTTCGAGCTCCTGGGTGAGCGCGACATTTTCCAGATCGAGCACCACGCGCGCGGGCGATTGCACCACCATCAGCGTGTATTGCAGCGGGGTGGACGATTCCAGCGTCAAGCGCGTGTATTCCGGCGCGGGCCAAACGCGCGCGGCGCGCACCACTTCGGCGGCCATCGCGGTTTGATTGGGCAGGAGAGAGAAAGAAAAAAGAAAGGTGCAGAGCAGCGCACATGCGGCGGAAGGCGCTACGCTTTTCCGCCCTACTTCTGCGCCGCAGCGGGTGTAGTGTGGGATAAGGTTTACAGTTTTTTCAAACACTGTCGTCCCGCCTCCGTGTTTGCTTGAATGACGATACTTCTGCCGATTTCTTGGACGCTGAGAGAGATACTCAAATCGGCCGCAGGCAACAACTCCCCGGCTTTTTCCGGCCACTCGACCAGACAAATCGACTCGGCGTTAAAGTAATCCCGAAACCCCGCTTCCTCCCATTCTGATGGATGGGTGAAACGATAAAAATCAAAGTGATACAAGTATAACTTAAAAAATTTGTAAAGTTCAACCAAATTATAGGTCGGGCTTTTGACAAAACCCGCATAACCGAGTCCGCGCAATACGCCGCGCGCCAACGTGGTTTTGCCTGCGCCCAGCTCGCCGCGCAAAAAAATTATCAATCCGGGGTGCAGCGTGACGGCGATTTTTTCGCCCAACGCGAGCGTCGCGGCTTCGTCGGCAAGTGTCGTTGACCATACTGATTGGGGCATGAAATAGGGCTAACTAAAAACCTAAAAAACGCAGTTGAAGGCGATGTGGGTGCGAATTCATTCGCACGAACAACGTGTTCTGTGCGAATAAATTCGCACCCACAACTCCAACTCAATTCTATGAAAATAATAAACTTTCGCCTTCAACTGCGTTTTTTAGGATGTTTCATGAAGTGACGTAAAAGAAAACTGTTCTGTCGATTATCGGGTGTTGCACGATCGCTGCACCGATAGCTGTAATAAGAAGTTGTTGTCGGTATGATGTGGCTTATGCAAAAACAACTTCCGAAAACATCAGCCGTTGATTTCACCCAACTTGCCAGCGACATTAAACGCTGGGGGCGGGCGCTCGGCTTTCAGGCGGTGGGCATCGCCGGTAGCGATTTGTCCGAGGCCGAAGCGGGGTTGCTGGCGTGGCTCGCCGCCGGGCATCACGGCGAGATGGATTATATGGCAAAACACGGTGCTGGCGGTCTCATGCGGGCGCGGCCCGCCGATCTGGTGCCGGGCACGGTGAGCGTGATTAGCGCGCGCATGAATTATTCGCCACCGGCAGCGCGCGACAGTTGGCAGGTCATGGCAGATGGCGAGCGAGCCTTCATTTCACGCTACGCGCTGGGACGCGATTACCACAAAGTGCTGCGCGGACGTTTGCAGCAACTCGCCGATAAAATTAAAGAAGAATTGGCGGGGGGCGACCGCGCGTTTAATTACCGCGTGTTCACCGACAGTGCGCCGGTGATGGAAGTCGCGCTCGCGCAAAAAACCGGGCTGGGCTGGCGCGGCAAACATACGCTGCTGCTGTCGCGCGAAGCCGGTTCGATGTTTTTTTTGGGCGAGATTTATACCGACCTGCCGCTGCCGGTCGATGCGGCTGCCGCCAATCATTGTGGCACCTGCAACGAGTGCATCAGCGTCTGCCCCACGCAGGCGATCATCGCACCGTATAAACTCGACGCGCGCCGCTGCATTTCTTATCTCACCATCGAACACAAAAGCAGCATCCCCGAAGCGCTGCGCCCGCTTATCGGCAACCGCGTCTATGGCTGCGATGATTGCCAGCTGGTGTGCCCGTGGAATAAGTTTGCGGCGGCGAGCGGCGAGGATGATTTCGCGGTGCGCAACGGGCTGGACGATGTGCGGCTCACAGAATTATTCGCCTGGAGCGAGGATGAGTTTAACGCCAAACTTGCGGGCAGCGCGATACGCCGCATCGGTTATGAACGCTGGTTGCGGAACATCGCCGTGGGGCTGGGCAACGCGCCGAAATCTCCGCAAGTAAAAAACGCCCTCGCGGCGCGGCGCGATGACGCATCTGGCATGGTGCGCGAGCATGTGGCGTGGGCGCTGGCACAACAAGCTTTACGTTGAACCAACGATTTTGGTTCAAGCTAGAAACCGTAGTTGGACGGTGTGGAGTGTGCGGTTATGGGGGTGCAAGGCAAGGCGCGACGAGGCGGAATGGTCGTTCCATTCCAACGAGTTGCAACGATGCCATGCGCCCCCAGAACCGTGCAATCCGCCCCGTAGCGAACCCCCACCAAACGGGTGAACGAATAATTACCAAATAACTTTATTAAAACCATGATGATAAATTCAAAGTGGAGCGGTTAACTGCGGTTTCTAGGTTCAAGCTACCAACCTCTCCGATTTTGCCAGCAACAACCTGAATTCGTTCTCCGGCATCGGTTTTGCAAAATAATAACCCTGCGCCTCATCACAGCCTTGTTGGCGCAGAAATTCCAGTTGCTCGCGGGTCTCCACGCCTTCTGCGGTCACCGCCAGCCCGAGGCTTTGCGCCATCGCGATGACGGCTTGGGCGATGGCGGCGGCATTGCTGTCGGCGCAGATGTCGCGGACGAATGACTGGTCGATTTTGAGGCGGCTGACCGGCAGCCGTTTGAGGTAGCTCAAGGAAGAGTAGCCGGTGCCAAAATCGTCGATGGCGAGTTTGATGCCGAGTGTGGCAAGGTCGGTAAAGACTTTGATAAATTCATCCGGATCTCCCATGACGGTGCTTTCGGTGAGTTCGAGCTCCAACTCATCTGGCGCAATTCCCGAAGCCCGCATGGCCTGCATCACCGCGGCCAGAAAATTGGAGCGCTTGAACTGCGCTGCAGACACATTGACCGCGACGATGATATTGGGCAGTCCGGCCTGCCGCCATTGCACTTGATGTTTGCAGGCGGTTTGCAATACCCACTCGCCGATGGGGACGATCAAGCCGCGCGCTTCCGCTACCGGAATGAAACGCAGCGGCGGGATCAAGCCTTCTTCGGGATGCCGCCAGCGCACCAGCGCTTCGGCACCGGCGATGTCCCCGCTGGCGATGTTTATCTTGGGCTGATAAAACAGTTCAAATTCACTTCTTTCCAATGCCAAACGCAACCCATTTTCGATGGACAGGGTTTCGACCACCCGCTCGTTCATGGCCCCCGTAAAAAATTTGTAGGCGTTGCGACCGCTGGCCTTGGCCTCGTACATCGCGGCATCGGCATTTTTGATGAGCGTCCCGGTGTCGTCGCCATCTTCGGGGTAAATGCTGATGCCGATGCTGCCGGTCACGCTCAGCGTGTTTCCGGCCACTTGCATTTCCCGCGTGACCGCCGCGAGTATTTTGTCGGCGACCAGCGCGGCATCCTTGACCAGAGTTAGCTCGGTCAGCACCACCACAAACTCGTCGCCGCCCAGACGCGCGACGGTGTCCATGCCGCGCACGCTGTCGAGCAAATGCCGGGAGACGACGCGCAGCAATTCGTCGCCGACCTCGTGTCCCAGCGAATCGTTGATGGTTTTGAAGTGATCCAGATCGAGAAACATCACGGCCACGTGTATGCCTTTGCGCTTCGCCGCCGCCAGGACCTGCAACATTCTATCCATCAGCAGCAGGCGGTTGGGCAATCCGGTGAGATGGTCGTAGCGGGCGGTGTGCTCCGCTTGATCTTTGGCATCCGCCAATTTTTGCGTGTAGACGTTGAGGGTGTCGGATGCCAGGGTGATGGCTTGCACCAGCGAGTAGACTTCGTTCCGGCCCGACACGGACAAGTCTTCCCCGGACAGCCGCTTGATCATTTGCAGCGATTTTAGCTCGAGCTGTTTCAGCGGCCGCACCAGATAGAAAGCGAAAATATGCCCCAGCCCCAGCGCGAATATCAAAATCCCCAACGAAAAAATAAGCACCTGCTTTTTGATGATTTGCAGCCGCTCAAACTCGGCGGAGGTGTCCAGTTCGACGACGATATTGACGGTTTCGTCGAGCAACAGAAACGGCGTGTACAACTGCGCGGCGTGGTCGGCATCGTTGTCCGTGAAATGGGGCTGTTTTTCGTAAAAGCTTTTATGGACACCCTGCAAGTATTTCTCATCGGCGGTCATTTTGTCGGCGTGGGACCTGGCCAAAACGCCGCCGCTCGAAGCAAACGCGATTTGCGCGCCGGTGCGCCCCGCCATTTTTTTGGCAAACTCGTCGTTGATGCGCGTGCCCAGCATCAGCGCGCCGATAATTTTCTGCCGGTTGTCGCGCACCGGCACTAGCTCGCGGATCGACAAGCCTTCCGGCTGCTCTTTTGAGGCCAGCAATAATTTCTCGCCGTCCAGGGCTTCGTAGACCCCCCAGTCCGCCGTTTTTTTGCCTATGTTGTCGGGATAGTGGGTGCTGTAAACAACGGTCTGGTCGATGTCGATCAGTTCCAGTATGTCCACGTTCAATTCGGCGCGAAATTGATCCAGCGTTTCTCGCAACGCGGCTCTGTTTCCCTGGCTCCGGTAGGCGGACAGCGCCGCTGAGAGCTTGAAATCATTTTCCAAGGCGTTCGCCAGGGACACCAGCGTCGCTTCCTCGTTCTCGATGAACTCGCCGACCATGAAAGCGATATATTCTGATTTTTCCTTATCGGTTTTGCCAAAAATTCCCTTCAAGTCATTTACGTATTTGTAATATCCCAAGCCGATGGTGATGAGCAGTACCGCCACGATCAAGCCGACGATTTGCAACAGCAATGGGCGGTTCGCGAACATGGCTAGTGCAGTGTCTCTGAAATAGGTTGACAAATTAAAATGACCACAATTTTGCCAGGCAAGGCGCGACGAGGCAGCGTAGCCGACACCACGCAACGAGGAGCAACGCAGCCTGGCGAAATTGTGGGCATTTTAATGTTGAGTTATTTCAGAGACACTGCACTAGTGTAGTGTTTCACGCTAAGCGGCACTTAAATAAGAATGACCAGATTGTTGTCAGGCAAGGCGCGAGGAGGCGCATAGTTATTCATATGCAACGACGAGCAACGCAGCATGGCGACAATCTGGACATTCTTATGTGCTGTTTAGCGTGAAACACTA
>Ga0209824_10002241_pt1 | contig 10161 bp, 8 predicted proteins | sample VDWuncwatermetaG_FD_184124 | JGI IMG/M metagenome (GOLD analysis project Ga0209824, IMG submission 184124) | Wastewater microbial communities from Netherlands to study Microbial Dark Matter (Phase II) - VDW unchlorinated drinking water (SPAdes)... ...
GCTGGTGGGTTGAGGGGCAGGTTGGGCCTGCGACGGAGCAGGCGGGCGGAGCGAGTCGAGCGTCTTCGCGAGCACCTCGGTGATCGTCTCGGGCAGCCGCACGATGGCCGCTCGTCCATCGATGCGGCCATAGCGGTTGGTCGACGGTTCGATCGTCGAGCCTACCAAGAGCCGTTGCGGTAGTGTGTCAGCGACCGTCCAGACCGTGAGCGTGCCCTTCGGCGGCTCCAAGCCATAGCGGACGAGATCCTCCGGCGCGTCGTCGAGGAATCCTCCGAGGCGCAGGTCCACGACCTCGTTCAGGAACTCCTCCACACGCGCCTCGTCGAGCGGCCCCGCAGTCCCTTCGGCTTTCCACCGACCCTCCGTGCGCTCCATCATCCAGCGCGCGCCTTCCCACACAACCTCGAGCTTGCTGGCCTCGCTCGTGAAGAAGTCAAAACACGGCTTCGACCGCAGCCCATGCGGATCACGCACGAGCGCCTCGGCGTCAGCGCTCGCGACAGCATACAGGGCGGGTTCGTCGCTGCGCTTGGCGTAGAGGAGCGAGTTGTGATCGGGCAGCGGCTTGCCGAAAAACACCGTGACGGAGGAGGCGTCCTTCCGTCGGAGCGTCACCTCAGCCCTCGGCTGGTCGAAGCCGTAGGCGGCCACCTGCTCGACCTGCGGGGTCTCCTCCAAGAAGCGGGCGATGGAGACGCGCGCGATCTGCTGGAGCAAGCCGTTGACCTCGGTCCGATCGGCGACATCGCTCCATGGCTGGTCGAAATTCGACTGGGGCCCGGTCGGTCGTCCCGTTGAGGCGATCTGCCAGCCGCGCGGCGTGCGCGCCAGCGTGAGCGGTCGTCCCGTGGCGGAGACGCTGAGCCCATCGGCTTGCCACGCGTCGAAGCGCAGGAGGAGCGGATCGCGGAACTGTTCGGGCGCCTGGTTGGCGTCGTCGAAGAGGCGAGCATGGACGACGAAGATCTCCGGGCGGCCCTTGACCTGCACGTACCGGTTGCCTGCCACCGGGGTCGTCTCTCCAATGAGCAGCGTCGTGGGACCCGCGGGGCTGACGACGCTCATCCATCCGACCGCCGGATCCAACCCGTAGCTCTTCGGATCGAGCGGGTGGTCCGATGATCCCAAGAGGATCCGATTGGCCATGAGCGGATCGAGCGCGCCCAACAGCTTGTTCACGAGCACGGGGTTGGCCCGGAGCTGCTGGGGGTTGATCCGCCACGTCGTGCCTTGGCGGGTGAGCGTCGCCTTGACGTTCGGCAGGTCCAGGACGAGCTGGGTGATCTCCTCAGCCGAGACGCGCACGACCTGATTCGCGAGCCGTGCGTGCTCCTCGCGCGTGGGCTGGCGGATTTCGTAGAGGGAGAGGTACGCACCGATGCCGATCGTCGCAATCAAGAGGACGACGGTCGTTTTCCAGCGCATGTTTTCGAGTGATTGGGTGATGAGGTGATTGAGTGATTAGGTGACTGAGTGAGTTTATTGTCGTCGGAGGAACCACACGCCCACCCCCAGCAGGGCGAAGCCCATCGGCAGGCCGAGGAAGCTGACCCAGAAGAGGTTGGTGAGCTGGCCGCCGGTGAGGTTGAGCTTGATCGACTCGAGCGCCTTGGGGCTGATGCCGATGAGCTGCTCCTGCTCGATGAGCCAGCGGATCGCGCCGAGGATCAGGTCGCGGTTGCCGACGTTGCCCAGCTGCGCGTCGACGATGAAGTCCGAGTCGCCGATGACGACGACTCGCGTGCGGGTAGGTGTCTCGCGCTCCGAGGCCACCGCGATGCAGACCGGCCCCTTGAGGTCCTTCCCCTCCGTGAACTCAAACACCTCTCCCGAAGCCTGGGTTTCGCCCCACCCCGCCTTTGACGTGAGGGCGAGCCGCACGGCGTCCATGTGCTCCGGATTCGAGGGGGATGGCTCCACCGACCGAGCGAGTGGAAAGAGCGTGACGAACGTCTGCATTTTCTTGACGATGGGATGGTCGGTATACGTCGTCACGAGGAGGTTCGAGGCCGAGACAAACGGCAGCCGGTTCGTGGGATCGACCACGACGTTGAGCCCGACGGTGATCCCCCAGCGCTCCAAGAGGCCATCGAGTCCCGTCTCGTCAAGCGGATCGATGAGGGCGAGGAGCTTGCCCCCGCCGGCCACATAGGTTTGCAGGAGGGCCAGTTCCTGTTCCGTGAAGCGCCGCGTGGGACCGGGGATGACGAGGAGCTTGACCTCCGGCGGGATCGCCGACTGCTCCAGCAGCGTGACCGTCTTCGGCGAGATGTTCTGCTGCTCCAGCGCCCGCTTCAAGGCGGAGAGCGATCGCAGGTCGGTGGCCTCCAGCGACTTTTCCCCATGCCCGCTCGTGAACCACACGGTGGGGGACTCGGTCTGGGTGACGCTGATGATCGCGGAGGTGAACGCGTCTTCCCCCTTGAACGCGCTGACGCGCGGCTCGCCCCCCGCCCCCATGGCACTGAGGTCGTAGTCGGCCAGCTCGGAGTCGGAGAGGTACTTGTGGCGCGTGCCTGCCTGCCCCGTCGCAGGCGTGGCCTGGAAGACGACGAGGTTGAGGTCGTTAATCTGGAGCTGTGTGGCGAGCTGCTTGGCCCGCGCGATGTCCTGGTCCGGGTCGACGAACTCGACGCTGATCAGCGGGCTGGCCTGCTGGTACTCCGTGAGCTGGTCTTTGATGAGCTCGTAGAGGCGGTGGCTCGGTTGGTAGAACACAATGATCGACAGCGGCTCTTTGAGCGCCTTGAGGACCTGGCGGGTCTGGTCGGAGAGGACCGTGATCCGCTGCTTCGTCAGATCCCAGCGGACGAAGCGGCGGCTCGCCATGTAGTTGACCATGATGAAGAGGACCACGAGCGACAAGAGCACGGTGAGGAGGTTGAGGGAGGTCAGGACACGGCGCCAGCGCATCACGACCTCCAGCGGGGGTTGGCGATGACGCGCCCGGTGAGGAAGAGCGCGATCGCCGTGAGGCTCACGTAGAAGATCAGCGGGCGCGTGTCGAGGATGCCTTTCGAGAACGCGCGGAGGTGCTCCATCAAGGAGAGGTATTGGATGAGCCGGCTGCCTTCCGGATCGCGGACGAAGACGTCCAAGACGCCGATCGAAAAGAGGAGAATGATCGCGACGAACGAGAGCACCGCGGCGATGACCTGGTTGCGCGTGAGGCTGGACGTGAAGATGCCGAATGCGAGGAGGGCCGCGCCCACCAGCCAGGTGCCCACGTAGCCCGTGACCACCGGCCCCCAATCGAAGGGCGTGAGGGTGCGCAGGAGCAGGAAGAAGGGCAGCGTGAGCGCCCAGAGCATGATGTAGGCGAGCCACGCGCCGAGGAACTTCGCGAGGACGACCTGGGTGTCGGTGACCGGGGCGGTGAGGAGGAACTCGATCGTCCCGGTGCGCTTCTCCTCGCTGAACGTCCGCATGGTGAGCAGCGGAGTGACGACGAGGATGGAGAACCAGTAGAAAAACGTCCCCCCGAAGAAGAACTGAGTCATCGTCCAGGACGGATCCACGCGCGGATCGTTCAACACCGCGAGGAGGAGCCAGAAGACCCACCCCTGCAGCAGCAGGAACACGCCGCCGACGACGTATGCGATGGGCGAGTACCAGAACGCCTTGAGTTCGCGCGTGGTCAAGGCCCAGAGAGCAGTCATCCTGATACCGAGTGGAAGCGGGTGACACCGCTGGGGGTCCCCACGCCAGCGCGGAGCCTACCGGTCGAGGCCCGCAGGGCCGAGGCCGCTGTACAGCGGCCCGGTAGGCGAGCACTGCCGTGGGGAACAGCGGTGGCAGGACCCGCTTCTATAGTAGTAGGTTGTGGCAGCACTTCAAACATGGGCTGGTTCCTGGTTTGCGACGACGGGCTCCTGTTCCTGCGTCGTGAGGTGGATGAACACGTCCTCCAGTGACACCTGGGTGGGAGCGAGCTGGAGGAGCGCCCACTGACGCTCCACCGCGAGACGAAAGATCGCTTCCCGCACGTCCGCGCCAGCGTCGGCCTGCACCTCGAACGCCGCCAAGCCATCCAAGCGGCCCTGCGCGGTGACTCGCGCGACCCCGGGGAGCTGCTTGAGCGCCGCTTCGATCGTGGAGGCATCGCCGCGCAGCTGCACGTGCACGAGCTGGCTGCCCTGCAGCCGCCGGCGCAGCCGCTCCGGAGTGTCCACGGCGACGATGCGGCCCTTGTCGATGATCGCGACCCGCTGGCACGTCATCTCGACTTCCGGGAGGATGTGCGTGGAGAGGAGGATGGTCGTCGTCTGCCCGAGGCTCGTGATCAGCTCGCGCGTCTGGCGGATCTGGTGCGGATCCAGCCCGACCGTCGGCTCATCGAGGATGAGGATGTTCGGCTGCGCGAGGAGGCAGTCGGCGAGCGCCACGCGCTGGCGGTACCCTTTGGAGAGCCGGCCGATGAGCTTGCGCGTGACGTCCTCCAGCGCGCACTGCGCGAGGACCTCCGCGATGCGAGCGGCTCTCGTTCGCCGGCCCACCCCTTTGATCCGGGCGCGGTAGTCGAGGTATTCCCTGACGCGCAGCTCAGGATAGAGCACCACCGTTTCCGGCAGGTACCCGATCCGCCGTCGGACTTCAAGCGTCCGCTCCGTCACGTCCAGGCCATCGACCAGGACCGAGCCCGATGTCGGCCCAATCATCCCGGTGAGGATGCGCAGGGTGGTCGTTTTACCCGCCCCGTTGGGGCCGAGGAAGCCCATGATCTCGCCAGCCTGGACCGAGAAGGAGATGTCGGCCAGCGCGGTCACGGTGTCGTAGCGCTTGGTCAGGTTGCGCACTTCGATGGGAGTCGTCATGGTGGATCGGAGAGCACGAACACTTGCTCTGTCGAAAAGCTACGGCTACAGGGCAAAAAGTGTCAGACACTTTTCCAGATGCGAGACGACAGGTCGAAAAGTGTCTGACACCTTTTGCTGTCGTCCCAGCGGCTTTTCGACAGAGCAACAAACACTCTATTCTTCCAACGTCTCCCGCGCTTGTCAAGGGGGGCGTTTTGGAGTAGCATACCCCTCATGGGTAGGGCGACACGTTCGCTCGTCGCTGTGGTGTGCCTCACCGTCTCGTCTGGCTGCGCCTCCGTTCCTCCCGCGCAGCTTGGCCAAACGCTTGGAGCGATCCTCGGCTCTGCCATCGCGCCTGGGATCGGAGCACCGCTAGGCTCCCTGGCGGGTCTCTTAGGGGGCATGCTGGTCCAGGGAGGGATCGATCAGGCGACTGAGAAGCACGAGCAAAAGACGCTTGGCGAGCAGCTTTCGGCCGGGCCCACCGCAGGGTCTGAAGCGAGCTCGGCCCCGACGGGTGCGCCGACCCGGGTATGGGTCGATGAGACCCTGCAGGCTGGTCGGCTGATCGCCGGGCATTTCGAGACGCGCACCATTCTCTGACGCCAGCACGTCCTCTACGCCATCCGATGAACACTGCAGAGTTCCCCGATATTCTCCGGCAGATCACCCGGCGCTACCGTGCGGCCCTCGCGGCCAACCTGGGCGTCCTAGCCGCGTTGAGTATCGGGAGTGTCGGTGTCTTGGCCTGGCGGCTCCACGCCGTCGGGCTTGATCGCCCGTGGGTCGTCGGGATCCCAACCGCGCTCGGCGTGGTCGCAGTCACCGGACTGGGATGGCGGCTGAAGAGACGATGGATGGCAGGGATGGGGACGGCGAGCCATCTGGATCGAGCCTTGGGATTGCAAGAGCGGCTCATCACCGCGGCCGAGTTCGCTCATCGCACGCCTCCCCCAGCGCTCTACCCTCTCCTACTGGACGATGCGGCCCAGCACTTCTCGAAGGAACAGGTGCGTCTTCCCCGGCTCGTGGATCGTTCCGGTATCGTCCTCGCGATCATCCTGCTCCTCCTGTTCTGCTGGCCGGGACGCGGGAACGTCCCCATGCAGCTTGCGCAACTCCCCGCAACACCTCCACCCATCCTCCCGCCTCAACCTCAGCCACCTCCGGAGCCGAAACAGCAGACCCCGCCACAGAACCAAGGCGGTTCCTCTCAGTCCCAATCAGGGGGGCAGCAGCAGGCGGATGGACAGCAGGATCGCAATCGCTCTCAACCATCAGCAGGTGGTGCTCAGCAGAGCCAGCCACAAGGCAGCGGCAGCAACCAGCAGGCGGGACAGAGCGGCCGCCAGCCATCCGAGGCAACGCCGCAGAGTCAGGGGAGCGACCAGCAGAGCCAGGCGAGCAACCAACAGGGCCGAGGAGATCAGGGTCGAGGAAACGGTCAGCAGCCAGGAGGTCAGCGACCTGACGCCGCAGACCGGCAACAACAGGCTGGCCGCGACCACATGAATGGCGAGGGGAAGTCGCAGGAGCCACGCAGGATACCGCAGACAGGAGACGGCAGACAAGAGACAGGAGACCAGAAAGAAAGAAACCAGAAAGAACAACAAGAGCGCTCGAGACACGACCAGACGAGTGGTGAGCGTGGGCAGCAAGATGGCGGACAGCAGCAGAAAGGATCGGCGCCGCAGGGAAACCAGCAGCAGACGGCCGGAAGCGACGCGCAACACACGGCCGAGGGCGCCAAGCCGGCAGGACAACAAGGAAGCCAGGGGCGCGATCAGACGACCCAAAAGACCGATCGAGGTGGCGGTCAGGCGGCCATGAACGGAGACGTGACGAGGGAGCAGATCCAGCAGTTGCTCAAGGAAGTCTCAGGCGAGTTGAAACAGTTGCAGGTCCAATTGGCTGCGGCGAACGACCAGCCACGCCCGGAGGCTGGCACGAGCACCGACCCTGAACTGTATGGGCCCGCCGAAGCGCTCGATCACGCCAAGGGAAGTCCGCTTCCGGTCCAATTGGGCACCGACACCGTCGAGACGAAGGCTCAGCGTCCGGGCGGCGGGGTGGGCCATCCTGCAGGGAAAGCCGCGAGCGCAACGCCGCAGACCCAAGCCGAAGACGCGCAGCTTTCCGAGCAACCGCTCGAGGAGACCCCCGCGGCCCATCAGACGATTCCCCCGGAGTATCGGCCGGTCTTTGAGCGACTTCAGCAACAGAGGGACACGACACCGTAATGGAACAGCCGCTGCAGCCGGAAGAATTCCGCACGACCTTCACCAACATCCGGGAGGAGCTGGGCCGGATCATCGTGGGCCAGACGGACGCGGTCGACTCTCTCCTGGCCGCCTTTTTCGCCGGCGGGCACGTGCTCTTGGAAGGGGTGCCTGGGCTGGGGAAAACGCTCCTCGCCAAGTCGTTTGCCCAGGCGCTGGGCCTGTCCTTTCATCGGATTCAGTGCACCCCGGATCTGATGCCCGCGGACATCCTGGGCACCCAGCTCGTCGTGGACCGTGACGGGCGCAAGGCGTTCGAGTTCGCGAAGGGGCCGGTCTTCACGCACATCCTCCTCGCCGATGAGATCAATCGCGCGACCCCGAAGACGCAGTCCGCCCTGCTCGAGGCGATGGCGGAGTCCCAGGTGACGGTGGCGGGGAAGACGTTTCCCTTGGAGGAGCCGTTCTTCGTCATCGCGACCCAGAATCCCATCGAGATGGAGGGAACCTTCAACTTGCCCGAGGCCCAACTGGACCGATTCCTCTTCCGGGTCTTCATCGGATATCCTTCGTCGGAAGAGCTCACCCGGATCCTCCAGCAGACGACGACGGCCGACGCGGTCACCATCGCGCCGGTCTTGCCCGCGGAGGGCGCGCAGAGGTGGATCGTGCGGGCGCGCCGCTTGGTCCGCGAGGTGCTCGTCGCCAGCCCGATCGCGGAGCACGTCGTGAGGCTCGTGGCGGCGACCCGGCCGAACGAGGATGGCCTCGAGGCGCCCGCCACGCGGCTCCTGCGCTATGGGGCCTCCCCCCGAGGCGCGCAGGCGATCCTGATGGGGGCCAAGGTGTTCGCGCTCGTCGACGGGCGGGTAAACGTCAGCTTCGACGACGTCGAACGGGTGATCCTCCCGGCCCTCAACCATCGGATCATCCTCTCGTTCGAGGCGGAAGCGGACAAGCGCACCGCCTCCGACATCCTGCGGGAACTCACCACACCGCTGCGCCAGCCGCGGTGAGCATCGCCCGCGAGCGCCGATGCCCGCACCGACGTGGCTGACCCCGTCGTTCATCCAGCGCCTCGAGGCCCTCCAGCTCTCCGTGAAGTGGGTGCGCGCGGGGCACGCGCTTGGCGGGCGCTTCGCGATCAACCGGCGCGGCTCCTCGGTCGAGTTCGCCGACTACGCTCCGTACTGCGCCGGCGACGACATCCGATCCATTGACTGGAACCTCTACGCCCGGCTCGATAGGCTGTTCGTCAAGACGTATAAGGAAGAGATCGTCCTCTCGGTCGAGCTGATCGTCGATGCGACGGCCTCCATGGGGTTGCCGACCGCGGAGAAGTTCGAGCGAGCCGCTCGTCTGGCCGTGAGCCTGGGCTACGTCGGGCTCACCGACGACCACCATGTGCGCCTGAGCTGGATTGCGCCGGGTCGCATCGAGGCGAGCCCCTGGTTCCATCACCCCAGCGATCTCTTCCGGATCGCTGAACGCTCCTCCAAAGTCCACGTGGGCGGATCGGTCCCGCTTGCCGACTGGATGCGGCGCGCCGCGGCCGCGCTGCGGCTGCGCGGCGGCCAAGCCATCCTCATCACCGATGGGATGGTGCGCCCGGCCGAATTCTTCCAGGCGCTGCACATCCTCATGGTGCGCAATCTCGAGATCAAGGTGATTCAAGTCCTAACCCCGCAGGAGCTGCGTCCCGGCACCCTCATGCGCGGCGGGATGGTCATCGATGTCGAGACCGGCTCGACTCACCAACTCGCGTACAGCCCGGCGGAACTGGCGCGGGCGATGGCTGACCACAACGAACTGCTCACGCGGTTCTGCAAGCGGCACGGCATCCCCTTCGCGCAGCACCGGCTCGATGAGTCGCTGGAGTCGTTCATCACGCACACGCTCCCCTCCCGCGGCTTCCTCGAATGACCCCTACGTTCGTTCTATCGGTGAGTCCGGCTGAGACGCCTTGATCGAGCCCGAACTCTCCTCCGCCTGGCTTCAATGCACTAAACTCTTGCTCGCCTAGTTCCCACCCACTGGATTTGTTATAATCTCTTAGTTCCTCCCCCCTGATGCATACCCTCGTCGAAGGTCCTAAGAAAACAGCGCTCCAAGCATGAAACCAGAACCGTCCCGGATTTTTCCGGATTTTTCTTTTCGCAGTACATAGGAAGGGACATGATTAACGTGGTGGGGATGGTGGCGGCGATCGTGATGCCGCTGTGGAACATTCCGCTCATTGTCCGCATCGAGCAGCGTCAATCGTCGCAGGATATCAGCTTGCCGTGGGCGTTCGGGGTGTTGGCGTGCATGTTCTTGATGCTCCCCTCCGCGCTGGGGTCTGCCGATCGTATCTTCAGGACGTTTGCCGTGGTCAACGCCGTCCTGTTCAGCGCGGTGGTCGTCCAAGTCCTTCGGTACCGCCACCCAACGAGATAGCACACATGGCCCCCACGTTTTCATGGAATGAAGTCATGTGAGCTGACCCCAGATTCCAAATCATTTGTTCGCATTCTCCATGGCTCAACCACCCGCTCCAAACTGCTTGAAATTCTGACCTAAGGACCCGTTCTGCCTTTGGAGGAGAACGGTTGCAGCGCCGGTAGCGTCAAGTAAACTGTGTAAATTCCTTCAACGGACGATCCTGCCAGAGCGTGTTTAAGCGATGGAACACCGCGTAGATGATCCGGTCGCAACTCGCCGCATTCGTGAAGCAGCCAATCGGCCGGGTGCGGCGTCGGACCTCCCGGAAGCAGCGCTCGATGACGTTGGTCGTGCGCAGCTTCACGCGCTGCGCTTCAGGGAAGTCGGATTTCCGGTGCCACAGTACGTGATTCCAAGCGGCGGCCTGCGCTAACGCTCCGGCGCGGACCGGGTAAAACGTTAGACGTATAGAAGACAAATATGCTATGCCATAGCATATTTGTCTTGACACTCCTGAGGGGTCCGTAGAAAAGCTGCACGGGAATTCGTCGGACACGCGACTGATTCCAGTACCGCAACCAGCCCACATTAGACATGTTGTGACAACAACTTCGGCCGCATCTTCGTCCACTTCCGCCATTAGACCCTCCCTGGAATCCAGCGAGTCGTGAGAAAATTCCTTGCACGTGAAGCGATTCTCAGGCATAATTGCTTCATAA
>Ga0209824_10002242_pt1 | contig 10158 bp, 10 predicted proteins | sample VDWuncwatermetaG_FD_184124 | JGI IMG/M metagenome (GOLD analysis project Ga0209824, IMG submission 184124) | Wastewater microbial communities from Netherlands to study Microbial Dark Matter (Phase II) - VDW unchlorinated drinking water (SPAdes)... ...
ATAAAAAGAGGGCTTTTGTTTATTCATCACCCAATCCCCAACAACCCCTCCCTGCTCATCAATCCGCTCCTGCTTGAAGATAAAAATATCCGCCAGAGAACCGCTGCCGTCTGCTTTATCACATCGCAAATCCGTGATTTTGGTAATCCTGCGGATGCCATCCATAAAGAGCTCCACATAAACAATCAAATCAATGGACTTTGCCAACTGTTTTTGTATCTGTTCGCCGCTTAAACGGATACCCGACATCAACATCATGGTGATCATGCGGTTAAAACATTCCTCGGGTGATTCCGCGTGCACGATGGCCAAAGAACCGGAATGGCCGGAAGCAATGGATTGCACCAAATCCAGGATTTCCTGGCCGCGTATCTCACCGATAATAATACGGTCCGGACGCATACGCAAAGAATTAACGAATAAATCACGGATACTCACCTCACCTTTGCCTTCCATATTAGAAGGTTTTGCCTGCAGGGAAACCACATGGTCCTGCATCAAGCGAAGTTCAGAGGTGTCCTCAATGGTAATGATGCGTTCATGTTCAGGAATATGACGGGAAAGCACATTGAGCAAGGTGGTCTTACCGCTGCCGCTGGAACCGCAAAAAACGATATTCAATTTAGCTTTAATGGCAGCGGTCAAAAACGCGGCCATTTGTTTGTTTAGGGTTTTTCGCTCCATGAGATCATCAATGGTAGTCAAATCACGGGAAAATTTCCTGATCGTCATGACAGGGCCAATCAAAGAACAAGGAGGCAAAATAACATTAACGCGCGATCCATCCGCCATGGAAAAATCCACATACGGGGAAGATTCATCTACCCGCCGGCTGGAAGCGGATGCTGACAGGATTTTTTGGATGGTATGCATCAGATTGGCATTGTCGGGAAAATGGACATTGGTCTTTTCAATTTTGCCGGCGCGTTGAATATACACCGATTTGGCCCCATTAACCATAATTTCATTGATCGCGGCATCTTCAACGAGAGAACGCAGCGGACCCAGGCTAATAATGGAAGCGGCTAATTCACGAAGAATTGAAATCCGCTCCTCTAGAGTGATCGTTAATTTTGTTTCCTCGCAGAGTTTATTGATGGCATTATCCACAAAAGCATGCAGTTGGTCTTCGTGCATGGTATCTTTGAGCTGCAAAAAATTAGTCTTGGAAACCAAATAATGATGGATGTGGGCCTTGATTTCATTATGTTCGAAATTAGACATGAATCACCTCGCGTATTTTATCAATCAAGCCGATACGTTCGAAATCCGAATAGAATACAAATAAAACCAGCATGATAATCAAGGTAAACCCGGCCTTAGCAATGCATTGATCAGTTTTCATGGACAGGGCTTTACCGCGTAATTTCTCCAGGCCAATCAAAAACAAATGCCCGCCGTCCAAAGGAATGACCGGCAACAGATTGAAAATAGCCAAAGAAGCGCTGATAATTCCCACCATGTGCAAGACAAAAGAAAACCCTATGGTCAAAGCGAATTTAATCACAAAAAACATGCCTACAATACCCATCGCTTCTTTGGGAGAACGGGCCCCTATCGCCATTTCATATAGAGCGGCATACGTTTTAATCGTAATGTTCATTAATTCCTCGCCTGCTTTGCCCAAAGATCCCAAAAGACCATAACGGGTGACCACAATGTCTTTGGCATTATTGATGGGCATTGGCCCCACACCGATGAGCCGTGTCCTGTGCATACGGCCAAAAAAGTCCCGTAGATCTTGTTCTTGAGGCATAACAGCGACGTTGATTTTATTTTTGTCGCGTTGGATGCTTAAAATCAGACGATTGGCCGTTGAATTAAGAATCAAATCCTGCAGCTGTTGCCAATGTTTAATGGTGTGACCGTCAATGCCGATAATTCTATCTCCCAATTTTAAACCTGCCTGCTGGGCGGGAGAGCCATCCTGCACCTTCCCTATGACTGGAGCGATGTTTTTCATGGAAAGGTCCATATCCACATAGCCAATCATAAACACAAACCAAAAGCATACATAGGCCAAAATTAAATTCACCACCGGCCCCATTAAAATGATCAACGCCCGCTGCCCTGCTGATTTGGCAAAATATTCATCGCTGCCGCCTAAACATTTTTCACGTTCATCACCGGCCATTTTAACAAAACCGCCTAAAGGTATGATGCACAAACAAAATTCGGTACCGTCATGCACCCAACCAAATAATTTTGGCCCAAAGCCTAAGGCAAACTGTTCAATTTTAACTCCGCATTTTCTGGCGGTGATGAAATGGCCCCATTCGTGCACTAAAATCAAAATGCTCAATATAAAGATAAAAATAATCAGTGACATATAACTCCCCTGGCTTCTTCTCTCGCCCATTGATCCGCCTGTAATATTTCCTGCAACGACGGATTTTTTACTATTGTATGACGTAAAACCACTTTTTCAACGACTTTATAAATACTTAAAAAATCAATCTTGCCCTTTAAAAAAGCCTCTACCGCTTCTTCATCCGCGGCAATGAGGACTGCGGGTAGCGTTCCTGCTTTCCGGGCCGCTTCATAGGCCAATCCTAGGCAAGGAAATTTTTTAAGATCGGGCTTTTGAAAATTTAACGATCCTAATTTTATGAGATTAAGATTCCGAAGGCCAGTCGGCAAACGTTCAGGATACGTCAAGGCGTATTGAATAGGCAGACGCATATCCGTGATCCCTAACTGAGCGAGCAGGGAGCCATCCACGAATTCCACCATGGAATGAATGACCGCCTCCGGATGGACCAACACTTTAATTTGATTATAGCTCAAATTGAACAAATGCTTGGCTTCAATGACTTCAAAGCCTTTATTCATCAGTGTGGCCGAATCCACGGTAATTTTAGGCCCCATTTTCCAACGGGGATGTCGTAAAATATCCTTGAGGGTCAGTTTCTTAAAATCTCTTGATTTTACCTCCCTTAAAGGCCCGCCAGAGGCAGTCAAATGGACACATACAGGTTTTGATTTTTGTCCTTCCAAACATTGAAAAATAGCGCTCTGTTCACTATCTATCGGAATAATGCGCGCCTTAGACGCACGCGCCTCATTCATGATCAAATCACCGGCAATAACCAACGCTTCTTTATTCGCAGGCGCCACTGTCTTGCCCGCGCGCAGGGCCTCTAAAAAAGGCATCAAAGCGCTCGACCCCCGAATGGCAAGGACCACCACATCAACTTCTTTTAAAGACGCAATCAGGCCGCAATCTTTCAAAGGATAAAACTTCACACCCTTAATGCCGATATTTTTAAAATAAGCTAAGCCCTCAATCCCTACAGCCACATGTGAAGGCTTATATTTTCTTATCTGACTCTCAAGCAGTCTAAAATTATTATAAGCGCTTAAAGCCTTCACTTGAAAGTGTTGGGGGTTGTAATCCACCACCTTCAATGTATTAAGGCCTATGGAGCCGGTCGAACCTAAAATGGCAATGCGGCAAGGTTTCATTGTTGCAATGTATTGAGTGTGGAGATCATGTACAAATAAAACGCCGGTGCCGAGAATAATAAACTGTCAATGATATCCAAAACCCCGCCCATTCCCGGCAAGAATTTTCCGGAATCTTTGACCCCGCAGTCGCGCTTGATCAAAGATTCGGAGAGGTCCCCCAACTGGCCCAGGCCGCCGAAAAAAGCCCCCATAAAAAATATTTGCCAAAACGGTAAATTCAATGTTGACGGCAAAAATGAACGAAAGATCAACGCCGCGCACGCTGACATTAAAACCGCCCCAAAGGTGCCTTCAACGGATTTATTGGGACTGACCTTTGGTAAAAGCGGGTGCTTGCCCAAACTGCTGCCAATAAGCAATGCCCCGATATCAGCGCTTTTAGTCACCAGAAGAATAAACCCCAATAATTTAACCCCTTGCATGCCCGGCAGCATCAGGCGGATCTTGACTAAAAAGGAAAAAAACCAGGCCACATACAAAACTCCAAACAAGGTCGTCGACAAACCTAAAATCGCATGACGATTGTCCTTACGGGCAAATTGCATAAACAAGATCAGTAAAAATCCTATAACAATAAACAGCAGCTCCCAATTTTTAGTCGGCTCAAAATGGGTGAAAATAGAAATAGGGATCAAAAGACCTATCAGAATGCCGGTATAACTGTAAATCGGGACATCTTTTTTACGCACCATATAAAAAAATTCATAAAGGCCGCCCGCGGTCAACGAGACCACCAGTACAATAAACAAGGAATCGTTAATAACAGCCAGGGCCGTCAGGGCGATCATAAATACCGATGACATGAATCTTTTCCAAGACATAAAAATGACCTCTAAACCTTTACCCCGCTTAGGCGCGCGAGGCAAGCCTGCCCCAGCGGCGTTCTCTTTGGGCATAACTGGTCAAAGCTTTTGAAAACTCTTCTTCGTCAAATTCCGGCCAGCATTTGTCCGTAAAATACAATTCAGCGTAAGAAAGCTGCCACAATAAAAAATTGCTGATGCGCTCTTCACCCGAGGTACGGATCAACAAATCAGGGTCCGGCTGGCCTTTAGTATATAAATGAGAGCTGACAAGATTTTCGTCAACATCATCGGTTTTTATTTTACCTTCACGCACTTGGGCCAAAATGGATTTAATGCCATCAACGATCTCGCCTCGAGCGCCATAATTAAAAGCTATATTAAGCGTCATGGCTGTATTGCTCATTGTTACGATGACCGCTTCATCCATGGCTTTTAATACTTCTGGCGGCACTCCTTCACGGCGGCCGATAAAATTGATACGAACGCCATTGACCTTAAGTTCTTTGGCCTTCTGATTCAAAACCATGATGAACGTGCGCATGATCATAGACACTTCATCTTGTGGTCTGCTCCAGTTTTCCGTCGAGAAAGCATAAATAGTCAAAAATTCTATTGCCCTGTCACGGGCAGCTTTAATGATTTCCTCGACCCTCTTGACCCCTTCCAAGTGTCCCTGAGCGCGGCTCATCCCGCGGGCTTTGGCCCAACGGCCATTGCCATCCATAATAATAGCTACATGACGGGGAAGTTGATCTTTGTCCATATTCAATCTCAAATAAAAAGCCCCGCCAAAGGCGGGGCATCGTCAAAGCCCCTATATTTTTAAGAACTCAGTGCCTCGCGGCAGCTGGTTGCTCGCCCCCAGCATGTACAGGTGGCTGGGCTTGGGCCTGTAAAGCCGCCACGGCCGCGGCTTTCTCTTGAAGCACCGTCTGTAATTTATTTTCCAAATTGGCTTTAGCTTCTGTTAATTGATCATACTGCTTCTTTAAATCTGAATTTACGCTTTTTTCCTGATTGAGGATATCTTCAATTTTGGCCATTTTATCCTGGTCCTCTTTCAACGATTCCTGAAGAGTCGCCAATTTAGCATCATTTTTCTGTAAAGTTTCTTCAGCCACCATGCGGCTGTAACGCTCTTCTTCCAGGCTTCTGCCGGCTTTGTCAGCTTTTTGGGCAAAACGCACCACCACCACCGATAAGCCAACCGCCAGCAATAAAGAAATAACCAGTATAATGTCTTTCATATAATAAAACCTTGTCAACCTCCGGGGTTGACAGGTTAACTGCCACCACCCGCGGCATCAGTGCCTGTCGTTTCAGTTTTAGGAAGAATGACAATTTCAACACGGCGATTTTTCTGACGGCCTTCCTTAGTGTCATTGGAAGCGACCGGTTTATACTCACCATAACCAATGGCCGCCAGACGAGGCTCAGCCACGCTTTTTTCACTTAAATAATGCAAAACAGACAACGCGCGGGCAGTAGATAATTCCCAATTGGACTTCCAGCCTGATTTCCTGATTGGTTGATTGTCCGTATGGCCTTCAATACCCACATTTAAATCAGCGACTGTCGTGTTTAAAACACCGGCGACTTTATCTAATTTCGAGTAGGAATCTTTGCGTAATTTGGCTCGTCCCGAATCAAACAATACTTCCGACACGAAGGTAATGACCAAACCCTTACCCTGCATTTCTACCTTCACTTGATTATTGTTGATCTCATCCTGAAGGCGTTTTTCCAGTTCACCCTTGGCACGCTCTAATTCGCTCATATCATTTTTTAATTTAGAAATTTTCTCAATGTCGGTACGCCGGCCTTTTTGAAGGATAATCGTACAACCGGAAAGTCCCAGAGCAAGCACCAGGACCAAGGAAATATTCATTAAGACTGCTTTATTAGAACGCATTACCATCCTCCTGTTTATAGTATTGTATATTAAATAACATATCTGCAGCAGAACTCAAATTATCACAGCCATTTATGAAAGTCAAGTAATGAAATATTCCTTATTACTTGCTTGGTAAACTTATCTCCCCAAGGACTTTCTTGTTAAACTTTCACTTGACGAATACAAATGAATATTTTATACTTAAATTGTATTCAAATCAAAGGAGTCCATATGAGCAAAACCATTACCTTACGCGTCTCAGACAGTGACTACAAGCAAATCGTCAAATTCGCCAAGGCCGAACGTCGTCCAATTTCCAATTACATTATTCACGCAGTTTTTAATGCCATTGCCAATATGTTTACGGTAAATGATAAAGAGATGGGGGGTATTCTTGCCAACAAAAAACTCCTTAAAAATATACAACAGGGTCACCATGATGCAAAATTCATGAAAGGCAGAATAGTTGCTTAATTACGGCATTTTTGAAACTGACACATTTGTCCGCGGTTTTTACAAAACTTTGCAATATAAAGCCTCAAGTTTTCGTGAAATACTGTTCTCTAAGGTATACCCCCAACTTAAAAATCAACCCTATTACGGACCCAATATTAAAAAACTTAAAAGTTATGTTGACGAAACCTGGCGCTATCGAATCGGAGATTATCGTTTATTTTATCGTATAAATCCGCATAACAAACTTGTATCTATATTGACTATTGAGCACCGTAAAGACGCCTATTAAACTCCGGCCAAATGCTCTACCGGTACGGGCGCTTGGAGTCCCACCAATGGCCAAATGTTCGTGACCGGCGTTATCCTGAAAATAACCGGTGACAGGCTGTCAATGCCTTCACGCCTGACCTGTTCAATCATGGCCGGGTCAACGTCCATCTCAACGCCCTTGCCCTCCCCACGGAGTGGGAGGGAATCTCTAACGAACGATGATTTCGTCGCGTTTTGACCCTACCGAGATATACTTGATGGGGACCCCTAATAATTCTTGCAAGCGTTCAATATAACGACGGGCTGCAAGCGGCAATTTATTATACTGGCGTATCCCTCGGGTCGAGCTCTTCCAGCCAGGCCATTTTTCATAAACAGGTTTGGCATGAGTCAACACGTCCAAATCGTGGGAATAATCTTTGTAAAGTTTTCCTTTATATTGATAAGCCGTGGCGATCTTTATTTCTTCAAGGTCGTCTAATACATCAAGCTTCATAACCGCTAATTGGGTGGCACCGTTAATGGTCACGGCATACCGCGCGAGCACCGCGTCAAACCATCCGCAGCGTCTGGCACGGCCTGTCGTGGCGCCAAACTCATGGCCTTTGCTGCGGATACGTTCATCCATGAGTTTGTCAAATTCGGTCGGGAAAGGGCCTTCCCCTACCCGGGTTGTGTACGCCTTAAGAGCGGCTACCACCAGACCTATCTTGGTGGGAGGCACTCCCGTACCGGAACAAACACCACCGGTGGTGGCATTAGACGAAGTCACAAAAGGATAGGTGCCAAAATCAATATCTAAAAATGTCCCTTGAGCGCCTTCAAAAAGGATTTTTTTCTTAAGTTTAATGGCCTGGTTTAAAAAAAGGGCTGTATCACAAACGTAAGGTTTCAGCCGTCGGCCGAAATTTAAGTATTCCTTGTAAATTTCGCTGAAATCATAATTTTTAAAGCCGTACACTTTTACAAAAATATCATTTTTCTCGTTAAGATTATCCGCCAACTTGGCCTTGAGCACTTGTGGGTTTAAAAGATCAATAACGCGAATGCCCATGCGTCCGACTTTATCAGAATAACAAGGCCCTATGCCGCGGCCTGTGGTACCGATCTTGTTTGAGCGTTTACCTTCACGCAACTGGTCCATCACTCTGTGATACGGCATGACCACATGCGCGTTGGCAGAAATTTTAAGCCGTGTGCCTTTTATGAGCAGGCCGCGTTTTTTTAAACCATCCATTTCTTCCAATAAAGCCCTGGGGTCAATGACCACCCCATTGCCGATCACACAGATTTTTTTGGGGCGCAAAATGGCTGAAGGGAGCAAATGAAAAACATATTCCTTATTTCCGACGATAACGGTATGGCCGGCATTATTTCCCCCCTGATAACGCACGGTGATATCCACGCCTTGGGAGAGGATATCGATCAATTTTCCTTTGCCTTCATCACCCCATTGGGCGCCAACCACGACTAAATTCATGATATGCCCTTATTTAAATATAAAAATCACGCACGATGATGCCGTGAAAAAAATTGAGGCACAAAAAATTTTTAATAAAGATGGCCGCAGATTTTTAATGCTTAAAAATGCCCAAACAAACCATAGCGGCCACATGCTGAAAAAAACATAACCCGCCAACAGCGGCATCACCGCTTGCCATTGGCCTTTTAAAAATGCTTCATTACCTAAAAGCATAATATAATTATTGATGGGCCCAAGAGTGGCTAAGGCGCTCAACGCCAGCCCTAAGATAACTGTTGTCAGAAGCGCTCCCAAGCTTCCCCTCCCACAAGGGGAGGGGAATCCATCCGGCACGGGCCGTCCACGACGTATTAAAATCCAATCTTTAAAAAATAAAATGCCTAAAACAAAAGCCCAAACACCTAAAATAAGATAAAGAATTTTGGCGGCAAAAACAAAATTTTTTTGAAAAATAAAAATTTGGGCAGGCCCAAAATTAAATTCCAGAAAACTTAACGCATAAACCAACACAAAAATAAAACGCTGCCGGACATAGGCGATAAAAACAGCGCTGGTCATAAAAATGCAGGGGTTAAGCCCATCCTTCAAACCAGCCCCAAGAGCAATAAAGAAAAGATCATTCATTGTTTGGTATTATACTTTTATCGCTTTGGCAAAAAGTATATTTTTGGTTTTGCGTAATTTTTTAATAAGGGATTCCGGGATTTCACTGTCAACGTTAACGACACTGACCGCGACCCCCTGATGATTTTCACGGCCCAACGTGATGCCGGCAATATTGATATTTTCCGCGGCTAACAGCGTGCCGATAGCACCCACTATGCCGGGCTTGTCATTATTATTGATGAACAACATATGCCCCTGAGGGACAGTCTCCACATAAACATTGTTGATCTTAACAATGCGGGGTTGTTTATTGCTGGATAAGGTGCCAAGTAAAGAAAATGGTTCTTTATCGGTGGTAATATCCAGGCCGATGGCGTTGACATACTCGCCTTCCTGATTGGAAATAATCTCTTTAATAGTAACACCGCGTTCTTTCATCATATCCAGGGCATTGATGGCATTGACACCCTCACTTAAAATCGGCTGTAAAAGCCCGTAGGACAAGGACATGGTCACGGCTTTGACTTTTTTTTCTTTGGCGACCGCCCCGCTGTAGGTAACGGTCACCTGGCTGATTCTTCCCTGCACCAATTGACCGGCGAATTTGCCCATGCGTTCAGCCAACTCTATATAAGGCTTTATAGTTTTGTAAGCTTCCAAGGACAGCGATGGAAAGTTTGCGGCATTACGGATACCAGCCCCGGTAAGAGCATCTTTGACGGCGTGGGCGATCTCAATGGCCACATTCAACTGGGCCTCCGAGGTGGATGCTCCCAGATGCGGGGTGGTGATGCAATTCTCTAATTGAAAAAGTAAAGAGTTAGTATCCGGCGGCTCATCTTCATAGACGTCTAAAGCAGCGCCCGCAATACGTTCATCCATCAAAGCTTTGACCAAAGCCTTTTCATCAATAATACCGCCTCTGGCACAATTGATCAGGCGCACTGTTTTTTTCATTAAAGCAATTTGGGCCTCCCCGATCATGTGAGTTGTCTCATCCGTTTTAGGGATATGCACCGTGATAAAATCCGAGGTTTTATAAATTTCATTGAGCTCAACTAATTTGATGCCATTTTTCGCAGCGATCTCGGCAGACAGATACGGGTCATAACCAATAGTCACCATGCCGAAAGCCTGGGCCATTTTAGCTACCGTTGATCCAATGCGGCCTAAAC
>Ga0209824_10002245_pt1 | contig 10152 bp, 10 predicted proteins | sample VDWuncwatermetaG_FD_184124 | JGI IMG/M metagenome (GOLD analysis project Ga0209824, IMG submission 184124) | Wastewater microbial communities from Netherlands to study Microbial Dark Matter (Phase II) - VDW unchlorinated drinking water (SPAdes)... ...
GACATTATCGATGGCCGCAAAGCAGGGTGAGGTCTGGCTCGCAGACCTGGGGCTTGCCGCGAAGACTCGCCCTGTTGTTATCCTCTCCCGCGACGACCCCCAAGCGCCTCGTGCTCTTGTGATCTACATTCCGCTTACCACACAAAACCGCGGCAGCCATTACGAAGTTGAACTTGGCAACCTGAGGTTCTTGAGAGAAACGTCGGTTGCAAATGTTCAGGGCATTGGTTCGATCCCTGCGAGCCGCTTGCAGAGAAGGCTCGGCTCACTCTCGACTGAGACTTTAGATAAGATCAAGCAAGCTATCCGTTTAGCGCTGGATCTGTAAATCAGGAAGACTCTCAGTCTGAGTCAGGGGGTGACGCCTTCCTTTCCAGACAATCTTGGCAGAGTGACGCCATCCGTTTCTTGGTCGGCTAGTGCCGCTGGGGGGGGGCAGGAATTGGGGATTGGGATTTGGCAGGCTTGTCACGTTTGCGCAATTGCGCAAGTCCGCAACTATCGGCGGGAAGCCGAGGTCGAACCGGTAAATTCCCGTGGGACCCTTATGTTGATAGTTTCACCTTAGACTTGGGGGGCCGAATGAGTAGAACCCGAAAAAGCTATCGAAAGCGGACTTAGGAGGTGGTAAGATGGCGTTTGCCGGAAAGGGAAAGTATGAAAAGCGTTGAGGAGCGAATTAAGAATCTTTCTCCGGCCTCGAGGGAGGTGTATCCATGAAAACAGCGATTCAGGCTGAACTGCCGAACGAACTGATCGCGGAAGCGCGCGCCTTTGTGGAGCAGGGCTGGGTAGGCGATTTCGACGAGCTGCTGGCGGAGGCGCTGCGGCGCTACCTCGAATCGCATTCCACGCGGCTGGCCGAATCTTTCATACAGGCGGACGCTGCCTGGGGGCTGCGTGGCCGGGAATGAGCCTGCGCCGCCGGTCATCGTGTGCGATGCCGGTCCGCTCATCCACTTGGACGAAGTGGGGTGCGTGGAGTTGCTGACGGATTTTCCCCAGGTGCTTGTTCCGACCACGGTCTGGGACGAGGTGGCGAAGCACCGGCCAAGCGCGTTCATGCACGGCACGGTGCGTTTTCAGAAAGTGACGCCGGACAAAGCGCTGTCCGCTGAACTCGATGTGATGAGCCGGCTGCTGGCGCTTCATCGCGGAGAACGGGAAGCGTTACAGGTGGCGCAAGCGCACCCCGGCTGTCTACTGCTGACCGATGACACGGGGGCCCGTCTTGCAGCTCGCAATCTCGGGCTGGAGGCGCACGGGACAATCGGCGTGTTGCTGCGCGCTATCCGCCGCAAACAAAGGACGAAGGACGAAGTTGTAAAGCTGTTGCGGTCTCTGCCCACCGCCTCAACGCTCCACGTTCGGACCGGCCTTTTGGAGAATATCATCCGCGAGGTAGAACAATCCCGCTGACCTCAAGTCCGAGGCATTGGGCTATGAGGCCGACATCTTGGTCGGATTTCGCGCGTCGGGAATCTTTTCCGGAACGAGACCTCGCTGCGGTTTCCTTTTGCAGCTCTCAGCGCTCGCCACTCAGTCCTTTTTGTCGGCCGCAGCAAGCGGTTCTTTAGGCGGGCTCCCGCTGCGACGCGCAGAAAAAAAGAGACTTCCTTCATTATCTTCTGCTCTTGAAGTATTTCACCATCGCCCTTTTTACCCGGTCGATTTCCGGAAGCTTTCTAGTCAGCTGGACTTCGATGTCCAGCCGGGCGGCCAGCGGCTCCAAGAGATCGCGCAACTCCTCTTTTCGTACCCATAGGGCGTTCGGGAGCAGATTGTTGTTTTCGATGCAGTCAAGAATGCCGGGAGGAAATTTGGCCTCCCACTCGGACGGTTCGGCGAGCGCCGAACCCAGGATGAAACCGGATTGATGGTCGGCGGCTAGGATTGAATATGGAAAATATGGCCGCCCCTCTTCCTCCACCGGCGCCGGCATGTAAAAGGCGTCAACTTCCCAGATCCCGTGGCGCGTTGCGGCGGCGTTCCTAATCCGCCGTAAGCGAATCTCATCCAACGGATAGGAGCGGACTCTGGTCTTGGCTATTGGGGCCGGCGTTAACCAGTGGCTCTCCCAGGCCCGTCCGCCGTCACGGTCGACAGGGACGCGGACCAGGTAGTGATTTTTGCCTGGGGCGGAGAGCCAGTCGGGATCTTTATTGAGGCACAGAGCGACTTCCCGTGCCTGTTTGACGGATAGAGCAAGGTATTTTGCCTAGCTTTCCGTGAGGTACCACGGAAGATAGCCCGGCTGGAGACTGCGAAATTGCGGCCACACGTTGCTTCCCCGAAACTTGAGGCCAAGCTCCTTGACGACTTTGAGATCGGCCGGGTCGAGGTCGTTTCGGTCCCCAAACCATGCCGTGAGGCAGTTTTGGCTGTAAGCGAAATCCGGCGAGCGGGCGTCGACTTTTCCCGATTGAACTTTGCGGTACTGCTCCAGACCTTCCGACCCAAGATATACGGCTAAACCAAAAACCTCGCCCAACTGACCCAGGACGCAACAGTAACCGACCTCTCCGGTTTCCGGATTCTGAACGCCGAAGATATCCGAATCCGACATCCACTCCCAACACACGATCTCCCCGAAGGCGATGGCCGCGTCATACAGGTTTTTCCATACGGGAAGGGAGCAAGACGGAATATTCATGGCATCAGGCAAACAGGGGCGGCGTCAGGTTCGAATATCGATCTACGGCTATTCACTGACGGCTTTGACCGCCAGGTGATAGAACTCCGGATCTTTGTTTAACTTCGAGAGCGTCTCCACGGCGGACAAAAAGGCCTCAACTGCCCGCTTCTCGCCCCCTTTGACTCTGGCAACCTCATCCATGATCGCCGGCACATCCAGGCCGGTCTTTTTCGCAAGCTCGCTTAACGACGCCTTTCCCTCCACGTATTCTCCGGCTGCGTAGTTGAGAAGTTCCGCCTTAGCCCGGTCTTTAGCGAGACGAGCAAGGTATCCGGTCTTGGAGGTCTTTTTGAGCATGCAGAGACGGCTTAAGACTTGATCTTCCTCGCCCGTCAACCTCACGGTCACGGTCGTTTTCTCGTGTTTTTCCTTTTTCATCGGTTTTCTCCTTTCCGCCGGATCTGCGATAAAATCTTTGCCGCAGACTGTATCCACTCGGGTCTCAGAGTTCCGCGCCGCGTTATCCTAACCAAGGCATCTAATGCCCGCTCAAGTGCGATCCGTTTCTGTTCGTAAAGCCCGACCAAATAGGCCAGAGAGTTGACCACTTCAACTCCGGCCGCCTGGGCCGCTTCATAAGGTCTCCAGTCATCGATGAGCAACAGGAGCTTTCGCTCTAAAGCGAGGTTGATGGCGGCCCTTTCGCCATCTCCATACAATCTGATCTTCTCGGATTTTAGCGCAGCTTGTTTGACGCTTCCGTCAGCCAGCAGCGCTCTGAGTCGGAGGCTCGTCGGGTTATCTCGCCCTAGCTCCCTTTCAACTGCTTTCGTGCAGACCAACTCAAAATCCGAAAGCAGGAAATCCACAAGATCCAGGTAAACCGCATGAACCCAAAAGGAGCTATCAAAAGTGGCCCCCCGTTTCATTGATTAAGTGTAGGTTGCTTTCAAAGTGAAAGCAAGAGCTGAACCGGCTCTTCTGAATGCGTGGCCTGCTAGAATTTGAAATTCCACTCGCCCCTGGAGTATCGCTCCCGCGCCAGTCTTTCAATTGTTTCAGAGGGTATATTTTTGCATTCCTCTCTGGCGCCCCATGATCGTTTCAGGGCCTCCTTGACCCTGTGGGGCGGAAGATTCAGGTTGGTCAAAAAATTACCGTGGGAACGGTTTTGACGATAGGCAGGCTGCTTTGAAGGGACGGGCAAGAGTTTCTCAATCATTGAAAAGTCGAAGTGGAGTAAAAATGTTCCGTGGAATAAAAGAAAGCGCCGCCTGCGGTATTGGGCATTGCCGGAGAATTTTCGCTCCTCGATCGCAAGGTCGCTGATACCTTGAATCTTAATCTCAGAGTCCATGATAGGTTCTAGAATGCTCTTCAGGCGCCTCATAATAAACTGATTGGCTTCCGTGACGCTTTGAAGGGAACTCCTATTCCGGATCCTTAAAATTAACGAGTAGTTCAGGCATCCCGGACCCTGCAAGACTGTTCCACCGCCACTGCATCTCCTAAGTACGGGAATACGATTTGCTCGGCACGAGATGAGATCAACTTCTGCTTGAATTTTGCCTGAGTGTCCTAACACGGCAAAGTATTGCTGGGGTTCCCAAAATCTTAGAATCTCGTCGCTAAAAGACGAGCCCTCACACCACTGGATCAAAGCTTCGTCGCAAGCAAGATTGTGCTGCGGGGTTGGAAAGGTTAAGTCTATATATTTCATCTAATAACGTGTGACATCAAAATTGGGTTAACAAGTGCCGGGTGGAATTGATTCAATGAGTTAAATCTTGTAGATTAACCTCTTTAAAGATGAAGCCCTACCCCGCATCGGGACAGGGGGTAAATAAAAAATGGAAGCCGGAAAGAAAGAGCGACCCGATGTTACTCAGGTGAATTATAACCAGATAGGCCCAGCTGGTCCACAGGAAGGGTCCGGTTATAATGCCATGCAGAAATGGCTGGATTCCCTGGAGTACGTGCTGGAATACGTGCTGAAAAACAGGGACTCGGAAGAATCCCTTCTTCTTGTGGAAAACCTGATCACAAGGCTGCGCGAGTCGGGCCTCAAAATAGCTCCGATGGTCAGCACTCCCTATGTCAATACTATCCCTCCGGAGAAAGAGCCCTCTTATCCTGGCGACCGGGAGATCGAGCGCCGCATTAAAAGTTATATCCGCTGGAATGCTATGGCGATGGTGGTGAAAGCCAACCGCATCCATCACGGCATCGGCGGGCATATCTCCACCTTCGCTTCTTGCGCGACGCTCTATGAGGTCGCGTTTAATCATTTTTTCAGGGGTGGCGATGGGGATAGGCCGGCGGACATGGTTTACTTTCAGGGCCATGCCTCTCCGGGCAATTATGCCCGGGCCTATCTGGAGTGGCGCATCGATGCCAAACGGCTGCACCACTTCCGGCAGGAATTGACGGAAGGTGCGGGGCTTCCCTCTTATCCGCATCCCTATCTCATGTCGGATTTTTGGCAGTTCCCTTCCGTCTCCATGGGACTGGCCCCCATCATGTCGATCTACCAGGCGCGTTTTATGAGATACCTGAAGGCGCGCGGTTTGTTGAGCGGAGAGGAGCCCAAGGTGTGGTGTTTCGCGGGAGACGGCGAGATGGACGAGCCGGAGTCCACAGGCTCTTTGACCTTGGCCGCGCGGGAAAATTTGGACAACCTGGTTTGGGTGGTCAACTGCAACCTCCAGCGGCTCGATGGGCCCGTGAGGGGCAACGGGAAAATCATTCAGGAGCTGGAGGCCCTTTTCCGGGGCGCCGGCTGGAACGTGATCAAGGTCATATGGGGTTCGGATTGGGACCCTTTGCTGCAAAGCGAGCAGAGAGAGCTCCTGATGAAGCGGATGGAAGAGGCGGTCGACGGGGACTATCAGAAATATTCCGTGGAGCCGGGAAGCTACACGAGAAAACATTTTTTTGGCAAATATCCCGAGCTCTCGGAGTTGGTCAACCACCTCGCGGACGATGAGATCCACAAACTCCTGCGCGGCGGGCATGACCCGAAGAAGGTCTACGCGGCTTATAAGGCGGCGGTTGAGCATCGAGGGGCGCCGACAGTGATTCTGGCCAAGACGGTCAAAGGCTACGGCTTGGGGGAGGCGGGCGAGGGAAGAAATATCACCCACCAGCAAAAACAGCTCAACGAGAAGGAGTTGAGGGAATTCCGCAGCCGATTCGATGTTCCGCTCAAAGATGAAGAGGTAGTAGAGACACCCTTTTATCGGCCGCCGCGGGATAGCGTGGAGACCAAATACCTCCTGGAACGCAGGAAGAGTCTGGGGGGTTTTCTTCCCAAGCGCCGCAAGGCGGAGCGGCTGAAGGCGCCGCTCGATGCCTTCGGGGAATTCTTCAAAGACACCAGTCATCTGGAAGCCTCTACGACCATGTCCTTCGTCCGCATCCTGAGCAAGCTGCTGAGAGATGCAGAGATCGGCAGATGCATCGTCCCCATCATTCCCGACGAGGCGAGGACCTTTGGCATGGATGCGCTGTTCCGCCAGGTGGGTATCTATTCGCCCAAAGGCCAATTGTACGAGCCGGTGGACCGTGAGACCCTGCTCTATTACCAGGAGGCCGAGGATGGGCAGATCCTCGAGGAAGGGATCACGGAGGCAGGATCGATGTGCTCTTTTATCGCCGCCGGCACGACCTATGCTGATCTCGGCTTCTACACGATCCCGTTTTACATCTTCTATTCGATGTTCGGCTTTCAGAGGGTCGGCGATCTGATGTGGGCGGCTGGCGACATCAAGGCCAAGGGGTTCTTGCTCGGGGCCACTGCAGGGCGGACCACGCTCAATGGCGAAGGCCTGCAACATCAGGATGGTCACAGCCACATCTTGGCCAGTACGATTCCGACCCTGCTCACTTACGATCCTGCATTTACTTATGAAGTCGCTGTAATTATCCGTGATGGGTTGCGGCGTATGTATCAGGAAGGCGAGGAGATTTTTTATTACCTCACTCTGTACAATGAAAATTACTCGATGCCGGCGATGCCAGAGGGTGTGGAGGAGGGGATTCTGAAGGGCCTTTATAAATTCCGCAAAGGAAAAGAGGGTCCTAAACACAAGGCGCATATCCTCGGCAGCGGCCCGCTCCTCAGAGAAGCCTTGAGGGCTCAAGAAATACTGGCGGAAAGCTATGAAGTCTCGGCCGATGTCTGGAGCGCTACAAGCTACAAGCTTTTAAGGGGAGAGGCGCTGCAGGCGAAGAGATGGAATCTGCTGCATCCGACCTCTCCGCCTAAAAAATCTTACCTGGAGACCGTCTTGGAAAAAAAGCAAGGTGTTTTCGTCGCGGTGTCTGACTACATGAAGATCGTTCCAGATCAGATCGCTCCCTGGGTCCCAGGCGGGCTGATGACGCTCGGCACCGACGGCTTCGGCAGGAGCGACATCCGGCCAAATCTGAGGCGCTTTTTCGAAGTCGATGCCGAATTGATCACCGTCGCAACTCTCTATGCCCTTTCTCAAAAAGGCGCCGTTTCTTCGCGGGTGGTAGAACAAGCGATCAGGGATTTAAATGTCGATCCCGAGAAGGCGCATCCTTTTTACCTTTAGGGCTGGGCAAATATCATAAACGGCAAATCCCATGGATGTTAGAGTCCCTCGACTTGCGGAAGGCGTGGAGTCGGCCACGGTGGCCAATATCCTGGTCTCCGAGGGTGGCCGGATTGAGAAAGACCAGGTCATCCTGGAGTTGGAGACCGAGAAGGCCGTGGGCCCCATTCCCTCGCCCGCCTCCGGCAAGGTGACAAAGATTCACGTGAAAGAGGGCGACGAGGTGGCGGTCGGACAGGTGCTGATCTCCCTATCCGAGGAAGGCGTGGCGGGGAAGGCGCCTAAAGAAAAGAGAAACGCGCCTGGCAAGTCGCAGGCTGCGGATTTGGCGGCCCAGGGAGCGGCGCGGCCGGTGCGAGAGACTTCGCAGCCGCAGGCGGCGCAGGCGGAATACCACTATGAATCTCGGAGCGGCCTTCCACCGCCGGCTTCTCCCTCTGTCACGAAGATCGCCCGTGAGTTGGGCATCGACCTTACGAGAGTGAGAGGAAGTGAACGGGGCGGGAGGATCACACTTGAGGACTTGAGGGCCTACATCCAGCATCTGCAGCAGATCGCGTCTGCGCCAAGGCCGGTGGTCTTGGAGAGATCCGAAAGCCCGGCGCCGAAGAGCGTTGATTTCTCCAGGTGGGGGCCGATCCAAAAAAAGCGCATCTCTTCCGTCCGGCGCACGGTGGGTCAGCGGATGTACGATTCCTGGTCGACGATTCCGCATATCACCCAGTTCGACGAGGCTGATGTCACGGAGCTGGTGGCGCTCAGAAAAAAATACGCCCCCGCCCTTGAAAAAAAAGGCACGCACTTGACCTTGACGCCTTTCGTCATGAAGGCATTGGTGGCGGCATTAAAAAAATATCCTATTTTCAACTCCAGCTTGGACGAGGCCGGCGGGGAGATCGTCTATAAGGAATATTTTCATCTCGGCGTCGCGGTGGATACAGAGGCAGGATTGATTGTGCCGGTCCTGAGGGATGTGGACAAAAAGGGGATATCTCGCCTCGCGGTCGAGCTGAACGAGCTGGTGGAAAGGACCAGGGCGCGGAAAGTCTCTTTGGAAGAGCTGCAAGGGGGAACCTTCACTATCTCCAATCAGGGAGGCATCGGGGGCGGCCACTTTACTCCCATCATCAACAAACCCGAGGGGGCCATCCTCGGGCTGGGCCGGGCGGTTGCGAAGCCGGTAGTGAAAAAGGGAAAGATCGAGACGCGCATGATGCTTCCGCTCTGTCTCTCTTATGACCATCGGCTGATCGACGGGGCTGATGCGGTGCGTTTTATGAATGAGCTGATTCAGGCGCTGGAGAATTTTCCGCAAAAAGAGCTGAAGGGGTGAGCGGGGAATGGAAACGATCCGAACGGAAATAGTGATCCTGGGGGCCGGCCCGGGCGGTTATGCCGCGGCCTTTTACGCCGCGGACAAAGGGAAAAAGGTAATCTTGGTGGACCGCGCCGAACGTCTCGGCGGGGTCTGCCTGAATTACGGCTGTATTCCTTCGAAGGCGCTGCTCCATGCCACCAAAATGATCCGCGAGGTAAACGAATCCAACGCTCGAGGCATCAGTTTTGGCGCCCCTAAGATTAGCCTGGACAAGCTGCGCGAGTGGAAAGACTCCGTGCTGGAAAAACTGGCGCAGGGTCTCAGCGGTCTTAGCCAGAAAAGGGGCGTCGAGGTTCTTAGGGGGAAAGGTCACTTTGAGGATTCCCAGACCTTGAGGGTGGAGACAAAGGAGGGGCAAAAATTTATCAGTTATGAAAAAGCGATTATCGCCGTTGGCACGAAGCCGGCCATGCCGCCGGCTTTTGATCTGGGCAACAAGCGGGTGATGACATCCACGGAGGCCTTGGAGATCGAAGAGATCCCTAAAAATCTCTTGGTGGTGGGCGGCGGTTATATCGGAATGGAATTGGGCACGGTCTATGCGGCACTGGGCAGCCAGGTTGTTCTCACCGAGGCCCTGAGCTCCGCGTTGGTGGGGGCGGATTCCGATCTCGTTCGCCCGGTAATGAGATATGCTGAAGAGGCCTTCAAAGAGGTCCGTTTAAACACGAAGGTGGTTAAGATGGCCACCAGTGGCAAGCAGATCAAAGTGACGCTGACAGTTAAGGGAGAACAAAGAGAGGAAATGTACGATCGCGTCCTGGTTTCCGTCGGTCGTGTTCCCAATTGCAAGGACCTGGGGCTGGAGAATACAAAGGTCGCCCTGGATGAAAAGGGATTTATCCAGGTCAATGCCCAAAGGCAGACGGCGGATCCCGCTATTTACGCCGTTGGGGACGTTGCCGGCGGCGCGCTGCTGGCCCATAAGGCCTCGAAGGAGGCAAGGATCGTGGTGGAGGTGATCACGGGAGAAGCCAGCAGCTTCGAGGATGTGATTATTCCTGCCGTTGTTTTTACGGATCCGGAGGTAGCTTGGTGCGGCTTGACGGAGGCGGAGGCGAAGGAGAGGGGAATTTCAGTGCAGGTGGCGCGGTTCCCGTGGGCGGCGTCAGGGAGGGCTTTGACTTTTGACCGGCCCGACGGGTTGACAAAACTGATCATAGAGCCGGAGACGGAGCGCGTTCTCGGGGTGGGCATCGTGGGTCATGGCGCGGGCGAACTCATCAGCGAAGGCGTGCTGGCCGTGCAGATGGGGGCTACGGCGAAGGACATCGCGGAATCCGTTCATCCCCATCCCACCTTATCCGAGACGCTTATGGAGTGCGCCGAAGTTTTCTACGGCTATCCGACGCATACCTTGGCGCAAAAAAAACGCTGACGTGTTACTTTCTCCAATCTGAATTCCTCCCTTGAAAACTCTCTGTGGGGAGGATAGAAAGAAACTGCTTTGATTTGATGAGCACTCTGCTTTTTAAAGATCTGGGTGAGATGGATTATCTCTCCGCGCTCTCACTCCAAGAGCGCCTCGTAGAGGCAAAACGGAGGGAGGGACTGCCGGA
>Ga0209824_10002248_pt1 | contig 10150 bp, 8 predicted proteins | sample VDWuncwatermetaG_FD_184124 | JGI IMG/M metagenome (GOLD analysis project Ga0209824, IMG submission 184124) | Wastewater microbial communities from Netherlands to study Microbial Dark Matter (Phase II) - VDW unchlorinated drinking water (SPAdes)... ...
AGACCGACCGTCGGCTCATCGAGGATGAGCAGCGGCGGATCGGGGAGCAGGGCCCGCGCGAGGGCGAGGCGCTGGCGCATCCCCGTGGAGTAGCGCTCCACGTAGTCGTCGGCCCGGTCCATGAGCTTGACACCCTCGAGCGCGCGGTCGATGCGGGCGCGCGTCTCGCGCGGCGGCACGTGGTACAGCGCCGCGAAGTACTCGAGGTTCTCGCGGCCCGTGAGCTTCCAGTAGAGGCTCCGCTCGCCCGAGAGCATCGCGCCGAGCTTCGCGCGCACCTCACGCGGGTGCTCGCGGACGTCGATACCCAGGACGCGCGCCTCGCCGCTGGTCGGCTCGAGGAGCGTCGCCAGCATCTTCAGCGTCGTCGTTTTCCCGGCGCCGTTCGGCCCGAGCACGCCGAAGATCTCTCCCGGCTCGATCCGAAGGTCGATCCCGTCCACGGCGCGGAAGCGCTCGCGCCGGTCAGGCTCGCGCCGCAGGCGCTGCCAGATCGTCCGGCGCCCCTTCTCGAACTCCTTGGTGAGGCCGGTGGTCTCGACCGCCGGCGCGGCGGTCATTCGACGAAGATCTCCACGCGGTCCTCGTCGTCGTTGATGTCGACGATGCGGCCCGCGCTCTCGACCTCCTTGAGCAGCTCGTCGAGGTCGATGCCGAACTTGGAGAGGTGGCCCCGCACGAGCCCGCTCGCGCCGAGCTTCATCTTCCCGATGCGTGCGATCGCGAGCGGGATCGCGACGTTCACCTTCTGCTTCCCACGCTCGCTCACGCGGATGCGCAGCACGCGGCCGCGAACGGCGGTCCCCTCGGCTCCGCGCTCGGGGCTCGGAGGGGGAGGCGGCGGCCCCTCGCGCACGTCGCCGAGCGCGCGCAGGAGCCGATATGCCTGCTCCGCGTCGATCTTCCCGTGCGCGAGGAGCTCGAGGACCTGACGCCCTTCGTCGGTCGGCACTAGCGGCCTCTCGCGGCGTCGAGCGCGGACGCTGCCTCCTGGACGCTCAGCTCGCCCTTCGCCACTCGCTCTAGGATCTCACGGGCGGTCGCGCCCGGCTCCGGAGCGGGCCCAGCGACCGGCGCGGCGGGCGCCCCCATCGCGATGGCTGCGTCGGCCGCCGCCTCCGGCGCCGGCCGCGCGGACCCCGGCTCCCTCCTTCGGACGGAGAGGTCGCCTGAGACCGTCTTCACCCAAAGATGTCCGCGGCCACTGCCGATGACGATCCGGCGGTCGCGGCGGCCCTGCTTCTCGACGCGGGCCGGCCCTTCGACCTCGGCGTCACCCGACACGGTCTTGAAGTCGATCACGACATCGGGCTCGCTCAGCGAGAGCTCGACATCGCCGCTCACGGTCTTCACGCGGCCTTCGGCGGAACCATCGGCGGTGATGACCGCGTCGATCTCGACGTCGGCGCTCACGGTGACGATGTCGGGGCTCCGCACCGTGGAGCGCTCGATCCGAATGTCGCCGCTGACGGAGTTCGCCTCGAGCTGTCCCGCGTAGCCGGTCAGGTCGAGCTCGCCGCTCACGGTCCGTACGCGCATCGGCCCCTGGACGTCATCGACGCTGACCTCGCCCGAGACGCTGCGGAGCTCGATGGGACCGCGCGTGCCGGTCACCGAGAGATCGCCGCTGACGATCGTCGCGTCGAGCTGCGTCTCCCGCGGCACGCGGATGTCGAGGTCGACCGCGACGCGGCCGCCGCGAAAGAGCTCGAGCCAGCCTCGCTCCTGCTCGAAGAGACGCGGCTCGATGAGGATGTCGTCACCGTTCTGCTCCATGCGGATCTCGACGTTCTCGAGCAACCGCTTGGCGCGATCCTCGCTCCACCCGTGAACGCGCTTGCGCGCCCGGATGAAGACCTCGCTCGCGTCCCCGACCGCTATCTCCGTCTCGCCGGAGACGTTGCGGACCGAGACACGCGGCATTGCGCTGACGGTGAAGCGGTGTTCCACGACCTCGTTCGCTTCCGACGCGGGGTCGCCGCCGAGACCGGCATCCCCAAAACCGAAGGACCACTTGCGTCGCACGGTCTGCCGGAGCTCGTCTCGGAGGCGGTCCTTGAGCGTCTGGCCGAGGAGCCCTTGCCGCCGCACGTTCTGCCGTACTTCATCGCGGATCCGGTCCTTGAGCGCCTCGCCGAGGACGCCTCCCAACTCGGTACGCTCGCGGTGGCGCCGCTCGCGCCGCGACTCCCGCTCGGCATCACGCTCGGCGCGGTGCGCGTCGCGCTCCGCCCGGCGCGACTCCCGCTCGGCGTCCCGCGGATCTCGCTCCGCGTCACGCGCGTGGAGCTCGGCATCGCGTTCGTCAGCCCGCGCCGCCTCCTCGTCGTGGTCGTGCTCGTTCATGTGCGTCCCTCCAGCAGCGACGCGGCGTCGTCGGGGCCGATGCGCCCTTCGGCGAGCTGCCGGAGGATCTCCTTGCGCCGCTCCGTCTCCGCTTCACGGTCCGGCTCGACCTCGGTCTGGAAGCCCAGCGCGCGGATCACGGCGTCGAGGCGGGAGCGCACGGTCGGATACGAGATGCCGAGCTCGCGCTCCACGTCCTTGAAGCTGCCCCGCGCGCGGATGAAGACCTCGAGGAAAGCGAGCTGCTCCGCGCTGAGCGAGTGGAACCGGCCGAGGGAGAAGCTGCCCTCGAGGCGCGTGCCGCAGCTCCCGCATTCGAGGCGGACGACGCGGAGCTGCGCCGAGCAGATGGGACATCTCCCGATGACGGTGGGCTCGCTCATGCGTCCGTTCTGACGCTGACCTCAAAGAATGTCAAGCAGAGCTCACTGTTCTGTAGCCGAGGTTACGATCCGTTAAGGTGGGACCGAGCGATCCCTAGGACACCGCCCTCTTGATGCGCTCCGCGAGCGCCGGCCCGACGCCCGCGACGGCCGTGAGGTCCGCTGCGCTCGCCTCACGGATCCCCTTCACCGACCCGAACCGGCGGAGCAGCGCGCGCTTGCGCGCGGGTCCCACCCCTTCGACCTCGTCGAGCACGGACCGCACCGCCCTCTTCCCGCGGAGCTTCTGGTGGTACGTGACCGCGAAGCGGTGCGCCTCGTCGCGGATCCGCTGCAGGAGGTGGTAGGCGGGCGTGCCCGCTGCGAGCGGGATCGGGTCGGAGCGCTCCGGGACGAACACCTCCTCCGGCTTCACGCGCCGGGCGCCATCGTCCGAGGCGAGCCGCTTCTCTTTCGCGAGCGCGATGACCGGGATCTGCAGCTGGCCGAGATCCGAGAGCGCCGCGCGCGCCGCCCCGAGCTGCCCCTTGCCGCCATCGACGACGATGAGGTCCGGCGTCGGCCACGCCGCCTCATTCCGACCCTCGGTCGGGGGAACCCCTCCCTCGGGCCCGGGTGCTCGACCTCGTCGCTGCGGCGCCTCGGTCTGCGCGCCCGGGGGACGAACGTGCCTAGAGAACCGGCGGCGGATCGTGTCGCGCATGTTCGCGACGTCGTCGTTGCGGTCCGTGACCTTGGCGCGAAAGCGGCGGTACTGCTGCTTCGCGGGCCGGCCGTCCTCGAAGACCACCATCGAGCTCACGACGTCGGTGCCCTGGACGTGGCTGACGTCGTAGCACTCGATGCGCTTGGGGGGTCCCTCGATGTCGAGGTGATCGCGCAACGCCCCGTACAGCTGCACCAGCGCCTCCTGCGTCTTGCCCCGGTCGGCGAGCCAGCGCACGCGCTCCTGGCCCAGCGCGTCCTCCGCGTTCCGGGTCGCGAGGTCGACGAGCCGGCGCTTCTTGCCGCGCCGCGGCACCAGGAGATGGATGCGCCCGCCGCGCCGCGCTTCGGCGAACGAAGTGAGCGCCTCGGCGTCCGCAACGTCGGCCGCCGTCGCGATCTCCGGCGGGATCGCGGTCGCGGCCGAGTAGTACTGGCGCAGGAACGAACCGAGCACCTCTCCGGGCGTCGCGCCCTCGGATCCCTCGAGGAAGAACTGGTCGCGCCCGACGATGGTGCCGTCGCGGACCCGGAAGATCTGCACCGCGGCGTCGCCCTCCTCGACCGCGACGCCGAACACGTCGAGGTCGTCGCCGGCGTACGCGTGCACCTCCTGCCGCTCCACGGTGCGCTCGATCGCGCGGAGGCGGTCGCGCAGATCCGCCGCCCGCTCGAAGTCGAGGGCCTCGGACGCCTTGGTCATCTCTCCGCGCAGCTCGCGCGCGAGCGGCTCGTAGCGGCCCTCGAGGAAGAGCACGCTGCGGTCGATCGCGCCGCGGTACTCCTGGGCGCTCACGTTGCCGACGCACGGAGCGGCGCAGCGCTTCAGGTGGTAGAGGAGGCACGGCCGACCCCCCGGGAGCGCGGAGGGCGGTACCGTCCGGCCGCGACCGTCGTCGCCGGCGACGATCGTGAGCTTGCAGGTGCGGTACGGGAAGACCTTCTGGAGCAGGTCGAGCGAGTCGTCCACGGCCTTCGCGTTGGCGTACGGCCCGAAGTAGCGCGCGGCCCGGTCGCCGAGCTGGCGGGTCCGAAGGATCCGCGGGAAGTCCTCCCCCAGCGTCACCTTGACGTAGGGGTACGACTTGTCGTCCTTGAGCCGGATGTTGTAGCGGGGGCGGTGCTGCTTGATGAGGTTCGCCTCGAGCAGGAACGCCTCGGCGATGCTGCCGGTGACGACGTGCTCGAGCCGGTCGGCGCGCTCGACCATCCGGACGTGGCGGACGTCGAGGCTGGGGCCGAAGTAGCTCCGCACCCGGTCGCGCAGGACGTCGGCCTTACCGACGTACAGCACCCGGCCCCGCGCGTCCTTGAAGAGGTAGACGCCCGGTGCGTTCGGGAAGCTCGCGACCTGGGCCTCGAGGGCCTCGCGCGACTTGCTCACTCGGTCATTATCATTTCGCTAGGCACCACAACGGTCGCGGAGGACGAAAAAATAGCCAGCAAGGTCGCTCGTCGTTCGGTCCAGTCGGTCGATCGCGCCCTGGACCTCCTCGAGGCGCTCGCCTCGTCCGAGGGCGAGGTCTCGATCACGTCCCTCGCCCACCGCACGTCGCTGCACGTCAGCACGGTGCACCGGCTGCTCACGACGCTCCTCCGTCGAGGGTACGTGCGACAGAACCCCGACACGAGCCGGTACTTCACGGGCGCGAAGCTGGCCACGCTCGCCGAAGGCCGCTCGCGCTTCAACGAGCTGCGCCATCAGGCTCGTCCGGTCCTCCGAGCGCTGACCGACCAGACGCGCGAGACCTCCAACCTCGTCGTCCTCGACGACCTCATGGCCGTGTACATCGAGACCGTGCCGAGCCCGCACGTCGTGCGCATGTTCACGATGATCGGGAACCGCGTCCCGCTCCACGCGACGGGTGCGGGCAAGGCGCTCCTCGCGTGGCTCCCGCCGGACCGGCGTGACGCGCTCATCGACCGGACGGAGCTGCGTGCGCACACGGCGCGCACGATCGTCGAGCGCACCGCGCTACGCCGCGCGCTCGAGGAGATCCGCGAGCGCGGGTACGCGGTGGACGACGAGGAGTACGACGAGGGCGTGCGCTGCGTCGCCGTCGCCGTCGGCCCGGTGGGATCGCCGCTCGCGGCGATCTCGGTGTCCGCTCCGTCGAGCCGCATGACGCGCCAGAGGTGCGGCGAGCTGGCCCCGCTGCTCCGTCGCGCGGCGACCGAGCTCGCCGACGCCGTACGCGACCAGCCGCGCTCCTAGCCTGACGCCGTGAGCGTCGCCGCCGGAGCGGTCACCGCGGGACTCCGTGGCCCCGAGCTCGGCCGGCGGCTCCAGGATCTCCTCGGTCCCGAGAAGGTCCTCTCGCGACCAGACGACCTGATGATCTACGAGTACGACGGAGCGGTCGATACCGCGACGCCCGACGCCGTCGTCCTCCCGGCCGACACGCAGGACGTCGCCAAGCTCGCGCGCTTCTGCGCGGAGCATCACGTCCCGATCGTGCCGCGCGGCGCCGGCACGGGCCTCTCCGGCGGCGCGATCCCGGTGTTCGGCGGGGTGGTCGTCTCCTTCGCGCGCATGTCGCGGATCCTCGAGATCGACGTTCCGAACCTGCGCGCGGTCGTCCAGCCGGGGCTCATCAACCTGCACCTGTCGACCGCCGTCGCGCCGCACGGGCTGTACTTCGTCCCGGACCCGTCGAGCCAGAAGGCCTGCACCCTCGGAGGCAACGTGGCCGAGAACTCCGGCGGCCCGCACACGCTCGCGTACGGCGTCACGACGAACCACGTCACCGGCCTCGAGGTCGTGCTCTCCGACGGGACCGTGCTCCGCCTCGGGGGCAAGGCTCTCGATCAGGAGGGCTACGACCTGGTAGGCGCCTTCGTGGGCAGCGAGGGGACGCTCGGGATCATCACCGAGATCACCGTGAAGCTCACACCGCTGCCCGAGGACGAGCGCACGATCATGGCCGCGTTCCCGACGATGGATCAGGCGTCGGAGACGGTCTCCGCGATCATCGCCGACGGGATCGTGCCCGCGGCCATGGAGATGATGGACACCCTCGCGATCGAGGCGGTCGAGGCCGCCGTGGGCGCGGGCTACCCGCTCGACGCCGGCGGCATCCTCCTCGTCGAGGTCGACGGCGTGCGCGACGGCCTCGAGGAGCAGCGGGAGCGGATCGAGGCGATCTGCCGCCGTCAGGGCGCGACCACGCTCCGTGTCGCCGCGACGGCTCTCGAGCGAGAGAAGCTGTGGGCCGGCCGCAAGGGCGCCTTCGCGGCGATGGGGCGCCTGGCGCCCGATTACTACGTGCAGGACGGCGTCATCCCGCGGACGCGTCTGCCGGAGATACTCCGCCGCGTCCGCGAGATCGGCGAGCGGTACGGCGTGCGCGTCGCGAACGTCTTCCACGCCGGCGACGGGAACCTGCACCCGCTCCTCCTGTTCGATGCTTCGCGTGGCGACGACCAGCTGGCGCGCGTGAAGGAGGCGGGGCTCGAGATCCTCGAGGCGTGCGTGCGGGCGGGCGGATCGATCACGGGTGAGCACGGCGTGGGCATGGAGAAGAACTGCTACATGCCGCTGCAGTTCGGCGAGGCCGACCTCGCCGCGATGCGGCGGATCAAGGAGGCCTGGGACCCGCTCGGCCTCTCGAACCCGGGGAAGATCTTCCCCACCCCGGGCCGCTGCCGCGAGTTCGACCTGCGAGCGGCTGGGCCGAAAGGCGGCGCCCAGCGGCTGCGCCGATCCTCGGAAGGCGCGACCGCCGAGGAGAAAGAGCGCCTCTCGTGACGACGGTCGCCGCCGCCGTGCGTCCCGCCGACGCCGGTGAGTGCGCGGCCGCGCTGGCCGAGGCGTCGCGCGACCGCCGGACCGTCCGCGTCCGCGGCGCGGGGACGAAGTCATACCTGGGCGAGCTGCTGCACACGGACGTGATCCTCGAGACGGCGGCCCTGACGGGGATCGTCGACCACGTGCCTGCGGATCTCACGGTGACCGTCGCGGCCGGCACGCGCCTGGCCGACCTTCAGCGCGCTCTCGGACAGCATGGCCAGCATCTCCCGCTCGATCCTCCGCATGGCGACGGCGCGACCATCGGCGGGATCGTCGCTGCCGCGAGCGACGGATTCGGCCGCCTCCGTTACGGGGGCGTGCGCGACCTGCTCATCGGGACCGTCGTGGCGCTCGCCGACGGGACGGTGGCGCACGGCGGCGGCCGTGTCGTCAAGAACGTGGCCGGCTACGACCTGAACAAGCTGCTCATCGGGTCGTTCGGGACGCTCGGGGTCATCACCGAGGCCACGTTCAAGATCCTCCCGCTCCCGGCCGCGCGCACGCTGGTCCTCGCGACGTGCCGTCGCGCCGCGGATGCCTTCGCGATCACCGACGCGCTCGCGCGCACGCCGCTGCGTCCGACCGCGCTCGTGGTCGACGGGACGCGCGACACGTGGACGGCGCTCGTCGGCGCGCATGGCCAGCCGCCGCAGGTCGATCGCGCCCGGCGCGAGGCCGAGAGCGCCGCCGCCCATGTCGGCGCGGCGACGGAGACGGCGGACGACGAGAGCGCGCTCGCGGCGCTGCGCGATCTGCCTGCGACGGCGACGGACGGCGCGCTGATCCGCGCCGCGCTGCCGCTCGCGGCGCAGCGCTCCTTCGCCGAGAGCGCGGCGCGCCTCGACGCGTTCGCGCGCCTCGTGGCCGATGCGGGCAGCGGGACGATCCGCGTCCATCTGCGCGGCGACGACGCCGCGGTGCTCCTCGCCGCCGACACCCTGCTCGCCGCGGCCACCTTCGTCGGGGGGAGCGCCCGCGTCGAGCGGCGCCACCCGGGCCTGCACGATCGGCTGCGCGCGTGGAGCGTGCGCCCCGCCGGCGACTTCCTGATGGAGCGGATCAAGGACGCGTTCGATCCGGCGGGGATCCTCGAGCCCGGGAGATCGATCCTTGGCTGAGGCGCCTATGCGGGGGGCAAGCCTCCCGCAGACCCCCCAGCTTGCGCGCCTGAGCGCATACGTCGCGGGCGACGCCCCGGACCCGGAGCTGATCCAGCGCTGCGTGCACTGCGGGTTCTGCCTGTCGACGTGCCCGACCTACGCGGTCCTCGGCGTCGAGATGGACTCTCCCCGCGGGCGCATCCACTTCATGAAGATGGCGTGGGAGGGCCGGATCGCGCCGGACCGCCCCGCCTTCGACGAGCACATCTACGGGTGCCTCGACTGCCGCGCCTGCGAGACCGCGTGCCCGTCCGGCGTCGAGTTCGGCAAGCTCGTCGAAGCGGCGCGATCGCAGATCGAGATGGCGCGGCCCCGGCCGCCCCTCGAGCGGCTCATCCGCTGGATCGCGTTCGACCAGCTCCTGCCTCATCCGCGGCGCCTCGGCGTGGTCGCTCTCTTGACCCACCTTGCCCGGCGCTTGGGCGCTGCGGCTTTCCTCCGCGCGGCCGGCCGGGCGATCCCTCTTGCCGGACGCCTGGGCGACATGCTCGAGCTCGTCCCGCCGCAGCGAGCGATGGCCGCGTCGCTGCCCAGGGTCTTCCCTGCCCTCGGCGCGAAGCGGGCGCGGGTCGCGCTCTTCCAGGGGTGCATCCAGCGCGCGGCGTTCGGCGCGACCAACGCCGCGACCGCGCGCGTGCTCGCGCGCAACGGGATCGAGGTGCTCGTCCCGGAGGACCAGACCTGCTGCGGCGCGCTGCACGTCCACGCCGGCGAGCGGAACGGTGGCCGCGAGCTCGCGCGGCGCAACATCGCCGCGCTCGAGGGTCTGGCCGTGGACGCCATCGTCGTTAACGCGGCGGGATGCGGCGCGAACCTGAAGGAGTACGGCTGGCTCCTGAAGGACGACCCGGCGTGGGCCGAGCGCGGCACGCGCCTCGCGGCGAAAGTGAAGGATGCGACGGAGATCCTCGGTGACATGGGCCTCGCCGCCACGCCGGGCCGCCTCCAGGCGACGGCCGCGTACGACGAGCCGTGCCACCTGCTCCACGGGCAGAAGATCTCCGCGCAGCCGAAGGCGCTGCTCGCCGCGATCCCCGGCCTGCGCGTGGTCCCTCTCGCCGAGGCGGATATGTGCTGCGGCAGCGCGGGGATCTACAACGTGACGCAGCCGGAGCTCTCGCGGAAGCTCCTCGAACGGAAGATGGAGCACGTCCGCGAGACCCGCGCGGACATCCTCGTCACCGCGAACCCCGGATGCCTCATGCAGCTGGCCTCCGGCGTGCGCGCCGAGGGCCTGCGCATGGAGGTCGTCCACCTCATCGACCTGCTCGACCGCGCGTACCAGGCGGCAAAGCCGCCTTCTCCTCTCGCAGGGGGCTCCGCCCCCTTCCACCCCCGGGACGAGGGGACGGCCGGCGCATGACCTTCGCGGCGGCACCGGAGCTCGACCCGACCGCGGTCCTGCTCCAGATCACGATCATCTTCGCCGCGGCGAAGATCGGCGGCGAGCTCGCGATCCGGCTCGGAGGCGTCGCGCTCCTCGGCGAGATCGCCGCGGGGGCGATCCTCGGCCCCCACGCGCTCGGCCTCATCCGCGAGGACGCCATCGCCGTCGGCCTCGCCGAGCTCGGTGTCGTCGTCCTCCTCTTCGGCGTCGGCCTCGAGATGGACTTCGGTCAGCTCCGCGTCTCGGGAGCGCGCGGCATCTTCGTCGGGAGCGTCGGGATCGTGCTGCCGTTCATCGCCGGCGCGGCGGTGGCGATCCTCACCGGGCATACGACGCCGACGGCGCTCTTCGTCGGCGCGGCCCTCGTGGCGACGAAGAG
>Ga0209824_10002250_pt1 | contig 10147 bp, 8 predicted proteins | sample VDWuncwatermetaG_FD_184124 | JGI IMG/M metagenome (GOLD analysis project Ga0209824, IMG submission 184124) | Wastewater microbial communities from Netherlands to study Microbial Dark Matter (Phase II) - VDW unchlorinated drinking water (SPAdes)... ...
TCTTGAACCCAGAGCCATCAAGCGACGGCCCAAACCCTACCCATTACTCATCAAACCCCGTGCGATCGCCAGAGAGGACATCCGGAACTATGGCCATCCCAAGAAGCTTAAGTAAGTGCCATTCGGGGCTGAGGCCTTCATCCGTGAGGACATCGACTTTGCGCTGCAGAATGGATTCCAGCTCCTGAGTCAGTCCAATCAAATCCAAGAGGCTGCGTCCGCTGTCCATCTGCACCAGGAGGGCAACGTCGCTGGCCGCTCCTGCTTCACCGCGGGCAACCGATCCAAACACACGGACATGATGCGCGCCATGTTGTGAGGCGAGTCGGAGGATGTCGTTGCGTTTGATCTTCAGAACGTCAATCGTGGTCATAGTTGGCTCTCTGATGCGTACGTACCAGGATACTGATTTGTCCCAATTCTGACAAGCATGCCAACGTTCGGCAAAAAAGTATGGAGCCTGTTGGCGTCGAAGAAGCCCTGATGGTGTTGATTCACAAGGAATGCGGTGGTCCCGCCTTGGACGAATCGCCGGTGGGAGAGGTCTGTGCGATTCCCGTGGACCGCTTTCCCTTCTCCTGCTTTACCTGCCTGGAAGAGATCGTCGATGAGTCGCAAGTGCGGTTGTCGGAAGAGCTGGGGATCTAACCGATCTAGACTCTAGTGCAGACTCCAAAGACATGTTCTCTGTCCTAGACCGACCATCCGACTTGCTCCAAACCGAAGCTCGGGCTATCCGATCGGTGTCCGCACATGTTCAGGCCTCACTCCAAGGCCGATCATCCTGGCGGGGATGCGGCGAAGAAAGGGGAATCGTGCAAGCAGCCGGAGGGCATAAGGAGGCGTCAGTGGAACTGTGCTATCCAGCACACGTCTGATGACGCGGTTCTGGACAGTGAGCTGGACTCGCTGCGTCATCTCAGTCGGCCAGGCGCGGCGGGCTTGCACCTTGGCTAAATCCGCTTCAGTCACGCGCCCATTGCGCAACGGTTTCCACAAGAGATTTCCTGTCCCCACCGCGTCCTGAATCGCGAGATTAATACCAACTCCCCCGACCGGCGACATGGCATGGGCCGCGTCCCCAATACAAATAAGTCCAGGTCTATACCATTGACGCAACCGATCGACTTGCACGGTCAGCAGTTTGATCGGTTCCCAGTCGTGCAGTTCGAGGACGCGGTCTGCGGCAAATGGAGCCAGCTTCGCCACGCTCTCGCGGAACAGCGGGAGGCCCTGCGCTCGAACCTCAGCCAGTGATCCCTTGGCAATGACGAAGCCGCATTGCCAGTAGTTGCCCCGGTTTAACATGATGAAGATGCGACCGGTATCGAAGCGACCCATCGGATCGACCGGGTCGCTGGGCTTGCGTGATAATCGGAACCAGAGCACATCCATAGGCGCGCCGAATTCTTCTACCGAAAGCCCCGCGCGTTTACGGACAATTGAGTGTCGGCCATCGGCCCCCACGACGAGCTCGGCGCGAGCTTCCAGTGGACCCGTCGGTGTTTGGGCGTGAAGCCCAATGACAGCACCGTCACGTTCGATCAGGTCCGTGACTTCAGCATTCATGCGGACGTGAAAGGTGGAATACTGGCTCCCCACCTCCACAAGAAAGTTGAGAAAGTCCCACTGCGGCATGAAGGCAACGTAGCGGCACTGAGTCGGTAAATGGGAGAAGTCTGCCACCGTGAATTCCAGATCCCCAAACCGTGCATTGATCCGAGATACTTTTTGGTGGGGCAACTGCAGGAATCGTTCGAGCAGTCCCAGCTCGTGCATGATCTCCAGCGTTGAGGGGTGCAAGGTGTCACCGCGGAAATCACGGAGAAAATCCGCGTGCTTTTCAAGGATGAGTACCGAGACGCCGGCCCGGGCTAACAGCAGGCCCAGCATCATCCCGGCCGGCCCTCCGCCGGCTATGCAGCAATGAACCGAGATGGTTTCCGGCATCAGATCTCCGACGACAGGTGGAGAAAGCGGGCAGGGAGGATTATAAGCGAAGAACTGCATCGTTGACGAAGGCTGCTCCATTCTCGTCGATCGCCTTCTCTTTCCCCTCCCTCAGTGGAAATATCCAACAGATCCGGGGTAAGGTGTCTCCCGGTTCATTACTTGGATAAGAGATCAGCCATGACTTCATCACGACAACACAACAGCGGGCCGGAGTCAGACGGTCCTGATGTTCCTGAGCCCTCCCATGCGGAACGGGCCAAGACGTTGGTGTACTTGCAGCAAACAGGCAGTCTGTCGACCCTCTCGCGCAAGCAGCCAGGCTGGCCCTTTGGGTCGGTGATGCCCTATGGATTGGATGCTCAGGGGCAACCGGTCTTTTTGATCAGCACGATGGCGATGCATACGCAAAACCTCCTGGGCGATCCACGTGCCAGCTTATTGGTGACTCCACCTGAGAGCAGGGTCGATCCCCTTGGGGCGGCCAGGGTCACGTTGATGGGCTCCGTGACTAAAGTGCCTAAAGAGGAGAACGCCGAGGTTCGCGCCTGTTATCTGGACCGCCATGCCAACGCCTCCTACTGGGTGGACTACCAAGATTTCGGTTTCTTCCGCATGGCCCTCGCGGAGATTTACTTTGTCGGTGGGTTTGGCTCGATGGGCTGGGTGATGCCGGCTGACTATGCACAGGCGGCCGTGGACCCACTTGCGGATGTATCTTCGAACCTGATCCGCGAGCTCAACACCCAGCAAGCGGAGACATTGTTACTGTTGGCTCGTGCGTTAGGCGATGTGGAGGCGCAGCAGGCGACGGTGACCGCATTGGATCGGCTTGGGTTTCATCTTCGGTTGACCACTCCTGGCCGAATGCAGGGCGGGCGTGTGGCATTTGCCAGCCCAGTGCGTACCGAAGCAGAAGTCAGAGCCAGCTTGGCCGGCCTGGCCGCTCAGGTGCACGCCGGACTCCCAGTCCTGCATTCGCTCTAGCAGGATGCTGAAAAAGTCCCCCAGCGGCGTTCTCGCATCACTCAGAGGCTCAACGCGTGGAACCTGTGGAGGCAAGGAACTTATCCGCTCGCATGTGATCGAAGCGAGCGGTTCAAGCGAAGCTTGGTATGTACCTCCTCGCTTCTTCGCTCGCTGTGGCCTTGCTGGATGGCCTTTTTGAGCATCCTGTGGTTATTATGGCATCCGTGCCATATGTAAGACTTCACCGACATGTTATGTATAGACCGAGTTTTTCCGCAGCCTACTAGTCGGCTGCGTGCACACATTCCTTGAAGAGAGCGTTCGGTTCAGGCGGTAGTCGATCATTAGCTAATAGGGGAGCGTATGGCCACGAACGATAAGCAGGTTATTTTTTCACTCGTCAATGTTGGAAAGGTCTATCCACCGAAGCGGCAGGTGCTGCGGGAGATCTACCTTGGCTTCTACTACGGCGCGAAGATCGGTGTCCTGGGTCTGAATGGTTCAGGCAAGAGCTCGCTGCTCAAGATCATCGCAGGGGTCGATCCGAACTATACTGGTGAAATTTCGCGGTCGAAAGGCTACAGCGTCGGTTTGTTGGAACAGGAACCGCAGCTGGACCCGAACAAGACGGTCAAGGAAGTGGTCGAAGAGGGGAAAGCCGAGTTGGTCGCGCTGATGCATGAGTACGAAGCCGTCAGCAATAAGATGGGCGAAGTCGGTCCCGATGAGATGGAAAAGCTGATCGACAAGCAAGCCCAACTGCAAGAGAAGATCGAAGCCGCCAACGGCTGGGAATTGGAAAATCAACTCGACCTTGCCATGGATGCGTTGCGTTGCCCGCCTGGCGATCAGAAGGTGGGGCTCCTGTCCGGTGGTGAAAAACGTCGGGTCGCACTCTGTCGTCTGATGATCCAAGAGCCAGATATTCTCTTACTCGATGAGCCGACGAACCATCTCGATGCCGAATCGGTCCAGTGGCTCGAACAGCATCTGCAACAGTACAAGGGGACGGTCATCGCCGTGACGCACGACCGGTACTTTTTGGACAATGTGGCTGGGTGGATTTTAGAGTTAGACAGAGGCCATGGGATTCCGTTCCAAGGCAATTATAGCTCGTGGTTGGAACAGAAGAAGGATCGACTAGAAAAAGAGGAAAAGGCAGAGTCGAAGCGGAAGAAGACGCTCGAACACGAGTTGGAATGGATCCGGATGTCACCGAAGGCGCGGCAATCGAAGGGTAAAGCGCGGTTGAACCGTTATGAGGAACTGGTGAATCAGAGGCAGGACCAGGTGGCAGCTGATCTGGAAATCTATATTCCACCAGGACCTCGGCTCGGCGATGTCGTCATTGAAGCCAGCGAGATCAGCAAAGCCTTCGGCGACAACGTGCTCTACGAGAAGGTCAATTTCAGCCTGCCGAAGGGCGGTATTGTCGGAGTGGTCGGGCCGAACGGCGCGGGCAAGACAACCATGTTCAAGATGATTATCGGCAAGGAAAAGCCGGATGCCGGATCGATCAAGATCGGTGAGACGGTCAAACTCGGCTATGTCGATCAGGATCGGAGCTTGGACGGGAACAAGACCGTGTACGAGATCATTTCAGAGGGTCAGGACACGATCAAGCTCGGAAAGGCGGAGGTCAATGCCCGCGGCTACTGTGCCCGCTTCAACTTCGCCGGGACGGATCAGCAGAAAAAAGTGAAGGAGCTCTCAGGCGGCGAACGTAATCGGGTGCATCTTGCGCGCATGCTGAAAGAGGGCGCGAACCTCATCATTCTGGACGAACCGACAAACGATCTCGACGTGAATACCTTGCGCGCGCTTGAGGAAGGACTGGAAAATTTCGCCGGCTGCGCCGTGATCAGCAGTCACGACCGCTGGTTTCTCGACCGGCTCGCCACTCACATCCTCGCTTTTGAAGGCGACAGTAAGGTGGTCTGGTTTGAAGGCAATTACAGCGACTACGAGGCAGATCGGAAGAGACGCTTGGGCAAAGACGCCGACCAGCCCCATCGGATCAGGTACCGTAAGCTCACACGCTGATCGAATACGTCTCGATACTTGTGTCGGCCTATCCACACCCCAAGGTTGATGGGGAGCCCGCACCTGCAGCTCCCTCCCGCTCTGATACGCTCGCATCTATCTCCACATCCTGTTGAATTCTAAGGTAGGTCTCTCAACCTGTAAGAATAAATCCGCATAAGGGATTGGAGTATTAGGGGGAAAATCGTTGTTGCCTCGTCCAATCAGGTTCAAGATCACTATTGCCCAAACCGATAGAAAGAGAGCGCAGAGAAGAGCACCATCGAGTCTTCCGTGACAGACGATGGTATCTGTGGCCGGGTCCATGCCGCTCAGGTCTCTGCCGGTCGATGTGAGCCCGAAAGGCGCAGCATCGCCAGGGCAGGTAATCTACGGAGCAACGCATGAACGTAGGTTCATTCCAGAATCGACACCGTTCTAACCGGTCCCAACACTCCTCGGAAGACCGTCAACAAGATAGTGCGTGTCTCCCGCCGGATCCGGTGCTCTCATGACCCACTCGAATTCCGACGACGAAGCAGCACGGGCCCTCCGTTTCAACAACCAGTGCTGGGCATTCGCTCTTGAAGGTATTGGCATTGGCATGTGGGAATGGGATGTCACCGCAAACAGAGTGGTGCGTTCAAACGAGTGGAACGTTCTGTTCGGCTACGCGGAGGGTGATGTTGGAAACAGCTTCGATGAATGGTGTGCGCTAATCCATGTGGACGATCGTCTGAATGCTCTGGCCACTCTCCAGCAATTTGTCCAAGGGGGGAATCTTCTGTGTGCTGCTCCATATCGGATGCGATGCAAGGATGGGTCATACAAATGGGTTGAGGCGCGAGGGAAGATCTATCCACGAACTCAGGATGATGGACCTCTTCGTGTTCTTGGCACCCATACGGATATTACTGAGGGGAAGCAACTCGAACAGCGGCTAACCCTTCAGCATCAGATTGCCGATGTATTGGCCCGTGTCTCCGGATTGGATGATGCGATCTCCGCGATACTCAAACCGGTCTGTGAGACATTGGGGTGGGACGAGGGATTACTCTGGGTGCTGGATGAATCGGTCCAACGACTTCGCTGCCACTCGATTTGGACGGCACCCTGTGTTGCATCGAATGAGTATGGGACGGCAAGTCGCAGGATGACATTTGCCCTGGGTGTTGGGCTACCCGGTCGAGTGTGGGCGAGTGCGAAACCGGAGTGGATTTCAGATGTGACCCGTGATCGGAATTTCCCTCGAGCGGCTTTGGCTGAGCAGGCAGGCTTCCACGCTGCCGCTGCCTTTCCTGTCAGGCTGGCCGAGCGTGTCTATGCAGTTCTGGAATTTTTCCATCACGAGACCCTGCCGGTAGATCCCTCGCTGCTGACCACCTTCCAAGCCGTGGCCGATCAACTCAGCCAATTCTGCGCGCGGGAACGGGTTGAGGAGCGGTTACGTCAAACCCAGTTCGCCATGGAACAGGCGGTGGATGCCATTTACTGGATCGATCCTCAAGCCAAGATCCTCTACGCGAATGAGGCCGCGAGCCTCATGGTGGGCTACTCAAGAGAAGAACTGCTGGGCATGACGGTCCACGACCTCAATCCGGACTTTCCCGCTTCCATGTGGCCGGGCTTCTGGGAGGAGATGCGGCGAAACAAGACGATGTCGCTTGAAACCAACCATCGCACCAAGGATGGGAGGCTTATCCCGATCGACATTCGAGTCAGTTTCCTTGCCTATGAAGGACAGGAATTCCACTGTGCCTTTGTCCGCGACATCACCGAACGTAAGCGGACTCAGGAAGCTCTCGAACAAATCATGCACCGTTACAAAGACCTAATCGACTCGATCAATGGGATCGTGTGGGAAGCCGATGCCTCGACGACACAGTTTACCTTTGTAAGCCGGATAGCCGAGGCTATCCTCGGCTATCCGGTCGAACAATGGCTCTCCTCGCCGACCTTCTGGGTGGACCACATGCATCCTGAGGACCGGAACTGGGCGCCGCAGTACTGTCTTGAGGAGGTTCGCAAGCAGTGCGCACATACCTTTGAATACCGCATACTGGCCGCCGACGGCCGCATCGTCTGGTTTCGAGAACTCGTATCCCTGCTCGTTGAGAATGGACAGGTGACCAAGCTGCGCGGCATCATGGAGGATGTCACCGACCGCAAGCTTTCAGAGTCCAAGCTGGCACAGGCTGCACAGGATTTGGAACAGAAGAACAAAGATCTCGAAGAGGCCAGAGATAAAGCGTTGGAGGCCGTGAAGATTAAGGCGGAGTTCCTGGCCACCATGAGTCATGAGATTCGGACCCCGATGAACGGCGTCATCGGCATGGCCGGACTCCTGCTAGACACTCAGTTGACTCCGGAGCAGCGCGAATACGCGGAGACCGTACGGCTGTCTGGGGAACACCTGCTGGATATCATCAACGAGATCCTCGACTTCTCAAAAATCGAAGCGGGCAAGCTTGAGCTGGAGCACGTCAATTTCGATCTTCACACCACGGTGGAGGACACACTCAGTCTCCTTGGGGCACGGGCCTATGCCAAAGGCCTGGAACTCACCTGTCTTGTCCGAGCTGGTGTACCTACGCTGTTGCAAGGTGATCCTGGTCGCCTGCGCCAGGTTTTGGTGAATTTGATCGGCAATGCCATCAAGTTCACGGAGCAGGGTGAAATCGTCGTGACGGTCAGTGCTTCGGAAGAGCCTGAGCATATCACGCCGCCACGCCTGACTACATCGCGTCGATGGGTTCGCATCGAAGTGTCGGATACCGGAATTGGCATTTCACCGGACCAACAGGTCAAACTCTTCCAATCCTTCACTCAGGCAGACAGTTCCATGACGAGGAGGTATGGAGGCACCGGCCTCGGGCTTGCCATTTGCAAAAAGCTTGTGGAAATGATCGGAGGGCGCATTGGTGTGGATAGTAAGGCTGGCGCCGGAAGTACTTTTTGGTTCACCGCACCCTTTCATCTCCAACCGGAGGGGGCCCAACCAGCTGCGTTGCCTGCGGTGGCACTCACTGGACGGCGAATTTTAATCGTGGACGATCATGCCACGAATCGGAAGGCGCTCGAACAGTATCTGCACGGAAGGGGTGTGACCTACGAAAGTGCCGAGAATGGGGTGCGCGCGTTGCAGTGCCTTAGGGATGCAGCGGCGCGTCGGGCGCCATTCGACGTCGCTATTTTGGACATGCAAATGCCTGGGATGGACGGTCTGGAGTTGACCAGGCAGATCAGGTCCGATCGTGCGATCAGCGCCACGCGTCTGGTGCTTCTGACATCAGTCGGCAAGCGTGGAGACGCCAAAGCGGCGCAGGATGCTGGTATACATGCCTACCTGGCGAAACCGATCCGCCAATCGTTGGTGTTCGAGTGTCTCAGCCTCGTATTGGGACATACGACTGGTACCGCTGGGACAGTCGATCAACCACCGACTCCGATTATTACGCAGCATACGGTGGCGGAGGCCATGATGCAGTCCCGGTCGCTGGTCCTGGTAGTAGAGGACAATCCGGTCAATCAAAAGGTTGCGGCGAATATGATTGAAAAACTCGGATATCGTGTCAACGTGGCGGCCAACGGGCGAGAAGCGGTCGAGTCGCTCGCACGGATTTCGTACGACTTGGTTTTTATGGACTGTCAGATGCCTGAAATGGATGGTTTTGAAGCGACACGAGTCATCAGAAACCAGGAGGCGAGTCTTCTGCAAGCGGTCGGCAAGCCACCACACCTGCCGATCATTGCGATGACGGCCAATGCCATGAAGGAGGATCGCGATCACTGTCTAGCAATTGGGATGGATGACTTTCTCAGCAAGCCGGTCACGAGTAAGTCCCTTGCCGCGGTCCTAAATCGCTGGCTGCCGCATGGCCAGGTCCCAGCCGAGACGGAATCGAAAGCAGCCTAGTCATGAGGGAATCGCAGGGACTAAGTACCTCTCCCCCATTCTCGACCGACGTGCCAGCCTGCATGTGAACCTGTGGCGGTAGGCCCTGGCGAACCCCGCCCGATACAGACTATTCATTGCGTATCGCATCTTCCAACTAACAGCCTGAAGTCGTACAATCTGCGGTCTCTCATTTGGGGCGATGTGCATCAATGGTGCATCGTTATAGATGGGCACCATACACAGCGGGTAGCGCTCTGGATGGCTTGCCGGATGTGTTTACTACGCGGGCTTTCCCCATTGACGCACCATGAAGCCACGTGTCATCGTCACCGGAACGGCAGGACTGATAGGACAGTACTTCGTGAAATCCGCCGCTCGATGGGCGCCCGGGTGGGAGGTCTGTGGCCTCAGCCGCGCCGGCCTTGATCTCACGGATCACGCCGCCTCCGATCAGGTGTGGCAGCGTCTCAAGCCCAACGCAGTCATCCACTGCGCGGCGTTAAGTCGAACGACGGAGTGCGAGCGAAATCCTCAGATGGCCCGTCGTATGAATGTGGACACCACGGCGTATCTGGCGCGACTCTCCCGGGACATTCCCTTTATCTTTTTGTCGAGCGGGGAAGTATTCGACGGAAAGGCTAGTTGGTACCAGGAGACCGATGACCCCAATCCAATCAATATTTATGGCCAGACCAAGCTTGAAGCGGAACAGCACGTGTTGCAGAATCCGGCCCACACGGCAGTCCGGATTGTTCTCACGGCGGGTGTCTCACAGCACGGCGATCGAAGTTTTGTGGAAGATATGTGCCGGTCGGTGAAGGCTGGTAAGAAGGTGACGCTGTATGGCGATGAATTCCGCTGCCCGTTGCCGGCAGGGGCCATTGTCCGCTCGGTATGGGAGTTACTCGACAAAGGCGCGCCTGGTCTCTACCATCTCGGTGGACGAGAACGGCTGTCACGTTGGGAGATTGGGCAGGCGCTGCTGCAGTGGTATCCGGAGCTGCAAGGCCATCTGGTTGAAGGATCCGCTGGGGATCATGCCGGTGCCCCCAGGCCTGCAGATCTTTCATTGAACTGTGAAAAAATCCAGGCACTCTTGTCGTTTCCTATCCCAGGGTTTCGCAGTTGGTTGAAGAATCGGAAGCGCCAAGGTGTCGACGTATGGGACTATGAACCGAGTCTGTCGTAAAGGGAAGGACTGATGGGACCAGAAGAAGGAATAGACGTATCGGATCCGTTGCAGCTTGTCGTGATCACCTATGTCGTCATGGCGGTCGTCATGGGTTTCCTGTGGGTTGTGCAGAAGAA
>Ga0209824_10002253_pt1 | contig 10128 bp, 10 predicted proteins | sample VDWuncwatermetaG_FD_184124 | JGI IMG/M metagenome (GOLD analysis project Ga0209824, IMG submission 184124) | Wastewater microbial communities from Netherlands to study Microbial Dark Matter (Phase II) - VDW unchlorinated drinking water (SPAdes)... ...
GTAGGGCTACGCAACAATAGTTTCTTCGAAGCTCGACCGGCTAAATCTAAGTTGAAGAGCGTAGAAGAACATTCTTCTTCGCTCTTTAACAAATAAAATTATGGTAGAGCTTCGAAGGAATGAGCAGAAAGGTCCTACGAAGTGCTAACAGTTATTTAAGGAGGCGCTTTAAATGAAGAATAATATGGCATTGAAAGTTGCAGGGGGAGTTTTTTTATTGGTCTCTATGGCGCATCTTTTGAGATTAATTTTTAAAGCTGAAATTATAATTTCGGGTTTTACCGTGCCTTTATGGTATAGCGCATTCGGCTTTGTATTTGCATTGTTATTATCCTTGTGGCTTTTTAAATCCCAACAATTAACCTAAGATTATAGCGTTAACTATGAGCCTTAAGCCTAAAAAAATGAATGGCAAAAATAAAGACAATAAAGAAATAAATAAAACTATCTACCGAGCTATTTTTAATAATATCCCGGATATGGTTTGTCTCATAGACCCCAAAGATTATACTATAGTTGAAGCTAACGCTGCTTATATAAAGAAACACGGCATATCTAAAAGAGATATTATCGGAAGAAAGTGTTATGAAGTGACCCATAAGAGGTTTTCTCCTTGCCGCGGCCATTTAGAGGAGTGCCCTTTAAGAAAAACCTTGACCACCCATAAGACTGTAAACTCAGAACACATTCATTATGATAAGGATAACAATCCTTATTACGTAGAAATAGTTACTGCCTTTGTAAAAGATTTTTCGGGCAAAAGGGGCCTCATACTGCATGTCGCTCGTCAGGGGCCGTTAACCAAAAAGTTTGATAAAATAATGGATCAAAAAGGCAAAGGCTATTTTAAGCAATTAAAGGACCTGGCTATGAAAGATCCCCTCACCGATGTTTATAATTACCGTTATCTTATGGAGAGGCTGCCTACAGAGATATACCGCGCCAAAAGATACGAATATCCTTTTTCTTTATCCATATTGGATATCGATTATTTTAAATCTATAAATGACGCATACGGCCATACTATAGGCGACAAAGTTTTAATGGAATTTACCAGTTTTGTCAAGAAGACATTAAGAATGAGCGATATTCTTGCAAGATATGGAGGAGAAGAGTTTTTGATTTTAATGCCGCATGCAGATAGATTGGATGCACAGCAGGCAAGCAACCGTTTAATAGATAAATTGAGCGCCCATGTTTTTAGAATAGACGGATTAAGAATCAAACTTAAGGTTAGCGCAGGCATTGCTACCTTTTCTCAAGAGCCTGAATGCGATAGTTATAATAAGCTGCTGAATGCCGCAGATGAGGCCATGCAAAGGGCAAAGGAATCGGGAGGTAATATTGCTGTGGCCTTTAGTGATTTATATAAATACAAGAAAGATATTTCCCGTAAAATGAGCCCGTATGAAGAGGTGAATATTTTAAAGAGGAAGATTCAAAAATTAGGCGAGCGCGTAGACCGGGTGGCGTTAGAGTCAATATTCGCCTTTTCCAAATCCCTGGAGGCGAGGGATTATTATACCGCAGAGCATGCAGAGCGGATGGTTTCCATAGCTTTAAAAATCGGCAAAGAAATAGGTTTAAGCCAGGATATACTGGGCAATCTGGAAAGAGGCGCTATGTTGCATGATATAGGAAAGATCGGTATAAAAGATTCTATCTTAAGAAAAAAAGCAAAGCTTACCCCTGAGGAATACCTGATGATTGAGCTGCATCCTAAGATAGGCGCAGAGATAATTCGTTCCATACACTTTTTAAAGGATGTGGTGCCTATAGTGCTGCATCATCATGAGAGATGGGATGGCAAGGGGTATCCATCTGGCCTAAAGGGGCAAGAGATTCCTCTGACTGCGCGTATTATAGCTATCTGCGATGCCTATCAGGCGCTTACTTCTGACAGGCCTTATCGCAAGGCTTATTCAAAAAGAGGAGCCCTTGAAATATTAAAAAAAGAAGCAGGCGAGCGTTTTGATAGAGATTTGGTAGATATATTAGTGAGATTAGAGAGTGAACGAGGACGCAAGCGCAAGCAGAAATGAAAGAAAAAACAAATGATTTTGGAAAAAGTAAAAGATACTATAAAAAGATATAATTTAATAGATAGAAATGATTTGCTGGTAGTGGGTGTTTCAGGCGGGCCGGATTCGGTGGCCATGCTTTATTTGCTAAACAGCCTAAAACAAGAGTTAAAGATAAATCTGCATATTGCCCATTTAGACCATATGCTCAGAAAGGATTCTTATAAAGACAAGGAATTCGTGGAAGATTTGGCCCAAAAACTTAAACTCCCTGTAACAACGGCCCAGATTAATGTTAGCCAGTTAGCCGGACGCGGATCACTTGAAGAGATTGCCAGAAATGCCCGGCTGGGATTCTTCTTTAGAGTAGCCAAAAATATCAAAACAGAAAAAATCGCCTTAGGGCATAACCTTAATGACCAGGCTGAAACTGTCTTGATGCGTATCTTAAGGGGTACGGGTTTGCAGGGGTTATCTGGAATGCTGCCAAAGATAGAAATAGCCAGCCTCCAGATTATCCGGCCATTAATAGAAATCAGGCGCCCAGATATAGAAGCATTTTTAAAGAAAAGGGGAATTAAGGCACGCTTAGATAAATCTAATCTCAACGATATTTATTTCAGAAATAAGATCCGTAACAGATTAATGCCGGTATTAGAAAAAGAATACAATAAAAATATTAAAGGCGTATTGAGCAATATGGCAGAAAGCATTGCCTATGACTACGATTATTTAGCCGATGCAGCCATTCGGGCAAGGGTGCTGATGAAAACAAAAATTGATACTTCGGCGGTTTACAAACCTCGGCCTTTAGGCCGAGGTAAGGAGAAACCGCTCAGTATCAATCCTGAGCGCTTCGACTTCGCTCAGCATGGTTCGGAGCGTGGTGAGCAAGTCGAACCACAGGCCTCGACTTTTAAGTCGGGGCCAGTCGAACGGGTTGATTTAGATAAATTCTTAAAGTTACATACCGCGATACGCAGGCTGGCATTACGAATGGCCATTGTTAAATTAAAAGGGGATACCCGCAGAATTACCTTCCAGCATATAAAGGAATTAGAGGATTTAGTTGCAAATAGGCCCACAGGTTCCATAGTTGACCTGCCCAAGGGAATATCGGTAGTCAAGGCGAAAAAATACCTCTCTTTTTACCGTAGGTAAGCGAGGCCTTGCCTTTTTGTTACGAGGTGGTCTTTGCGCATTGAAAAGGGTGAGGCGAAAATGCTTGATTTTATAAATATTTAGATATATAATATAAAAATCTTAAAGATATCAGATATATAACTAACCAGAAGCAAGACAATTTGATAAGGACGAGAAAATGGCCAATAGTAATATTCCTAAGTCTACGAAGAACAATATATTGAAGCGTTTTCCTTGGTTTTGGATACTAATAATTGTTACCTTTTATTTATTATTTAATTTCTCAACTATGCCTATCACAGGTGTACCGCGAGAAATAACCTATAGTGAATTTTACGGAATTTTAAAGAATAATCCCGATAAAATTAAGTCAGTAGCCAAGATTGAAACTATGCTTCAGGGTGAATTCACTGACAATTCTAAATTTTTTGTAAATATCCCGGAGAATGATACGGAACTGCTTAATCTTATGCGCCAGAATCTAAAGCATTTTGAGGTTAAGCCGCCGCGCACTTTATGGGCAAATTTACTTTATTCTTTAGGGCCGGTGGTTTTGCTAATATTTTTCTGGTGGATGATGGCCTCTCGGGGAGAACAGTTAGGGAATAGGATTTTGTCTTTTGGCAAGGTGCGTCCTAAGATACAAAGCGATAAACAGGCAGATAAGGTAACCTTTAATGATGTTGCTGGCGTTGATGAAGCAAAAGAGGAATTACAGGAGGTTATTGAATTCTTAAAGGACCCCAAAAAATTTCAGAGATTGGGCGGTAAGATTCCCAAAGGGGTTTTGCTGGTAGGCCCTCCGGGCTGCGGAAAAACATTAATTGCAAAAGCTGTCGCAGGAGAAGCCGGAGTTCCATTCTTTCCGATCAGCGGATCAGATTTTGTAGAGATGTTTGTGGGAGTGGGGGCCAGCCGGGTGAGGGATTTATTTGAGCAAGGCAGGCGCGCCTCCAAGGCATCGGGAAAAGGCGCGATTATTTTTATTGATGAGATAGACGCAGTTGGACGTCTGCGTTTTTCCGGTATAGGAGGAGGGCACGATGAGAGAGAGCAAACCCTAAACGCGCTCTTGGTAGAGATGGACGGTTTTGATACACAACAAGGTTTAATTCTTATTGCCGCGACTAACCGGCCCGATACTTTGGACCCGGCGCTTTTACGCCCGGGAAGATTTGACCGCAACATTATTGTAAATTTACCGGATATCAAGGGAAGAGAAGAGATACTTAAGGTTCATACGCGTAAGATTAAACTTGCTCCGTCAGTAGATTTAAAGTCCATTGCTTCTCAAACTTCCGGTTTCTCAGGGGCAGATATCGCTAATCTTTGCAATGAAGCGGCATTGCTTGGCGCAAGGCAAAATAAGGAAGCTGTGGAGACAATTGATTTTGAGAAATCCGTAGAAAGAGTGCTGATGGGTCCTGAGAAAAAGAGCCGGATAATCTCAAAAAGGGAAAAGGAGATTACCGCGCTTCATGAATCAGGTCATGCTTTATTATCCTTACTTCTGCCAAACATAGACCCGCTTAAAAAAGTTTCCATAATACCCAGAGGCTTAGCTGGAGGTTATACCTTTACTGCTCCGCTTGAAGACAAACACTATTGGACTAAAAGCGAGTTGATATCCAGGATTGAAATGCTTTTAGGCGGCCGGGCATCAGAAGAGATAAATTTAAATGAAGTTACTACAGGCGCCCAGGATGATTTAGAGAAAGCTACTCAAGTGTCAAGGCATATGGTTATGCAGTTAGGTATGTCAGATAAATTGGGGCATGTTACTCTGGGAAAGAGAGAGGGGCTTCTATTTCTGGGCCGCGATATTGTAGAAGAAAGAAATTACAGCAACGAAACCGCCCGCCTTATTGATGAAGAGGTTAAGAGAATAGTTGATGAGGCTTATACAAAAGCAAAGAGCCTGTTGCAGGGAAATATGGATAAATTAAAGATTTTATCCAATGCCCTTCTAGAGAAAGAAGTTTTGGACGGCGAAGAAGTTAAACGTATACTCGGTATAGAAAAAAAAGACCTCACCTAAAGAAATCCTTGAAAGATGTTTTTTAACGCAGATTAACGCAAGTCTAACGCAGATATTCGCAGATTCATCTGCGTTAATCCGCGTGTCCCGTCCAGCTAACTAATATTGGAGGCGGGATCCCGTCTCCAATAGATTAGCTTGGCGGGACAATGTGCGGAAATCTGCGTTTAAATATTCTTAAAATTATTATGAGAATCCTCCAAATATCTAACCCTAAAGATTTAAGAGAAATAATGCAGGGCATCAAAGTGGATGATTACGGCATTAAAATTATGCTGCCTAAGGCAATTCATCATCTGGTAAGAATAAATTCTTTATCCTGCATTGCGGCAAATATATTAAAACAAGAAATACTTTCTTTAGGCGGAGATTTAGCAGTAGCCAGGGACACCTTAACCGGCAAAGATAAGAATACGAATTGCCTTTTGATGGGCACCCTTTCTCAGTTTAACCATCTTATCGGGAAGTTAAATAGACAGCCGTTTGGTTTGGATAAATTGGCTCATGATTTATCCAGCAGCCTGAGCAATTATCAAAAGAATAACTTCAGTATGAATTTAGGCAGGTATAAATTAAACCTAAAGGAAAATCGAGCTTATATTATGGGTATTGTGAATCTTACTCCAGATTCGTTTAGCGGGGATGGCTTTTATCAGTCTCCTGTCTCCGGTCTCCGGTCGCCGGTCAATGAAATTATTGAGTATGCGCAAAAAATGGTTGACGACGGTGCGGATATAATTGATGTGGGTGGAGAATCAACTCGGCCGGGCGCAAAGCCAGTTTCCTTAAAAGAAGAATTGAAGCGCGCTATCCCTATAATCAAAAAGATTGCCAGAAAAATCAAAGCCCCTATTTCCATTGATACATATAAACCAGAGACGGCTAAGCAGGCTTTGGATAACGGCGCAATTATTGTAAATGATATCACTGGGTTAAGAAACATAAAAATGGCAGAAGTGGTTTCCAAGTATAAGGCCGGGGTTATTATTATGCATATGCAGGGTGAGCCTGCCACTATGCAGAATAGTTCTGCATATAATTATTTGCTCGATGAAATAATAGATTATTTAGAGGATGCGATAAGCCGGGCTGTCTCTTGCGGTATTGACAAAGAAAGAATCATGGTTGACCCTGGCATCGGCTTTGGCAAGAATTTAGAGCAAAATTGCGAAGTATTAAAAAGCATTAAAGAATTTAAGATATTAGGCAGGCCTTTATTGGCAGGCGTATCTAGAAAATCATTTATTGGCAAAATATTAAAAGTTGAACCTAAAGAAAGGATTCATGGAACAATATCTGCCTGTATATTAGCAATTCAAAATGGCGTAAATATCCTAAGAGTCCATGATGTCAGAGAAGTAAAACAGGCGCTAAAAGTAAGTGAGGCCATAACTTATGGAGTTAGAAAAACGACATAAGTTATGTAGCTGATTTAAGATGTGGAAAACAATAGTTGAAATATCGATACTTTGGTTTGTGATTTATAACATTATGCTTTTCTTTGAGGGCACGCGCGCAATACAGGTCTTGCGCGGAATAATTATTCTTTTGGTTTCCTTTTTTTTATTTCAGAAGCTGGGTTTGGAGATATTGGATTGGATACTAAAGAAATTATTTACCATATCAGTGATAGCTATTTTAATCATTTTTCATCCGGAAATAAGGCAGGGATTGGCACGATTAGGCCAGCGCCATTTATTTGGCACAACCTTAAAAGAAGAAGAGCTTGATTCTATGCTCAAACAGACAACCAAAGCCATAGAGAATCTTTGTAAGGATAAGATTGGCGCGCTTATAGCTATAGAAAAAAAAGATCCATTAACTGCTTATGTTAAAAGCGGGGTATTTATTGATGCCAGCGTATCTGCAGATTTGATTCAAAATATATTTACACCAAATAGCCTGCTTCACGACGGAGGAGTAATCATGCAGCATGGACGGATTTTAGCTGCAGGGTGCCTTTTCCCTCTTACGGAAAATCAGGATTTAAGCCGGATATACGGCACGAGGCATCGGGCGGCATTGGGATTAAGCGAAGAAACGGACGCAATAATTATTACTGTTTCTGCGGAACGCTATGATATGTCTTTGGTTTATAAAGGTAGGTTATACAAAGACTTAAGCAGAGAAGATCTATTTTCTCAGATTAAAGAGCTCATAAAAACTTAAGATATGCCCAAAGAAAAAATCAGCATTGGTTATCGCATTATGCATTGGTTTGCGTATCATCCCTGGCTCAAAATTATCGCGCTTATATTAACGGTTATGGTCTGGTTTTATGTCAAGGGCGAGATAGCCAGATTTAATTATTAGAGACGCGGATATCCGCGGATTAGATACGGATATACGCGGATTTATAATCTGCGATAATCCGCGTTAGGCCCGAGAGAATTCGCGTTCAAAAGATGCCAAGATTAGGTGTAAATATTGACCATATAGCAACTTTACGCGAAGTGCGCAAAGGTGTTGAGCCTGAACCGGTCTTTGCTGCCTTAATCTGTGCGGCTGCAGGAGCGGATAGCGTAGTAGCCCACTTAAGAGAAGACCGAAGGCATATTAAAGAAAGGGATTTGTATCTCTTAAAAGAGTTAGTAAAGATTAAACTAAATTTAGAGATGTCTACGGCAGCAGAGATTGTGGATATTGCCTGTAAAGTAAAACCTGACCAAGCTACCCTTGTGCCTGAGAGAAGGCAGGAGATAACCACTGAAGGGGGTTTGGATGTGGCCTCTAATCTCAAAAAAATAAAAGATGCGGTAGGAAATTTAAAAAAACAAGGAATAGATGTAAGTTTATTCATTGACCCGGATAAGCAACAGATTGACGCTTCAAGAAGTTTGGGAATAAAAATGGTAGAATTGCACACTGGCCGTTATGCCGATGCTAAGAATAAAAAAGAGCAGGATAAATATTTTAAAGAATTGGAAGTAACTGCTCAATATGCCAAACATAAAGGATTGCGTGTTTTTGCCGGCCACGGTTTAACTTACTATAACGTATCCAGAATTGTTAAAATAAAAGAGATAGAAGAATTCAATATTGGTTATTCTATAGTCTGCAAAGCAGCATTGGTGGGTTTAGATAGGGCAGTGCGAGAGATGAAGATGCTAATTAACCGTTAGGCTCGTTAATCTCGTTGTGTTCGTTAGCCCGTTATAACGAGCAAAACGAGCTAAACCCCGTTAGAGACACCACTCATTTAGGTAATAACGCAATGGTCTCTAACGGGGTAAACGCACTAAACGAAACATATAAGAAATGATTATCGGTACTGGTGTAGATATAACTGAGGTAAGACGTCTTCGCCAGGCAGTAGAAAAGTGGGGCCAGGAGTTTTTAAACCGCATCTTTACTCAAGAAGAATTAGAGAATGCAAAGACCCGCGGAAGTTTATATCAGCACCTCGCAGGTAGGTTTGCGGCAAAGGAGGCGGTATTTAAAGCTTTAGGCGATGCAAAATTAAATTGGAAGGATGTTCAGATTTTGAATGATAAAGAAGGCAAGCCCTATTGCCGGATTTTAAATGGCAAAGGCAGAAAAATTGATGTGCATATATCTATTTCCCATATAAAAAATTATGCGGTTGCCAACGCGATTATTACACCGAAAACTTGATGCCCACAAAGGCGATTTTGGGCATATTTTTATTTTAGCCGGTTCAGCCAGATTTTCCGGAGCTGCGGTTTTATGTTCTGCGGCCGCTTTGCGTAGCGGTGCAGGTTTAGTTACTCTGGGAATTCCTAAAAGTTTAAATAATACCATCATAAAAATAAAGCCCAAAGAGGTAATGACTTTGCCTTTGTCTGAAACAAAAGAAGCGACATTAACTTTGGGAGGCTATAAAAAAATAAAAAATTTTAGTAAAGACATTGATGTTATGGTAATTGGGCCGGGGCTAAGCCAAAATAAATCTACGCAAAGCCTGGTACGTAAAGTAATTTTTAAGATAGATAAACCTATGATTATTGATGCAGATGGGTTGAATGCCTTGCTAGGACATTTAGAAATGCTGCACGCTGCACGCTGCACGCTGCACGCTAAAATATTAACGCCTCATCCCGGTGAAATGGCAAGGTTATTAGGAATCAGCATAAAAAAAGTTCAAAGCGACAGAGAAAATATCACTAAGAAATTTTCTCGGGACTATAAAGTAACTGTAGCCTTAAAAGGTTACCACACTGCAGTTGCGGATTACAATGGGAATTTATATATAAATAAAACCGGTAACCCGGGAATGGCTACCGCCGGAAGCGGTGATGTCCTGGCCGGGATTATCGCTGCATTTTTAGGCCAAAGATTAAACGCATTTGAGGCAGCAAAATACGGGGTTTATCTTCACGGCTTTGCCGGAGATTTAGCGGTCAAAGAGAAAACACAAATAGGTATGATTGCCTCGGATATAATAAATAAGATTCCCGAGGCAATAAGGAAATGTAGTTAACGCTGGCGTGGCGCAACGGCAGCGCAGCGGTTTTGTAAACCGCGGGTTGAAGGTTCGATTCCTTTCGCCAGCTTTGATACATTCGGCGGCGTTCAAACCCCGCCCTAAGGGGCGGGGTGAGTATACGCCGCTCTTAGTATCACCCTCAAGCCCCGGCCTAAAGGCCGGGGAAACAGAGGGTTGATTTGATAGATATATGGGCAGGTACCTAAGTGGCCAAAAGGGACAGACTGTAAATCTGTTGCGCTTGCGCTTCGTAGGTTCGAATCCTACCCTGCCCATTCTGCTTCGCTCTTCAACAGGTAAAGTGATGGTAGAGCTTCGCAGTAATAGTTTCTTCGAAGCTCGACCGGCTAAATCTAACAACCCCGAAGGGGCAGAGTTCCACGGGCATGCCCGTGGGTGAATGAGTAGGCGACGATATGGTATAATGGAGATGTGGAAAATAGAGTCTCAGGGCATAGCGTATATAGAACCGAGTATCA
>Ga0209824_10002255_pt1 | contig 10126 bp, 9 predicted proteins | sample VDWuncwatermetaG_FD_184124 | JGI IMG/M metagenome (GOLD analysis project Ga0209824, IMG submission 184124) | Wastewater microbial communities from Netherlands to study Microbial Dark Matter (Phase II) - VDW unchlorinated drinking water (SPAdes)... ...
CGGCGCCCACGACAAGATCCCAATGCTGGTGGTCATGTACAACAACCGAGCCTATTATAACGATTGGGAGCACCAGATCCGCATGGCGAAGCAAAGAGGGACGGATGAGAAGCTTGCCCATGTTGGCATGGAGATCGACAATCCCCCGCCCGACTTCGCGACCATCGCTAAGGGCATGGGCTGCTACGGCGAAGGGCCGATCTTCAACGGCGATCAGGTCGGTCCCGCCCTGAAGCGCGCGATCGAGTTCATCAAAAAAGAAGGCAAGCCGGCGCTGGTCGACACGGTAACGCAGTTCAGATAGGAGGTTTTGATGCGGCTTAGAGGTAAAGTTGCCATTGTGACTGGAGCGGCACAAGGAATAGGCGCCGCTTATGCGCGGGGTCTGGCAAGAGAGGGAGCCGCGGTGGCAGTGGTGGATATTTTAGATCCGAATCCGGTAGCCAAAGAGATCGTCGGCAACGACGGCAAGGCCCTGCCGCTGGTCGTCGATGTCTCGGACGAGAAACGAACCGGAGAGATGGCGCGAAAGGTCGCCGATACCTTCGGCCACATTGATATCCTGGTTAACAATGCCGCTATTTACGGCACGATCGTGCGGAAGGGTTTCGAACAGATCACCGTGGAGGAATGGGACAAGATCATGGCGGTCAATGTCCGCGGCATCTTTCTCTGCGTTAAGGCAGTCACCCCTTACCTGAAAAAGCAGGAGCGCGGCAAGATCATCAATGTCACCTCCAGCACTTTTTTCAAAGGCAACGAAAACTTTTTGCACTATGTAAGCTCCAAAGGGGCGGTGGTCGCGATGACCCGCTCTCTGGCCAGGGAACTGGGAGACTACAATATCAATGTGAACGCCATTGCGCCGGGTCAGACGATGAGCGAGGCTAATCTCAAGCGCGGCGAAGAAACCGATGCCCGCTCCCTTCGCGCGCGTCTGTTAAAACGTCGCCTGTTGCCCGAAGACCTCGTCGGCACCGTGATTTACCTGAGTTCCTCGGACAGCGACATGATGACAGGTCAGGTCTTGCTTGTGGACGGCGGGACCGCCTTCCATTGAGGGCGGGGAATTATTTTTTACTTCTTCTCCCCTTCTTGCTTTTTCTCCTGAAACTGTCTCTTCCATCCCAGGGTCCTGGCCTTGGCCCCGATCCGTTCGGCCTCAGCGATCATACCCTTGCGCTGGTAAAAGATCGACAGGCTCGCGTAGGCCAGCTCATCATCCGGACTGATCTCGATCAATTTCTTGCCGGCTTCTATCGCCTGGTCCAGCTTGTTCTGATTGGCAAAGGCCATCGCCAGGGCATGCAAGGCGTCGGCATAATTCGGATCTTCTCTTAAAGCCTTCTCGTAGGCCTCGATCGCCTCATCCAGTTTGTCCTCGACGAAGAACTCCATGCCCTGATAGTAATAATCCTCCTTGGTCACGGTCCGTCCTTTTATCTATTTTTCCCGGCTGATTAAACGACAGCCGATCTGCTCAGCCCATTCAGACTTCGACCGCATTGCTTGAGAATGACTTTTTTGAGCCGGACGGGATCTATAGGCTTTTTAAATATCACGCCCTGGACACCTTCCAGACAGCTCCGCTTGATGACATGATCTTTATCGTAATAAAAGGCCGTCATGAGGATAACGGGCATACTCGGGTTCTTCTTCTTGACCGCGCTGTAGAGTTCATAACCGTCCATGTCGGGCATCACAACATCGCTGAGTATCAGATCGAAGTTCTTTCTCTCCAGAACCTCCATCGCTTTTTTCCCCGAGGGGGCGATTTCCACATCGCACCTTTCTCCCTCGAGGAGATCTTTGAGCGAATGACAGACTCCAAGATCATCATCGACCACCAACAAGCGGAGCCCCTCCAGGGACGAGCCGTCTCTCTCTTCCCCACCAGCCTCCACCCTTACCCCAGCTTTTGCTCTCAGGTCGGCCATCATCCTGCCGCCGAGGTATTCCTTGGTCCCGTACTCCCCCTCCTCCGCCATCTCTCCTATACGACGGGTAATCTCCTGGATCTTCTTGAGCTGCTGCTCGACCGACTCGAGCCGCTCCGACTCTACGATAAAGTCCTCATCCGTCGCCACGCGCCCCACGTACTGCTGCAAAAGGTTCAGGTGATTCACCAGCACTTCCAAGGAATTGTTGATTTCGTGGGACAGCCCGATAGCGATTTCACACAGGGTAGCGAGTTGATCCCGACGTCTGATCTCCCTGATACCCTTGGCAAAGCCGATCGATCCGACCTCGCGCCCCTTCTCGTCGTAAATGACCGATGCCGAAATGGCGACAGGGATTTGCTCTCCTCTTTTGGTCTTAAAAATCGTTTCGAAATTGCAAACCTTTCCCTGATTCCCACCCTCGCCGCGCCGCACGGCCTCCATGACCTTTTTCGCCTCTTTAAGGGTTGGGTAGATCTCTAATACGCTCTTTCCTATCATTTCTTCCTGGGCAAAACCGAGGTTCTGCCTGGCCCCGTCGTTGTAAAAGGTGATGGTTCCCGCCTTATCAACGGCAATAATGATGTCGGGACAACTCTCGACCAGCTTCTGGAAGTATTGTGGAGGCAGGGACATAAGAGATACGGATAATTTTTGATCATAGTTCTATATGGGCAAAGATTGCAAGAGCCTGTTAAATCAGCTTGACTCTCCTCTCTATTCACCCGTATAAAGCTTGTTAACTTCCTATGCGACCGACACGGGATACGAGACAACTCAACTGGCTTCTGGCCTGGGCGGTCGTTTTTTGCGACATCGGTACCTCTGTCTATTATGTCCCGGGCATCCTTTACGGTCACGTCAAGGATGCCACGCCCTTTTTTGTGCTTCTCACAACGGGCGGATTCGTGCTGCTCGCCCTAAAATACATCGAGATCGCCTGGCGCAATCCTGAGGGAGGCGGGGTCGTTACCATTACCACCAAGGCGTTCGGCCCCATGTGGGGCTGCCTCGGAGGCATGCTGATAACCGTTGACTATTTTCTCACGACGGCGATCTCCACGGTCTCGGGCTTTCAGTACATGGGAAGCGTCTTTCCCTTTCTTGATCAGCACATCGTGTTGCTGGCCTGTGGAGGGGTCGTGGTGCTCGCCTTACTGAATGTCATCGGGATTCGTGAGAGCGCCATGGTCGCCCTGGTCATGGCCATCAGCGCCCTGCTGGTCGACCTGATTGTGATTGGATCGAGTCTCCGCCACATGAGCGCCTCCCAGTGGGCAGATCTCTTCCGCCATCTGGGCACTGGAAGAGAGCTCCATTCCTACGATCTCCTGGTGGGTTTTGGCGCTGCCTGGCTCGCCTTTTCCGGCCTGGAGAGCATCAGTCAATTGAGTCCGGCAATGCGCTTTCCCCTGCGCCGGACTACGCGCCTCGCCATGGCGGCAGTGATCGTTACCATGGTCCTAACCTCTCCCATCCTCACCGCCTTATCAGTTGCGGTTCTGCCACCCGAAATCAAGGCAACACAGAGCGAGAGGTTCATCTCAGAACTGGGATTGGCCTCGGGAGGGTTCGGGGTCAAACTGGCTGTCGGCCTCACTGCCTCGACTCTCCTTCTCTTCGCCTCCAATACGGCTATTATCGGCGCCTATCACGTCTTTTTGGCGCTGGCGAATCAGGGCTTCCTCCCCCAGATCATTGCCCTGCGTAGCGCTACCTTTAACACACCCCTTGTGGCCATAGGCATCGCCACCTCGGTCCCCATTTTGGTGATTCTTATCACTCAAGGACAGATGGCGCTTTTGGGCGACATGTATGCCTTTGGCCTCCTTGGGGCCTTTGTCTTTTCGTCGCTTAGTCTGGATCTTATTCGCTGGCGGCTTGGTCGACGTGACTTTGGCTTTTGGCTGGGCCTTTTCACGACGGCGATCGTGATGGTCGCGTGGGGGGTCAATCTGGTTGAGAAGGAACTGGCCACCCTTTTCGGAGGTACGGTCACGGCCATAGGCATGCTGGCCGCAGTGGGGGTCCGAAGGGCTTGGTTCATGGACATCCTCCACCAGATCCCGATCATCCAGCGCCTTCAGGCCCGCGCCTACCGTGCTTCAGAAAGCATGGTGGAGGAAGAGCTTAAGGGACTGGTGACCCTGACCGACGCGGTGGACCTCAAACCCCTTTTCCCCGGCTCGACTCTGCTGGCGCTGCGCGGAGAGAGCCCCCGGCTGATTCAGGAGGGGATCGCCCGCGCCAAGGGCAAAGGGGAATCAGCCATCTATTGCATCTACGTCGAGGAGTGGCCTGGGCTCTTCAATGGAGAGACGCCGCACGTGCCGAACGAGGAGGGAATAAGAACGCTAAGGCATGCCCTGCAAGAGGTCAAGGGCAAGAATATCGAGATGATCCCGATATGGGCGATCTCCCACAACGCCGCCGAGACGATTGCAAAAGCAGCTAAAGAGCTTAAGGTAGACGCGGTTTTCGTCGGCGTGACCCGCCGCACGGCCTTTTATCACATGCTCCGAGGTCACGTGGTCAAAGGACTGATGCGCCACCTGCCCCACAACTGCCACCTGATGATCTGCAACTAAAATCAGTTTCGAGTTCTTAGTTCAACTCAAAATTTAAAATTAACAATTAAAAATTGCTGTCGGTTGCCTGTTGGGTGGCTAGCTCTTCTCGGCTATTAAAACCGAGTCAGGATCAAATGGCAGGGGGCTTGATGGGAAAGGTCCTTTGATGGTCGAAAATCCGGCCTGGCGCAGCCATCCCAGAACCTCGTCAAGAGCGTAACAGCGTCCCTGCGGCGTGTGCAAAAGAAGCAAGACGGAAAAAAGCGCCCCCCACTCGGGATGGGTCCGGTCCCGACTCACGAATACGTCGCGCAGGATCAATTGCCCTTGGGGGTTCAGGCAACGATAGAGCTTCATAAGCAGAGAGCGGTTTTCATGGACCCCGTGCGCGTGAAGAACATTGGAGACAAATACAGCGTCGAATCCGCGTGGCAGAGCACCCCGTGAAAAATCCATCCCGACGACCCGCACTCTTCTCGTCATCCCCGCGTCCCTGATAGCGCGACGCGCCAGAGGGAGTACAGAAGGATGCTCAACAAGGGTTGCCCGAAGGCGAGGATAAAGACGACAAAAAGCCATGGAAAAGGTTCCAAACCCTCCACCGATATCCAGCAGAGTCCTGCAGCCGCTCAAGGGTAATTTCTTGATCAGATACGGCGCGATCTCCTGACCATGAAGATGCAGAGCGCGGAGTAATCGCTCCGCCTTCTTTTGATGAGAGAAAAAAGGTTTCTGGATAATGGGTCTCTTTCCCGTGGTAAGGGTGGAAGCGAGTTTCCCCCAAATTTCCCAGGCGTCATAATCGGGTAGAAGAAAAGTTGCTCCGCCATGACTAAGATTGCGCCAGGAGAAAGGGGTGTTGGCATATTTGGCTCCACGCTTTCGCATTAAGCCCATGCCGCAGAGCGCGTTGAGAAAGATCTCCCACCCCTCCGGACTCCCGCCAAAATGAGCAGCCAGGGCAGCGGGAGCTCTTTCTCGCTTTCCGATCCAACTGAAGAGATCCAGATGGGCCGCAGTGATAAGGATGCACGAGCGCCAGTAGCTACTCTCGCCTCGAAGTCGCTTCAGGTCCCACTTATTACCGGCCACTGCCCCCCTCTGGCTTGGGCTCTCGGGCGCCATGTCCATCGGCTACTTTCTTATACAGCTTCTCATACCCATCCACCATCTGCTCCACTGAGAAACGCTCCTGAACCCACTCCCTACAGCGCGCGCGCTCCAGCGTCTCGATCCTACAAAACATCTCAACCATCTCATCCTCATTTTCAAGAAGATAACCGGTCTCGCCGTTCTTGATCAGCTCCGGCATCGAACCTCTTCGGTAGGCCAACACCGGAGTCCCGGCAGCCATAGCCTCCACAGCCACCAGACCGAAGGGCTCATCCCACTGTAGGGGAAAGAGAAGCCCTCTTGCCCTGCCGATCATTTTCAAGGTTTCAGGATAAGGCAACCGCTCGATGTATTTGATCCTGTCTCCGTCAATATGCGGCCTCACCTCCCTTGAGAAGTAATCTCCGCTCCACGGCAGGTGGGTCGTAACGTGGCCGATAATCAGTAGTTTCACTCGAGCTTTCTTCGCTATGCGAATTGCCTCGGCAATGCCTTTGCCCGGGGTCATCCGGCCCACGATGATGAAATAATCTTCCGCTTGATTATTGAAAGGAACTTCGTTCAAATCGATGCCGTTATAAACAACCGGAATCGATTCATCCCCCAGCATTCTCGCCTGAGCCCGGCTGATGCATACTGGAAAGCACTGCGGGAAGTGCTTTCGATAATACTCGTGTAGCTCCTTCTCAATATAGGCGTAGGTGATCAGCGTAGGCGTGTTCGTAAAGGGCGAGAAATAGGCGGCCAGCGTGGGCCAGTGGGCATGAATGAGATCGAAGCGTTCAGCCTGGCGATAGAGATTATAGGTGTTGCGCGTCTCAAACTCCTTCTCCAGATAAATAGTCGAGTTGGGATCATCCTGGCAGGCGACAGGCAAGACCGAGTGGAGCGGGCAATCGACTCGCGAATCTCCCGAAGAAAAAAGCTCCACCTGATGCCCTCTCCGGCTAAGCTGCCGGCAGAGATGGTAAACGATCCGCTCCGTTCCCCCGTGGGTTTTTGGAGGGATGGAGAGATAAACGCTGGAGATCTGCGCGATCTTCATGGAACGGGCAATCCTAACGCTTAAGGGCAGCCAGAGGGGGTGTTGAAGCCGGAACCTACTGATCACCCGTGAATGATGCTCAACCAGGAATAAACGTTATATAATTTCCGTTCTCACTTCATCCCAATCTTTTGGAAGAAGCCCGACTTCTCAAGACTATCCACGAACGAATTGTCGAAGAAATCCTTCGGGTCCGCGTTCCTGGCCTGCGGAAATTCCTTTTCATCCATATACCCGAATTGAGCTTGGATCGCATCCGCCCGAACCGCAAGACTCATACTGAAGTAAGGCACAAAATAGTCATAAGTCCCGTCCACCATCTTGGGATCATCGATCTGGCCATATTTGGCAATCGCCCTTTTTGCCACCGCTGGATCTTTCTTTGATAAGACCACTGCCTCAGCCATCGCCTTGAGAAATGCGTAGATGGTGTTTGGGTTGTTTTTTAGGTATTTCTCCGTCGTGCCGTAAGTGACCTGAAGGCCCGGAATGTTCAGCTTACCGATATCCGCTAGAAGAGTTAGCCCCGCCTCCTTGGCCTTCAGGGTATTAGGGGCGGACAGAGTACCTGCAGAGGTCTTGCCAGTGATGACCGAGGTCAGAATGGCAGGGACAGTTTGAACATAGAGGATCTTCACGTCCTTATCTGGAATGAGACCGTTTTTCTTCAACGCCTCCCGGGTGGCGGTGTCGAGCGCAGCGCGGGGCGTGCTGACGGCAACCGTCTTCCCCTTGAGCTGCCCGATCTCGATGATCTCCTTTGCTCCCCACATCTGAAACACAAGTTGCTGCATCGTGGCGCCAAAATATTTGACCTCGCCGCCCCTGAGCCGGGCATTGATCAGGTCAGGTCCGTCCGTATAAAAATCGGCCTCGCCGGCGATAACCGCTTGGGCCGACACCTGAGGATTCAGCAGCTGAAGTTTGGCGGTCAGACCGTATTTTTTGAACAGGCCGGCCTCATAGGCCACCCATATGTGGGTGAAGGCCCCGCTGGGCTGAGGATAGGTTACGACAATCTCCGTTTTCTCCGGTTTGCCCCCAACTTCACTCGCCGCGAAACCAAGGGAAGAGATAAAGAAGGGGATAATGCCGATCAGCGTTGCCAGTCTCCTGTGCCATTTGGTTAGGCTCATTGGATTGATAGTAGCCATTTCATTTCTCCTTTCTTAACGGGAGGTATTTTACTACGATTTCCCAATCTGGCAAGGAGAATCGCAGGAAGGAAATAGATTTAAAATCGGGGAGGAGTTCAGTTGGTTCTCAATTTAAGCGACTTTTCGATCGTGCTCTTAAATCGGTGCAGAGGTGTGGGTTTGGTTAAAAACTCCGATATTCCCGCTTTTTCCGCCCGGCTTCTGTAAGTCTCCTCCGACCATGCGGTGTGAGCGATGACTGGAATATGGGCGGTCTGCGGATTCTGCTTGAGCTTTTCAGTGGCTTCAATTCCATCCATATCGGGTAAGCCAAGATCCATGATAACTGCCGCCGGAAGGTGAGCCCTAGCCTTTTCAATCCCCTCCTGCCCGCTCATTGCCTCAATCACCTCATAACCCATCAACCTCAACTGGATCGCGAGAACCTCCAGGGAGTCTGCATGGTCTTCCACCACAAGTATCTTGACTGCCAAAACTACCATTTCAGATTCGGATAACGCTGTTTCTGCAAAGTCATAAGATAGCCTTATTACTAACAAAGAGCAAACTTCGATCTACAGCTTTACCCTCAGGGGGCAAGGCGGCAGTCTATGATTCTCAGTTCCACCGCGGAGCTTCCGTTCCATTCGTTCTCCGTTATACGATAGACAAAATCGATGTTGGCCCCTGGAGAGGCAGGAAAATCCTTCTCCAGCCTAAATACCACGGCACCCAATGATTTACCTCCCTGACGGAGCCTGAGGCGCGAGCCACCGCTAAAATCCCTGCGCTCGGATACCTCGACCGCTTTGGTTACAAAAAGCGGCTCAGGATTTCCGATCCCAAAAGGCTTGAGCGTCTCAATATGCCGGACCAGGGAAAGTCCAATTTCGGAAAATTCCAGCTCGGCGTCAATTTCGAGAACCGGGATCAGGTCCTCAGGGGCTAAAGAGTTTCTCGCGATCTCCTCAAAGCGAGTTAAAAAAGACGGGAACTTTTCCTGCTTGATGCTCAACCCCCCAGCATATTCATGGCCGCCAAATTTTTCTAAAAAGTCTGCGCAACACCTTAACCCCTCTACCATATGAAAGCCGCGGATGCTGCGGGCAGAGCCCTTCCCTGCCCCTTGACTGAAAGCGATCACAACCGTAGGCCTGTGAAACCGCTCCACAATGCGCGAGGCCACAATTCCCAAAACTCCCGGATGCCAGCCTTCTCGACCGAGGACAATAGAGTAGCGCTCCTTGAGCAAAGGGTCCGCATCGACTTGAGACAGGGCCTCTTCCAACACCTGCGCCTCCATAGCCTGACGCTCGCGGTTATGTTCATCGAGTTCCTGCGCGATCCGTAGCGCCACCTCCTGGGACTCCGTGGTAAGCATCTCCACCACCTTCAGGCCGGCGTCCATCCTTCCCGCCGCGTTGATTCTGGGGCCGAGCTGAAACCCTACCTGCCCGGCGCTAATTTCTCCTGGGGGAAGACGCGCCACCTGTTTTAGGGCAACGACTCCAGGCCGCGTGGAGCCGCCGAGTTCCGTAAGCCCGCGCCGGGCCAAAACTCGATTGACTCCGGTCAAGGGGACCATGTCGGCAATCGTGCCGAGAGTAACAATGTCCAGGTAGCGGCGGATGTCGGGACTTTCCGAGGCGCCAAACCAGCCGGCTTCGCGGAGCTTCGCCCTAAGGCCGATGATCAGATAGAAGGCGAGGCCAGCGCCGGAAAGTCCCTTGTCGGGAAAAGAACAGTCAGGTCGATGAGGGTTAGTAATCGCAAATGCCGGAGGGAGATTCGGCGGGAGCTCGTGGTGATCGACGATCACCACATCGATCCCCATGTTGTGGGCAAGTTCTACTTCTTGATAATTTGAAATCCCGCAGTCAACAGAAACTACCAGCCGCACACCCTGAGAGCTCAAACGCTTTAGTCCCTCAGGATTCAAACCGTATCCCTCATCGATCCTGTGCGGGATATAATAGATGACTTCCCCTCCCGCCTCCCTCAGAAACGAAACCAGAGCTGCAGTCCCGGTGGTACCGTCAACATCGTAGTCTCCCCAGACACAAATCAGCTCTTTTCTTTCCAGGGCGCGGACCAGCCGCCCGGCAGCCTGCTCCATCCCCGCCATAAGAAATGGCGAGGGAAGATCGGAGCGTAAACTTGAAGATAAATAACGCCTGGCTCCCTCCGGATCTTTGAGGCCGCGATGCACTAGGATTCTGGCCACCAGCGGCGGAATCTTTAATTGCTCGGATAGGAGAGAGACGACGCTCTCATCAGCCTCTCTTAAAACCCAGCGCTTTTGCATCTGTTCTCAGTTTTGAG
>Ga0209824_10002256_pt1 | contig 10125 bp, 8 predicted proteins | sample VDWuncwatermetaG_FD_184124 | JGI IMG/M metagenome (GOLD analysis project Ga0209824, IMG submission 184124) | Wastewater microbial communities from Netherlands to study Microbial Dark Matter (Phase II) - VDW unchlorinated drinking water (SPAdes)... ...
GTCTCGTTCCTGTCGGGGCTCGCGGCGGTCGCGTTCATGGTGCGGTTCCTGCGCGCGAACTCGCTGAACTGGTTCGTCCCCTACCGCGTCGCGCTCGCCGCCGTGCTCCTCATCGCCGCCGCCCTCGGCCTCGCCTGAGAGGGGGTGGAAGGGGGCGAAGCCCCCTGCGAGGAACAGGACGAGCAACATGGAGGGGAACGCACGAGGAGGAAGACGTGGATCTCGGACTAAAGGGGAAGGTCGTTCTGGTCGCCGCGGCAAGCAAGGGGCTCGGCCGGGCGATAGCGGAAGAGTTCGCTCGCGAGGGCGCGAAGGTCGTCATGTGCAGCCGCGACGAGGCGGCGATCGGGCAGGCCGCGAGCGAGATCGCGAAGGCCACGGGCAGCGAGACGCTCGCGGTGGCCGCGGACCTGTCGAAGCGCGAAGGGTGCGAGCGCTTCATCAAGAGCGGCCTGGAGAAGTACGGCCGCATGGACACGCTCATCGTCAACGCCGGCGGCCCGCCGCCTGGGCGCTTCGAGGAGCTCGAGGAGGCGCAGTGGGACAGGGCCTACGAGCTCACGCTGATGTCGGCCGTCCGTCTCACGAAGCTCGCGATCCCGGAGCTGCGCAAGACGAAGGGCAGCATCGTGTACTCGACGTCGACGACGGTGCGGCAGCCGACCTCGTACGTGCCGCTCATCCTCTCGAACTCGCTGCGCGCGGCGGTGCACGGGATGCTGAAGACGCTCTCCAAGGACCTCGCCAAGGACGGGATCCGCGTGAACGCGCTGCAGCCGGGGCGGATCCACACCGAGCGCATCGACCAGCTCGACGCCGACACCGCGAAGCGGACCGGCCGCTCCATCGAGGACGTCCGCAAGGACTGGTGGGCGCAGATCCCGCTCGGCCGCTACGGCGACCCGAAGGAATACGCGGCGGCCGCGGTCTTCCTCGCCTCGGACCGCGCGTCGTTCATCACGGGCGTCTCCCTCCAGATCGACGGAGGGATGCTGCAATCGATGTGGTGATGAGAAATGCGCCGGCGGGCTGTGCGGCCGATGTGGTGATGGCGTGATCGTCACCGAGCGGCTCCATCCGAACGTCTTCCGCCTGCCCATCGAGAAGATCCGCGCGGGCTACAAGAGCGACATCTACTTCGGCCGCACCCAGTACGTCCTCGAGAAGGACGGACGCCGCGACCGGGTGACGATGCAGGTGTTCCAGAAGCATCCGAGCGCGGTGATCGTCGGCACGGACCAGACGCTCGCGATCCTCCACGTCGGCGCCGGCCGGTATCGCGACCGCCAGCGCGCGCACCGCCTCTTCGAGCGGTACCTCGCGGCCGAGCACCGCCTCTACGACGTGTGGCTCGAGCTCCCGCGGCTCGACTGGGCCGCGTACGAGCCGACCGCGCGGGAGGTCTTCGAGATCTCACGCGAGCTCGCGTCGCTGTGGGAGCCCGCGTGGCGCGACCTCGGCGTCGATTCGCTCTACGACGGCGAGATCGCGGACGCGTACGAGCCGGTCATGCGGATCGAGGGCGAGTACGCCGCGTTCGCGCACCTCGAGACGCTCTACCTCGGCGCGCTCACCGAGGGCACCAAGATCGCGACCAACACGCGCGACGTCGTGGCCGCTGCGCGCGGCAAGCCGGTGATCATGTTCGGCGCGCGGCACCAGGCGCAGGAGGCACAGGCCGGGTCGGGCTATGCCGCGTACATCGGCGGCGCGGTCGGGGTCTCGACCGATGAGCAGGGCGAGTGGTGGGGCTCGACAGGCCTCGGGACGATCCCGCACGCGCTCATCGCCGTGTACGGCGGCGACACGACGGTCGCGACGCTCAAGTTCGACGAGCACATCAACCGCTCCCCCGAGGCCCTCGGCCATCTGACCGCGCCGGGCACGCCCGAGGGCCACGTCAACGTCACGGCGCTCGTGGACTTCCAGAACGACGTCGTCAACACGTCGCTCGGCGTCGCACACGCGCTGGGCGGCCGGCTCTGGGGCGTGCGCGTCGACACGAGCGAGTCGATGGTCGATCTCTCCATCGTCCGCGAGCTCGTGAAGCGGGAGGGCCAGGCCGAGACCGAGGTGCGCGGCGTCACGCCGCGGCTCGTCGAGCTGCTTCGCGAAGCACTGGACCAGGCGGGATACGGGCACGTCCGCATCGTCGCCTCGGGTGGGTTCGACGCGGCGAAGATCCGCCGCTTCGAGGAGCTCGGCGTGCCCGTCGACGTCTACGGCGTCGGATCCGCGCTCGTGCACGGCACGACCTTCGACCACACCGCCGACATCGTCCGGGCCGAGGGCCGCGACGTCGCGAAGATCGGGCGCGGCCACATCGCGAGCGACCGGCTGCACGCGGTGGACTGGGACGAGATCGAGGCAACGTCATCGGCCCGTTCGACCTCCTGATCCTCGTCGCGGGTCTCGGCATCGCGGGTGTGGCGAAGGGGCTGGTTGGGATGGGCCTCCCCCTGATCGCGACGCCCGTGCTCGCGGGCGTCTTCGGTCCGCGTCCCGCGGTCGTGATCATCAGCATCCCGATCCTCGTCTCGAACACGCTCCTGCTCGCCACAGGCTGGCGGCGCGTGCCGGGGCTGGTGAGCGAGGTCGCGCTGATGCTCGTCCTCGGAGCGCTGGGCACGCTCGTGGGAGTGCAGCTCCTCGCGTCCCTCGATCAGCGCGTCTTCGCCGCGCTCATCTCGCTCCTCGTCGTGCTCTTCCTGCTCAGGGGAGATCGGCTCCTCGGGAGCGATCCGGACGCGCGGCGAATCCGCGCGGCCGGTCCGATCGTCGGGTTCATCGGCGGGGTACTGCAGGGATCGACCTCGATCGCGAGCCCGCTGGTCGGCTCGTACTTCCACGCGCGGAAGATCGCCCCGGCGGACTTCGTGATCGTCCTCGCGGCGCTCTTCCAGCTCAACTCGATCGTGCAGATCGGCAGCTTCGTCGCGGTCGGCCTGCTCACGCCGGACCTCCTCGCGCTCGGCATCGCGGGCCTCGTACCGAACCTGCTCGGCCTCATCGCCGGCATCGAGCTGCGTGGCCGCATCAGCCCGGCGGCGTTCCGGCGCGTGATCGTCGTCTTCCTGGTGCTGAGCGTCGTGAACCTGCTCTGGAGGAGCCTTCTTCAATAGCCGCCGGCTCGGCCTTCGGCCTCGCTTCGCGGCTATACGCTCCGCTCTTGCGGACTCGCTCGGAGCGGCGGAGCTGGATCCTCGTTCGACCTAATCTCTTCTGATGGAGATCGTCCCGGGGCTGCGGTCGGTCCGGCTCCTCGGATCAAAGGCGTTCCTCGTCGTCGAGGAGGAGATCACGCTCATCGACGCGGGGCTGCCCGGGTCCGGGACGCTCCTGCGCCGCTACCTCGACGATCTCGGCCGCTCCCCGCGCGACGTCACGCGGATCGTCTGCACGCACGGCCATCCCGACCACGTCGGCGGGGTGCGCGAGATCGCGGCGATGACGGGCGCCGAGGTCCTAATGCACGCGGCCGACGTGGAGCGGCTGCGCATCGGGATGCGCGAGGCGCTCCGCGAGCTGCGGCCGTGGGCATTCGTGGCCGCGATCACCCGCGGGCCGGAGGACGTGAGACCGCTCGACGACGGCGCGATCCTGCCGGCGCTGGGCGGCCTCGCGGTCATCCACACGCCCGGCCACACGCCGGGGAGCATCTGTCTGTACTCGCGCGCCCATCGGCTGCTCATCGTCGGCGACGTGCTGCAGGTCGAGCGTGGCCGGGTCTCGCATCCGAGCCTGGTGTTCACCGAGGACATGTCCCTCGCGCGCCGCTCGATCGCGCGCCTGGCGGAGCTCGACGTCGACACGATCTGCTTCGCGCACTACCCCACGTGGCGCGAGGGCGGCCGCGACGCTTTGCGCGACCTCGTCGACCGGCAAGGAGCGGCATGAGGACGCTGGAGACGCTGAACGACATCGTTCCCGCCTCGGCCATGCGCTTCGCGGACAAAGCCGCGTTCGTGATCAAGCCGGGCTTCCGCACGCGCACCTGGACGTACCGCGACCTCGCGGACGTCGTGCCGCGCGCCGCGCGCTCCCTGAGCGAGACCGGCATCAAGAAGGGCGACCGCGTGCTCATCTGGGGGGTGAACCGTCCCGAGTACGGCATCGCGTTCCTCGCCGCGCTGCACGCGGGCGCGGTCCTCGTCCCGATCGACGTGAGCTCGCTGCCCGACCTTGCGCAGCGCATCGCGGAGCGAACGCGCGCCGTCGCCGCGATCGTGTCGGTGCAGACGCGCAATCGCGCACGCGCGCTCGGCCTGCCGCTGCACGAGATGGAGCTGCTGCCGGACCAGGCGCGCGGTCGCGATCCCCTGCCGGTGGCCGCGGTCGGGCCCGATGACCTCGCCGAGGTCGTCTTCACCTCCGGCACGACGGGCGACCCCAAGGGCGCGATGCTCACGCACCGCAACATCCTCTCGAACGCCATGGCCGCGACGCGGATCTTCCCGATCGGGCCGAAGCAGCGGCTCCTCTCGTTCATCCCGCTCTCGCACATGTTCGAGCAGCTCGCTGGGTTCTGGACGCTGCTGCTCGCGGGCGCGTCCGTCGTGTACCCGACGAGCCGCCAGCCCGCGGTCGTGCGCCGCACCTTCAAGGAGCGCCGCGTCTCGATGATCCTCATCACGCCCGCGGTCGTCCGATCGCTGCTCCTCGCGATCGAGCGGAATGCGGAGGCCCAGGGCCGCGGCGAGCTGCTGCGCAGGCTGCGCGTCGTCGCGCGGCGCCTGCCGATGTGGGCGCGGCGGATCCTCTTCACGAGCGTGCACCGCCAGCTCGGCGGCCGCTTCCGCTGCATCGTGTCCGGCGGCGCCGCGCTCGATCCCGCGCTCGGCGAAGCCTGGCGCGAGCTCGGCGTCGACGTGCTGCAGGGCTACGGCACGACGGAGTGCGCGCCCGCGGTCACGTTCAACCGCCTCGATCGCAATCGCCTCGGATCCGTCGGCGTTCCCCTGCCGGGCGTCGAGGTCCACATCGCGCCCGACGGCGAGGTCCTCGTCCGCGGGCCGAACGTCTTCAAGGGCTACTGGGAGAACGAGGAGGCGACGCGCGCGGTCCTCGAGCCGGCCGGCTGGTACCACACCGGCGACCTCGGCGAGTTCGATCGCGACGGGTTCCTGTGGCTGCGCGGGAGGAAGAAGGACATCATCGTCCTCGCCGACGGGCTCAACGTGTACCCGGAGGACATCGAGAACACCCTCGCCGCCGATCCGCGCATCCAGGCGGCGGCGACCCCGCAGCGCCCGGTCATCGCGACCGTCGTCGGCCTGCAGCGACCCGGAGAGGAGGTGCAGGTCCACGCAGTCTTCCTCCTCGAGGACGCGGACGCCGTCCGCCAGGTCGTGCGTGACGCCAACACCAAGCTCTCGGGGAGCCAACAGATCCGCGGCTGGACCATCTGGCCCGACGACGACTTCCCGACCACGCCCACGCAGAAGGTGAAGAAGCGGTTCGTCATCGAACGGCTCCTCGAGATGGGACGCGGGGGGCAGGCACGTGCCGCGACGACGCCGGGGGCACCCGTGCCGGAGCTTTCCGATGTCGGCCGTCTCGTCGCGCAGGCCGCGAACGTGCCGGCGGCGGCTGTGCGTCCCGACACGCAGCTCTCCGCCGACCTCGGCCTCGATTCCCTCGCGCGCGTCGAGCTCCTCGGTGTGATCGAGGAGGAGCTCGGCACGTACCTCGACGACGCCGCGGTCGATCCGAACGCGACCGTCGCGGACCTCGAGCGGATGGTCGCGGCCGCGCGCGACATCAAGCGGGATACGGGCATCTTCGGGTGGCCGCTCAGCCCGCTCGTGCGATCGCTCGGTCTCCTGCTCCAGCAGATCCTCGTGTGGCCGCTGGTGCGCTCCTTCTATCGCGTGAAGGTCACGGGGGCGGAGAAGCTCGAAGGGCTCCGCGGGCCGGTGATGTTCGCGCCGAACCACTGCCTGCACTGGGACAACGGGATCATCCTCACGTCGATCCCCCTCGGCTGGCGATGGCGGTTCCCGATCGCGGCGGCGGCGGACGACGTGTTCGGGAACCGGCTCAACGGCCTCTTCTCCGCGGTCCTCGCGAACACGTTCCCGCTCGCGCGCGAGGGGGCGATCCGCCGCAGCCTCGAGCTCCTCGGCGCCCGGCTCGATCGCAGATTCAGCGTGCTGATATACCCCGAAGGCAAGCTGACGATCGGCGGCCCTATGCAGCCGTTCAAGTCGGGGACCGGGCTGATCGCGGTCGAGGGCGCGACCCCGGTCGTGCCGATGAAGCTGAAGATCGGCCGCGTCTCGATCATCGACCAGCTCGACCGGCCGTGGGAGCGCGAGCGATCGAGCCGATGGCGCGGCGACGTCGAGGTGGTGTTCGGCGATCCGCTGTACTTCCCCGCCCTCACCGATCCGAACGAGGCGACGCGAAGGATCGAGGCGGCCGTGGCTGCGCTCTAGTCCTCGCAGCCCTTCCGCAGGATCGCCATCGCGGTCGGCAGGGCCTTCGCGCCATTCGCGCCGGAGATGACGGTGGGGGCCGTCACCGGCCGGTCATGCTCCTGACGACACGAAAGCCCCCGGATGGGCCGTGATGACGGGCGGCGACGTCCTTCCCGCCGCGGAGCACGCGGCGTCCGTCCGCCCATGTGTTCGTCCATTCGAGGGGCTGGATGTCCTCGAGCACGCCGGCGCGCGCCGCCTTCTCCCACTCACGCTCGTCGGGCAAGCGGTAGATGTGACCCGTGCTCGTGGTGAGCCAGCGGCAGTACGCCACGGCGTCGGCCCACGTGGCACCCCTCAGGGGATCGTCCCCGCGCGCCGAGATCTCGGGCCGGAAGCGCGCGAGCTCCGCGCCGGTCACGGGGCGCTTCGCGATCGCGAAGACGTTCACGTGCTCGGTACGGGGCGGATCGCCGAGGAGCGCATCGCCGGCCTTCACGACGACGGTCTCGGGCTCGGCGACGGTCACGCGGCGACGATACCGGCCAACGGGTCAGGGCACGGTCGCAAGCATCCGTCGCGCGTTCCGCATCGCCAGCGCCATGATCGTGAGCATCGGGTTGACGCCCGACGAGGTCGGGAACGCGCTGGCATCGGCGACCCACAGCCCGCGCACACCGCGCACCGCTCCGTCGGGATCGGCCACGCTCGAGCGCGGATCCCTCCCCATCCGGGCGGTGCCCATCTGATGCGCGCTGAACAGGCCGATGCGGTTCGATGCGGTGCCGCGGGAACGGACCTCCACCTCGAACGCGGCGAGGTCATCGCCGGGTCGCACGGAGACCGGGCGCGCGAAGAGCGCGAGGACCTCGCGTGCGCCCGCGGCGAGGTGGATGCGTGCGGTCTCCACGATGGCGCGCTGCACGATCCGCGCGGTCACCGTGCCGAGCGCGTAGTGGACGATGGGCGCGCCGCGGCGGTCGATCGTGACCGACCCCGCTTCGACGTCGCTGACGATGGGGATGATCGCGGCGACGTGATCGAGACGCTCCATCAGTCCGCGATGCTCCTGTGCGGAGCGCCACGGGAGCGCGGCCGCGAGGATCCCTGGGAGCACCGATGGCACCTCGAGCCGGAAGCCGTGCGGGCCCTCGATCTCCGCGAAGGCCTCACAGACGACGGACTGCGGTACGCCCGACCAGATCCGGATGGGCTCGTCGTACACGCCCGCGATGCCCGGGACCGGATGGAGATGGAGCCCGCGCCCGACCTCGCGCCCTCCGAGCCCCGATCGGAGCAGAACGGCGGGCGTCCCGATGGAGCCACCGCCCAGCACGACGAGCGGAGCGCGCACCGTGATCCGATGCGCCCCCGCCGCCGGGCGCCGGGTCGCGCTGACGCCGGCGACACGACCGGCCTCGACGATGATGCGGTCGGCCGTGCAGTCCGCGATGAGCTCGGCGCCGCCGGTGACGGCATCGGCCAGGAACGTGCGTGGCGTCGACCGCTTGGCGCCGCGCCGGCAGCCTAGACCGCAGTGCCCGCAGTCACCGCAGCCCTTGGTGTTGCGCGGGATGACCCGCCAGGGCAGGCCGAGCGCATCGCATCCACGCGCGAGCACGCTGTTCTGCGCGTTGAGGGCGCTCTCCTCGGTATCCACGTCGAGACGGCGCTCGACCGCGTCGTAGCAGGCATCGATCTCGCCATCCAGGCCGTCGAGGCCGAGGCGCGACCACTCGGCGCGAACTCTCGCCGGGAGCCGCAGTGACGTCGACCACGCGACGACGGTCCCGCCGCCCAGCGCGCCGCCCGCGAGGATCGCGACACCGAGGTCGTCGGTCGCTCCGAGGCCGCGCTCCCACATGAGGCGCGCGAGCGAGGCCGCCTCCTGACCGTCGAAGTCGGACTCCGTCCAGACCGAGCCTTGCTCCAGCACCACCACCCGGCGACCGGCACGCGCGAGCTCCGCCGCCGCGACGCTCCCGCCGGCGCCCGACCCGATCACGCAGGCGTCGGCCTCGACGATCTCGCCCTCCCGCGTGGCCCGCGGGACGATGGCCGTGGGGTCCTCGGGCAGTGAGAGCAGGGTCGGGCGCTCGTATCCGATCCCGTCCCACAGCGGGTTGCGGCCGCCGGCGCTCGACCCGTAGGCGAAGAAGAGCGACGCCCGCTTCACGGCCTGGAACGCCTTGCGGCGGAGCGGCACGGCGCTGTCGGCCCACGAGACGAGGTAGCGCTCCCGCTCGGCGGGCGACATCCGCGTGAACGGCGTGGGACGCCGAGCCAGGGCGGCGTTCGCGACCGGGCTCTCGATGGTGCGGAGGAACAGGCGGAGGTCGTCGAGCAGCTTCGGCCGTCCGACGGCCTCGATCTCGCGCGCGATCGTCCGGGCGACGGTCGCGGCGTCGCAGCCGGCGACGAACGTCGCGGCGACCCGCTCGAGCGTGTCGAGCTCGCGCGACGAGAGCGCTATAGCTTCGGCGCGCTCCGCTTCGCCAGCTCCTCTTCCGCGAGCTGCCGGCGCAGGACCTTTCCGATGAGCGTCTTCGGCAGCGACTCGCGGAACTCGACCTCCTTCGGCACCTTGAACGGCGCGAGGCCGGCACGGCAGTGCGCGACGATGTCCTCGGCGGTCGCGGACATCCCCGGGCGCAGGACGACGAAGGCCTTCACCTCTTCGCCCTTGATCGGATGGGGGACGCCGATCGCCGCAGCTTCCATCACGGCGGGGTGCGTCGCGAGCACCTCGTCGACCTCGCGCGGGTACACCTTGAAGCCGGAGACGTCGATCATCTCCTTCTTGCGGTCGACGATGTAGAAGTAGCCGTCCTCGTCCACGCGCGCGATGTCGCCCGTGTACAGCCAGCCGTCACGCAGCGTCTGCGCGGTCTCCTCCGGCTTCTGGTAGTAGCCGTCCATCAGCTGGGGGCCGCGGAGCACGAGCTCGCCGACCTCGCCGACGGGCAGGTCGCGCGTCCCGGTCTCGAGATCCACGATCTTCGCCTCGACGTCGGGGAACGGCACGCCGATGCTCCCGACCTTCTGCTTGCCTTCTCCGAACAGCGGGTTGCAGTGCGTCACCGGAGCCGCCTCGGTGAGGCCATACCCCTCGACGAGGTGCCCGCCGGTGAGCTCCTTGAACCGCTTCGCCGTCTCGACCATGAGCGGGGCCGAGCCGGAGATGCACGCGCGGATCGAGCGCAGGTCGTACTTCGTGGCGAGCGGCGAGTTGACGATCGCGTTGTAGATCCGCGGCGCGCCGGGGAACGTGTCCGGCCGGTACTTCTGGATGTCCTTCAGCACGTGCTCGAGGTCGAACTGCGGCTCGAGGATGAGCGCCGCCGCCGACTGCACCGCGAGCAGCATCGCGACGGTGAGGCCGTACACGTGGAAGAGCGGCATGACCGTCATGAACATGCCGCGTCGGTCCTGCAGGTTCGTGAACCACGAGCGCGACTGCAGCGTGTTCGCGACGAGCGCGCGGTGCGAGAGCATCGCCCCCTTCGGGACGCCCGTCGTGCCGCCCGTGTACTGCAGCACCGCGGTGTCGTTCGGCGAGACCTCGACCGGCTTCGGCTCGGCGTCGGCGAGCATCCCGGGGAACGCGACCGTTCCCGGGTCGCCGCGGAAGGGCTGGCGGTGGCCGTCCTTCTTCTCCTTCGCGAGCGTGAAGAGGAGCCGCAGGACCGGCGGCATCTCCTCCTTG
>Ga0209824_10002257_pt1 | contig 10122 bp, 8 predicted proteins | sample VDWuncwatermetaG_FD_184124 | JGI IMG/M metagenome (GOLD analysis project Ga0209824, IMG submission 184124) | Wastewater microbial communities from Netherlands to study Microbial Dark Matter (Phase II) - VDW unchlorinated drinking water (SPAdes)... ...
CTTTGTGTGCAGGGCTGATTTTGGCTTTTATTTTAATGTTTAACATTACCTTTGTAAAGGCTGATGAGCGTGACGATGAAATATCAGTCTTAAAAACACAGGTGCAAGAGTTAATGCAAAGAATAGAAAAATTAGAGGCAGGCCAGGCTAATGCAAAAGAAGAAATAACCAAGGTTAAAGAAACAGCCACTACTTTACAAACTTCAAGGGTGGACCTGGCAAATACCCTTGCAAAGCTTAAAATGAAAGGCCGCGCGGCATTTGGCTATTTTGATTCGGGTAAGGCTGGCAGTTATCCTACCGGTTCCTTTGAGGCTCCGGAAGCAAAATTGCAATTTTCATTTCAGGCTGATGACATCAATACCTTTGTAATGCGTTTTAACCTTAACAATGCTACTGCGCAAAGCCCTTTATTGGATTACCTATTTTTACAGTCAAAGGATTTCCTTCCCTATCTAAAGAATACACCATTTAGCCTTTCCGGTCGCTTAGGAAGGTTTAAGTTGGGCTTCGGAGAAGAAACATGGACGAATAATATGGTTGAAGGCACACTTCCTTCAAACTCAGCAGGTAACGTCGGCGTAAGCGATGAGGGATTAGAATTATCAGGTAAAATAGACCTTGCCAAAATTTGGCTAAAGCCATTGAAGCCGTTAGGCTGGGTTGCATCCGTCAGCGACGGTAATTCCGGAGTTGGTTCGGATAATTCCTCCAGCAAGGCATTTATGGGAAAACTTTATTATACGCCCATAGATCCTTTATATCTATCCGCTACTTATTATGATTCCGGTACCCTTAAGAATCAGAATGCTGAATTTTCTATTGCTGGGATAACCAGCAGGCCTTCAACTGCGGTTAATGATTGGAAGAGGAGAGCTTGGGAGGTTGATGCCCGTTATGACTTCAAAAAAGGCAAAAAGCCGCTTGAACCCATAGCTTACAGTGACAGCAAAGCAATAGCAAGATTATCTTACGGAGCATTTAACGATATTTCCAATATAAGCCGTCACGGCACATTTGGATTTATCGACGGAATCTACAATCTTAATAAGAAATTTTATACTGCGGGCAGGTATAGTTTTGTGGATTTAGGAGGAGACATCACTGCCTCTTTAAACGGCGTTACCGCAAACAAATATGACCGCTATTCGCTTGGTTTTGGATACCGTTGGAGCGAAAATACGATTATAAAACTTAGCTATGATTGGAATAAGGAATCCGGCAGCAATACCGAGGATTCGGATAACAACCTTATTTCGGCTCTCGTAGCTGCTCAATTTTAAAAATACTTTAAAAAATTCCAGGAGGGTTTGGTCATGGCGGACAAAAATACTTTCAGCCGAAAAGATTTCTTAAAAATAACTGCGGCAGCAGGAGCAGCTTTGGCTGTCTCAAATTTACCTAAGCCGGTTTTGGCTGCGCCTGTAAAAACTAAACCAAAACATCGTTACGCCATGGTTATTGATTTAGCCAGGTGCATTGGCTGTGAGGCCTGCACTGTGTCTTGCAAAGTAGAGCACAATGTCCCGGTAGCTTCTCCTAAGGAAATAGCGAACCGGATACAATGGACTGAGGTTTATTTTAAGGAAAAAGGAAAGTATCCCGATGTGAAAATCGATCTTAATCCGCGGCCCTGCATGCATTGCGAGAATCCGCCTTGCGTGCCTGTTTGTCCGGTTAAGGCGACATACAATGATAAAGACAGGGGCTTGGTTTTGCAGCATCATGAAAGTTGCAAAGGCTATGGATATTGCATTGCTGCCTGCCCTTATGGCGCGCGATATTTTAATTGGTCAGAGCCAGATTACGGCGGCAGGCTTAGGGAACAGGCATTAAATCCGGACCCGCATCCGCAGGTTAAAAAAAGGCATAAAGGCATTGTAGAAAAGTGCACCTTTTGTGTTGAACGCCTGGATAGGTTAGAGGCAAGGGCAGAAAAAGAAGGCAGGCCTATTAGCGATAAAGAACTGCATTTGGTTTGTGCCTGCGTAAATACTTGTATGGGCAGGGCGCGGCACTTTGGGGATCTCAATGACCCTGATAGCACGGTTTCTAAATTAGCCCGCAGCGCAAGGGCGTTCCGTATGCAGGAAGAATTAGGTACTGAGCCAAAGGTTATTTATTTAAGAGAAACGGCTAATAAAGCATAAAGGATGAGGTAAGGATGATGAAAAAATTGACACGCAAAGAATTTTTAACGTTAGCTGGCGTTACAGCCGGCGCAGCTTCCGGAGTGTTGAAACTTGCATCCAAGGCGCAGGCAGCAGTAAAAGAAAACGAATTACAACAGGTAAAAAGCGAAACTATCTTTTCTACCTGCCAGATGTGCGGAGGCCAGTCAGGGATCATGTGCAGGGTTGTCGACGGAAAGCTTGTCAAGATAGACCCCAATCCTTATAATCCGAATAACTTTTCCAATATCTCAACAGATTTTTTTGCCAATGTGGAAAAGGAAGGCACCTGTATTTGCCCCAAGGGCAATGCCGGTATAGCTACTCTTTATGATAAGGACCGTTTACAAAAACCCTTGCGGCGCACTAATCCTAAAAAAGGCAGGGGTGTTGACCCGGGATGGAAGGAGATTTCCTGGAAAGAGGCTTATGCCGAGATTGTAAAGAGGTTAAAGGCGCTGCGCGATAACGGCGAAGCGCATAAACTCCTCTCCTTTAGCGAAGACTCTTCATTTATGGATTTACAGGATGATTTTTATAAACTCTATGGCACGCCCAACTTTTATTTCCATTCTAACCTTTGCGATGTTTCGCGCAAGGCATCCTTTAAGATGGTGATAGGCCATGACCGTCCGTTAATAGGCGCGGTTTATACAAAATATATACTTTTCTTTGGTTGGAACCCGCTTTCAGCAACCAAATGGTCGCATTTACCCAGGATTATCACCAGAGGAATTGAAAACGGCGCAAAGATGGTGGTGGTTGACCCGTATTTTTCTTACACCGCCAATAAGGCGCAGGAGTGGATTCCCATAAGGCCGGGGACCGACGGAGCAATGGCGCTTGCTATGGCGCATGTGATAATAAAAAATGGCCTGCAGGACAAGGTTTTTATAGAAGAATGGACAGTGGGCTTTGATAAATTTGCAGAGTACGTGATGGATAAAAGCCCGGCCTGGGCAGAAGAGATTACTTCTGTTCCAGCAGAGACTATTGAACGCATTGCCATAGAATTTGCCACTACCAAACCTCAGGTGGTAGATGTGTGGTCCGGACCGGGGCATCATTCTAACGGAGTTCAGGGCGGCAGGGCAATTGCGCTTTTAGCAGCTTTAGTAGGAGGCTATGACAGGCATGGGACTTTGATTATCCCAGATAAAAAAGGCGGTAAGCATATAGATGTTACTCCTGATGATGCGGCAAAGGCCTCTTTAAAGAATGAACGTTTCGACGGAAAATCCTCTTATCCTTTCGCGCATTCTTCAGGTGTCTATACCGAAGTATTTACGCGCCTTGCAGAAGGAAAGGGCCCATATAAGCCCAAAATAGCAATGGTTATCTTCCAGAATCCGATGATGGCTGTTTCCGGCACAAAGACAGTGGAAAAGGGTTTTCAGAATTTAGAGTTTGTCGTGGTTAATGATATCTTTTTATCCGAAACAGCGCTTATGGCGGATATTGTTATTCCGGGCACCACTTATTTGGAGCGCTACGATATCAGCTCGCATTGGGTCACTTGGCCGGTTGTGGCTTTAAGGCAGCCTGTGGTAAAGCCGCTTTTTGGCCAGCCCACCGAATACGAATTTATTACTGAAATAGCCCGTCGGTTAGGATTAAAAGAAGGGGACGGAAAAGATATATTCTGGACAGGCAGGATGTCTGGTAAGCGCGCTGAAGATAAAACAAAATGGTACGAGGAGTATATTTCCAAAGAACTTAAAGAAGGCGCGCCTAAGATGACTTTAGAGGAGATGAAAAAACTTCCCGGAGCTGTGTGGGTAGATAAAAAAGGCACACGCTACGAGAAATATAAAAGTGAACTGCCCGCGGAGAAAGTCGCGGATGCGATAATAGAAGGAGACAAGATATTTTCCAAAAAAAGCGACGGGACAAAAGATAAGCTTATCGGGATTATGAAAGGCAAAAAAGCGGTACAGGGTTTTTCTACCCCTTCGGGAAAAGTTGAGTTCTACAACGCTGATTTTGCCAAGAAAAAAGATGCTTGGGGAAAACCGGTTGACCCTTTACCTGTATATGAGCCGCGCGATTGGCAGCCGGATGCAAGTTATCCGCTCTATCTTATTAACTGGAAAGAGGCCTCGCATACCCATACGCGGACTCAAAATAATTCCTATCTCATGGAGTTGAAACCCGATAATCCTTTGATGGTTAATGTGGACACAGCTAAAAAATTAGGCATAGGCAAGGGTGATTCAGTATGGGTTGAGTCTATTCATGGCAAGGTAATGGCGAAGGTAAAATTAACCGAGGGTATTCATCCTGAGGTTGTGGGTTTACAGCATGGTTTCGGCCACTGGGCGCTCGGCTCAAGGGCAAAAGGAAGCGGTTTTTCAGATTCTATATTAAGGCCTACGCGTTCTGAACCGCTTTCCGGACAGGCAATGAATAAACAATGCTGCGTCAAAGTTTATAAGGCGTAAACACAGGCAATCTATATCTTATCCCGCCCCTTTGCAGTTTAGGGGCGGGATAATTTTTTCTTGTGAATTATAGGATGAGTGGTTATAATAAATACAGGGAGGTAAGCTATGCCAAAAATATTGATTATCGATGATGACCCGGATATCGTTGAGGGTATGAGGGTAGTTTTAGAAAGCAAGAATTATGTGGTAACCAATGCTAAAAACGCAGAGGAAGGCATTAAAAAGGCGAAAGAAGAAAAGCCCGACCTTGTCATCCTCGATGTTATGATGGAAACGAAAGACAGCGGTTTTGAGGCGGCAAGGCAAATAAAGAAAGAAAATAGAAACGTCCCCATTATCATGCTTACGGCAATAAAAGAAAAGCTGGGTTTTGATTTTAAGAATGAAGCCGGCGATGAGGAGTGGCTTCCCGTCGATGATTACCTGGATAAGCCCCTCAAGCCGCAGGAATTGATATCCAAAGTAGAAAGCTTCCTAAAAAATAAATGAACAATCCGGGTGAATACGAGAATTTAGTTGAAAGGATTTTCTGGCTTACCAGGTTAAGATGGATAGCCATAGCAGGCGTGATAATTGTTCTTATATTTACCTCATTCGTATTTAAGCTTAGCCTTCCTTATTTTTATCTTTATGCAATCGTCGGAGTCCTGGGTTTATACAATCTGATATTTTATTTTGTATTAAAAGATACCAGGAACAAAAAGCCCGAAGGCTCATTTAGCACGGCTAACAGAATAGCCAATCTGCAGATTTCTTTTGACCTTGCCTGCCTTAGCGGAATTATTCATTATTCCGGAGGCATAGAGAACCCGTTTATTTTTTATTTCATCTTCCATATGATTATAGCAAGTATCCTGCTTTCCCGAAGGGCGGCTTTTTTGCAGGCGACGTTTGCCGCAATCATGTTTGGCAGCGTAGTAATTTCGGAATATGCGAACGTCATAGCACATTATGATTTAGGCGGCTTTATCAGCCTTAGCCAGCATAATAATCCTATCTATATCTCCGGGACATTTTTCGTCTTTATGAGCACTCTTTACATAGCTATCTATATGGCTACCTCAATTTCAAAAAGATTGAGGCAAAGAGAGAAGATGCTTTATGAAGCAAATGAACTCTTGAAGGAAAAAGACAGATTGAAATCCGAGTATGTCCTGCGGGTAACGCATGATATTAAAGAACATCTTTCAGCTATCCAGGGATGCCTTGACCCTGTGCTTACGGGTATTACGGGTGAGCTCAACACAAAACAGTCAGATTTGGTCCAGAGGGCAGTAAGCAGGACATCTAAGCTCCTGTTTTTTGTCAGGGCACTCTTGGAAATCACGCGGATAAAATTAAGCAAAGACTTAAAGATGGAATATTTTTCAATGAAAGATACGGTTAAGGAAGCTGTAGCTGCCGTAGAAATGAAGGCTCAAAATAAGAATGTTTCAATCAGTTCCTCTGTAACTCTTGGCGCGGATAAAATTAAAGGAGCAAGGGAATATATCCTGGAGACCATTGAAAACATCCTTGCGAATTCCGTTAAATACACGCCTCAAGGAGGCAGGGTCCATATAAATGTGGATGACAAAGGGGATTCTTTGTTTTTACAGGTCAAGGATACGGGCATAGGCATTCCTGAAGATGAATTACCGAGGATCTTCGAAGAATTTTACCGTGCTTCAAATGCCAAAGAAATAGAAAGAGACGGCACCGGCCTAGGCCTTTCAATAGCAAAACAGATTGTCGAACGGCATAAGGGAAGAATCTGGGTTGAGTCTGAATTAGGAAAAGGAACAACCATTAATATAATCCTGCCGAAATGAAAATTTTATGGTAAAATAAAATAGGAGGTAGAAAAATGAAAATCTTTGGTGTTGGGATGCAGGAACTTTTAATCATTCTTTTAATCTGTCTTTTAGTCTTTGGCGCGGCGCGCCTTCCTGAGATCGGCAAGGCCCTAGGTAAGACTATAAAGGAATTCAAAAAGTCAATTAAGGGAATAGATTCTGACGAAGAGGAAGAGAAAAAAGAAGAGAAAAAATCCTGATCCCTTTAGAGAGTTATGGATAAGCCTTTAACCTTAGTAGAGCACCTTACCGAACTAAGGGGTAAAATCATTGTTTCTTTAGTCGCCTTAGGTGCAGCCATTCTTTTAAGCCTGCCATTTGCCTCCCATCTGTTAAAAATATTAAAATATCCGGCAAGGGGCGTCATAGACAAACTTGCCTTTTTTAGCCCGGAAGAAGCATTCATGATATATATGCGCATAGGCTTCCTTTGCGCCTTTATTTTATCCATGCCGGTAATCCTGTATCAGTTTTGGGGATTCTGCGCGCCTGCAATGGATGAAAGGGTAAGGAAACGAAGTTCCTTTTTTATTGTTTCTTGTTTTTTGTCATTTATTATCGGAAGCCTATTTGCCTACTTCATATTGTTGCCTCCCGCATTGAAATTCCTCTTAGGTTTTGCAAAAGAGGATATGGAGCCTATTATCTCAGCAGGAAAATATATATCCTTTGTAACGGGGATAATATTTGCTTCCGGACTGGTATTCCAGATGCCTATCTTAAGTTTTCTTTTAACCCGGCTAGGCGTAATTAACTCCAGAACATTAAGGAAAAAATATAAATACGCTATCGTAGTTATAGCTATAGTAGCTGCTGTAATAACTCCTACCCCCGACGCATTTAATATGTCTCTTTTAGCCATTCCGATGCTATTTTTATATGAGTTAAGTATCTGGGTTTCTTTTTTTGCAGGAAAGAAAAAACAGTGATAGCAAAAATGACCGCCGTAATACTTGCGGGCGGTAAGTCAAGCCGCTTCGGTTCGGATAAGGCCTTTATAAAAATCAATGGAATGCCTCTTATAGAAAGACAAGTAAATGCCTTAAGAAACATTTTTACAAAAATTATAATTGTAACCAATAGGCCCAAAAAATACGGATTTAAGAATATTAAAATAATTCAGGATATTATCAAAAACCGCGGCCCTTTGGGCGGGATATATTCGGGTTTAATGGAGTCGGATTCTTTCTATAATTTTGTGGTGGCTTGCGATATGCCGTTTATATCCCGAAGCCTGATTAGATACATAATGAAAAATAAAAATAGTTATGATATAATAATTCCTAAAATAGATAGAAAATACCATCCCCTTTTTGGGCTCTATTCTAAAAATTGCATTCCCGTTATAGAAAAAGCGCTCAAGAGAAACAGGTTGAAAGTATCAGCCATATTTCCAAAAGTAAAAACAGGTTTTATTTTGCGCAAGGAAATAGAAAGGTTTGATAAACCGCTTCTTTCTTTGAAAAATATCAATACCCGGGATGACTTAGTAACATGCCAGATAACATATTTGCAGAGATAAAATTTGATGCATATTCGCCGAAAGAGATTGCCTCGCGCATTGAAGCCGTTGGCGTGGGCAAGGCAAAGTTAAATTTCCTGGCAAAATTCACATTGTCAATGCTGGCAGGAGTATTTATTGCTTTTGGAGCGGTATTATTTACGTTGGTCGTACATGATTCTAAACTTAGCTTCGGCCTGACGCAACTTGTGGGTGGTCTTTCTTTTTGCTTAGGCCTTATCCTGGTAGTCATAGCAGGCGCAGAGTTATTTACCGGTAACAACTTATTAGTAATGGCCTATGTTTCTAAAAAGATAACCCTGCGCCAGATATTGGGAAACTGGGTGATTGTTTATTTAGGTAATTTTATTGGCGCGCTTTCTCTGGCATTCTGGATTTATCTTACGCGGCAGTGGAGCGCAAACAGCAACTTAGTGGGCGCAAAGGCGCTTTTGATAGCCAATACTAAGGTGGGTTTACCGTTTTTGGTAGCATTCTCCCGGGGGGTCCTATGCAACGCCTTGGTGTGCCTGGCTGTATGGTTATGTATGGGGGGCCGTAGCGTTACCGATAAAATACTTTCTATATTATTTCCAATCACTGCGTTCGTGGCATTGGGGTTTGAACACAGCGTAGCAAATATGTATTTTATTCCTATAGGCCTTTTGTTAAAGAACAACCCTCAAGTTTTAGAGGCGGTGGCAGTGATGACAGGTAAGGCAGGCGATTTTTCTCATCTTACGGCTAACGCGTTTTTAATTAAGAATCTTCTTCCGGTTACTTTAGGCAACATTGTAGGGGGAGGATTTTTTGTAGGTTTGGTATATTGGTTTGTTTATCTGCGCAAGCAAAATAGTTAAGCTTTAGAATATGATAAAAAGGGTATTAACCACGTGTCCATATTGCGGAGTTGGTTGCGGTTTTTATCTTGATGTAAGGGATGGCCGGATAGCCGGGGTTATTCCCTCCAAGTCCAACTCAGTTTCCAAAGGATATCTTTGCGTAAAAGGGTGGCATAGCCATGAGCCTGTGCAGCATCCAGACCGCCTAAAGAAACCGCTTATTAAAGAGAATGGTAAATTCTCCCGCTACGCTATGTCAAAGAAGGGCGGGATCCCGCCTTCTATTAATAGATTAGCGGGAAAAGAGGCCACCTGGATAGAGGTTAGCTGGGATGTTGCTTTAGACTATGTCGCTTCAAGGTTAAAAGAAATAAAAGCAAAATACGGCCCAGACGCATTAGCTGTCTGCACTTCTGCGCGCTGCACAAATGAAGAGAACTTTTTGATGATGAAGTTTAGCCGGGCTGTTTTAGGCACCAATAACGTAGACCACTGCGCGCGCACCTGCCATGTAGCAACCGTAGCTGGTTTAAATCAATCCTTTGGTTCCGGCGCCAGCACAAATTCATACGATGAATTGCCTTTTATGGATTGCATATTGATTATCGGTTCAAACCCGACAGAGGCCCACCCAATAGTTGGCTGGCGGGTAAGAACCGCTATTGATAATGGCGCAAAACTCATAGTCTGCGATCCCAGAAGGATATTGCCTGCTGAAAGCGCCGCTCTCTACATCCAGCAATACCCCGGCACGGACATACCCTTAATAAACGCGATGATAAATTATATTGTGAAAGAAAATTTACACAATAAAGAATTTATAAAGATGAGGACAGAGGGTTTTGACGAACTTTGGGAGATAGTAAAGGATTATACCCCGGAATCCGTGGAAGATATATCCGGCGTTAAGGCCTCTCTTATAAAGGAGGCAGCTAAGCTTTATGCCACAAGCGCTAGAAGCTGTATAATGTACTCTCTGGGTATGACCGAGCATATAGTCGGAACAGATAATGTTATGGCTATGGCAAACCTGGCAATGGTTTGCGGCCAGGTGGGGAAAGAATTTTCAGGTATATATCCGATGAGAGGACAGAATAATGTGCAGGGCGCCTGTGATATGGGCGCTTTGCCTAACGTATATTCAGGGTATCAGCCGGTGACAGATGAAGAGGCGCGCAAAAAATTTGAAAGAGCCTGGGGTGTAAGCTTACCTACTGCCAAAGGTCTTACCCTGACGGATATGATGATTAAGGCCAGAGAAGGCTCTATAAAATGTTTTTATATCATTGGAGAGGATCAGGTGCGCACAGACCCTGATACGTATATGAT
>Ga0209824_10002259_pt1 | contig 10116 bp, 7 predicted proteins | sample VDWuncwatermetaG_FD_184124 | JGI IMG/M metagenome (GOLD analysis project Ga0209824, IMG submission 184124) | Wastewater microbial communities from Netherlands to study Microbial Dark Matter (Phase II) - VDW unchlorinated drinking water (SPAdes)... ...
ATCTTATCCACCTCATCCAGACGGCTGTCTTTAACATTTACTTTACCTAATTTAATTTCCGGAAGTAAAAATATAGCAATTTTCATAGTTAGTATTCTAAACTTAGTAGGTTTAGACCTCTACTTCTGTTTTCTTCGAAGCTTGATATTGGTTAATAATTCCCGCTGCGATTTTATGGGGGACTTCCTCGTAATGTGAAAAACGCATTGTATATGAACCTCGACCACCGGTTAAAGACCGTAGGTCATTGGCATAAGTAAACATCTCTGACATTGGGACATTGGCTTTGACAATCTGCGATTTACCTCTAACATCCATCCCCATGATCCGGCCCCGCCGGGAATTAATATCCCCGGAGATAGCACCCAGGTATTCCTCTGGAATCACCACATCTACACTCATAATCGGCTCCAATAAAACCGGACCTGCTGCTATTACTGCTTTTCTTAAAGCCATGGAACCGGCAATCTGAAAAGCCATATCCGAAGAATCAACTTCATGATAAGAACCGTCATAAAGAATTACGCGAATATCCTGTATCGGATAACCCGCCACTGCCCCCTCTAAACAGGCTTGTCGAATACCCTTTTCTGCGGAAGGAATGAAATTTCTCGGAATCGCCCCGCCAAAAATCTTATCGACAAATTCAAAACCCTTGCCTTTTTCTAAAGGCTGAATCTCGATCCAAACATCGCCGTATTGCCCGCGTCCTCCGGACTGGCGCTTAAATTTACCCTGGACCTTGGCACTCTTGGTAACTGTTTCCTTATAAGAAACTTTGGGGGTGCCCAATTCTACCTCAACATTAAATCTTTTTTTCAGGCGCTCCACCATCACCGTAAGGTGTAAATCTCCTAACCCGGAAATAATCATTTCCTTGGTCTGCGGATCATGCAGAACCTTAAAAGTCTGGTCTTCGGAAGTCAATTTATGTAGTGCCGCGGAAATTTTATCTTCATCAGCGCGCGTTTTTGGCTTGACCGAGGCGGAGATCGCTGGCTCAGGAAAAACAATCGGACTAAAAAGCAGCGGATTTTTTTCATCATCTAAGGAATCCGAGGTATTTGTTTCCTTCAATTTGGCAATTGCGATAATATCTCCGCAAGAAGCGCCATCAATTGTGCGCTGTTCTTTGCCCTGCAAAAGATAAACCGGGCCGATTCTTTCTTTTGTACTTTTGTTCACATTATAAAAAGCAGTATTAGCCAATAATTTTCCTGAAAAAATCCGTAACAAAGAAAGCTGGCCGACGTAAGGATCAGCAATCGTCTTAAAGACAAAGGCATAAAACGGAGCGTCTTCTTTAAATAAAATCTCTTTTTTTTCTTCTTGTTTCGTAGGATTAACTGCTTCTATTTTTGTGCGCTCTAAAGGAGAAGGCAAGTAATGAATTACGGCGTCGAGCAATTCCGGAACTCCTTTTGCACTTAAGCCTGAACCGGATAAAACCGGAAAGGCCTTACGATTATCTACAGCCAGATGTAAACCCTCAGTAATTTCTTCGGGAGTGAGTTTTTCACCTCCTAAATATTTTTCCAATAATCTATCATCGCTTTCTGCTACTGCTTCAATTAAATCCGGGGCATCCATGGATTCTAAAGTCACTGCATTCTTAGAAAGCCTTTCTTTGATATCTAAGAGCGTTTTATCAATATCTGCCCCTTCTTTATCGGTCTTATTGATAAAAATCAGGCACGGTAACCCCGCCTCTTCCAATAATTGCCAGGCGCGCTCTGTGCCAACCTCAACTCCAGCAGTTGCATCTACTACCAGCACCGCACTATCCACAGCGCGGATCCCGGAAATCGCTTCGCCAAAAAAATCGGCGTAGCCTGGAGCGTCAATCATCTGAATTCTCGTACCTTTATAATCGTAATAAAGTAAACTAAAATTTATCGAGCTTTTTCTTTCAATTTCATCAAAACTATAGTCACTGACAGTGGTACCTTCCATTACTGAGCCTTTTCTGGTGGTAGCTTTAGTAAAATAAAGTATGGTTTCGGCGAGAGTGGTTTTTCCGGATTGGGCATGGCCTAAGAGGATAAAATTCCTTTTATTCTTGGCATCCATAGACTTTCGCTCCTTCGCTAAAAAATAATCAAAAGATTAATTAGATGGGAATTAACCGAATTATTTTTTAAGAGATTATTAAATTATATACCGGTATGTTGGCAGGGTCAAGAGATAAAAAGCGTTACTCCAGGTAAGTATAGATCTTACCTTTATAGTTACGCAGAACATATTTTCCCTTAGCCTGCGAAAGGATGTAATTGGGGCCCACGGGAATCTTCCCGCCTCCTCCAGGGCCGTCAATTACATAGGTAGGAACAGCATAACCAGAGGTGTGGCCGCGTAATTTTTCCATAATATTGATTCCCACGGCTACGGGGGTACGAAAATGCTGGGTGCCCCTTACAGGATCACATTGATAAATATAATAGGGTCTGACCCTAATTTGTAATAATTCATGCACCAAGCGTTTCATAATATAGGGCCTGTCATTAACGCCTTTTAAAAGCACGGTCTGACTGCCCAAAGGTATCCCGGCATCAGCCAACATATCACAGGCAATCTTAGAGCGCTTGGTAATCTCTTTTGAATGGTTAAAATGAATACTAATCCAGAGTGGCGAATAAATTTTGAGCATATTCACCAGTCTTTCCGTGATGCGCTGCGGCAAAGTAACCGGCACGCGCGTACCCAGCCTTAAGAATTCCACATGGGAAATTGCGCGGATCTTCTGGATCAAGTTCTCAATTTCTTCATCTTCTAGAATTAAGGGGTCGCCTCCGGAAATCAGCACATCCCTGATTTTACGGTTTGCTTTAATATATTCAATTGCCGCATCAAATCTCGTGGGAGAATTATCCTCTTTCTCGTGTTCGCCTACTAAACGCCTTCTGGTGCAATGCCGACAATACATCGCGCAATGATCAGTAGCTAAGACTAAAACTCTGTCCGGATAGCGGTGCACTAAATGCGGTGCCGGAGAGTCTCTGTCTTCGGCACACGGATCAGTCATTTCATGAGGAGAAATCGCTGATTCCGCCCCCACTGGAACAGCTTGTCTTCTAATTGGGCAATCCGGGTCTTCCGGATCGATTAACGCCGCCCAATAGGGGGTAATTGCCATGGAAAGCCGTCCCCTTGCTTTATCAATTCCTTTTTCTTCTTCAGGAGTTAATTTGATAATCTGAGAGAGTTCTTCTTTGGTGCGGATTCTATTTTTTAACTGCCAATGCCAATCCTCCCAATCTAGAGGGTTAACATCTTTATAAATACTAATCTGTTGATAATCGCGGATCTTTTTAATCTGGCGCGCGGGACCAATCTCCGGCAATAATTTTTGCTGTTCGGCAACAACTGTATTGCTATTTATGCTGCTCAATTTTACTGCCTCGTCCTTTCTGAAGCACTGATTAATATCGCTTCGATAAGATCTTCATATTGCATGCCAGCGGCATAGGCCATAATCGGAAAATTTGATTCCTTAGGATCCAGGCCCGGCAAAGGATTAATTTCCAAAACATATGGAATATTGTTGGCATCGAGACGGATATCGGTACGGGAAATATCCAGGCAGCCTACTGCCCGGTGCGTTCTTAATGCCACCTCTTTTACCTTGGATTCAATTTCTTTATCAAGGCGCGCCGGACAATGGAACGTCGGGACAAGCCCCATTTCCGCATTCCCCTGATACTCCTTCATCTTCCAGGAATAAAAATATTCTCCGCTTGTTTTACAGCTGGAAAAATCAATCTCTAGGATAGGCAAAATGGTTGTTTTTCCGTTTTCTAAAATCCCTACGGTAAGCTCTTTTCCCTCGATAAATTCCTCCACCAAAACTTCCTGTTTGTAAGAATGAAGTAACTCTTTGACTTTTTTCTTTAAATCTTGCGCATTGTGCACTACATTGGATTTATTAATTCCTTTTGCCGAACCTTCACAATTAGGCTTGACGATCAAGGGGAATTTTAAGTCGTTAGATAATTGCGTATTTTCTTTAGTAAAAACCTGAAAAAGCGGGGTAGGGATACCTTCGGCCTTTAAGATCTTTTTGGTGAGCGCCTTATTTAAAGCCAGGGCCAGGGAAAATGTATCCGATCCCGTATAAGGAATATTTAAGTAATCCAGAATCGCGGGAACTTCTGATTCGCGGAATTTGCCTTTTCTGCCTTCAGCGATATTAAAAACCATATCCACGCGGTTTTTCTTGAAATAAGAAAAAAGGCGCGGATACTCTACATCAATAGCCTCCACACTGTGCCCTTTGGTTTTTAGCGCGCAGACTATTGCATCAATGGTTTCTTCAGAATCATATTCGGAAAAATAGTCTTCCGGCTTAGTCTGGTCTTTTTTCTTTAAGTTATAGGTCAGCGCAACTTTCATCGGTTTAGTTTAAATTATACCTTTTTAATGCACTTTCCAAGATCTTGCCGATCATCTGTTCATAAGTAATCCCGGTTGCCTTTGCCAACAACATAAACACGTCCTCTGTAGAGAGAGAAGGCAAAGGATTGATCTCTAAGACAAAGGGATTACCATCATTATCCACCCGGAAATCTACCCTGCCAAAATCACGGCACTCTACCGCCGTATAAGTCTTTAAAGCCAGCTCTTCGATTTTTTTCTTAAGTTCCGGTGTAATGCGCGCAGGACAGATATATTCTAATCTATCGGAAGCGATCCTGGCAAAAGTATAAAATTTATCATTAAGTTTTAACCTGCCGTCAATTTTAATCTGCACAATCGGCAATACTTCAGGCTCCTCATTTCCCACTAGCGCTACAGTAAACTCCTGGCCGCAAATGAATTCTTCAATTAACGCCGGCTGTTTGTAGCTACTCACCACAAAATCAACCTGTTTGCTTAGTTCTTCCATATTTTCCACGCGGGAACTTTCACTTAACCCCTTGGAAGAACCTTCGAAACGGGGCTTGACGATTAAAGGGAATTTACAATGATCGGCATTCGTCAACTCTTCGATATTTTTCACTTCAAAAAATTTTGGAGTAGGGATTTTTTCCGCAATAAAAATCTTTTTTGCCATTACTTTATCCAAGGTCAGACCTAAGGTTAAAGCATCGGCCCCCACAAAAGGAATTCCCGCCATCTCCAAAATAATCGGCACCTGTGATTCCCGGTTCCTGCCTGAGATGCCTTCTGAAATATTAAAAACTATGTCCACTTTCAATGAATCTATTTTTTCCAATAGGTTGGTGACATTGCCGATGCGCTCGACTTTAAAACCATTCGCCTCTATCGCCTCGGCAATCACGTCTATAGTAGAGGGATGATCGAATTCCGCATTGGCATCTTCGGGATCATCCGCCTTAAATTTATAATCTGTTTTTAAATCGTAGGTTAATCCGACTTTTTTCATCATCTTAGTCAAAAAATAAGGGCTCCTTGTCTTTTGCGAGCCCATAATTGCGCCTATTTTTTCAATTTTTGTTTTTACCCTCTTTGAATTGGTGGTTTTCTATACAATATCTTGTATCAATACTATTTTTTTATCACAACATGCGGTCTTTGTCAAGTATTTTTTCTCGACGAGAAATTCGATAAATTCAATGTTTTCAATCAATTAGCATGCAGAAAGTAATTTTCTTTTCTTAAAGGCGGCGGGCAGATACTTTAAATTCGCAGCGAATAGCTTTATTGTCCGTGGCCGACGGAGCAAACAATAGCCCCATTGCAGGCATTCAAAAGCAAATATTCCCGGTAAATGCAGAATAAAACTAAATAATTTTTCATTCTTGATTATCGTAAGGTAACGATTTTTAATCAAATCCAAGTGCCGCTCTTCACTGAGGTATCGTCTGGCAAATGGCTGATCTATGCCTTTAGAATCCAGCCTAAAAGAACCTCCCCGCACATGATAGGCAATTGCGTAAGGTGTATAATAAGCTTTCCAGCCGGCGCGCAGTGCCCTCCAGGCAAGATCTAGGTCTTCGTAAAAGAAATTAAAAAGGGGGTCAAAATATCCTTCGGGCTCCTTAATTTCTTCCAGCATTTTCCTGCGGCAAAACAATACTGCACCATTCACACCAAAGACAAAACCTGGCTTTTCATACTGATGCCGGTCTTTTTTGCCGTAGCCTCTTTCCTTGGCAGTGCGGCAATAACTTAAAAATAATCCGGTAGTATCAATGGTTTTGGCGTTGCTACGTAAAATTTTCCCACACACCGCGCCGATTTTTTCATCGAGCGAAAAAATATTGCGAATTTTTTCCAGATAATCTTTTCCCAGGATAACGTCATCATTAAGGCAAAAAACAAACTCGCCAACGGAAGAAATTATTCCTAGGTTCAAAGATTGACAGTATGATAGCGGCTGTGGGTTTCTAAATAATTTTACGCCAGGATATAATCTTTGGATTTCTCTGCTGAGGGAATTGTCGTAAGAATTATCTATGACGAGAAGCTCAAAATTTTGAAAGCTTTGCACCAGACAAGAATCCAGGCATTTTTTAAGGTAGTCGCACGCGCCTGAGCTAACAATAATAATACTTACGATTACATTTGACGTCTCTTTCATTTTACAATAGAATTATAGCATAATGCTTGCCTTACTACTATTAATCTTCATCCGCCCCTTTATTTCTTCCCTTGCATATCCAAAGGAAAATTTAATTTTTTCCTTTTTGGCTATTGCCTTTATCACTATTTGGCTGACTGTGAAAAAGAATGGGCTTAAGGAAATTACTATTTTACGGTATCCGTTTTTGCTTTTAGCCCTAGCCCTAACTATTGCTACAGTATTTTCTCCCAATAAATTAACCAGTGTAAAAGAAATTCTCCAGTATGCTGCTTGTTTTTCATTTTTTGTCTTTGCTACCACCTTAGAAGATAAAGAAAGAAAACAGGTTTTATTCTGTATCGTATCGAGCGGAATATTGATTAGCATATCCGCCATCTATCAATATTACTTTGGCTTCCAGCATACCTTGGACTATCTGGTAAAACAAAATATGAATAATCAGTTTACCTTGGAGTATATTACTAGAAAACGCGCGTTTTTTCCCTTTGTTACCCCCAATGCCCTAGGGGGATCTCTAGCGATGGTCATTCCACTGGCAGCTATCTCAAAAAATAAAATCTGGTTAATTATACCCTTAACCTTCGCGCTACTTTTGACAAAATCCCTAGGGGCAATCCTAAGCCTGCTGCTCGGGATAATCATATATTTTTTGCTCACCCGCTTTTCAAAAAAGAAACTGATTATTTTTTCCTTAGGATTTTTAGTAATTTTGGCAGCGATATTTTTTCTCAGGACATCTGCGCAAAAACAACATCTCCAACCGCTATTTTCTACACTGATGCGGATAAATTACTGGCAGGAAACCTGGCAAATTATTAAAAACGCCCCCTTACTAGGAGTCGGTCCGGGCAATTTTAACCTAGCGCAATCACGTTATGCTCATAACTCATATTTACAGATTTGGGCGGAAATGGGCATCCTTACTTTGATTTCTTTTCTCTGGTTTACCTGGGCAGTATTAAATTCTGCGCTAAAAAAAATTAAATCATCTAATCTTAAGAAAGAAACCTTGTTATTAATAACGGCGTACCTGGTCTTTCTTCTGCATAACTTTCTAGATTTTACTTTCTTCCTGCCTGAGGTGTCCTGCTATTGGTGGATAATTGCGGGGCTTTTGGTGAGTGCCTGATAGATCTCTTGCGTACGCCGGGCGTCTTCCTCTATACTTTTTACTGCTGGGATATTCTCACTGAATTTTTTAATCATTTCAGGATGGTGGATAATATACCCTAACTTTTCCTTAAGATCATCTTTATCCCCTACGTTAAAAAGTAAACCGTTTAAACCATCTCTCACCATTTCCGGAATACCGCCTATGCGCGAAGCAATTACCGGCACGTGTGCAAGGAAGGCTTCTTGTATCACTAAGGGAGAATTTTCAAACCACATCGATGGCACGACCAACACATCTATACTGGAAAGAATTTTGCCCACATCTTTATTATCATAGCCTCCCCGAAGAAATATCCTAGGATCATTTCCGATTATTTTTTTTAATTGTTTGGGGAAAGACTCAAAACCACTGTAAGAAAAAAGTTTTCCATAAATTGAGAGCTCGATGTTCTTATCTTTAATTTCCTTAAAGGCAGAAATTAAAAGATCCACTCCCTTCATCGGCAGTAATGTTCCGAGAAAACCGAAACGCAGTTTCGAAGATTTATCCTCGTAAAAAGCGGTAAAATTACTCAGATCAAGCCCATATGGAGAATATATAATTTTTTCTTTTTTTAACCCTTGGGAGATAAATTTTTCTCTGATGAAATATGAAGGTGCTAGAAATAAATCTATCTGCGCAAAAATCTCTTGTGTGCTTTTTTGAAAAATCTCTACCCCATTGATTGTTTTGGATTTCGCCGTGGCTAGATAAAGCTTTTTCCCTACATTAAGCAAAGATGCGGGTATCTTTTTCTTTAAGAGATTATAGAAAAAAAGCGAATTACCTTGTATGCTTAAAAGATATTTTAAACAATCATTACATTCAAAGATTGAGGGATAATTACAGGTCTTCAAGTTCTCTTTTATTAATTGCCCGCGGTAACAAAGTAGCCAGTAATCATGCAGGGTGTAAATTGCCGGAATTTTTCTTTTTTTAATTTCTCCTACCATGCCGCAAGATAAAAATAAGAGATGATGAATATGCACAACATCAGGATTAATTTTATCCAACAATTCAGCGAATTTCTTATCAATAATTTCGTCCTGATACGTCTGACGGAAGGATTTGCAGGATCGAAAGGTATGGTTAAAAGCATAAGTATCTAACCCCTCGTATTTCTTTTGCTCGAGCGCATATTCTTTCAATCTGGGATTACTGATCCTGAAAAATACCGATACTTCATTGTTGCGGGCTAGTTCTTTTGATAATTTATAGGAATAAACTTCTGTCCCTGCCATGGTATACGGCAGAAAACTATGCACAACCTGTAAAATTTTCATACCTATACGATCCAATCTTTCAAGAAACTGAAAATTTTTCTGCCTGCCTTGCCGGAAAAGCACATCGGGATCAATCTTCCCATCTTTTTAAAAATATATCCCGGCCTTAAATAAAATGACGCGTATGCGCGTTTACGGTATAACCTTAATTCTTCTTCGGAAAGAAAAGGTGTCCTAATAATCGCCTGATTTAATTCAAACTTGCTCCAATCATCGGTAACCAGCCAGCCATTCTCTTTTGCCAGTGAGTAGAAATCCGTTCCGGGGAAGGGTATTGCGCAATAAAACTGCGCATAGTCGCAATTGAGCTTTTTTAAAAAATTTAAAGTCTGCTTAATCGTTTCACGGGTTTCTCCTGGCAGGCCTAAAATAACATGGCCCAAAGATGGTATCTTTGCTTTCAGGGTTAAAGAAAAAGCTTTTTCTATTTGTTTAACACTTACCCCTTTTTTTACGGAATCTAAAATGCTTTGTACTCCGGATTCAATACCATAAGCGATTCCCCTGCAACCTGCCTTACGCATAGCTACTAACATTTCTTCATCGACCTTGTCAACGCGCGAATTACACATCCAGTTAAACTTTAGGTTCCGGCTCTTAATCAATGCGCAAAACTCCATCACTAAATCTCTGTTTAAAGTAAAGGTGTCGGCCCACATTACAATATCTTTTATTTTGAACCTGTTAACTATCTCCTCTACTTCAGTAATGATATTTTTGGGGTCTCTGAACCTGGGTTTTTCCCCGTAATATTGCCGGGCAGTACAAAAAATACATTTATAAGGACATCCCCTGGAGCTAATCACCATGGTATACGGCCGGCTAGTAGTGGGTAATGAGTAACAATTATTGTCAATCAAATGGCGCGCAGGGAAAGGAAGTGCGTTTAAATCTTCAATAAAATACCCACCAGGATTATTAACCACACCCTGTTTATCCTTAAAAGAAAGGTTATTCACTCTTTCCAGGCCTTTTCTTTGTAAAATTGCCAGAGCTAGATCCAGACAAGTTGCTTCCGGTTCCCCTCTGACCACAGAATCCAGGCTACTTTGCGAAAGTGTTTCCTGTGCCAGCGCACTCACATGAACTCCAATAGCAGTCAAGTGCGCTGAGGTTAAATTACGCACTAAGCCGAC
>Ga0209824_10002260_pt1 | contig 10112 bp, 8 predicted proteins | sample VDWuncwatermetaG_FD_184124 | JGI IMG/M metagenome (GOLD analysis project Ga0209824, IMG submission 184124) | Wastewater microbial communities from Netherlands to study Microbial Dark Matter (Phase II) - VDW unchlorinated drinking water (SPAdes)... ...
GTCTTTACTTACAGGCGGCCCACCAAGAGGGATGGAAGACTTACGGCGTCGATATTTCCCCCGTTTTTAGAAAAAAGGAAGAAGGCATCGAAATTTTTAAAGGGACCCTCGAAGAGGCCCATTTCCCCTTGGGATTTTTCGACGCCTGTCTGATGAGTCATACACTCAGCCACCTACTGAATCCCTCGGAGACCCTGTCTGAAATTCATCGCGTCTTAGATTCTAAAGGGATCCTGATCGTCGTGATCCCTCATTGGTTGCGTCTCGGTATCTCAGGACTCGAAAGTCATTGGAACCGTCTCATTCAGGAAAAGCATCTCTACCTTTTCAACCGAGAAACGGCGAAGCGGATGATCGAAGCATCTGATTTTGAGGTTTTCCGTGTAGAGACACAGGCAGAATTTCTGACGCATGATCAGCTGAAGAGGTTCCGTATTCCTTTAGAGGAGGGTCCAGCTCGATTCGTAGCACGTTTCAGCATCGGACCAAAGGGACTGCTGAGGAAAATAGTTGGGAAATTTTTCCCGGGTCCTGTGCTAGTTCTTTGGGCAAGGAAGAAAACCGCTGCGTAGAGGATCCATGAGAATTCTGGTGATTCCGGGAAAGGGAAGAACGGCGCAGGAGCTTGGGCAATTTTGTGTTGGCGCCCTTACCCAGTTAGGAACCGAGGCGACCACTCTGCTTTTTAGTCCCCAAGGAGGCAAATGGACCCAAGGTTTTTTTCGAAAGGTTACCGAGAAAAGGATCATGTGGGAGATTTCGCGTTTTCACCCTCGCCTTATTCTCTCTATTAAGTCAGAAGGGATTCAGGTTCCCTTTCTCAGAAAAATCAAGAAAAAATCCGGGATCACGCTCGCCAACTGGTGGATTGACGACCCCGCCCACTTACATCGTTCCACAAAACTTTCTCCAGAGTACGATTATTTCTTCACTTGTGATCCGGAATCTGTCTCCATTCATGAGCAGGTGCATTGTTCTCATGTCTTTCACTTGACCTTTGGATGCAATCCTTCTCTTCACCGGACGGTTCCTCTTTCAGAGGAGGAAAAGTCCTATTATGGGAGCGACATCGCATTCGTGGGGTCCATGTCGAGTCAACGGGCGGATGTTTTAAGGAAACTTTCCGATTTTGATATGAAGGTCTGGAGCCGGCGTGAGTTTGCCAATTTTGACGGTGAAAGGATTATCTGCAAACCCATTCCTCAAACAGACCCTCTCTACCGGCATTTCACGGGACTGGAGGTCTGGGACGAGGAAATGGTGAAAGTCTATAACGCCTCGAAAATTGTGATAAACCTCCATTCACAGGGGGTGGTGAGCACCAATATGAGAACCTTTGAGGTGATGGGGTGCGGAGCATTTCTCCTGTCCGATGCAAGGGAGATCCTCGATCAGTTATTCAGAAGGGGGGAGGAATTTGTCTCTTTTGAGAAGAGTGAAGAGCTCCCCGGACTGGTTAACGATTATCTTAAAAATGACGAAAAACGTTTGTCGATTGCGCACCAAGGACAAGAGACCGTTTACAGAAGACATACCTACCGCCATCGGATGAAACAGCTCTTGGAATATGTAGGCCTTAACGGAGGGGGCGTACCCTGATGAATCTGATTTCTTTTTATCGTTTTATCCGTGGCTATTTTTACTTTTTCTTTTCCTGGAGAGGGCTTCCGGTGAATCGTCGGGAGTTGGTGGTAGATATCGGGTCGGGCGACAATCCGAATATCCGAGCAGATATTCTTTGTGACCTCTATCCTCAGAGTAACGAGGAACGTTCGGGACGACTTGGCATTTGGGTCGATGAAAGACCTTTTGTCATGTGCGATATTCAGGCGCTTCCCTTTAGAGACAAAGTGTTCGATTATGTTCTCTGTTCCCATCTCTTGGAGCATGTAGAGGATCCCGAGAAGGCGGTCAAAGAGCTGACACGGGTGGGTAAAAGGGGGAGGGTTGAAACCCCTAGTAAGCTGATGGAAACCGTTTATGGCTGGCCTTTTCACCGCTGGAGGGTTAGTTGGGGGGAAGACGGTTGTCTGATTTTTGAGGGAAAAGACTCTTCCACAAATGGGCTTTTCTCCGACGAAATAAAAAAAAGCCGCGAATTCGAAGAACTCGTTTCAAAGTTTCCTTCAAAATTTCTCGTACGGTTTGAATGGAAGGGGACTTTTCCTGTCGAGATGCGGGGGGCTCCGTTTTCTCCCTCGAATCGGGCCTCTTTTGATCCTGAAGAAATTTCCAGGAAGATGACGCGTCAGAAGATACTGCGTCGAAAGATAAAAATCTTCTTGATTCGGTTTGTCCGTACATGGATTTCCTGTCATTCCCGGCTGATACTTTTAGAGATCCTTTGCTGTCCCAAATGCCGGGGAGTCCTTCTTGAGCAAAAAGGTGGATATGCCTGTAGGACCTGTATCCGATTCTTTCCCGAGTTGGGCGGTATTCTCTTTTTTACCGAGAAGACGCACGTTCCCTCCGCGATTTCCTCATGAGCGAACTCTCTGAAACAAAACTGAAAGAACGCGTCATTCAAACCGTGAGTCATAATACGCTGTACGGATATGCAGCGATGGTCTGGAGCGCATTTCTCGGATTTTGGGCGACTCCCTACATCCTCCGGTTTCTGGGAAACGAACGGTATGCACTCTGGGGGATTGCGCTTTCAGCATTTGGGGTTGCAACCTTTTTTGATATCGGTTTGGGCTCCGCTCTCGTTCTTTTCATCGCTGAGAAGCGTGTTCGCGGAACATCATCCGAAGTCAACGCCACCATCAACTCTGCATTGACCCTTTATTTTTGCTTTGGGATTTTAGGGGGACTCTTTCTGGTTGGGGGAGGGCGACTGATTGTGGAGTATTTTTTAAAGGTCAGTCCGGAATTCAGGGGCCTTGCGACCTCTATTCTGTCGATCTACGGTTTTCTTTTCATGGTCCAGATGCCGGCGAAAGTATATGAAGATGTCTTAATCGGCATGCAACGGTTAGACATTACGAATAAAACCGGTATCTGCGTGCGGACTGTTGAAAGACTTCTTGTGGTTGTTCTACTGATGAGAAGAGTCAGTTTGCTGAACGTCGTCGCCCTCAGCGGGTGCGTCGGTCTTTCTCTTTATTTCATTGAGTTTTTTCTCGTCAAGCGTCTCATCCCAGATTATCGCTTGCGGTTTGGTTTCAGAAGCGAAGATGCCAGAGTTCTTTTTTTGACAGGCGGACAACAATTTATTGCAAGTCTCGGGTATATTTTTGTAGGGGTCATTGACCGTTTCCTTTTGGGATCGCTCCTTCATGTGAGTATGGTGACGTTCTATGAGTTGGCCACCCGGCCGAGCCAGCTCCTTTATCAGTTAAGTCTTCGGTTCTTTCAGCCGGTCTATCCTGCAACGACAGAGCTGAACGCGCACGAGCAAAAAGAGAAATTGCGGTCACTTTTCAAAAAGGGAACCAAGATCCTTTTTGTCTTTTTGACCCCCTTGGCATGGTTTGCCTTTTTCTGGGCAGAGGCATTGATTCATTTTTGGGTGGGGCCTGGGTACGAACTTTCAGCCCAGATGCTCCGGGTGCTCACCGTCAATTATTTTGTCCTCAGTCTGAATGTAGTCCCAAGTGCCATGATGTTCGGTTTGAACAAGGCCTGGATCCTCTCTGGGGAAAGTCTCCTAAGGATTTTTCTGAATCTCGTGCTCAGTTTTGTTTTGATCACCCGAATGGGGGCTTTAGGGGCACCCTATGGACTGACTTTCGCCAGTCTTTTAACTACCCCCATCTTTTTTGTATGGATGGCGAGGGAAGTGGGGATCAAAATAAAGGAACTTTTTTTGGAGGTTTTGATGTTTCCCCTTTTAATCGTTTGTATAGGGTCTCTTTTTTTCATCAGAGGACCTCTTAGGGTCCTCCCCTCCTTCTGGCGCTTTAGCATCTTTACCATTTTTTTCCTTTTCGGTTCACTTTTTTTCTACATCGGAAGGAATGAATCAGCAAGACTTTTAAGGGCGGTTTTTGCAAGAACCAAAGGATAGGTGCACGGTGGTGCTTCCTGGTGTCAGCGTTATCATCACAAGCTGGAATGGAAAAGGTCTTCTTGAAAAAAATCTTCCGCCTCTTGTCAGGGTTCTCAGAAATTATGGGGGTGCTTCCGAAGTCATTGTAGTCGACGACGCCGGGACGGACGACACAGAAATTTTTCTCAAGGATCACCATCCGGAAATTCGTTACCTTCTCCTTCCTGTGAACGTCGGAAATGGGCAAGCGATGAATGAGGGAGCAAAGACGAGTCGCCATGAGATCCTCCTCTTTCTTGATAACGATGTGACTGTCACAGACGGTTTTTTGGAAACGCTCGTTCCCCATTTCGAGGATCCAAAAATTTTTTCGGTGGGGAGCCGTTCCATTTCTTCCTCTCAAGACCTCGGCCCCTTTCAGTTTCCAAGGGTGCGCTTTCGTTGGGGAATTTTTTGGTACTATTATGAAATGCTTCCTCCCCGATGGGAAAAACCGGTTCCGGTTTTGTTTGCGTCGGCAGGACATGCTGCGTTTCGCCGCAAGATGTTTGAGGAACTGGAGGGTTTTGATAAACTCTATGGACGGTTTTACCTGGAAGATCTTGACCTCTGTTACCGGGCTTGGAGGAAGGGTTGGACATCGTTGGTTGATCCTCGAAGCCGTGTGATTCACGAAGCCGCGGGAACCATCCGAAAGATACTTTCAGAGAAGGAAATTCAAAGGAGACAGTGGCGAAACCGTTTTCTCTTTACTTGGAAAAATATTCACAGTCCTTCCTTAATGTTGCAGCATCTCGTATGGACCCCTTTCGAATCTCTCCTCCTGCCTTTTATCGGAAAGGGGGTTTTTACACTGGGCTTTCTGGAGGCGCTAGGTCATGCCGGTAAAGCATGTCAGAGGAGACGCTGGGTAAAGAGACAAGCACTTTTAGCCGATCAGGAAGTTCTGAAAAAGTTGGGATGTTATCGGGAGAATGAAGATCGAAACGCTTTTTGAAGGAGTTGGAGAGCGGCTTTGTTGCCCCATTTGTAAACATTATCCACTGGAGATTCGGAAGGTGCCGGGCAAAGAGGAGCAGGGGGCACTGTTCTGTTCTCCGTGTGCGAGGGTTTTCTGTATCTCAAACGGCATCCCGGATTTCTTGCCTCCGGAGGCAAACTATTGGAAATTATGGAAAAAACGCTTGAAACAATTTGACAGACGCGCCACAGGATGGACAGAAGAAGATGCACAAGAGAGAATCCCCACCATGGAAGGTCTCTTCCAACATTTTCATCCGTTCAAAGGGTCCTTATTGGATATTGGCTGCGGCGATGGAGAAGTCCGTTCGTTCCTAGGGGATGTTGAATATTGGGGTATTGACCCAGAAGATTGGATTACAAGTCCAAAACACACCTTCAACAAGGAATCCCTCTTTCCAGGCATCCAAAAGCCGTTTCCTTTGTTCTTGGGCGTAGGGGAATATCTACCGTTTAAGGATCAGGTATTTGATAACATATTGATTTTTTCTTCGTTCGATCATGTGCAGTCTCCTCGAGAAGTTTTGAGAGAATCTTTCAGGGTTCTGAAAAGAGGAGGGTCACTTGTGGTCATGCTTCAGTTGAGCGATCCCGAATATCAGATACCCCGTTCGAAAGTCAGGAAGCTTGGCGCCTCTCTCCAGCGAGGGATTTCCAAATTACCGAAAGGGGATTTCCTCGGATTTGCAAAGGGGATGATGCGCACCCTCTTTGATAAGCCGGATCTTTCATTTACGAAAAAAGGTATCGAGGAACTCTTTGGAACCTTTTTCTTAAATTTGGAAATGGAAATTCTTCCCGGAGGAGATACTTTTGTAAGGGCGAGGAAGCCCTGATGAGGAAAGTAATGTTATCTCTCTTCCCGTTGGTTTTTGTGGTGGGGAGTTTTCTTTTTTTAAGCATCCCCCTTCTCCATGCCCCCGCATCACAAGATGACTTTTGGAATTTCGAATCTGCCAGGCGTCTTCCGGAGACAAAGATACCGCTTTTCTACCGTGGCGAAATTCCTCACCTTGAGCATCCCCCTCTTTACCTTTATCTTCTCGGTTTCTTCTTGAGGAATTTTGGACAAACCCTGGAGGTGGGGCGTTCTTTGGGGATTTTGACAGGATGCCTGACGTTGATCCTCTTTTTTTGTTTTTGCCTTATCTTTTACAGCCATGAACGGCATTGTTTCTTTCTCTCAATTTTTTCAAGCCTTATGTTAGCAACTTCCCCGATGCTGATTCAAGGAGCTCAGCTCATTGACATTGACGGGACGATCCTTTGTTTCAGCTTTTCCCTCTTGGCCTTCGGCTGGATCATTTTTGGGGGGGTGCCATCTGTGAGACGGGATCTCGGAATCGGCGCCCTCTTTGCACTGGCACTTTGGTCGAAGTTGGTCACACCCCTTTTCTTACCCCTTGGAATTTTAGTCACTGCTCTTTTCTCAAGACGCACGAAAGAGCTCTGTTCCTCCCTGAGACCCTTTGGGATCGGTTTTGTATTTTTTATAGCGACTTGGTTTGTCTACTGCTTGAGACAAGGTGTCCTAAGTTCCTTTTGGGATCTGATCGGTTATCATTTGGGTGCTGCCAGTGTCCTCTTCGTCCAAAAGGCGAGTTCGACGTTTTCGCTGTCGAAGAATTTCAGCGCCTTGGTGAGACTCGGGGGCTGGTTTTCTTGGCCGTTTCTCCTTCTTTTGGGAATTGGGTGGTTTGACCGCGGGGAGCGAAGAGAAAATTCTCTTGTTCTCAGGAGTCTTCTGAGTGCAATTTTGCTTGCCTCAATGAGTTACTTATTCACAAAAGGCCTTTCTTTCAGTTTTCCAAAATATCACATCCCTTTTCTTCCTCTTTTTTGTCTTATTGCGGCATGGCCTCTAAGAGGGGTTCACCTTGAAGGCCGAACAATCACTCTCTTTCTTGTTTGTCTCGTCGGACTGATGCTTTTTCAAATGGTCGTCGTCGGCGATTTCTTATATCCTTTGCTTTTTGGGTCACGGCAGGCCGTTTTGGAAGGAAGGGGAAGTGAAATAGCGATCCGACTCTTTCAAAAAGGGATACTTAGTTTTCTTGCTTTTCTTTTCGCATGGGGCACGGTGTACCTTGTCGAGCGGAAGAGAGGCCTTCGACAGGTTTTTCTTTTGACACTGGCTGCCATGGTCATCGCAACAAACCTTTCCCAAGCGATCCTCCAGATACAAGCCCCTTATGCAACAGGTAACCTTTACGGAGATTCTGCGCGAAAAGAGACAATTGCTCTTCTCAAAAAAATCCTTCAGCCGGGAGATATCCTGATTGCTCATGACCTGATTCATTTTGAACTCGGTTCTTTTTCCTCCCCCTTTGTTGCGGCCCATCTTTGGGAAGATCCAGAAGCAATATTAAATCTTGTGGAGAAAGAAAAGGCCCGTGCCCTTGTCTACAGTCTTTCGATCCACACCGTTTCACAGTATCGGAGAACCTTTTTGAATCCGGTGTTTCAGGAACGATTGCGTCACTTCTTCGAACGTCATGACCTTGGGACTTATACCGTTTGGGTTCGTAAAGGCCCATCCAGGAAGGGAGACCGTGCCCGTTATGAATGAAGGAAAAAGAACCCAACTCTCTGTCGTGATTCCTGCCATCGATGAAGGAGAGACTATCGGAGGATTGATCGGCAGAGTCAAACAGGTGGTTGAACGGATCACCGAAAGTCATGAGATCATTGTCGTGGATGGAGGCTCGCGTGATCGGACCGTCCAAGCGGCTTTGGCGGTGGGGGCGCGGGTCGTTCAGCAGAGAGGAAAAGGGTACGGGGGAGCACTCCGGACCGGCTTCCGCGAAGCCCGCGGAGAATATGTTTTTACCATGGATGCTGATTTGTCGCATGAACCGGAGTTTTTTTTACGGATGTGGGAATTAAGAGAGCAATTGGATGTGGTGATCGCCTCCCGTTACATCCCCGGAGCGAGCGCAGAAATGTCTCCATTTAGATTTCTTTTGAGTTCTCTCCTCAATGCCGTTTATGGGGCATTTCTTTCTTTGGGAATCCGTGATCTTTCAAGCGGATTCCGGATGTACCGTAAAATCGCCCTCGATTCCATTGTGTTTGAAGGAGAGGATTTCGATACCTTACAGGAAATTTTATTAAAGCTTCACTGTCAGGGGTGGCGGGTAGGGGAAGTTCCTTTCCATTATCACGTGAGGCGCTCGGGGAAATCGCATGCCCGTGTTTTGAAATTTGCGCTTGCCTATCTCAAGACTTTATTTAAGATGTGGCATTTTCGTAATTCAATCCAGTGTGCCGATTATGAAACACGGGCTTTTTACAGCCGTATTTTTCTCCAGCGATATTGGCAGAGAAAACGTCATAAAATCGTCCTCGATTTTGCAAGAGCCGAAGGGAGGTTTTGTGACGTCGGATGCGGTTCAAGCAAGATCATTATGGACCTCCCGGCTGCCGTGGGGGTCGATTTAAGCTTCCGAAAGCTCCGGTATCTTCGGAGAACCAATAAAAGACTGGTTCAAGCGAGTCTGTTCAAGCTCCCGTTTCCGGACGGATCTTTTGACTGCGTGATCTGCTCGGAGGTCATCGAACATATCCCCCTTGAAGGGGCCCTCGAAGCTTTAAAGCGGATCCTCTCGCCGGGCGGAATACTTGTCTTGGGGACGCCCGATTACGACAAAAGGACCTGGCGGATCATTGAGAAAATCTACGGATGGATTCATCCGGGAGGGTATGCCCATGAGCATATTACCCATTATACCTACGCGTCCCTGAAGGAGGCCTTGGAAAAGATCGGTTTCGAGATTCTTCAAAATACTTATATCTGTAACTCCGAGCTCATTTTTCAGGCCAGACGAACCCGATGAAAGAACTTTTGGAGAGAACTTCGTTTGAGGAAGTATCCTGTGAACTTTGCGGGGCAGAGGAAACACGGCCCATTTTTGAGGTGAAGGATTATGAGAGGGGCTTCCCGGGAGCTTTCCAGATCGTTCAATGCCGGAAGTGTCAGCTTACTTTTTTGAATCCTCGTCCGACAAAAGAAGCAATAGGGGCTTACTATACACGAGACGACTGGTATCGGGCAAAGGAGGGGGTGTCTTTAGAGGAAGCGCAAATTTCCAATCGCCCCTGGAGGGAAATTCAAGCGTTTCGATGCCGTCCGGTGCTGACCTACAAAGAAAGCGGAACCATTTTGGACGTCGGATGTGGGGACGGACTTTTGCTTAAATTCTTTTCCGAGAAGGGATGGCACTGTTACGGGATCGAGAGGGGTGAGATTGCGGCAAGCTATGCAAGAGGACTCGGACTAGAGGTGAGACAGGAGAGCATCGAAGAAATTTCCTTTCAGGAAAATTTTTTTGATGTCGTCAGCTTTTTTGCCGTCATTGAACATCTACATCACCCGTTGTCAGCACTCAGAAAAGTCTCACGGTTTCTAAAAGAAGACGGGTTCCTCTACTTGGGTGGGATTCCGAATTTTGAGTGCTTTGAGAGAAAACTCTTTGGCCGAAGGTGGATGCATCTGAATGCCCCCCGTCATCTCTTTCATTTTACGCCACAGACCATGAAGCCTCTTTTGGAAGAAGCAGGTTACCGGGAGGTCGATTCTGGATTTTATAGTCAAGAGGGTCGTGTGGTCATGGGGTATACCGAAAGCCTCCGACACGTTCTTTCCGATTGGGGGATGTATCCTCCCAAGAAACCGGAAGGTCCGACAGCTTCTTCCGGTGAGGAGAGAAGGAAGCGGCCGGACTTTCTTTTAAACACACTCCATGGAATTGAAACCACTTTTTTCATCGGCCTCGGGAAAGTTTCCAATCGGATCGGAAAAGGAAGCCAATTTTGGGTCATCGCAAAAAAAGTTTAAAAGAGATCTGGGTTCTTTTGCTCATTGTTTTCATGGGAGTCGGACTGCGTCTCGCCTACCTGATTCACCTTTTGCCGGTCTGCAGGGCCGATGAGGCCGTCTTCGGACTCATGACGAAGCATCTTTTGGAAGGGAAGGAACTCCCTACTTACCTTTACGGAGCCCATTATGCAGGAGCTCTCATCTGTTATCTTGCCGCGATCCCCTTTTTACTCTTTGGGATCTCTATGCCGGTTTTGAAACTCACGACCTATTTGTTTACCC
>Ga0209824_10002262_pt1 | contig 10105 bp, 10 predicted proteins | sample VDWuncwatermetaG_FD_184124 | JGI IMG/M metagenome (GOLD analysis project Ga0209824, IMG submission 184124) | Wastewater microbial communities from Netherlands to study Microbial Dark Matter (Phase II) - VDW unchlorinated drinking water (SPAdes)... ...
GGAACAGCATGGAACCTGCATTATCAGCACAGTAAGGGTATTTATCTTTGCATCGTCAATCCATCCCTTAATCTTTTCAGCATAAATCTCCTGCTCTGAATCAAGCTTTGGGCAGGCAATGCCTATGAAGACAACAGGGCCAGGTCTTGCTTTTTGATGCTTCTATCTTTACCCCTGTTTCCCCTTACCTGCCTCAAAACAAAAAGCCCATCTATCTCTCTCACCCTGTGGGCATAGCCCACCCATCCTCACCCTGCCTCTCTCCCGCAAGGGGAGAGGGAAAACAAACAGAGCTTAGTTTTTAACAGTCTTGCGGTTAAGAGTTCTATATTGCGCACTGCGCTCCCTGACAATGAACCCTATTTTTCTCTTCTTAGGCTCTGGTGGCGGCGCCATTAGTTGGCGGATGGCGTCAAAAACCACTTTAAACTGTGCGTCGTATTTATTTTCCATCTCTTCCAGCTTTCGCGCAAGGTCTTTATGGGTCGCCAGCATTTCGCGGAGCTTTACAAATGCCCTTACAACATGAATGCTTGCCTGCACAGCAACAGGGCTATTCAAAATAGTAGCAACCATAATTGCTCCGTGTTCTGTAAATGCACTTGGCAGGACAGGTGAAAATTTCATCTTTTTAAGGTGGTCGCAATTTGCGACCACCTCCGCTTTTTCATTTTCTGACAGTTGAAACATAAAATCTTCCGGGAAACGATCTCGGTTCCGTTTTACCTGCTCATTGAGTCGCTTTGTAGTTAGTTACACCATAAATATCTGCCAAATCGGCATCTATCATCACTTTATGGCCACGAATCAAAAGAATACGGCGCTCAATTGTCTCCAATGGAATAATATCTGTCAGTTGTAGCCTCCGAGTATGAAATTATAATTTGTTTCCTTAAATTATTTTTTTTCATCAATCTTATACTTCTTCAGCCACCTGTGAATAGACTTCCTGTCTACGCCTGCGAGCTTTGCTGCCTTTGATATGTTCCAGTCGCATCTTTTAAGAAGCTCAATCAGGTATTCCTTTTCAAATGACTCAAGCCACTTTTCCTTAGCCTTCTTAAATTCAAGGCCTTTGGATGAAATCTCATGCCTCTCTACCATTACATCTGCAATCTTTTCCTTAATGTACTCGGGCAGGTCATTGACTGTAATTGTATCTCCCTCGCAGAATGAGACAGCGCGTTCAATTACATTCTGCAGCTCCCTTACATTTCCAGGCCAGTGAAAGCCTTCAAGAAGCCTCATTGCCTCTGGTGAAATCCTTGAAATAGGTTTTTTATTTAGATTTGCAAAGTGCCTTAAATAATGATATGCAATTAAAGAAATATCGCCGTGCCTGTCTCTTAATGGCGGCAGATTTATTGTAATAACATTAATCCTGTAATAAAGCTCATCCCTGAACTCCTTTTTCTTTATTGCCTCCTTTAGGTCTCTGTTTGTTGCGGATATGATGCGCATATCAACATCTATGAATTTTCTGCCGCCGATTCTTCTGAAATTCTTTTCCTGAAGTACACGCAGCAGCTTTGCCTGAAGATTGGCGCTTACATCGCCGATCTCATCAAGAAAAAGGGTGCCTTCATTTGCAAATTCCAGAAGCCCGGGCCTTGTTACATGTGCGCCTGTAAATGAGCCTTTCTCGTGGCCGAAGAGCTCGCTCTCAAGCAGGTTCTCCGGCAATGATGCGCAGTCAACAGGCACGAATGCCTTATTAATGCGGTTGCTGTTAGTATGGATGCACCTTGCAATCAGCTCCTTGCCTGTGCCGCTCTCGCCGAGTATCAGGACATTTGCCTCGCTCTTTGCAATCTTTTTTATAATCTCAAGCACGGCTCTTATTGCCACGCTTGTCCCAATGATATTCTCAAAATTGTAGGAGCTCTCAATCTGCATCCTGAGATTTCTGTTTTCCTCAACAAGCCTCTTCTGATTCAATGCCCTTTCAATTACAACCCTGAGCTGCTCTGCTGAAAAAGGCTTCTGGATATAATCAAATGCCCCCTCCTTAATAGCCTCTACTGCTGATTGAACAGTTGCATAGCCTGTGAGCAGGATAACGGTTATCTCAGGGTCTATCTTTTTTACCTCTTTTAAGACCTCTATGCCGTCCTTTTTCGGCATTTTTAAATCTGTTAAGACAATGTCAGGCCTTTCAGCGTCAATGCGATCTATCGCCTTCTCAGGGTCATTTTCAGTAAGGCACTCATATCCCTGTTTTTTTATTATCCTCAGGCAGTTTTCTAAGAAGTCCTGCTCGTCGTCGATAACGAAGATGCTGTTCATTTTAGCTTCCCTTATATATCTCTGCAACAGTTGGAATTGTTATTATAAATGCTGACCCTTTGCCGCCCTCGCTTTTAACCTCTATCTTTCCGTGATGTTCTTTGATTATTCCATAGCTAACAGCAAGACCTAAGCCCGTCCCTTTCCCAACAGCCTTTGTTGTAAAGAACGGGTCAAAGATCTTGCTAAGATTCTCCTTTGGTATCCCGCATCCTGTGTCAGAAACCAATATTTGAACAAAATAGTCATTCCTGAATTTCTTTCTGCTTTCTACAATTATCCTGCCTCCCCTGTCTGTTGCATCAAGGGCATTGTCAATAAGATTCACCATTGCCTGCTCCAATTTCTGCGCGTCACCCATTATCGGTGAAAGGCCGTTATAAAATCGCTTTTCTATCTGTACACCCTTTTGCAAGGCTATCCTGTCAAAGAGTATTACAGCCTTTTCAAGTATGTCATTCACATTTATCTGCTCAAGTTTAGAATCCTTTGATGTCTGCCTTGAAAATGCGAGGAGGCCGCCTACAATCTTTGAAACCCTTTTTGCATGTTCGCTTATTACCTTTAAATCATTCATTATCTCTTTGCCGACCTTTTTCTCTGCCGCCTCCATCTCTAAGCATTCAATCCTGTTTAAGATAATGCCGATTGGATTGTTTATCTCATGTGCAACGCCTGCTGCGAGCTTGCCTGTTGCTGCGAGCTTTTCTGTTTGAATAAGGTGCACCTGAGTATCCTGAAGCTCCTTTGTCCTGTCATGAACACGGGATTCAAGCTCCTTTGTCCACTGCTCAAGCTCCTGACATGAGCGGCTAAGGTTCTGCGTCATCTGGTTAAATCCAGCAGCAAGCTCTCCTATCTCATCACTGCTCTTTACATCAACAAGCTTATCAAAGCTGCCAGACCCGACATCCTTAATATGCTGAATAACATCTCTTACCGGATCTGCCACTATTCTTTTTAATGCAAGCCTTATAACAATAGCTGTTGACAATATTGAGGCTAAAGCAATGAAGATAATGCCTGCCATATTTTTATTCTGGCCTGTAGCAGAGAGGATGATAAAAAGAGAAAAGACGGCTATTAGTATAACAAGGTTAAGACCCAATATCTTATTAACGAGGCTATGTTTAAACATCCTATTTCTTCTCAGCCCCTCCCCCGTTGCATTCGCAAAGAATCCTAATATAAGAGATTATGTCCCATACATCTTCTTCCTTTAATGCATTTCTCCATGACGGCATCATCTCTGAAAGGCCTGTGCTTTTACCGCCATACCAGATTATTCCGTAAAGCTCTGCATCTGTCCTTTTGGACATTGCTTCCTTATTTGTATGGTCTGCGGGCTTTGTGCCGAGCGCTATTCCTTTACGGCCTGTGCCATTACCCTTTACGCCGTGGCACTGGGCGCAGAAGGACTGATATATGCGCCTGCCATTTTCCTGATTTCCTCTCTGTGCCGCATCAACAGCAATTACAAAAACAAAAATCATCATTAAAAAGAACAAAATAGTCTTTTGCATCTCTCCCCCTCACCAAAACAGTCTTGCTTTTTTCATTCCTATTACCGCTCCTCGGATTTAGCCAGAGGGGTTAGATGCAAGGCGGAGCGAGGACTCGCACCACAGCATACAAATTAGTATGTGAGGATGCGAGGCCGAAGCGACAACGCAGCAGATGGCCCCTATCGCTAAACCTGAACTATTCCCCCTTTACCTCCTTAAACACCTCTATTATCTTTGGCGAAACATATATCGGGTCAAGCTCCATCTTCGGGTCAATCTCAAGCGCCTTTTTAAAATGTCTCTTTGCCTCTTCCTTATCTTCCTTTGCAACATAAGTATAAGCAAGAAATCTGTGCGCCTTGAGCTTGTCAGCTTTTTCTTTCAGACCCTTTTCTAATCCTGTATTTATTTCTGTAACTGCATCATCATACTTGCCTTTAAAATAGCTGTCTATCCCCTTTTTTAAAAACTGCTGGCCTTCTTCTTTCTGTGGAATCTCTGCCTTTACCGTCTCCTTTTTTTCTATATTATTCTTTGAAACAGGCTTTTCAGGCACAGCCTTTACAATCTTTTTTTCCTCTATCTTTTTTGCCTTGCTCTCAACTATCTCTAGGTCTGAAATGGGAATGATGAGCTTCTGCCCCGGCTCAAGTGTCTTTGGGTCAGATATAAAATTATAAGATGCAATTAATGAATATCTTTTTATATCGCCGTAAAACTTCTCGGCAATAATTGCCAGTGTCTCACCTTTTTTAACTGTATATGGAATCTTTGCAGGAATTTTTATTATCTGGTCTATTGATACTGCCTTTGGGTCGGAGATAGCATTTATCTCCATTAAGGCCTTATACCTGTCCTTGTTATCAAGATATTTTTTTGAAATCAGTGCAAGGCTGTCGCCCTTTTTAATCTTATATTTAAGGCTTTTTGGTATTGTGAGTTTCAAGCCAGCCTCAATCTTTTTTGGATTTGGGATATTGTTATACTCAGCGAGGATAATGAAGCGCTCATCGCTTCCATAATATCTCTTTGCAATACCTGTAAGGCTCTCGCCCTCTTTTACAGTGTGGGTAATGACTGCTGCAAAAAGGGGAATGGGAGATGCAAGCATAAATAAAATTATAGCAGCAGCTAAAGAATGTGTAAATTGCTTCATCTCTTCTCCTGTCTCGGGTCAAGCCTTACAACAATCTCCCTTGTCTCGCTTTCCTTGATATTTACCTTTCTTGTTACAGATGGAAAATTCGGGTGCGAGAATGTTATCTTGTGCTCTCCAGCAGGCAGTTTTATTATCCTTGATGTCGGCGTTGTCTCAACATATTCCCCGTCTACATATACCTTTGCCCAGGGATAGGCAATAACCTTGAGTCCGCCGGCAGGAGACTCCTGTTTCTGCTCAATTACTGCGCCTGCCAGGTCTTTTAATTTATCAATTACAGAGGGCTCCTCTTTCTTTTCTTCAACAGGCGGCGTCTCTTTTTTTATCTCTTCCTGTTTTTCAGGCGCAGGCTCTGAAACAGGCGCTTCAATTTTTTTATCTATTGCCTTTACAGTTTCCTCTTTTGGCTGCTGCGGCTGAGGAACAGCCTCCCTTTTCTCCACACCCTTATTAGCATTAGGCTCAACTGCCTTGTCATTTTTCACCTTTACAGTTAAAGAAAAATATAAAATCAGCATAATTATTCCAATGGCAATAAAGGCAGCGGCCTTTGCAGGCTGTGCAACCAGATGACTGATGCCCTTTCTCTCCCACGGGGCTGTCTGGCTCTTTAAGGGTTTTTTAAATAATGTATGGTCTATATACTCCTTTAGGACATCTTCGTATCTCTGCTTTTTTGTGGCCGCATGCCTTGCCAATGCATCCCGCACCTCTGCCATGCTTTTATACCGCTTCTGCTGTTTTTTCTGAAGGCACCTTGAAATTATCCACTGCACCCTGAAAGGTATCTCGCTGTTTAGCCGTCTTGGCGGCGCTGGTTTTTTTGTCAGAATCTTATAAATCACCTTTTCATCAGTATCCTCAACAAAGGGCTTTTTGCCTGTGAGCATCTCATACATCACAATCCCAAAAGAGAAGATATCTGACGCCTCTGTAAGCTTATCCCCTCTTACCTGCTCAGGCGACATATACGCAGGCGTGCCGAGCACAATGCCTGACTGTGTAAGATGTGAGCCTGTTGTATCCATTATATGCGCAATGCCAAAGTCCGCAAGCTTTACAATCCCCTTTTTTGAGACAATGATATTTCCTGTCTTTATGTCGCGATGGACTATCTTCCTCTGATGCGCAAAATCAACAGCATCACTTATCTGTATGGCAATAATAAGGGCTATCTCAATAGGCAGCCTTTCACATCTTTCAAGTATTGTTTTTAAATCGACGCCATCAATATATTCCATTGCAAGGTAATATGTATTCCTGTCATTCCAGAAGTCGTATACCTGAACAATATTAGGATGGTTTAAAGATGCTGCTGACTTTGCCTCCCTCTTGAACCTCTCCACAAGCTCCCTGTCATCCCTTAGCGAGGAGTGCAGCTCCTTTATGGCAACTATCCTTTCTAATGATGTATGCAGCGCCTTGTAAACAACCGCCATGCCACCGCGGCCGACCTCTTCAATTATCTCGTAGTTTCCAATCCGTTTTCTCATAATTTATCTATTTTAAGCCATAAAACACCATAAGTCAATAAAAGGAAAAGATCTGGCTGCTGCTATTTTTCCGAACAATTTTAATGCCTAACTTTGGGTTTAAGTAAAAACCTTCTGCTCAGAGCAAACCTGCTGGAAGGTGGGGACGCAGAATCAAGCGGGTGCGGGTTTGTGAGGGATGAAAATAGCAAAGGGCAAGGGACAAAAGGCGAAGGGCTATCTTTTATGTTAATGCTAATTATCACGCTGACATCTATAGCTATAGCAAGAAGGTTTTCCAATAGGTTTAGCTATAACCTATAAGCTATTGTCCTGTCTCACAGTTAACTTTACACAATTATGTCATTCCTGCATGTTTCTGGCAGGAATCCAGTCTTGCTTATTTCCTGTCTGCCCCTGTTTACCGACAGACTGGGTAGATTCCCGCTCAAAAACGCTGCGGGAATGACACTAAAATAATGTAAAGAAGTGTTAGGGACAGGACACTATATTTAGCCATATATCCTGTTAAATAAATACCCGCAAGGCATAATCGCCTTGCGGGTGTTTTTGTTTTTGCACTTGCAAAGTTCGGCATATTGGGCTATTATTTTATTAAATGAAGCATATTGGCTAATATAACAAAAGGAGTGATTAAAGATGCTCTGGGAAGTGGAAGAGTTAAAAAAAATAAGTGAGATTCAGCCTGAAGCTGTAGAGAATGCCCTTAAAGAATTATGGGAAAAGAATCCGGAGCTTCATAAAACAGTTGTGATAAATGCCTATATAGATGGGAAAATAAATTTGAGCAAGGCAGCCGAGCTTTTATCATTAACAAGAATAGAGTTGGAGAAGGAATTAAAAATAAAAGGAATACCGATTAGATACCCATCTAAAGAGGATATAGTAGCTGAAGTTGAAGCGATAAAAGAGTGGTAAATGGATGCTATAGTAGATACTACGGTGCTTACAAACTTTGCATTAATAAAAGGTGAAGAGATATTAAGAGAGGTTTTCAAAGACAGCCTTTTTACTACGGCAGAGGTATTGAAAGAGCTTTGGCAAGGGGAGGAGAGAAGACTTTTTCCAGAAAGAGATTGGAAATGGCTTAAGGTATTAAAGATTGAGTCTGATGATGAGAGGCAGGCTTTTAAACTTATCAACCAGCGTTTAGGGGTAGGCGAATCATTGTGTTTAGCATTGGCGATATATCGTAATTTCAAGATGTTAACAGATGATTTGGATGCCAGAAGGTATGCTCAAAAGAGAGGGTTAGCTGTTTCTGGGACGATAGGTGTTTTGGTTATAGCTGTAAAACACGAAATTATTTCCTTACGAGACGGTAATCGTTTTCTGTCAGAGTTAATTGAATATGGTTATTATTCGCCTTATGGAAAGTTGGATGAACTATTATAAGTGATAAGAATTATTTTCTTCTGCTCAGAGCACACCCATTGAAAAGTGGGGCCGCAGAGCAACGAAGCTACGGCCATAAATGGCCATGATAGTCGAGCCGCCAGAAGCTTGTTCCTGAACAAAATCAGGAAACAATTCTTTTGGCGGCTTTTTTTGTTTTAATTGAGTACACAGATTAACCGCACCCTTCCTCCCTTTGGGAAAGGGAGTTTAGGAGGGATTTTACAAATATGTCGTTACAATTATAAAACTGTTATTAACTGCAACAAAAGAAGGAGTATTGGTCATGAATATAAGAAAAATTAGCTTAATCAAAATTGCCGCAATTTCATCATTTATTTTGGCGATCATCTCAACTGCACTGGTTTCTACTTCTTACGCTGAAGTGTTGGTGGATGAGAACTTTAACGACCCTAGCATCGCTAATAAATACGCTGTTCTTGGTGAACATACATGGCTACCTGGCGGCTGGGATTCATGGTTGCAAGCTGGCAACTGCAATACGGGCTCAACAATGGGCATAAACAGCAATGCTGCTTATAGCGGCACCGCTGGGTTGGATATTTATTACCATATGAGCGCTGACCCTCTGGCGCAAGGGGCCTGCGAGCTTCACCAGGATAACAACACAAGTCTGGTTCATACATTTGCGCCGGGCTTGAATCATTACTTTGTCAGAGGGTATTTCCGCTTTCCGTTTTCCACGGCTGAACTCTGCTACCAGCCGTGGATTCAGAGAAAGCTGATCTATTTCAAGCCTCAGAATTATACCAGTAACGGTTGGAACTTCATCGTCAATGCTTGGCCGTGGAATTATACCCCGGACCAGTGTCTTACCGATGGATTTAACGTCAGCGTCACTTGGCGTGGTCCCTTAGGTACAGATACATTTTGGGGAACTGGTTCGCCGGGGTTTATTAACCCCTCTGTTAACAATCATCTTTATGTCAATACTTGGTACTACATTGAGACAGAAATTGAGTATGGCGCCTATGGGCATGACACGATGCGTATTTGGCTGGCTCCCGCCGGAACTTCGCCAAGACTTATTTTCGAGAGGACTGATCTCACATGGAGATCAGAACAAGATGTAGCGAATAACGTTACGCTAGGAACTATGGAAATCGGACGCCAAGTAGATATTGCTCGTTCTTCGTTCAGTCAGGGAATTGATGAACACCGATATTGGGACGAGATTGTTATTAGCACCACGCCCATTGGACCGGTTGATGGTGGTTCAGGCGGCAACACTCCACCTCCATCATCAGGCAGTGGAGGCGATTCAGGAGGAGTGTCTGGCGGCAGTGGGTGCGGGTTTGTGAGGGACGATGGCGAAGGGCTGTCATTGATGATAATGCTGATTATTGCTTTAACAGGAATAGCCTTAGCAAAATGGATAAGAACATAATTGCAACAAAGGAAGGAGTATTGGTCATGAAAATAAGAAAAAACAGCTTAATCAAAACCGCTGCAATTTTATTTCTACTAACAATCTTCTGGAGCGCATCTGCCTATGCCCAGCCTAATATAACAGGCTTCTCAGGAAGCCTCACTAATAAAGGAACGCTCACAATAACCGGAAGCGGATTTGGGACAAAGGCTACTCCAGCACCTTTGAAGTAGGATGATTTTGAAAATGGTACATTAGGAGCAAATTTAACAACTTTAGGCTATACCAGCTATCGCGTTGATGGTAGCGGGCCAGACCCTGTTATTAGTAATTCAGCTGCCTATGGACAAGGAACACAATCAGCACTTAAGACCGTATCTCCTTCAATAGAAGATTTTGCAGGTAACTACTTCAATAATTTTGGTGGTACAACAGAAGCTTATGTTTCAATGATGGTTAATTGGAATACTTCAGATGGTTCTGCTCCAAGCGGAGGCGGTGTATGGAAATGGGCAAGAATAAATTCTGGGGTTGTTTATAGCGGAGATCCAGTATTGGGGGAAACTTTTCAAGCTGGTTACAACTGGTTTTATGAATATTATAGCGCTACTACTGGAGACTGGCATCAATACGATGCAAACTATTATCCAGTTCGTAATGGTTGGAGTCGATTGGAAATGCACCTTAAGTTATCAAATCCTGCTGGTACTGCCAACGGTATTGCAAAAACATGGATGGATTTACATTCTAATACAAATGCTTCTAATGTTGTTACAAAAGCTTCAGGAAACACAAATACTATTTATAGCGTTCTTCTTCCAGGTATGATGTCTGGAGCAGCTAAAGCATACAAAATATATATAGATGATGTTTATAT
>Ga0209824_10002263_pt1 | contig 10102 bp, 10 predicted proteins | sample VDWuncwatermetaG_FD_184124 | JGI IMG/M metagenome (GOLD analysis project Ga0209824, IMG submission 184124) | Wastewater microbial communities from Netherlands to study Microbial Dark Matter (Phase II) - VDW unchlorinated drinking water (SPAdes)... ...
TAAATGGGTCTGGTGGCTGGCGCCTTTTTTCGCAGTGGTGCCTTCAGTTATGGCATTTGTGGCAATACCATTCGGGAAAAATCTGATTGTGAAAGATTTAAATGTCGGAATTCTTTATATAATAGCCATATCATCTGTCGGCATCTTCGGCATATTTATGGCAGGCTGGGGCTCAAATAATAAATATTCACTTCTTGGCGGGATGCGTTCAGCGGCGCAGATCATCAGCTACGAGATCCCGCTCGTGCTGTCGATAGTTACAGTGGTGATGTTCTCAGGTTCGCTTTCCATGCAGAAAATAGTCCAGGCGCAGGCAAAGTATTGGTTCATCTTCAAGCCGAGCCTGGCAGTAGCGTTTTTGGTTTATATAATCTCTGCTACTGCTGAGGTAAACCGCGCGCCGTTTGATATACCCGAAGCCGAGTCAGAGCTGGTTGCCGGTTTTCATACGGAATATTCCGGGATGAAATTCGCGATGTTTTTTATCGCGGAGTATACAAATATGTTTATTATCTCAGCTATCGCTGTAACGCTTTTTTTAGGTGGCTGGGCAGGGCCTTTTTTTCCGCCTGTTGTATGGTTTTTAATTAAAACATACGGGATTATTTTTGTGCTTATGTGGGTAAGGTGGACTTTCCCCAGGGTAAGGATAGATCAACTGATGAGTTTTGCCTGGAAGGTGTTAACGCCGATAGCTTTTGTGAATATGGCGCTCGCAGGATGGTTATTGCTTAAATGATGAATTATATTAAAAATTTAATTTGGGGGCCTATAAGCCTTATACAAGGTTTAATAGTTACTTTTAAGAATCTTGTTTCGCGCGCAATTACCCTGCAGTATCCTACGCAGAAACAGACGATGACAGAAAGATTCAGGGGGCTGGTGGATTTGCGCCCTGATAAATGCATAATGTGTTATCAGTGCGTTAAAATCTGCCCGACAGGCTGCCTGGCAATAAAGCATGAGGAGCCTCCAGGAAAGAAGAAAAGGCTTATAACTTTCGAATATAACATGGAACTTTGCTGTTTCTGCGGGTTATGCGAGCAGGTCTGCCCGACAGCAGCAGTTTATATGAATAAGATTTACGAGATCGCTGTGTACAGCCGCAAAGAATTACATATCAACTTATTGAATGCTGACAAATATGAACAGTGGGCTAATCCAACAGTTAAGTAGTTCTGTATTTTATATTATTGCCGGCCTTACGGTATTTTTTGCCATACGGCTCGTTATATCGCGCAATATATTTCACAGCGCGATATTTCTGGCAATGGTTTTAATGGGCGTGGCCTGCGTTTATTTATATTTAGGCGCGGAATTCCTGGCAATCGCGCAGGTTTTAATTTATGTGGGCGCAATCGTTATATTATTCCTTTTTGTCATAATGCTGACTGCGAGCATTCATGACCGCGCAATAAGCCAGATGAATAAGCAGGTTTTAATATCAGCTGCCGGCGCAGCGGCCTTTCTTCTCCTTATTATAAAAGTAATAAAAGCAGGCTCATGGCAGGCCAATAATCCTTCCGCCCCCGAATTAAGCATCAAAGAGCTGGGCAAATCTCTTATGACGACTTATGTTTTGCCTTTTGAAGCAATTTCTTTAATTTTAATCGCCGTATTGGTGGGCGCGATAGTAATCGCGAAGTCAGGTAAAAGATGATACCGTTAGACCATTTTTTAATATTAGGGGCAATACTTTTTTCAATAGGCATCTTTGGTGTTCTTACCAGGCGCAGCGCCATAGGAATACTGATGTCCATTGAATTAATTTTAAATACCGCTAATATAAATTTTATCGCGTTCAATAAATTTCTGGGCGCCGGTGACGGCTTAGGCCAGATTTTTGCGTTATTGGTAATTACTATTGCCGCGGCCAGCGCGGTAATAGGCCTTGTATTGATAATAGCGGTTTACAGGAATACAAAAAATATATTTGCTGAAAATATAAATTTAATGAAATGGTAAAATACGCGCACCTGATCCCAATATTTCCTTTTCTGGCATTTACGGTAAATATTTTATTCGGCCGTAGAATAAAAAAAGCAAGCGCATTAGTTTCAATAGCTGCTTCCTTTGTCGCATTGTTATTTTCTATAATAACGTTGTTCGGGTTGTTAAACGGCAATGGTTCATACAGCTTAGGAAAGTGGTTGGCGTTTGGCAGCCTTACGTTAAATTTCGGCGTTATGGTTGACCCTTTAAGCTGCATTATGCTTTTAGTCGTTACAACGGTAGGCACGCTTATCCAGATTTATTCAATAGGGTATATGCATGACGACCCGAGATTCTCAAGATTTTTTGCCTACATGTCTCTTTTTACTGCGTCAATGCTGGGCCTTGTGCTTGCGGATAATCTATTAGCGCTTTTTATATTCTGGGAGGGTGTTGGCCTGTGCTCCTACCTTTTAATTTCATTCTGGTTTGAGCGGCCAAGCGCGGCAAAGGCAGGTATGAAGGCATTTATCACTACCAGGATAGGAGACGTAGGCCTTCTTATAGGGATATTGATTTTATTCTCTTCTACAGGGACATTTAGCTTCAGCGGCCTTGAGCATGCCGGCGGTAATTACGCCCTGTTTACTGTAGCCGCATTTTTAATATTCTCCGGCGCAGTAGGAAAGTCCGCGCAGTTTCCGCTGCATGTGTGGCTGCCTGACGCGATGGAAGGGCCTACGCCGGTCTCAGCTTTAATTCACGCTGCGACTATGGTCGCAGCCGGAGTGTATCTGGTCGGCCGCACATTCTGGTTATTTTCAAGCCATCCGCTGTCATTGATATGGGTGGCATATATCGGCGCTATAACCGCTTTTTTTGCCGCGTCAATTGCAACGGTAAATAATGATATAAAACGTATACTTGCCTATTCTACCATAAGCCAATTAGGCTTAATGATGATGGGTTTAGGCGTCGGCGGATATTCAGCAGGGATATTTCACTTAGTTACTCACGCATTTTTTAAGGCGCTGCTTTTCTTATGCGCAGGCAGCGTAATACACGCTATAGGCACTCAGGATATTCAAAAGATGGGCGGTCTTCTGCCGAAGTTAAAGGTTACAGGCGTAACTTTTATAATCGCAAGCCTTGCAATCTCAGGCCTGCCGCCATTTTCCGGGTTCTGGTCAAAAGATGAAATCCTGTCAGAGGCCTTGAATACCGGCCACCCGGTATTATTTATAATAGGCGCCCTGACAAGCGTTTTGACGGCATTTTATATATTCAGGCTCATATTCCTGGTTTTATTCGGAAAGATGCGTTCAGAGCTTCACCCTCATGAGTCTCCTAAGGTAATGATAATCCCCTTAAGTATTCTGGCGTTATTTTCTATTTTTATGGGATTTATAGGGTCGCCTTTTACAGGTTACGCATTTCAGGGATTTCTTCGTTTTGGGACAGCTAGCATGCCTGCGGCCCCAAGGCCGGATCATTTTATGATGGCGGTTTCAACATTGATAGCCGTTTCAGGGATCGGGCTTGCATACTCGGTGTATATATTGAATAATAAGATACTTCCGGATTCTTTTCGCGCTAAATTCGCGTTATTATACAGGGTTGTATACAACAAATATTACATAGACGAGATTTATGAATTTATATTTATCAGGCCCTGTATTTTGCTTTCGAATTTGGCGTTCAGGTTTGATTCAAGCGTAGTAGACGGCGCGGTTAATAAATCCGCCGGGATAACGGTAATGATAAGCGAGTTAAAATCCTGGTTTGACATGTACATTGTTGACGGTATCGTAAACCTAACCGCAAAAATTATTAATGCCTTTTCGCGGTTGTTGCAGTTGATTCAGACAGGCCTTATCCAGTTTTATCTCTTGGTGGCAATCCTGGGCCTTGTGGCGATAATCCTTTTTAAATTTATGGGGGGTGTATGAATTTTCCTATTCTGACTTACATTATTTCCAGTACGCTCTTAGGGGCGGTGTTAGTATTATTCGTGCCAAAGAAAAATATATTCCTGATAAAAACAATTGCCACGCTTGCGACCGCAATCCCGCTTTTGCTTTCCGTCATTTTGTTATTCAGATTTAATTTATCAGGCGCAGATATGCAGTTTCAGGAAAAGTTAGCATGGATCCCGCAGATAAATGTCTGGTATCATCTGGGCGCAGACGGTATAAGCATAGGCCTGATATTTTTGACTGCATTACTGGGCTTTCTGGCATGCATAGCGTCTTACAGCATAAACACAAGAGAAAAGGAGTATTTTTTCTTCTATCTTTTGCTTAACGTCGGGATGTTAGGCACATTTATGGCATTGGATTTATTTTTGTTTTATATGTTCTGGGAGGTTGTCCTTGTGCCTATGTATTTTTTAATCGGCATATGGGGCGGGCCGAGAAAAGAATACGCGGCAATCAAATTTTTCTTATATACGCTTGCAGGGTCTCTATTTATGCTTTTGGGCATACTTGCCCTTTATTTTACGTCTACGCCTCATACGTTTAATATGTTGGAACTTACACAGCCGGCGCATGCTTTGACATTAGGGCTTCAGATACTTATATTCATCGCTTTATTCCTTGGTTTTGCAATCAAGGTGCCTATATTTCCTTTTCATACATGGCTGCCGGACGCGCATGTCGAAGCGCCGACGCCTGTCAGCGTATTGCTTGCCGGCGTCCTGCTTAAGATGGGCGCATACGGATTTTTCAGGATAAGTTTTCCTATTTTAAAGGAGGCTGCGCATTATTTTGTTTTCCCGCTGGCGGTTTTAGGGGTAATTAATATAATATACGGCGCGTTTGTGGCTATGGCTCAGAAGGATTTTAAAAAAATGGTCGCGTATTCATCTGTAAGCCACATGGGGTTTGTTATCCTGGGTTTAGCGAGCATGACTGTTATCGGGTTTAACGGCGCGCTTTTGGAAATGTTCAATCACGGCATAATAACCGGCGGCATGTTCTTATTGGTGGGCGTGCTTTATGAACGGACGCATACCAGGGAATTGGATAAATTCGGCGGCTTGGGCGTGAAAATGCCTGTTTACGCAGGGCTTTTAACCGTATTCAGCCTGGCGTCTTTAGGGCTGCCCGGATTAAGCGGATTTGTAAGCGAATTTTTGTCACTTTTAGGGGCTTACCCGGTATTTAAATTAATTACCGTAATCTCGGTTCTTGGGATGATCATTACCGCGGCCTATTTTCTCTATATGCTTCAACGAGTGCTATTAGGCCGTTTAAATGAGAAATGGGCCGATATAGTTGATATGAATAAACTTGAGATATTTATCATTGTCCCTTTACTGCTGATAATGATAGTAATCGGCGTATACCCGCTTATTGCGCTTAAATATCAGGCTTCGGCAATCAATGCGCTTATGCAAAAAATGGGAGGTATGTTATTTTGAGCGCAGCTGAAAGCATAAAATACATATATCCTGAGTTAATACTGCTTATTTTTTCGGTAGCAATTCTTACCTTGGGGTTATTCTCTAAAAAGAGCGGCCTTTACGGGATATTGAGCCTTTTAGGGGTTACGGTTTCTGCGTTCTGTCTGCATAATAATTTTCCTGCGCCGGCGCCTATCTTTTCAAATCTCCTGCTTAGCGACTCGTTTTCAAGATTTTTTAAGGAATTGTCCCTCGTAGTTACTTTTATAGTAATTTTAATCTCAATGGGTTATAGAATTATAAAGGAAGAAGATGAGCCGGAGTATTATTTTCTGCTTCTTGTCATAACTTGTGCCATGATGTTAGCCGTTTCATCCGGCAACCTTGTTATGATTTATGTAGCCATGGAGGCAGTGTCAATAATATCCTATATTTTAGTAGGCTTTCGAAAACACGATGCGCTGTCAAACGAAGCCGCGTTAAAATATTTTCTTTTTGGCACGCTCGCGACAGGGATTATGCTCTACGGAATATCATTTATATATGGTTTATTCGGCACTACGGATCTTTCCGTTGTCCATACAGCTTTGGTTAGTAAAGGCATAAACAATGTTACTTTATCAGCAGCCTTATTGTTGATTTTCGCAGGCATTGCTTTTAAATGCGCGCTTGTCCCGTTTCATATGTGGGTTCCTGACGCTTACCAGGGCGCGCCTACCTCAATCACGGCGTTTATATCAGTCGGGCCGAAAATAGTTGGTTTTGTAGTCCTTCTCAGGGTTTTCTTAAAAGATTTTCTGCCTGTTTTTCCTGCATGGTCAGGTTTTTTTACAGTAATATGCGTTGCTACTATGACCGCTGGTAACATAATCGCGATTTCCCAGACCAACATAAAGCGGATGCTTGCGTATTCTTCTATCGCGCAGGCAGGCTATATATTGATAGGTTTTATAACAGGCACGCCGTTAGGCATAATGGCAGTATTGTTTTATATTTTCGTATACGCCATTATGAATCTGGGCGCTTTTGCATGCGTAACGCTGATATCTGATTCCATTAAGAGCGATTCTATCAAAGATTATGCGGGCTTAAGCAAAAGAGACCCTGTATCGGCATTTATGCTGGCATTATTTTTATTATCGCTTGCCGGTATTCCGCCGCTTGCCGGTTTCATGGGAAAATTTTTATTATTCGCAGCTGCCATTGAATCAAAACTCGTTTTTTTAGCGATAGCGGCCGCGATAAACAGTGTCATCGCGTTTTACTATTATGTCTATGTCATCAAATGCATGTATCTTGATGAGCCGCAGATTTTAGACGTCCAGCCAAAATCCACCGCGCTACAGACGGCTTTAATTATCGCCATCGCAGGTATATTAATAATAGGCATTTGGCCTTTGCCTGTCTTGAGTTTGGTCAATGCTTCAATTAGCCGCTGAGAAATGCCGCAACAAGGATCGTCCTATTAAAGTTTTCTTGCAATTTTAATATTAATAAGTATAATATAATACAAGCGTTAAGTAGCATATTAATTGTAATATCGGGAGGGAAAATTTAAAGGAGGTGAATAAAATGGCTAGTAAGAAAATTGAAGTTGAAACCAAAGTGAAATTATCTCGTAGCGTAGAAAAAAAATCTGAAAAAAAGAATTGGGAAAAACCAATGCTGGAAGACGTGTCTGGCAAGGTAATGGCGCAGCCATATATTAGATTTACCTAATCATTAAAGAGTATTGACTGCAAGTGTCCCGTTTTTTATACTGAACTTTCCTATCCCTGCTATGAATGGCGGGATTTATTTATTGAGAGAGGATGTAATATTTTTATGAATTTTACCGAACATGTAAAAATCAGGCGTGAAAAATTTGGTACAGTGATCTTTGAAACTTTGAGTGAGAAGATTTTTATTACCAATGAAACAGGCGCAAGGATACTAGAGCTTATTGGACAAGGAAGAGATTTACCGCAAATGGTGGATGAATTACAAAAAGTCTACCTCGGAGATCAAAAAATAGAAAAAGATATAGCAGATTTTGTTGATTGCTTAAAAGAAAATAATTTTATCTCAAGAAAGTAGGTAAGGATAATGAATATAGAAGCTCGCACGGAAAGATCAATTAATTCAGCCATCGAAGATAATGGTATGGAGAGTGCTGAAGAGCTCAAGACAACGATAGCGGGGATGCGCTTTGAAGATTACAAAGCGCCTCTTTTTGTTGCCTGGCAGATTAATTCTGAATGTAATTTAGGCTGCCTGCATTGTTGCGAAGAAGCCGGGCACAGCATGCCGGATGAAATGAATAAAGAAGAGGTATTTAACTTTTTGCAGCAAATAGTGGATTTAAACATTCCTTATGTTGCTTTTTCCGGGGGTGAACCATTGCTCCATCCGCATTTTTTCAAGATGTGCGAGTTCTTAAGAAGAAATAATGTAAGCCTTAAAGTCGAAACAAACGGGGAATTTATCGACGAACTTACAGCAGAAAAACTTGCGAAATTAAAGTTTCGTTCTGTGCAAATTAGCCTTGACGGAGCTACTGCCAAGACCCATGAGAAGCTAAGATTAAAAGGTGATTGGGAGAAGGCCGTGGCTGCCTGCCATTATCTTATCAAAAATGGCATTAATACAGAGATAGTTTTTGTCCCCACCAAATTCAATATTCACGAAACAGGTGCGTTAATTGACTTTGCTTATTCTTTAGGAGCCTATGGTGTATACACGGGTAAGATAATGCGCATTGGCAGGGCAGCTAAAAACTGGGGTATATTGTCTCCTTCTGATGCGGAATATGAGAATTTTTTTGCCGTGCTAAAGGAAAAGATAGATTTATACAAAGGGAAAATGAAAGTTTATTATTATCCCTATGATGTGGTAGAAGAATTAAAATATAGATTAGAGTTTCCTTCAGCAAGCGTTTTGGTTTTACCTAATGGCAAAGTGAAACTTATTGGGCCCTTGCCGTTTATCTGCGGTGATTTGAAGAAACAAAGCTTAGCAGAGGTATGGGAGGTTTATAAAAAATCCTGGCGTAACCCTGAGGTTATTGAGTTTGCCAAAAAAGTAATTGTTGACCCAAAACTCTTAGCCAAATCAAATGATTGGAAACAAATATAGGGTCTCAAGCTCAATGGCCTCTGTGCTTAAACTAATCAGATTCATCCGTTATCGGTTTTTCCTTTTTGCCGGTATTTTTCCATATTTATTGGGGCAGGCCACAGCATTTAACGCCCAAAGATCCTTTAACTGGCACAATTTTTATTGGGGATTTTTGGGTGTTTTTTTAGTCTTAGCTGGTGTGGAGTTATTCAACGAATATTTTGATGCTCAAACAGGCGGAGACAGGATATTCTCTCTTGAAAAACCATCTATCCCTAAGTATTTTTATCTGCTGGGGCTATTGGCATTCGCCATAGCTTTCTTTATCGGATTATACCTTGCCTATTTGACCGGATGGCAGATACTCTTATTTTCATTGCTAGGATTTTTGGGCGCTTACTTCTATGTTGGGCCGCCGTTTAAATGGGCATACCGCGGATTAGGAGAAATTGTGATTGCCCTGTCTTATGGCCCGTTGATGGTTTTAGGCAGCCATTATCTTCAGGCAAGAACAATAGGAATTATGCCTTTATATGTTTCTTTGCTTTGCGGATTGTCGGTTTTTTGTTTGGCGATTCTTAATGAAATACCGGACTATTATCAAGATAGGTTAGTGGGCAAGAGAAATCTGGTAGTAAGGATGGGCAGACAAAAAGCCATAAAGTTTTTAAAGTTATGTTTTATGGGAGTATTTTTACTTTTGGCCTTCGGTTTAGTGTTAAGAAAGATCCCGCCATTTGCAATGGTTAATTTCTTACTTTTGCACTGGCTTTTAAAGAGCCTTTCAATTGCAGAAAAGAATTATGACAATCCCGCAATGTTTCGTTCGGCAATAAATGCAAATGTTGTTATTTATCTTGCGATGGTGTCGTCCGTAACCATAGGCTACTTATGGGGATAAAATTATTATAACCTGCCTGTGCAAAAACCCAACCAAAGGATAAATCTGCTTACTTCCGCTAAAAATTTCTGATATAATAAAGCAAGAATAGAGAGGTAAAAAATATTAAATTATGTCAAAAAAAGTCTATCTGAAAAATTTTGGATGCAAGATGGTGTCGTTGTTACAAACCGATTTTACAATTCTTAGGCGAGTTGTATAATAAGGGTTAACAGCAAGTAGAATAGAGAGTTACGAAAAGTAGTAAACAGGGAACCGAACGTAAATGGAAAACACCAGTCAAGATAGTAAAGGGGAGGCTTAAGTGATTCTCGGGCAATGGTGGGGTGAAATAAAAGGAGATTCGAACGGGACAATATTAGTTAGTATCGATAAGTCTATGGAGGATAAGCAAGGGGCTTTATCAATCATGCCCACCGATAAGAGCACTTTTCCAGCAATAGCAAGAATTGTCTTTGATAGTGTTGATGCGCAGACGATTAAGGGGCATGTTGACCTTTTTCTTGGCTTTACAGGGCAAGGGATTGTTTTTCCTCAAGATAATGAGCGTTTACGACTTTCAGAGCATGGAGAGTTTACGTTCAACATAATCAAAGAGGCGTCAGGGGAGTTCTCTCTGAAAGGGAACTGGAGTACAAATCTGAATTTTAAGGGTAGTGTAGAATTATTCAAGGTTCGTAAACCTCAAGCCGAACCAGTTAGGTATAATGATCCCCAAAATCTGGACCACAAAATAAACAAAATAAGGTGTATAATGGGGTTAAAAG
>Ga0209824_10002267_pt1 | contig 10098 bp, 4 predicted proteins | sample VDWuncwatermetaG_FD_184124 | JGI IMG/M metagenome (GOLD analysis project Ga0209824, IMG submission 184124) | Wastewater microbial communities from Netherlands to study Microbial Dark Matter (Phase II) - VDW unchlorinated drinking water (SPAdes)... ...
GCAAAGTCGAGATTAAGTAAGCACTCAGCCCTCAGCGTTCAGCCTGCTGACCGCTGATAGCTTATTTTCAAAGAGGAGAAAACATGGCATTTCAAGTGGCCAACAATTTCAGGCTTCGACGCAATTTTGGCAGGATTAAGAAGATTATCGACATGCCCTACCTGATTGAAATCCAGAAAAACTCCTACGATCTCTTCCTGCAAAGAGATACCCCCCCGAACCAGCGACAAAACATAGGACTGCAAGAGGTTTTTAAGTCTGTTTTTCCCATTAAAGACTTTAATGAGACAGCCTCACTGGAGTTTGTGAGTTACAATCTCGGGGCGCCTAAGTATGATGTGGAAGAGTGCCATCAGCGCGGCATGACCTTTGCGGCCCCGCTAAAGGTTACCGTTCAGCTCGTGCTTTGGGACGTCGATCCCCAAACTGGCAGTCGAAGCATCAAAAACGTTAAGGAACAGGAAGTCTACTTTGGCGAGATTCCGTTAATGACCAAGAACGGGACTTTCATGGTCAATGGAACGGAGCGGGTGATCGTGAGCCAGCTCCATCGCTCGCCGGGAGTGTTTTTCGAACACGATAAGGGGAAAACCCACGCCAGTGGAAAGCTTCTCTATTCTGCCCGAGTGATTCCATATCGGGGCTCCTGGCTCGATTTTGAATTCGATCCGAGAGATATCCTTTATGTCCGCATTGACCGGCGGCGTAAGTTCCACGCTACGGTCCTGCTCAGGGCCTTGGGGATGACGACGGAAGACCTGCTGAACTACTATTACAAGAACGATACCATCGTATTCGAGGAGCGGAAGCCCTTGCTGGTCTTCAAGCCCGATCAGCTGGTAGGGGTCAAGGCGGGTTCCGATGTGCGCGATCCGAAGAGCAACGAGCTCATCGTAAAGGAGGGGAGAAAGTTCACCCGACCCTTGATCCGGCAAATGGAACTGTCCCGAATCAAGCATGTGGCGATTACCTGGGAGGATGTCATCGGGCGCGTTGCCGCCCACGACATCGTGGATCCTGAGACCCGCAAGATTTTGGTAGAGTGCAACCAGGAGATCACCCAGGAAAAACTGGATCTGATCAGGGAAAAAGGGATCAGCGAAATTGAGGTCCTTTTTATCGACGATTCTCATGTGGGGCCCTATTTGCGCAGCACCCTGCTGCAGGACCGGCTTGATCAACCGTCCCAGGATAAGGAAGAGAATAAAAAGCAAGAAAAAGCAATAGAACACGCCATAGTAGAAATTTACCGCCGCCTTCGACCTGGGGACCCGCCCACCAAAGAATCCTCCACAAACTTTTTCAACAACCTCTTTTTCAACCCCGATCGCTACGATCTCTCCAAGGTGGGAAGGCTCAAATTAAACCACCGGCTCAAACTCAACGTGCCCTTGGAACAGGGAACGCTGCGCAAGGAAGATATCTTAGAGGTGGTTCGTTACCTCATGGAGCTTAAAAATGGGACCGGCTCCGTGGACGATATAGATCACCTCGGCAATCGCCGGGTGCGAGCGGTAGGCGAACTCGTGGAGAACCACTTCCGTGTGGGGCTGGTAAGAATGGAAAGGGCCATCAAGGAGAAAATGAGCCTGCAGGATATCGAAACCCTGATGCCCCAGGAACTGATCAACTATAAACCCGTCTCCGCTGCCCTGAAAGAGTTTTTCGGTTCCAGCCAGCTCTCCCAGTTCATGGATCAGACCAACCCGCTTTCCGAGATCACCCACAAACGTCGTCTCTCAGCCCTGGGTCCAGGAGGTCTGACGCGGGAGAGGGCGGGATTCGAGGTGCGGGACGTTCATCCGACCCACTATGGTAGGGTGTGCCCGATTGAGACCCCGGAAGGACCCAACATCGGCCTCATTGCCTCGCTCACGACCTACGCGAGGGTCAACGAGTATGGTTTCATCGAGACCCCGTACCGCGAGGTGGAAAACGGCCGAGTCACAGATAGGATTCGCTATCTTTCTGCCCTGGAAGAGGAAGAGCACGTGATCGCCCAGGCCAACGCCCCGATCGATAGCCGGGGCACCTTCACTGCGGATCTCGTCTCTGCGCGCAAAGGCGGCGAGTTTGTGATGGCCCGACCTGAAGAAGTGGACTTTATGGACGTCTCGCCGAACCAGCTGGTGAGCGTGGCCGCCTCCCTCATTCCCTTCCTAGAAAATGATGACGCCAACCGTGCCCTCATGGGTTCCAACATGCAGCGCCAGGCGGTGCCCTTGCTCCGGACCGAGGCGCCTTTAGTCGGGACTGGGATGGAGAAAGTGGTCGCGCGCGATTCCGGGGTGACCGTGGTCGCCAGGCGCGACGGCGTGGTCGAGAGCGTAGACTCCACCCGGATTGTAGTCAAGGCCGATCGCCCTTCCGGGGCGCACCGTGATACGGGAGTGGATATCTACAATCTGGTGAAGTACCAGCGCTCCAATCAAAATACCTGCATGAATCAGAGACCGATTGTGGTGGTGGGGGATCATGTGAAGGCGGGGGATGTCATCGCCGATGGACCCTCCACCGAGATGGGCGAGCTAGCCCTGGGGCGCAATATCTTGGTCGCGCTGATGCCCTGGGGTGGGTATAACTTTGAGGATTCGATTCTGATTAGCGAACGGGTGGTTAAAGAGGATATTTTTACCTCCATCCACATTGAAGAGTTCGAGTGCGTCTCTCGGGACACCAAGCTCGGTCCTGAGGAGATCACGCGCGATATCCCCAATGTCGGCGATGAAGCATTGACCGACCTCGATGAGAGCGGCATCATCCGCATCGGGGCTGAGGTGAAGCCAGGGGATATCCTCGTGGGTAAGATTACTCCCAGAGGGGAGACCCAACTCTCCCCCGAAGAGAAACTGCTGCGCGCCATCTTCGGCGAGAAGGCTGGCGAGGTACGAGATACGTCGCTGAGAGTTCCACCTGGAGTGGAGGGGACGGTCATCAACGTACGGATCTTCTCCCGTAAGGGCATGGGCAAAGACGAGAGGAGCCGGGTCATTGAGGATGAGGAGGTCAGCCGCCTCAAGAAGGATCAGCACGACGAAGTTCGCATCATCCAAGAGGGAGCGCTCAAACGGCTCAAAAAGCTTCTTGTCGGCCGGCGCACCGCAGCGCGCGTCACCGATGACAACCGGAAAGTTCTGTTGAACAAAGGAAAGGAGATCACGGAAGAGGATTTGGACGAGATCCCGCTGGCTTATTGGGGAGAAATCCGAGTTGATAACGAGTCGGTGGAAGCAGAACTCAAACGAATCGTGGAGAGCACCACGGAGCAAGTTGAGCTGATCAAGATAGTCTTTCAGGACAAGATCAACAAACTCAAGAGCGGAGACGAGCTTCCCCCGGGCGTCATCAGGATGGTGAAGGTCTTTGTCGCTATCAAGCGAAAGCTTCAGGTGGGAGACAAGATGGCCGGGCGCCACGGCAATAAGGGAGTCATCTCGCGCATCCTGCCAGAGGAGGACATGCCCTTTTTGGAAGACGGCACCCCGGTAGATGTCGTGCTCAATCCCCTGGGAGTTCCTTCCAGGATGAACGTAGGGCAGATACTGGAGGCCCATTTGGGTTGGGCCGCTCGCAGCCTTGGGCAACAGATCGAAGAGCTGTTAAGCAACGGTCGTCCCGAGGTAGACAGCCTGCGTCGTCGCCTGAAGGAGTTCTTGGCCTCCCGTGAAGTCAATGAATTCATCGAAGAACTCAAGGATCAAGATGTCATCAGGCTTGCCCAAAAATACTGTGGGGGAATTCATCTGGCCTCTCCCGTTTTTGACGGGGCCACCGAGGAGGAGATCTTCAATCTCTTGCGGAAGGCCGGGCTCCCGGCCACCGGGCAGGTGACCCTGCACGATGGCCGGACCGGAGAGCCCTTCGACGAGAAGGTCACCGTGGGGTTGATGTATATTATGAAGCTTCACCACTTGGTGGACGACAAGATCCATGCGCGCTCCACCGGACCCTATTCGCTGGTAACTCAGCAGCCGCTTGGCGGTAAGGCGCAGTTCGGTGGGCAGCGGCTCGGGGAGATGGAGGTGTGGGCCCTGGAGGCCTACGGGGCCGCTTACACGCTCCAGGAGATGCTCACGGTCAAATCCGATGACGTTGTGGGCCGGACGCGCATGTACGAGGCGATCGTCAAAGGGGATAATCTCCTCGAGCCCGGCTTGCCAGAGTCCTTCAATGTCATGGTTAAAGAACTACAGAGCCTGGGTCTGGATGTGAATCTGGTGGAGGAAAAATAACTCGTGTAATCGTTTTTCGCATATTCGTTAATCGAGAATAGCGATTATACGATTAACGAGTAAACGATTAACGAGTAACGGAGGCTGGATATGGAAGATCTGTTCAATCTATTTGAAAAGCCCAAAAATCCTATCAGCTTTAACGCCATTAAAATCTCTCTGGCCTCTCCGGACAAGATCCATTCTTGGTCGCACGGAGAGGTAAAGAAGCCGGAGACCATCAACTATCGAACCTTCAAGCCGGAACGCGACGGTCTTTTTTGCGCGAAGATCTTTGGTCCGACCAAAGACTATGAGTGCAACTGCGGCAAGTATAAGAGAATGCGCCATCGAGGCGTGGTTTGCGAGAAGTGCGGCGTTGAGGTGATTCAGTCGAAGGTTCGCCGCGAGCGCATGGGACATATCGAGTTGGCGACGCCGGTAGTCCACATCTGGTTTTTAAAGAGTTTGCCCAGCCGCATCGGCGCCCTCCTCGATATGTCGCTCAAAGATATCGAAAAAATTCTCTATTTTGAGTCCTATGTGGTGGTGGATCCCGGGACGACTCCTTTGCAATACAAGGAGATTCTCACGGAGGCCCGTTACCGCAAAGCCCGAGAGGAGCACGGCGCAAACTTTAGCGCGGAAATGGGGGCCGAGGCGATCCGTAAGCTGCTTAAGAGCGTAGATATCGAGAAGCTGTCCGAGGAGCTGCGCCAGGAGATGAGGGATACCAACTCCGAAGTCAGGCGCAAGAAGATAGCCAAGCGGCTTAAAGTGCTCAATGCCTTCAAGACCTCGGGAAACCGGCCGGAGTGGATGGTCCTCGAGGTGATCCCGGTGATCCCTCCGGATCTGCGCCCGCTCGTGCCTCTGGACGGGGGCCGGTTCGCCACTTCCGATCTCAATGACCTCTATCGCCGAGTGATCAATCGCAACAACCGTCTCAAGCGTCTTATGGAGCTCAGCGCCCCGGATATGATCATCCGCAACGAGAAGCGCATGCTGCAGGAGGCGGTGGACGCCTTGTTCGACAACGGGCGAAGGGGAAGGGCAATCACCGGCCAGAACCGCCGGCCGCTCAAGTCTCTCAGTGACATGCTTAAGGGAAAGACCGGTCGCTTCCGGCAAAACCTCCTGGGAAAGAGGGTCGATTACTCGGGTCGCTCGGTGATCGTGGTGGGGCCGGAGTTGCGACTGCATCAGTGCGGGTTGCCTAAAAAGATGGCCCTGGAGCTGTTCAAGCCTTTTATCTACAACAAGCTGGAAGAGAGGGGGTATGTCACCACCATCAAGAGCGCCAAGAAGATGGTGGAAAAAGAGCGGCCAGAGGTCTGGGATATCCTGGATGAGGTGATTCGGGAGCATCCCGTCCTGCTCAACCGCGCGCCGACCCTGCATCGGCTCGGCATTCAGGCCTTCGAGCCGATTCTCATAGAGGGAAAAGCGATTCAGCTTCACCCATTGGTGTGCGCGGCCTACAATGCCGATTTCGATGGAGACCAGATGGCGGTTCATGTTCCCCTGTCCATAGAGGCCCAAGTGGAAGCCCGGGCGCTCATGATGTCCACCAACAACATTCTTTCGCCCGCCAACGGCAAGCCGATCATCGTTCCCACGCAAGACATCGTTCTGGGCCTTTATTACATGACCCGAGAGCGGCCGAATACCAGGGGGACAGGCAGGCTCTTCGCCAATCCGCAAGAAGTGCGCATCGCCTATGATCAGGGTGAGGCGGATCTCCAGGCGCGGATTACCGTCCGTATGAATGGAGAGCGCATAGAGACGACGGTCGGGCGGGTCCTCCTTTACGAAGTGGTCCCCCCAACGATTTCTTTTCAAGAAGTCAACCGGGTGATGAAAAAGAAGGAGCTCGCCAACTTGATCGACATCAGCTATCGGTTTGCGGGAAACAAGGCGACGGTCATCTTCGCCGACAGGCTGAAAGATATCGGCTTTCATTATGCGACTAAGGCCGGAATATCGATCGCGATTAAAGATATGGTGATCCCTGCAGGCAAAGGGGAGTTGCTGAAGAAGGCGCACGAGGATGTGCGCGAAATCGAGGAACAGTACAAGAATGGACTGATCACGGATGGGGAGCGTTACAACAAGGTGGTGGACATCTGGGCTGAGGTAACGGACCGGATTGCTGATGAGATGCTGCGAGATCTCGGCACCGAGACCATCACGGACGAGAAGGGTCATCAAGTGACCGCGCCCAGCTTCAACCCGATTTTTATGATGGCGGATTCGGGCGCCCGAGGCAGCGCCCAGCAGATTCGTCAGCTCGCCGGCATGCGCGGGCTCATGGCCAAGCCTTCAGGAGAAATCATTGAGACCCCGATCACGGCCAACTTCCGGGAGGGGCTGACGGTGCTGCAGTACTTTATCTCCACCCATGGGGCGCGCAAGGGATTGGCCGACACGGCTCTCAAAACCGCCAACTCCGGTTATCTCACCCGCCGCCTCGTGGACGTCGCCCAGGACTCGGTCATTACCGAAGATAACTGTGGGACCTTGGATGGAATCGAGATGACGCCGTTGATGGAGGGAGGCGAAATCATCGAGCCTCTTGGAGACCGTGTGTTGGGGAGAGTCGCGTTGGAAGACATCAAGGATCCGTTTACCGGCGACGTGATCGTGAAGGCTAATCAGGAGATCGACGAGGATATCGTCCAGCGCATAGAAGATGCTGGTCTGGAGCGGATCAAGATCCGGTCCGTGCTCACCTGTCAGTCCAAGCGAGGGGTGTGCGTGATGTGTTACGGGCGGGATCTGGCGCGAGGCCACACGGTAACCCACGGCGAGACTATCGGCGTGATCGCCGCCCAGTCCATTGGAGAGCCTGGAACACAGCTCACGATGCGGACCTTCCATATCGGGGGAACCGCCAGTCGAAGGGCGGAGCAGACCACCCTGGAGGCCCGTAATGACGGTTTTCTTAAGTTCATCAACATCAGCACGGTGGTCAACAAAGATGGTGATCTTGTGGTCATGAACCGCAACGGCGAAGTCGCCATCGTGGATTACCCGGAAGGGGAGAAAGGGAGGGCGCGAGAGAGGGAGCGCTATCCGGTAGTTTACGGCGCGAAGTTCAAGAAGAAGGACGGAGCCAAGATCAAGGCTGGCGAGCTCCTCGCAGAATGGGACCCTTATACCATTCCGATCCTCACTGAGGTCGGCGGGGCGGTGAAATTTGGTGATGTTATCGAGGCCATAACGATGGAGGAGAAGGTGGATGAGCGGACCGGCCTCTCGACCAAAGTTATCATAGACTCTAAGGATATGGATAAGCGCCCCCGGATTTCGATTAAGGATGTGGAGGGCAAAACGACCCGTTTGTCACAAGCTACCGAGGCGCGCTATCTCCTGCCCGTCGGCGCCCACATCAGTATCCAGGAAGGGCAGACGGTATCTGCCGGGGACGCGGTAGCCAAAATTCCTCGGGAGACGACCAAGACCAAAGATATCACTGGAGGTCTCCCTAGGGTCGCCGAGCTATTCGAGGCGCGTAAACCCAAAGAATTTGCGGTCATCAGTGAGATCGACGGCGTTGTTTCCTTTGGCAAGGATACCAAGGGAAAGCGCAAAGTCGTGATTACTCCGGAAGTGGGAGAGCCGAGAGAGTATCTGATCCCGAAGGGAAAGCACATCAGCGTGCATGAGGCAGACCGCGTTAAGGCCGGAGAAGCCTTGATGGACGGCTCCTCCAACCCGCATGACATTCTCAACATTTTGGGTGAGAAGGCCTTAGCCAAGTACCTGGTGGACGAAGTCCAGGAGATCTATCGGCTTCAAGGCGTGCGGATCAACGACAAGCACATTGAAGTGATCGTGCGGCAGATGCTCCGTCGTGTCAGGATCAAGGAAGTGGGCGATGTCGATTTTCTTGTCGGCGACCATGTGGAAAAGTGGCGTTTCGAAGAAGAAAATCAGAAAGTGATCACCCAAGGCGGCAAGCCTGCTGTAGCGGAACCCCTACTCCTGGGGATCACCAAGGCCTCTCTTTCTACGGAGAGTTTTATCTCGGCTGCGTCGTTCCAGGAAACAACCAAGGTCTTAACCGAGGCGGCTATCCATGGGAAGGTGGATCTGCTCTGCGGGCTCAAAGAGAACGTCATCATGGGGAGGTTGATCCCGGCAGGGACGGGGTTTTTGAAATACTCCCAGTTGGAGTTGGAATTGGAGGAGCCTGAAGTGGAAGAGGTGAAGATTCCCGAGGCGGCCGAGGCATGAGCTCTTTGACAAGGGTAAAATTGTTTGTTACACATGATCGTTTGGACAGGAAATATTTGGTTAAGGGTCTGTAGATCCACCTCAGACTTGGCGTCCAGGATGGTGTATGCCCACAATTAATCAGCTAGTGCGCATCGGTAGAGAAAAGCAGAGGCGGAAGAATACCGCTCCGGCTCTGCAGGGATGCCCCCAGAAAAGGGGGGTTTGCATCCGCGTCTATACCTCGACGCCGAAGAAACCGAATTCGGCGTTGCGCAAGGTAGCGAGGGTTCGTCTCACCAATGGGATCGAGGTGACTTCTTACATCCCCGGAGTTGGCCATAACCTGCAAGAGCACTCGGTGGTACTGATTCGCGGCGGCAGAGTCAAGGATCTCCCTGGGGTGAGATACCACATCATTCGTGGGACCCTGGATTCCATAGGGGTGCAGGAAAGACGCCAGAGCCGCTCCAAATACGGAGCCAAGAAGCCAAAGTAATTTCGTTAATGGTTAATCGTATATTCGTTAATCGAACAACGAATTAATGATCGCCGGTAGCTAATAAACGAGTCAACGGATAACGAGTCAACGAGTAACGAAAATATGCCGCGCAAAGGAGAAGTCAGGAAAAGAGAGATTCTGCCGGACCCGAAGTATGGGGATAAGCTGGTGGCTAAGTTTGTCAATACGATCATGAGCCAGGGAAAAAAGAGCGTGGCCGAAGGGATTTTTTACCGTTCCCTGGCTATCGTCGCGGCAAAATCCAAGGAGGACTCCTTAACTATCTTCAAGCGGGCCATCGACAATATCCGGCCCACGGTTGAGGTTCGTTCCCGACGGGTCGGCGGTGCGACCTATCAGGTTCCTATTGAGGTTCGACCGCAACGACGCCTATCTCTGAGCATGCGCTGGTTGATCCAGTCGGCAGGGCTTAGAGGAGAAAAATCCATGGAAGAAAAGCTCGCCGGTGAATTTTTAGATGCAGCGAACAATCGCGGAGGCGCGATAAAGAAGAAGGAAGACACCCATCGGATGGCCGAGGCCAATAGGGCCTTCGCCCATTACCGGTGGTAGTTCGATTCGAGATGCAATGGGGATAAAGGAGGCGGTTAAACCGCCTCCTTTTTTTCCCCTTACGATGAAGGAAAATGGCAAGGACTGTTTCTTTAGATAAGACCCGTAATATCGGCATCATGGCCCATATTGATGCGGGGAAGACTACGACCACCGAGAGGATCCTCTACTACACCGGGATCAACTATAAGATCGGTGAGGTGGATGAGGGGACCGCCACCATGGACTGGATGGTTCAAGAGCAGGAGCGGGGCATCACCATTACCTCGGCTGCAACCACTTCCACTTGGCGCGACAATCGGATCAATATCATCGATACCCCAGGCCATGTGGACTTCACCATCGAAGTCGAGCGGTCGCTCCGGGTTCTCGATGGGGCCATCGCGGTTTTCTGTTCTGTCGGAGGGGTGGAGCCTCAGACCGAAACCGTTTGGCGTCAGGCGGACAAATACCGCGTTCCCCGCATCGCCTTCGTTAACAAGATGGATCGGCTTGGAGCCGATTTTTTCCGTGTGGTGCGAATGATCCAGGATCGCTTGGGAGCCCGGCCGGTTGCGCTCCAGCTCCCCATTGGGGCAGAGGAGCATTTTAAAG
>Ga0209824_10002269_pt1 | contig 10090 bp, 8 predicted proteins | sample VDWuncwatermetaG_FD_184124 | JGI IMG/M metagenome (GOLD analysis project Ga0209824, IMG submission 184124) | Wastewater microbial communities from Netherlands to study Microbial Dark Matter (Phase II) - VDW unchlorinated drinking water (SPAdes)... ...
TTAAAGTGTTGCCAATTTTGACCGTCGAAACACTCGAAATCGCGCAAAAAATGAAATTTGAAGCGCAGAATTTGGCGCCACTATTTGCCAATCTGTACGATTCGGCCAAGCGCCACCGAGTCAAAATGAATTGGTTTTCCAGACTTGCGCCTTTTGTGGCGCCGATTGAGGGCCGCTATTTCGTGGGCGATATCCCCCGTTTCAAATTGGCACTCATGAATTTTTATCAAAGTCGTTTCATGGGTAGCAGTATTTCGGTCAGTCTTTCCAATATGCGCCGAAAGCTCCGCGTGCGCGAAATCAAACCACGCAAGGGGCCTGGACATGAGTGAGTCGACCATCATTATCGACAACCGGCCCATTTTACGGATTTTACTCGAACGCACCTGGCGTTTTTTTGCGCTGATGGGTCTGTTTGCATTGATGGCCCTCTATTTACGACAAGAACCGTGGGACGGCTTGAGTGTGACGGGCTACCGTGCGCTGGGCGCTTTTTTTCTGTGCACGTCCCTTTGGTTGACGCAACTCATTCCCGCTTCGATAACAGGACTACTCGCTGTCGTTATCGTGCCCCTGCTCGGCGTCTTGCCGACCAAAGAAGCTTATTCATTTTTTGGCAACGAAGCCGTCTTCTTTATTCTGGGCGCATTTATTTTGGCAGCGGCCATGATGAAGACAGGCCTCTCCACGCGTCTAGCGGTGTTTCTGCTCAAACGTTCGAGTCAAAGCCCCAGAGCGTTGGTGTTTTGCATTCTCTATTCGACTGCTTTTTTCTCGTGCTTGATGTCCGAACATGCCGTGGCGGCTTTTTTCTTTCCCATTGTTTTGGAAATATCCCAAGCGCTTGAATACGAACCTGAAGGGGGCGAATATGGGAAAACTCTGTTTTTAGCCATGGCCTGGGGCTGTATCATTGGCGGGATTGTCACGATTTTGGGGGGTGCCAGAGCACCTTTGGCCATTGGCATCATGAAGGAAATGACGGGCCGCTCGCTGGGATTCTTTGATTACATGCGAACGTCAGTCTTTGTGGCGACGCCTTTATTTTTGGTCGCTTATGGTTTGCTGACACGTTTTTTCAAAACGGACGTCACGAGTGTAGATGGCGTTCGTGCTGTCTTGGAAAAGAAAAACCGCCAAATCGGTGCCATCAGTTTTAAGGAATTGACGTTATCGGCGATTCTTATTTTGTCAATTTTGGGTTGGTCATTTTTGGGTGAAACCTATGGTTTGGGCAATATCGCTATCATCGCCGTGGTTGCCCTGTTTGTTTTTGATTTGGTCGAATGGAAGGATATTGAAGCTTACGTCAACTGGGGCATTGTGCTGATGTATGGCGGGGCCATTGTGCTGGGAAAAGCTGTGGATGGATCTGGTGCACTTGAGTGGTTGTCAGTAAAGGTTTTGGTGGTTCCGCAAATTTTGTCAGTCGCGCTTGGCGGCGCGCAAGCCTTTTGGCTAGTGGCCATTCTTTGTTTAGCGGCTATATTTTTAACTGAAATGTTTTCGAATGCGGCGGTGGTGGCGCTCATGCTGCCGATTGCCATTAAAATGGCGATGGGTATGAGTTTGCCAGCTGAGAGTATGGTTTCATGTATTGCGATTGCCTCCGGACTTGGTTTTATCATGCCGATGGGAACGCCCGCTATCGCTTTGGCCTATTCGTCTGGCTATTTAAAAGTGCGTGATATTGCGTTCCCTGGGTTGATGCTGAATTTAACGGGCTGGCTGGCCTTTGTCTTAACGGCGCGATTTTTGTGGCCAGTCTTTGCTGGGAGCCGTTAACCGCTCCAAGAAGTTGAGGGGTTCTTATGAACGTTTTGCTTATTTTGTCTCAGGAGCGCGCCAAGAAAGAGGCAACTGACTATTGCCTGGATTTGCTCAAGCGCGAGCCGGGTAAACTTTTGGTTGTGTATGTGCTCGATAGCGAATTTTCTGGTCGCATCGAAACACAATTGGCCGATTCATTTGTCGCGGAAAAACCAGGTCAAGATATGGCAGAGGCCCTTGACCGTGAATATCGCCAACGGGCCGCTCGTCAGTTACAAACTATAGAAGCGCAATGTGAGAAAATGGGCGTGAGTGTGCTTTCATCAATCAAGCCAGGCGCTTATTTAGAGGTTATCAAAGATGCGGCAGCAGAGTTGAATCCAGATCTGGTGGTGATTTCCGAGACCCGTAAAGGGTTCATGGATTTTGTCTTTGGCAGACGTGATCAAAGGGATCTCTCAAGTCGCATCACTGTTCCCATTAAGGCTTTTTGAAGCTCGTTAACATTAGAATTCTGTTTGACTGCAAATGTGGCCTTAGTTATAGCCCTACCTTCGCAAATCTGGAATGTTTTTAGAGACATAACCAGTAAGCGGGCGGATAGCTCAGTCGGTAGAGCAAAGGATTGAAAATCCTTGTGTCGGTGGTTCAATTCCACCTCTGCCCACATTATTTTTAAAGGAGCAAGTTGTATGGGTAAACAAAAATTAAATATATTGGCTTCTCTTTGTTTTGCGGCAGCTGTTGGCATGTACGCCATTGGCAGTAACGATGGTAAGCTGACCGAACTTAAAGATTTCTTTTGGATTCCCATTCCTTTGGGAATTATTTGTACCATTGTCGCTTTGCGCAAGAAGTATTAAATTTCGATAATATAATGATGATGAGCAAAGTCTCAAAAAAACCAAAAAATGCTAAAGAATTCGATGCTTATTTTGAAGACAACGACATCGCCGATCTTTTGGAGACAAAGGCGATTAGGGTTAATATCGATTTCCCTTCAGCCATTCTTCAGCAGCTGGATATGAAAGCTAACCAACTTGGGCTTACACGTCAGGCCCTTATTAAATACTGGATTGCAGAGCGATTGAATCTTATGGCGCCTGTTTCGGTGGGCTAGGGCATTAAGCCTAAGATGCCTGCTTCATCCAGGATGGTCACGCCAAGTTCCTTGGCCTTATCGAGTTTGCTGCCAGCGTTGGCTCCAGCCACAACGTAAGAGGTTTTCTTGCTCACACTGCCGGTGACTTTGCCACCGGCGGCAGTAATTTTCTCGGCCATTTCGTCTCTTGAATAATTGGGCAACTCTCCCGTTAACACAAACGTCATGCCACTGAACACGCCCTGGCTTGGGGTGGTGTTAATGTAAGCTTTGCTAAATAAACCGGCTACTTTGAGCCGCTGAATAAATTCCAGATTTTTTGGATCGGAAAACCATTTGAGTAAGCCTTGAGTGGTTTCCGGACCCACACCATGAATGGCTTCCAGTTCTTGTGGTTTGGCTTTTTCCAAGGCATCAATTGTTAAAAAACGGGCGATGAGAAGTTTGGCTGTTTCCTCACCAACACCGGGAATACCCAAAGCAAAGATCGCTTTTTCGATGGGCTTACCCAGACTCTCTTTCAGCTCGCTAAGCAAATTAGTCGCCTTTTTTTCTTTGAAACCTTCGAGCTTGAGCAGATCATCCTTTGTGAGTGAGTAAAGATCAGCGGCATTTTTGACGAGTTCAGCCTGCATAAGAGCATCGACTGTTTCTTCACCTAAACCGGTTATATTGAGGGCGCGTTTGTGCGCAAAGTGGACGAGGGTCCATTTGGCTTGCGCGGGGCAACCCAGCGTATTCGGGCAAAGCACAAAAGCTTTTTCTCGAATGAGGGCAGTGCTACAAGACGGGCATGTGAGTGGTGCCGTAATTGGCTTGGCATTTTTTTTGCGTTTAGTGGGATCGACCGACACGACGGTTGGGATGACATCGCCAGCTCTGGCAATTTTGACATGATCACCAACATGCACGTCCTTTTCGGCGATAAAATCAAAGTTGTGAAGCGTGGCTCGGCTAACAGTTACGCCGCTGATATCGACAGGTTTGAGGAGGGCCACAGGTGTAATAACACCTGTGCGGCCAACTTGAAACGCGACCCCATCCAAAATGGTTTCTTCTTTCCGGCTTTCAAATTTAAGCGCAAATGCGTAGCGGGGTGAGCGAGCCTTAACGCCTAAAACTTTTTGCCCAGCCAATTCATTGAGTTTGAGGACTAATCCGTCGATTTCGAAGGGCAAGGAATCTCGTAAACCCTCAAACTCTTTTTGAACAGCCATGATGTCTTCGACGGACAGGCACAAGCGTGTCAGCGGCCCTGTTGGCAACCCATAGGATTTGAGTTGTTCTGTCACATCCATTTGGGTCGTTGCCGTCACATCGCCAAAGAGAACATCATAGACAAAAATCGAGAGAGGGCGACTTGCCGTGATGCTGGCGTCGATTTGGCGTAAAGCCCCACTGGCGGCATTGCGTGGATTGGCAAAGGGTTCAACACCCATTTCAATTAAATCTTTGTTAAACTTCTCAAAGTCAGCCAAAGAAATATAAACTTCACCGCGCAGGTGTAACTCACCTGGCACTTGACCATGCAATTTACGCGGAAGATTTTTGATGGTCATGAGATTGGCCGTCACATCTTCGCCTGTTTCGCCATCTCCACGTGTGCCGCCCTGAACAAAAATGCCGTTGCGATAAATTAAATCGATAGAGAGTCCGTCAAATTTGAGTTCACAGGCGTAAGTGGCTTCCGGCCATTCTTTGCGAATACGCTCATCAAAGGCTTTGACATCGTCTGTACTGAAGAGACTATCCAGACTCAAAAGGGGCACCACGTGCTTCATTTTTTTAAGTCCAGTGCCAGCTTTTCCTCCTACACGCTTTGTTGGTGATTTTGGATCAGCTAGTTCAGGATGTCTTTCTTCTAGGTCTTTGAGTTCTCGAAAAAGCCGGTCGTATTCAGCATCAGCAATTTCGGGCTGATTGTTTTGGTAATACAATGTGTCATGGCGGACAATCAGTGCCGCCAATTCTTTCATGCTCTTTTTGGTGTCTTCGTTAAGCATTAGAAATTTTCCAGATAAACATCATCGCTCTTCTCGAGTGTTTGAGGGGCAATTGTGTGCGTGTTTGGCTCAGGCGGCAGAGGGATCTGACTCACAGGCGCTGCCTCAGGCGGCCAAATTTTGAGGGTCTCTTGGGTGGGGACTTTTTTAGATTCCAGCTTTTCTGTGGTTTTGACTTTTATTTTTGGTGGTTCGCTTAAAACAAGTTCGTCCTTGATTTGCGCTTTGAATAAACCGGCTGGAAAATTCAGATCGTAATGAGACACTCGAAACAAAATCTGCTTTTGACGAGAGGCTGTATAGCGCGGATAGGGCTTTCGCCCATAAAGCTTGGGATTGGGCAGCACAGCCGCCATAAGACTGGCTTCCGCTGCGGTCAATTCATTTGGTTTTTTGCCAAAGTGATATTGACTACCGGCGGCAGCACCAAAAAGCCCGGGGCCAAATTCAGCGATGTTCAAATACAGTTCCAGGATACGGCCCTTACTCAACGTTTTTTCTATCTGCCAACTCAAGTAGGCTTCTTTGAGTTTGCGGATGATGGATTTGTCTTTGTCTAAAAATAAATTACGTGCGAGTTGTTGTGTAATAGTAGAGGCGCCTCTCGTGGTTCGGCCTTCATCGAGCGAATCGCGCACGGCATTCTTAACCTCCAGCCAATTGAAGCCATCATGTGTGAAGAACAAGTCATCTTCTGCCACCAACACCGCACTCACTAGTGAGGGTGAAATTTGACTCAGCGGCACAAAGGTGAGTGGGTCAGTTTTGCCGCCGAATTCTTCCAGACGATAACTGCTCGTGAGGGGATCGTGAGTGGCCAAAAAGCCAGGATCAGGCAAGCTGATGAGCGTGAAGCCGCTAAACGCCATAACGGCTGCGATGCTGAGGAAAAATATTTTGGTAATCAGGCGCAAAGCTTGTTATCCTAGTCGTCCACTTAGGCTAATCCCAAGTGGGCATAACGTGGCTAACTACAAGACAAATCAGGATAAATCAAACGCCGAACGTCCACATAAAATGGCGATAAGCCCAGCACGTTTCGCTCTCATTCCCGCACTCAAAGAGATTTTGGAGCAGCAAGCTTTTTCCGGGCATGTCATCGATAAGACGCTCAGGGAAAAAACTTTTTCAGCGGCCGATCGCGGACTTTTCACGGAATTGCTTTATGGTTTTTTGCGACAAGGGCACCAGCTCCTAGCCTTTGCCGATACCTTTTTTGCCAAGCCGGGAAAAATGCCGGATGTCGCCAAATGGATTCTGGCTCTTGCGTTCTATCAAAAACTGTATCTGACGCGAATTCCCGATCACGCGATTGTGAGTGAGTCTGTCGAGTTGGCGCGATACTACCTAGGGCCAAAGCCATTTCCAGGACTTGTGAATGCTGTGTTGCGCAAGTTCTTGAGAGAGCCTGAAAACTTTCAGAAGATGTTTGCAGTCGCCAGTTTGGGTTTTCAAGCTTCATTTCCGGATTGGCTCGCCAGGCGTCTGAGTGAGCAGTGGACTGAACAAGGATTTAGGACAATGGCACTCGCGCTCAATTCCCGCGCGCCAACTTATGCCCGTATCAATTCAATGAAGACTACAGCAGAGGCCGTCTTAAAAACGTTTGCAGAAGCAGGTGTCTCTTGTGAAACGACAGATTATGCCGGCTGTCTCATATTGCCGGAATTATCTGTGTCGCCCGTGAACCTGCCTGGTTACGCAGAGGGCTTGTGGTCGATCCAAAACAAGGCTTCTCAGAAAATTGCGCCGCATTTAGATGTCCATGCAGGCCAGAGAGTGTTGGATGCTTGTGCGGGTTTTGGCGGCAAAACCTTGCACATGGCTGAGCTCAGTGGCGACCAAGCTTTTATTGATTACTTCGATTTGAACAGCAGCAAGATGGAAGCCCTTGGTGTTAGAGCGGCCTTGCTGGGCTTTAAGCGTGTTTCACCCGTGAAAGTTTGGAACAAATTATATGATCGTATTCTCATCGATGCACCTTGTTCAGGGCTGGGGACAACGGCCTCGCATCCGGAGATAAAGTGGCTTCGCACAGCCAAAGATCTTACCGAACAGATAAAAACACAACTGAAGGTTTTGCAGCATTATTCCCAATTTCTCAAACCGGGTGGCCAGCTTTTGTATGCCGTGTGTTCGATCGATAAAAGCGAGGGCGAGGGCGTGCTTGCAGCCTTTTTGGCTGAAACAAAAGCTTTTTGTGTCGATCCCAACTGTCTCTCGCCAAGAGGCGATTCCAAGGTAGGAACCTATCTATTGCCAACTGAAATGGGTGAGACGGGTTACTTTTTTTCGCGGCTGATCAAATCAATTCATGGAACCCATTGACACGTTTCGTCATCCGTCTAAACTAGACCGCGCCCTCCTGTGGAGGGGCATTATTCGCTGATGGCCAATTCTGATCAAAATCTACCGCAGGCCCAGCTTGGCCAATACACGCTTCTGGAAAAGATCGCTCAAGGCGGCATGGCCCAAGTGTTCAAGGCCAAGACCGTGGACCCACAAGGGATCGAACGCTTGGTCGTCATCAAGCGTATCTTGCCGCATATTTCGAGTAATCCTGAATACGTCGACATGTTGGTCAACGAGGCCAAGGTGGCCGTGCATTTTACCCATGGAAATATTGCTCAAGTTTATGATTTGGGCCGTATCAACGATGATTACTTCATTGTCATGGAGTACGTCGATGGCAAGACTTTTAGTCAAATCAACAAGGCTTTACTCGAGAAAGGTCACCATTTTCCTCTTGAAGTCCTACTTTATTGCTTCATCGAGCTGTGCCGTGGGCTGGCTTATATTCATCGTAAAGCCGATCCTGAAGGCAAACCGCTTGGTGTTGTTCACCGCGATGTTTCACCACAGAATATTATTTTGACTTATGCGGGCAACATTAAGCTCATTGATTTTGGGGTCGCTAAAGCCGATGTGCGAGAGGAAAAAACGGAATCGGGCGTGCTTAAAGGTAAGTTTGCTTACATGTCTCCTGAACAATCCCGCGGCGAACCCATTGATTTTCGCTCCGATATTTTTTCGATTGGGATCTTGCTTTGGGAATTGTTGACGGGTGATCGCCTTTTTAAACAGAAAAATAATCAGGATACACTCAAAGCCGTACAAAAAGCCAAGTTTGATCCCGTCACTGTCAAGCAACCACATTTGCCTAAAGAACTGGATGTCATTATCAAGCGTGCGTTGCAGCGCAAACCCAAAGACCGCTACAACGATTGTGCAGACATCGCTTCTGATTTGGAGAAGCTTTTACTGCTTCGTTATCCAGATTTTAAACCTGTGCAGGCGGCTCAATTTCTCTACGATCTTTTTGGTCCCGAAGCTGACGAAGCCGGGTTGCCTTTGCCAGCCTTTATACAGGCAAAGCCGGCCAAAAAATATGCGCCTGTGCGGCCCTTGCACGAAGACGACGAACCGACGATTAAAGAACGCCCAGAAGCAGGAACCCCTGTGGTGCGGATGCCTAAAGTTCCAAAACAGACTTGGTTGATGGTATTGCTGCTTGGCGTGATTGCGGTTGTTTTTACTTTAGGCAGTTATTACGCCCATTATGTCTATCTCGAAAACCAGAAGTCGTTCTTGATACTGAGTGGAATTGAATCCAGCATGCAGGTTTGGATTGACGGTGTGCCCGCAGAGCCTTCCAAAGAAGCGTCACTTGAAGCTCCATTTCCTTTTGTTGTGCAAGCGGGTACGGAACATGTTCTCAAAGTTTCTCAAAAAGGATTTCACGATTTCAAAACTAGTTTTCAGCTTCAGTCTAGGCAAACTCAAACCTTATCTTTAAAACTTGAGCCGCTCATTCCTCCTTTTGGTGATCTCACGATTGAGACCTTGCCTGGTGGGGCTACGGTTTTTCTGGATGGCATGGAATGGCGGCAAAAAACACCTGTGCGCATCAATCATTTGAAGGCTGGAAAAACCTATCGCATCTCGCTTAGTTTGGAGAACTACCAGGAAGAAGCTCGTCAGGTGATTATTCAAGGTGGTAAAGAGGTTCGCCTTGAGCAGCCCATGCAAATTGCTTATGCGACTTTGCATGTGACGACAGACCCGGCGGGTGCTGTGGTGACTTTTGATGACCAGGAAGTTGGCAAGACACCCTACAATTCGGCGTACATCCAACCGGCAGAAAGCTTTCGTTTGAGTGTTTCTCTTGTTGGCTACGACGCTCAGGCACGCGATTTGACTCTGGAGGCTGGCCAAGAAAAAAGCCTGAGTTTTGTGCTTATCCCGCAGACACGTCAGCCTGATACGAATCGAACCATAAAAAAATGAGTAATTTCAATAATATATATTAAAATTCAATAAGTATCTTTGTGTTCATTAAAAGTTGAAATGCTACATAAGAATGTTAAAATAATCTTTACTGGTTCAGATTGGTTTTTTGGGCTCGCAAGAAAATGACGTCTTTATGGATGAAACGATTGTCACAAATATTAAGAGTTTAGCTGAATCGGAAATTTTAGATCCTTATCTAATGATTATTTCTGGTGCTAATATCGGTAAACTTTTCAATCTCAATGCCGACGAATTCATTGCGGGTCGTTTACAGGACTGCCAGATCTGGATTGAAGATACGACGATCTCGCGCAAGCATTTTCGGATTTTACGAAACAGTAACAACGAATGCACGATTATCGATTTGGATTCCACGAATGGTACTTACATCAATAATAAACGTGTGACCTCAGCGGTGCTCAAGGGTGGGGATAAAATTCAGATTTCGAAAGACACGATTATTTTATTCGATTATTTTGATGAAAGCCGCCGAATTTCCGAGCAACGCCGCTATGAAATGGGTGTGAAGGATCCCGTGACCAACACCTATAACAAAAGCTATTTTTTACAGCGTATCACGGAAGAGTTTTCTTTTTGCCAAAGACAAAACCTGCCTTTGTCTGTTATCATGTTCGACATCGATCATTTTAAACTGATCAACGACACCTACGGACATTTAGCGGGTGATCAATGTTTGCAGGAAGTCTGTGAATTGATCTCCAAAGTGATTCGCCAGGACGATGTGTTCTGCCGTTATGGCGGGGAAGAATTTGTCATCATCATGCGCAACACGGAAGGGCAGGCAGCTGTCAATCTGGCTGAACGGGTTAGACAAAAAATAGAAACCACGCCCGTTTTCTTCGATGGACAGAATATTCGTGTAACAGTGTCTTCAGGTGTGGCAACAGCACAAAACGAAAATTAC
>Ga0209824_10002271_pt1 | contig 10087 bp, 10 predicted proteins | sample VDWuncwatermetaG_FD_184124 | JGI IMG/M metagenome (GOLD analysis project Ga0209824, IMG submission 184124) | Wastewater microbial communities from Netherlands to study Microbial Dark Matter (Phase II) - VDW unchlorinated drinking water (SPAdes)... ...
CGCGTCTGCCCGCCGGCCGCAAGCTGAAAGGAATATTGATAGCGTCGGGGCCCGACGCGCACGCGCTCGCCGAAGAGATCAGGCACGACGGCCGCTATCCGTTCACGCTCGATTCCGCGCTCGACACGGCGACCGCCACCAATGTCGAGATCATCCGCGGGGCACTGCGCGCGATGGAACATGAAGACGTCGCGTTCCTCATCGTTGATTTTTCGGACAAGGGCGTCGCGGCGTCGTTCCCCATCATGTACGACGCGGCATTCCGCAAACGCCGCTTCGCGCTCGTGGACGCCGTCGAACTCTACCAGGAAATGTTCGAGTGCGTGCCGCTCTCGCTTTTGCGCTACGAATGGATCTTGGAGAACGTGAGCTCGTCGCGCGTCTACGACGGCCTCAAGCGCGTCATTGACGCGCTCGCGGCGCTCGTCCTCGGCTTGATTTCGCTTGCGTTCTACCCCTTCGTCGCGCTCGCGATCAAGCTCGACGACGGGGGGCCGCTTTTCATCACGCAGACGCGGGTGGGGCGCTTCCAACAGCCGATACGGATCGTAAAATTCCGCACGATGAGCGGCAACGACGAAGGCCGGTACGGCCATCGCGGCGTCTCCGATCTAAAGGTGACGCGCGCCGGCTACTGGCTCCGGCTCCTGCGCATCGATGAACTGCCCCAGCTGTGGAGTGTTCTGCGGGGCGATCTCTCGCTCATCGGCCCGCGGCCGGAATTGCCCGCGCTCGCCAACCTTTACAGCGCGCGCATTCCCTACTACAGCGCGCGCTATCTCGTGGCGCCCGGACTCTCCGGATGGGCACAGCTCAAGCACGACCGCGATCCGCACCACGGCGCCGACATCGACGAGACGCGGGAAAAACTTTCGTACGATCTCTATTACCTCAAACATCGCTCGCTCCTGCTCGATCTCTACATTCTTTTGCAGACGTTTCGGATCATTTTCACCGCGCGAGGAACATAATCTGGTAGTATTCGCGCATGGCGGACAAAATCGTTGTGACTGGCGGCGCGGGCTTCATCGGTTCGCACCTCGTGGATGGACTGCTCGAGCACGGATACGAGGTGCATGTCGTCGACAACTATGCGGGCGGCAGACGCGCCGATCGCGTCAATCCGAAGGCGGTCTACCACGAAGTTGACGTCCGCGACGGCGGCACGCTTGCGCCGATAATCGCAGGCGCGCGCTATGTCTTCCACGAAGCGGCGCTCCCACGCGTCCAATTTTCCATTGAAAATCCGGAATTGACGTTCTCGGTCAACGTCGGCGGCACGGTATCCGTTCTCCGCGCGGCGCATGACGCAAAGGCAGAGCGCGTCATCTACGCCGCTTCGAGCTCGGCGTACGGCGATCAAGACACACTGCCGCTTTCCGAAGACCTGCCCATTGTGCCCAAAAGCCCCTACGGTCTCCAGAAATATATGGGCGAGCTCGCGTGCCGCCTCTGGAGCGATGTGTACGGTCTGCCGACCGTCTCCCTCCGCTATTTCAATGTGTACGGCCCGAAGTTCGATCCCGAGGGCCCCTACGCGCTCGTTATCGGGAAGTTCCTCATACAGCGCGCAGGCCGCGAACCGCTCACCATCACCAACGACGGGACCCAGACGCGGGATTTCACCCACGTGCGCGACATCGTGCGCGCCAATATCTTGGCGGCTGGATCGCAAAAAGTCGGTAACGGCGAGGTCATCAATATCGGCGCGGGGCGCAATGTTTCGGTCAACGAGCTTGCCGCGCTGATCGGCGGCAGGACGGCCTACGTCGGACCGCGGCTCGAGCCGCACGACACGCTCGCCGACAACCGAAGGGCGAAAGAACTCCTCGGCTGGGAGCCCTCCATAACGCTCGAAGACGGCATCGCCGAGTTGAAGAAAGAAGCCGGGCTTGCATGATCTATCCTAATGTCCTTGAGAACATTAGGATAAGAATGTTGGTATGACGATCGATGGAAAGGCGATTGCGGAGGAACTCTATGTTGACCTTGCGGGATTTTTCGCCGCGCGGCACGCGCGGCTCGGACTCCTCGTCGTCGGCGCCGACGCGGTCATCGGCTCCTTTGTGCGCATCAAGACGCGCGGCGCCCAGCGCCTCGGCATCGAGACGGTCCGCATAGACCTGCCCGTCGACGCGGCCACCGAAGATGTCATTGAGAGGACGCACAAGCTTGCCGCCGAAACCGACGCCGTCATCGTCCAGCTCCCGCTCCCCCGGAAGGTTGATATGAACGCCGCGCTCAGCGCCATCCCGGCGGGCAAAGACGTGGATGCGCTCAATCCGGCAGTTTCTAATGACGAGAGGATTGTGCGGGCGCCGGTAGCTCTCGCGGTTGTCGAGATATTAAAACGAGCGGGGGTAGAACCAGCCGGTCAGCGCACCGTCGTCGTCGGCGAAGGGCGGCTCGTCGGCGCGCCTACGGCCCAGCTCTTGAGAAAACTCGGCGCCCGCGTATCCATCTTCTCGCTCGAGCACGGTTCGATCCATGACCTCAAAGACGCCGATATCGCCATCCTCGGCGCGGGCAAGCCGGGATTCATCAAGCCGGAGCATCTGAAGAAAGGCGTCGTGCTGATAGACGCCGGCGCGTCTGAACAAGCGGGCAAAATCAAAGGCGACGCCGATCCCTCGTGCGCCTCTGTCGCTTCCGTCTTCACGCCCGTCCCCGGCGGCGTCGGCCCCATAGCGGTCGCGATGATCTTCCGCAATCTGCGGACATTGATTGAGAGGCAATAAAAGACGCGCCTCGAACGTAAGGTATTCGGGGCGCGTTTGTTGGGCGCGGCTGTCGCATTCAACGCTGGGGAAAGATCCTGCGCATACGGGCCCAAGCATTAGCTGCGGCTATGGCGAGTGCAATGGCCACGGTGAGATTGGCATCGGCCTCGATTTTCTCTCGCTCGGTCCGCGCCTCCCGAGCTTTTTCAGCAACCAATTTGCCGCGTCGCTGCTCTTGCCGACTCCACGTCCGATCTCTTGCTAGTTCACCTTTCGATAACTTGGGCATAACAGCAATCTCCGCTGGGGTTCCGCTAGCTTCAGGTAAACACGACAGCGTACCTGGGTCAACTTCTGTACATCCGTCATTTTTCTGCTAACGTGCAGCCCAATGCTACAGAAACGCTTGGTGGCGCTCGCGGTACTCTTGATAGGGTTCGGTATCGGCTACTTCGTGTATGCGTCGAATGCGCACGGCTGGCGGCCGTTTAAGCTCGGCTTGGATCTCTCGGGCGGCACACAGCTCGTGTATCGCGCCAATCTCTCAAATATCCCTGCGTCTGACGTCGCCGATTCGATGGCGGCTCTGCGCGACACGATCGAACGGCGGGTCAATCTCTTCGGCGTCTCCGAGCCGCTCGTTGAGACGGAAACGGGAAGTGTCCTCGGCGGCAACGGCAGCGAACAGCGCCTCCTCGTGGAGCTGCCCGGCGTCACCGACACGCGCGCGGCGATAGCGCTTATCGGGCAGACGCCCGTCCTCGAGTTCCGCCTCCTCAAGCAAGGCGTGACACAGCTGCCGCAGAACCTCTCTACTTCCACCGTTTCGCAATACTTCGAGCCGGCCTCGCTCACGGGCAAAGACCTCTCGAGCGCGGAACTGCAATTCCAAGGCGCGACGGGCGCCTTGAACCAGTCCGTCGTCGTCCTCCATTTCAATTCGCACGGCGCACAGCTCTTCTCCGACCTCACGGCCAAAAATGTGAACCGCATTTTCGGCATTTTTCTCGACGGCGTACCGATCTCCACTCCCGTCATCCGCGAAGCGATCCCCGACGGCACCGCCGTCATCTCGGGCAATTTTTCCGCCGATGCGGCCAAGACCCTCGCGCGCAACCTCAACTACGGCGCGCTTCCGGTGCCGATCGAGCTCATCGAGACGCAGGCGGTTTCCGGCACGCTCGGCTCGCAGGCGGTGCATAGCGGTATTTTCGCAGGGCTGATCGGGATCGCCGCCGTCATGCTCTTTATGCTCGTGTGGTATCGCCTGCCGGGGCTTCTCGCCTCGTTCGCCCTCCTCATCTACATCGCGCTCATGCTCGGGCTTTTCATGCTCATTCCCGTAACGCTCACCGCCGCCGGCATAGCCGGATTCGTCCTCTCGATCGGCATGGCGGTGGATGCCAACATTCTTATTTTTGAACGAATGAAAGAGGAGTTGCGCACCGGAAAAGGCGCCGCCGAAGCGATCGCCGACGGCTTCGCCCGCGCGTGGCCTTCGATACGCGACTCCAACATTTCCTCGATGATCACCGCGGCCATCCTCTTTTGGTTCGGCACGTCCATCATTCAGGGCTTCGCGCTCGTCTTCGGCCTCGGCGTCCTCGTTTCCATGCTCACGGCGATCTCGGTCTCGCGCACGTTCCTCAAGGCGCTCGGCATCGAAGCCAAAAGCGGCGCGGCACGCTTTTTCTTCGGGAGTGGCATTCGCACAATGTAAATATGAGCGAAGGAATAAGACAACCATCGAGCAAGCAACTCGATCAGCAGGAAAAAATCAAAGCCAACCTAACGCCCGCTGGTCTGAACCAAGACGTAATGAATATTTTTACTCCCGTTGCACTTCTCGCGTCTGATATTGGACCGCTCGATAAGATCGAAAAATTACCTACATATGCCGAGTATTTTGCCGAAATATTTAATAGAACGCCAGATTCGGATATGGCTCGATACGTAATTGAGAAATCAAATTCAGAAGCCGTGGGGCAATTCGACGCACTCGTCAGGGAATTTAATGAAGACCTTGACCGGATTAAAAAAGAAAGCGACCGAAATGCCATTATCCGATTTGCAAATCGGGCGGGTCGAATTGTCCATGGTTCGAACTTCAATGCCGTGCCGGAAATTCAATTCAAACCATGATTGTCATTCGCCAAAAAAAATTATTTTTTGTTCTCACCGGTGCCTTGGTCGCAGCTGCGCTCTTTTCGCTTGCGGTATTCGGCTTGAAATTTTCGATCGATTTCACCGGCGGCACGCTCGTGCAGGTGACGTACCCGCAGGGCCGGCCGCCCGCATCGGCCTTGCAAGATTCTCTCAATCGCGCAGGCTTCTTAAATTATTCGCTGAGAGAAGCGAATGCGAACGATTACATTCTCCGCGCAGGCACCATGACGATCGCACAGCGCTCTGCGCTTCCGGAGACGCTTTCGATCGGCGGCGCGGATCCTGCAGTGATTGACAGCCAGAACGAGATTGGCCCGACGATCGGCGCCGAGCTCCGGAGCAAAGCGCTCATTTCCATCGCTACGGTCATGCTCTGCATTTTGCTTTTCATTGCTTTTGCGTTCCGCAAAGTTTCAAAACCGGTTTCAAGCTGGGTCTACGGCCTCGTGGCGCTCGTCACGCTCGTGCACGACGTCATCATTCCCGTGGGCTTTTTCGCGCTCCTCGGGCGCTTTGCTGGCGCGTCGGTGGATACACTCTTCGTGACCGCGCTCCTCACGGTGCTGGGCTTCTCCGTGCACGACACCATCGTCGTATTCGATAGAGTGCGGGAGAATCTGCGCATCAATCAGGAGCGCAATAAAAAAGAGGATTTCGCCGATACCGCCGGCCGCAGTTTGCATCAGACCTTCGTCCGCTCCATAAACACCTCGCTCACGGTCGTCATCACGCTCCTCGTTCTCTTCTTCCTCGGCCCCGCTTCGACGCGCGATTTTGCGCTCACGCTCCTCGTCGGCATCATCGCCGGCACGTATTCATCGATATTCCTCGCCACGCCGTTGCTCGTAGCGATCGAATCGCGTCATCGAAAAAAGTAATTCACTTTTTCGATAAAAAATCCTTGCTAAAGAAAATAAACCATCTACACTTTGTAGATGCGGTACGACTTCGCCGTCGTGGGGGCAAACGGCATTCAGGGAAAAATTGTTGCGCGCGACCTCTTGGAGAGCGGCTATTCTGTGCTCCTGTGCGCCAACGACGACTACGGCATCGAAAAATTGCTCGAATACGATAATTCTGAATTTGCATTGATCGATCTGCACAAGACGGACCGTGTGCGCCGCGTGCTCAAAAACTCCGCAGCGCGCGTCATCGTCAATTGCGCGACCGACGATTTCAATCTGAGCGTGACGAAGCTCGCGCTCGACCTCGGCATGCATTACATAGACCTTGGCTCCGAAGAGCCGATGATGCGCGAGCAAGAGAAACTGTACCCGGAATTCCAGGCGAAAGGCCTCCTCGCGATCACCGGCATCGGCTCGACGCCCGGTATCAACAACATCATGCTCCGCTATGTGGAGCCGCGCTTCGACACCGTCGAGACGGTCCACCTCGGCTTTGCGTGGAACTCGAACATGCCAATATTCGTCGCCCCGTTCTCTATCGATGCTATCGCATATGAGTTTACCGAACCAGCGACGATTTTCCGGAAAGGGAAGTTCGTCCAAGTGATGCCTGATGAGCCGACAGGTATCGACTATGATTATCGCTCGGTAGGAAGACAGCGTACGTGCTACACCAAGCACATTGAGCACCACACGTTCCGTGATTTTCTTAAAGATAAGGGAGTGAAAGAGATCGTTGTTTATTCAAGTTTCCCTGAACATTCCTACAGCGCGTTGCGCAAAATGGCAGAGCTCGGGTTTTTGAGCAAGGAGCCGATCGAAGTAAACGGAGCATCCATCCGTCCCCTCGACTTCACGATGGAAGCAGTGCGGCATCTTCCGATACCCGCTGGCTACACCGAGAAGGAGTGCGTCTGGCTCAAAGTCTTCGGCACCAAGGACGGCAAGAAAAAAGTGGAGGAAATGGATTGTTTGGCAGGCACGCTCCCGGGCTGGGAAGACGCGACCTGCAACGTCGACACCGGATTCCCCGCCTCAATCCTCGCGCAAATGATCATCAACGACGAGATCAAAGACCGCGGCCTTTTCTCGCCGGAGTTCGTCGTCGAGCCGGAGCCCTTCTTCAAGCGCCTCGGCGAGAAAAAGATATTCATCTATGACAACGGCAAGAAGATCAACGGTACGCGGACGACGCCGATCAAAACTCCCGTAAGCAAAGTTAAATATGAGAGAGTCGCCGCGGCCTGAAAGACAGCGGCAGGCGCCGACACAGAAGGCCGAGACAGCTTCAGAGCAACAACAATTTGTTGAGACGCCCGAATATCGCGAGCGGCGCGAGCGTTCGTACCAAGAAGCGCGTGCGTTCATAGAGCGAATACGCAAATTTGATTCCAAAGAAGCAGCGGAATTGTTCCCACCGTCTCGTTTCGAGCACAGAGATGAAGCGGAGACGAAAAAGCTCGGTGAGGACTTAACAAGCTTTCTCGGACAGCACATACCAGCCGAGCAGAACATGGACCCGATGCAACATCAGATCAACCTCCAGCAAGGTCTCGGCGACACATATCTCAGACGCGACGTCGGAGGCAAAATAGTCAGCGTTCTGCAAAGTATCACTCGCGAGTTTCCCAATGATAAGGGTGAGCCGAACGGCCTCGGCCTCGGTATCTGGTATCTCGCAAACGATAAGGAACATTCGGGGAAGCCGCTGAGTCCCGCACTTGTCTGTCTTGCTGTTGAACGAGCGCTTACACAAGCTCAAGAAAAAGGCCGAGTCTTTGAGTCAGTATTTGCCGAGGCAGATAAAGATATTGAAGGTGCGCTGAACCGATTTGGTCTACGCAACCTTTATTTTGAAAGCCCAGACGGAGTCATTCGACAAGTTCCCTATGAAGCGCCGCCAGAAGATGAGTCCAATGCGGGAACTCCTGAAGATTTTGCCGTACTTTTCTTCGACGGAACCGAAAGGCCCACGACTTCGCGCATCATAAGTATGTCCGAGACCATCCATTCAGAGTACTCCCGCGAAGAATATTTTACGCCGGAGTATTTGCGTTTCGCCCAACAACATTACAACCAATATCTTCCCGAGGACGAGAAGGATGATACCCGTATCACATCACGCGTTGCGCGAGCCTACCACCGCGAATACAGCGGAAAGGTAAGGGCGATTGACGAGAAGTTCAAAGGAACGATGGCGGGAGTATCGGAAGTGTTTCCACTCTCCCGTCGCGAACGCGAGGCACTTCAAGCGCAAGGACGCACGATCGTCGAGTGGGGCGAGAAAGAGGAATAAGTTTTATCTATTGCGCCTCCACGAGCGCATTGCTATGATGCGCCGGATTATTGATGTTCAGATATTTTCATGGCGAAAAAGAAATCCAGGAAGAGATCAACTGGCCGCAAGTTGCCGTTTGGTGGCAATATCCTGATGGTCGGGTGCGGTTCGATCGGGCAGGGGATACTGCCGCTCATTTTTAAGCACCTCGCGATACGGCCCGCACAGCTCTCCATCATCGAGGCCGACAACCGCGGTGCCAAGGTTGCCCGGCAATACGGGGTACGGCATGAAGTGCGCCCGCTCACCAAAGCAAATTACAAGCGCGAGATAAAAAAGCGCCTCGACGCGGGAGATTTTCTGCTCAACCTTTCGGTAGACACCTCGTCGGCTGACATCATGGAGCTCTGCCACCAGCTCGGCGTGCTCTACGTCGATACCGTCGTCGAGCCGTGGGTGGGCTTCTATACCGACACGCGGCTCTCCGCCGAAGAGCGTAGCAACTACGCGCTCCGCGAAAGCATCCTCGCGCTCCGGCGCAAATATAAGGACGGACCGACGGCCGTTTCCTGCATGGGCGCCAATCCCGGGCTCGTCTCGACTTTCATCAAGCAGGCGCTCTTGAACATCGCGCGCGACACGCACGTCAAAGTGCAAAAGCCACGGAATAAAGAAGAATGGGCGCAGCTTGCGCAAAAGCTCGGCGTCAAGGTCATCCATGTGGCAGAGCGCGACACGCAGGTCAGCCCGGTGCCCAAAGAGGTGGGCGAGTTCGTCAACACGTGGTCCATAGACGGCTTCGTCTCCGAAGGCGGCCAACCATCGGAGATGGGGTGGGGGACGCACGAAAAACAGTTGCCCGAAGGCGGCAAGCGGCATACTTTCGGCTGTATGGCGGCGATCTATCTGAATCGCCCGGGTTTTTCCACGCGCGTGCGCTCGTGGACGCCCGAGGAAGGCCCTTTCCACGGCTTCATCATCACGCACAACGAAAGCATCAGCACGTCGGATTATTTCTCGGTCAAGAAAAATGGCCGCGTCGTCTATCGCCCGACCTGCCACTACGCCTACCATCCGTGCGACGCGGCGGTGCTCTCGCTCCACGAGATGGCCGGCAAGAATGGGGAGCCGCAAAAGCGCCAGCGGCTCATTGTGGACGAAATCACGAGCGGCATGGACGAGCTCGGCGTGCTTCTCATGGGCCACAAGAAAAACGCGTACTGGTACGGCTCCCAGCTCACGATAGAAGAAACGCGCCGGGTGATCTCGCACAACAACGCGACCTCTCTGCAGGTCGCTGTCGCGGCGCTCGCGGGCATGATGTACGCCATAGAGAATCCACGCTTAGGCATCATCGAAGCCGAAGATCTCGACCACGACTACGTGCTCAAAGTTTCCAAACCGTACCTCGGCAAGGTGATCGGCAAATACTCAAATTGGACCCCACTTCAGGCCCGCGGCAAGCTCTTCCCCGAAGACCTCGATAAATATGATCCCTGGCAGTTCAAGAATTTCCGAGTTGTTTAATTATACACGTCGAGCTCGAAAGCCACATACACTTAAACTACGCTATAGCGTGAAGTTAGTGTATGTCGATAAGTCGCTGGACAATCGAGCGAATCGCGTGTACATACCGTGTAGGTTTGCCCATGGGGAGGGGACAAGGCATGTCCAACGACTTTCTGACCGATGCCATCCGCAATGTACGATTCGGGGAGCCGCTTGAAAAAGAGCCGACTGATCAAGAGTTGGGCGACCTGCGTCTGTTAGCGCGCAAGATCATTTTGCTAGCGCTTGATCTTCACGCATACGGCAGGCCCGTACCGCTCGCCGGCGGACAGCTGCTTCACGAAGATGCCGGCGGTGAATAACCCCGGCATCGTCTATATGATTTGAAAAGCGGAAGGGCGCCAAGACCAGAGGTCAAGGCGCCCTAAATTGTGCTTGCAGAACTGCGGATCGACTAGGACGTCAGGCGATCGTTGAAGAAGTGGACGGTCTCGGTGGGATCTCCGCCG
>Ga0209824_10002272_pt1 | contig 10087 bp, 8 predicted proteins | sample VDWuncwatermetaG_FD_184124 | JGI IMG/M metagenome (GOLD analysis project Ga0209824, IMG submission 184124) | Wastewater microbial communities from Netherlands to study Microbial Dark Matter (Phase II) - VDW unchlorinated drinking water (SPAdes)... ...
ACTAGGGTAAATGTGGTCGCCACCACCGCCATGCCAATTTCTTCGGTGGCCTCGATTGCAGCCTGATACGCGCTTTTTCCCATGCGTAAATGGCGCACTATATTTTCCACTTCGACAATCGCATCATCCACCAAAATGCCCACTACCAACGCCAACGCTAACAGCGTTACACCATTTAAGGTGAGCCCCAAATAATGCATCCCGACGAATGCTGGAATAATGGAAAGAGGTAAGGCCGAGGCAGCAATCACCGTGGCGCGCCAGTCGCGCAAAAACCACCACACCACTAAAATCGCGAATAGCGCGCCTTCGTACAACAGGAACATAGAGCCATCGAAGTTTGCCTTGACCCGTGTGACGGTGTCCATCACCTCGGTAATTTTCAGGTTGCCATGCTCGACGTTTAATTTTTCGATAGCGGCGCGCACGGCACGACCTACATTAATTTCGCTCGCGCCCCGGGTGCGGGTAATTTCAAACGCCACCACATGCTGACCATTCAACAGTGCTTGCACGCGCTGCTCGCGGCGGCCATCGGTGACTGTAGCGAGTTGATCTAGCCTAAAATTTCGCCCATCCGGCAAGGCAATATTCATCGCCGCTAATTCAGCCGCACTGGCAACGGTGGATAAGGTACGCACCGATTGCTCTGCCCCACCTACTTCGCCCCGCCCACCCGATGATTCTTGCTGCACGCGCTTAATCTGGCGCGACACATCCACTGCTGAAACATTCAGCGCGGATAATTTTTGCGGGCTTATTTCAACGCGAATCTCGCGATCTACGCCGCCGATACGTGCAACTTTGCCCACGCCATTGATGCTCAGCAGCGTCTTAGAAATTTCGTTATCGACCAGCCAAGACACATCTTGCTCGTCCATCAATTCCGAGGTCACGATGTAAGTCAGGATAGGTCTGCCAGAGGTATTCAGCTTGGAAACAACTGGATCGCGCAGGTCACTCGGCAAATCTGCGCGTATACGACTGAGCGCATCGCGTACATCGTTGATCGCTTCGCCCCCATCTTTTTCCAAATTAAATTCAATAAAAATAGTTGCCGCGCCATCAGTAATATTAGAAAAAATATGTTTCACATTGCCGATGGTGACCATCGAATCTTCGATCTTACGCACCACCTCGGTTTCCATCTGGTTGGGCGAAGCCCCTTCCATACTGGTGCTGATGGTCACCAGCGGCAATTCGATGTCGGGCATTTCCAGCACGTTGGTCGCTTTAAAGCTCATCAAGCCTGTCACGCACAGCATGAAAAAAAGCAGGATAGAAGGGATAGGGTTTTTTATCGCCCAGGCGGAAATATTCATGGGTGAATTGTTAGAGATGGGGTTGCTCATGAGCCGATTCGATTTAATTTTTCGTGGGTACAGGCTTGGCTGCACTCGCCGTTGCGGTATTCGTCACTCGCACCAAGTCACCATCGCTCAAAAATCCGGCACCGGATGCGACTACATTTATATTGGCTGATATGCCCTCGACAATTTCAATACGCCCCTCCAGCCTGCGTCCAGCCAGCACTTTTACTTGTGCCACGCGACTATCGTCCCCCACTTTATAAAGGTAATTAAAGCCATCGCGCACCACCAACGCAGCTTGTGGCACGGTCAACACGCGGTCTTGGCCAAGCGCAATTTCGCCTTGCGCAAACATGCCCGCTCTCAAAAATTTTGCCGAAGCCAGCTCCACATACACCACTCCGTTGCGGGTCTTGCTGTCGATCACCGGCGAGATGCGCCGTACCACGCCACTCACCGCCCCACCCTGTTCAACTTGCAAGGTGACCTTTTGGCCTATTTTAATTTTGGCTAATTGCGCTTCCGGCACTTCAGCACGCCATTCGTATTTATTGCGCCGAATTAAGCGAAATAATTCGCTCCCAGTTTGCAGCACAGCCCCCTCGGTTGCGGTACGCATAGAAATTATGCCGTCATCCGATGCCAACACTTTGGTATACCCCAGCTTTAACTTTTGTGCCTGAATACGCGCCTCGGCAGCATCCACTTGCGCCCTCGCCATTTGTGCGGCGGACAAATGTTGCGTGGCGATTTGTGTGCTCATCACCCCGCTTTCTTGCAATTTTTTCGCGCTGGCTTCTTTCATTTCTGCCTCTACCAAACGTGCGCGGCTTTCCGCCAACGCAGCTTGTAGCTGCTGTAATTCAAGCACTACCATTTCGTCCGAAAATCGCGCCAGCACTTGATCTTTTTTTACTTCATCACCGACATTTACTCGCACTTCGGCCAAACGTAGCCCGCCCACCTCCGCACCAATAATGGCTTCTTGCCAAGCTTGCAAGCTGCCTGTGGCAGTAATTTTATGCGGCCAATTACGCAGCTCAGGCGTGGCAATCGTCACCGTTAATGCGGGTTGTGCGGTAGCAGCACCCGGTGCCACTACCGGTTTTTGGGCCGTTATAAAAATCAGCGCGGCAACCACCGCCACCACGCCTATCCCCAATGCCAACTTTTGCGTGTGCTTCAAAATTATCTCCTAAAACGGTTGTGCTATTTTGTAAACATCAAGTCGCGCCATTATACTGCCCACTAAGCAAACGCCACACAGTGCCTACGCGGGTGAATTGCTGCGTTGCTCGGTGCTCGAAATCCTCATGTATAGACACATACACTCCGGTTTCTGCGCGCCGTGCGCCTTGCACTTCATCCCGCTCGCCGACTGTGTAACGTTTACTCATCGACATCAATATAAATGTTACTGCCCTAATTATGAGTCAAACCCTACGCAACGTTATCCAACAAACCGAACAAGTCATCCTCGGCAAGCCTCATCAAATAAGGCTTGCGCTCGCATGTCTGCTTGCTCGTGGACATTTGTTAATTGAAGATGTTCCCGGCGTGGGCAAAACCACGCTGGCACATGTGCTGGCAAGTTCGTTGGGGCTGCAATTCCAGCGCATTCAATTTACCAGCGATATGTTGCCTGCCGATATTTTAGGGGTGTCGATTTATTTGCGCGAAAGTGAAAAGTTTAAATTTCATCCCGGACCGATATTCGCACAAATGATTTTGGCCGATGAAATAAACCGTGCCACGCCTAAGACGCAGAGTGCCTTGCTCGAAGCGATGGAAGAACATCAAGTCACGATTGAGGGCACAACCCACCCGCTACCTACACCATTTTTTGTGATCGCCACGCAAAATCCCACGCAGCAAATTGGTACTTTTCCATTGCCGGAATCGCAGCTAGATCGGTTTTTATTACGCATCCAACTGGGCTATCCCGACCCGCAAGCCGAGCGTGGTTTGTTGGCAGGCGTAGATCGACGCGAGCTGATTGCCGGCCTTAAAGCACAAATGACGGCAGCAGAATTACTCGCATTGCAACAGCAAGTCCGGCAAGTGTTTGTCTCCCCTGCCCTGCTGGATTATGTACAAGCTATTTTGCGTTACACCCGCGAATCTTCTACTTTTGTGCGCGGCTTAAGCCCGCGTGCCGGGTTATCACTCCTAGCTGCGGCGCGCGCTTGGGCATTTATCAATGGCCGCAACGCCGTTATCCCAGAAGACGTGCAAGCCGTGCTGCCGGGCGTTTCCAGCCACCGCTTGCAGCGCGTGGGCGAGTCTTACACCAGCACGGATAATGAATTTGCTAGGGAATTAATTAAAGCGGTGGCGATTCCGTGAAAATAAGTGATAGCTTGGCAGCCTATTTGCAATTCGAGAGGTCACATGGCATACCCCCTGCATAGACAACTTCTGGCCGAAGCGTTCGGCACGTTCTGCATTGTATTTGCTGGGACGGGTGCCATTATCGTACATGACATGAACGGCATGATCTCTCACCTAGGTATTTCACTGATATTTGGCTTGGTCGTGTGCGTCATGATTTACCTATTGGGCAAACTATCCGGAGCGCACTTTAATCCTGCTGTAACAATTGGGCTGTATCTTGCGCAGCGCATTTCTGGAAAAACAATTGCGCCCTACATTTTGAGCCAAATCGCGGGAGCGTTGATTGCCAGTATTTTTTTACACCTGCTGTTTCCGGCACATGCAACATTAGGAGCAACTATTCCGGCAGGCTCGCTGGCTCAATCTTGGATTGTGGAAACCATGCTGACAGCCGCTCTCATGTTCGTCATTTTGACGGCTGCTACGGGTATAAGTAAAAAACGCATCCCGCCGGAAATGGCTATTGGAGGGGTGGTCGCGCTGGCGGCTTTCTTTGCCGGACCGATTAGCGGGGCATCCATGAATCCGGCACGCTCGCTCGGCCCTGCTGTAGTTTCTGGTAATACGGAAGTGCTGTGGTTGTATTTAACCGCCCCTATTTTCGGGGCGGTAATTGCTGTATTAATCTGCGTCTGCACGAAAGAACCCGCGTGTTGTTCGCGCAATTCTATAAGGTGTAAAGCATGAATCCATCAATAAAACGTGTACTTTTTGTGTGTGTCGAAAACTCCAACCGTAGCCAGATGGCAGAAGCGTTTGCGCGCATGTTGGGCGGCAATGCTGTGCAAGCTTATAGTGCAGGGTCGCGTCCCTCAGGGATCGTCAATCCCAAAGCAATCACAGCCATGCGCGAGTTGGGTTATGACCTCGCCGTGCATGGCTCTAAATCTTTGCAAGACCTGCCGGATGTTGAATTTGATTTTGTGGCGACCATGGGCTGTGGCGATGAGTGCCCATTCATCAAAGCACACAAGAGAGAGGATTGGTCGTTCCCCGATCCCAAGCATCTTTCCCCAGAGGAGTACTTAAATGTGCGCGATCAAATTAAAGAGAAAGTGCGATCCACGCTCTTAGCAATCGGCCTTGCTGTTGTAGAAAAATAATTCACCTCGTACCTTTATCTCAGATTATCCATTAGAACAAAACTGCGTCATTCCCGCTCCCTGCGTCTGCATCAATCTGCTGTCATCAAATTGTCACAATATTTTGTTTCAATGCGCGCATGAATTATATAAATAGCATTGAGCGTTATCACGAATTCCAATCCGCCATTCACGAGCTGCTTGCCTCCATCATCAGCGGCATCGCCCAGCAAAAATTGCTGACTGATAGTCGGGCGCAGGGCAAATCAATACAGGCCTTGTCCGAACATTATCCTTTTGTTGATTTGCTCTACACCCTTGATCCACAGGGCATCCAGACTAGCGAAAACATTACTTACCAAGGAAAGCCCCTAGCATCCAATGGTGGCTTGGCATCCAACAATAGCCTCGGTAAAGATCGCAGCCAACGCCCGTATTTTTTACTAGCTCAAAATAACGCGCAGGTGAGTGATGCTCCTGTGGCAGTGACTGCGCCCTACTTTTCTAATGCCAGCCGACGTTTGTGCATTTCTGTTATCGCACGCTTGCGCAATGCACAGCAGCAAATTACTGGGTATGTGGTACTGGACGTTGACTTGGGCGAGACCGTGGAATTTTTGATGGGTGATACCAAGCGGCGGCATTTTGAGCCGCTGTTTAAGGCCATTTATATTTTAATTGTGCTGGGCTTGCTGGCGGTGGTCGCGACTTTGCTGCACTCCGCCTTCAGTGAATTGTATAACCTCTATGCTGGGCAAAATACGCCCGATGAAAAGTTAAAACCATTCGGTGTAATTATTTTTCTGACCTTAGCATTGGCCGTATTCGATCTTGGCAAAACCATGCTCGAAGAAGAAGTGTTGATGCATAAAGACATTTTTCGGCATAGCTCAACACGCCGCACCATCCGGCGATTCATGGCGGCGATTTTAATTGCGGTGTCGATTGAAGCACTGTTGTTAATGTTCAAAGCCGCACTGGGCGACGGCCATCTACTGCTGCAAGCGGTGTGGATGATGATGGCGGCGGTCGCCTTGCTGATCGGCTTGGGGCTGTATATTTTCTTGGATGCAAAAGCAGAAGCAGTATTGTTGCGCCTACAGTTGCGGCTCAAAAAATAATCGCAGGAAATAATTGATTGTCACAAATCTGTAACCATCCCTTCATCAAACTGTAACACTGCGTAGGTAACCTGCCGCTGTCGCATAAGGCGGCTTTTTAACATCTAACATGCTTTTTAATCCAACATTAAGGGGAGTCAAAATGATGCATCAGAAAGTAATTCATCTCGCGGTAATCGCAGCATTAGCTGCACCACTTGCCGCCTTTGCGGACAATGCTAATTTCACATTCTATGGCCGAGCTGACGTGTCCTACGATATAGTCAAAACAGGCGATGGCACAACCACCGCCAATGGCGCGACGGCTGTTATCGGCACAAGCAAGCAAGTGGTTTCCAGCAACGTTTCCCGTTTTGGCTTTAAGGGTACGGAAGATTTGGCTGAAGGATTATCCGCAAACTGGCAGATCGAGCAACAAATTAACATCGACGATGCAGCGCGCAACACCTTCGCCAGCCGCAATACTTTTGCAAATCTAAAGAGCGAAAGTTTGGGTACGGTGCTGTTTGGTATTCATGACACACCTTACAAAACTTCTACTGAGCGGCTGAATATGTTCCGCGACAATATTGGGGATAATCGTGCCTTGATCGGCGCACCTGCATCAAGAACAGCAGCGCAAACCTCAGCAACAGTAGCAGGCGCAGCGGGCGTTTCTGGATTTGCTGGAGCATCCCAAATCGGTTTTGACCAGCGTCCACAAAATATTTTAATGTATAGCACGCCGATTTTTTCAGGCGTGTCTGCAGCCCTGGCCAAGGTTAATCTGACCGAAACAAACTACACCAACCAGCACCTTAAAAACAGCTTATTGAGCATGGCGGTGTCCTATGATCTCGCACCGTTCTTCGCCACTGTCGCACGTGAATCACACAAGCTGGATACGGTAGCACTCGGTGGGGAAGAGACTGCAACTCGCGCGGGATTGAGCTACAAACCCGAAGCGTTTGAAGTGGGGGTGATGGTTGAAAAAACAGATGACAATCTGGGTGCAGGAAAAATAAATCGCTTTGGTCATAATGCGTTCTACGTTGGCGGCAAATACAACATGGGTCTAAAAGCGGTGAAGCTGGGTTACGGCAAGACGGGCGTATTGGGTACTGGAGCGGCTCAGATTGCAAACAGCGGTGCCAGCCAATTTGCTTTAGGTTACGACCACGGCCTAAGCAAACGCACCAAGCTGTATGCTGTCTACACTAAAATCAGCAATGGCAAAGGGATCAACTATAGCTTCTCGCAAAACTCTGGCGCAGCCTCGTCCTCATCCGGCGGCTTTGGTTCATCGCCCACCGCGTTTTCACTGGGTGTGTACCACACGTTTTAATCAAGTTACGTAGGTGCAGTAATAAACGAGCATTCCCCATGAAGTGTTTTTTGGGTGATGCTCGTTTTTTTATTTATACATTTACAATCATAAAATTGCGACCATATTTAAGAGCTATAAAAATAGTTAATATTTGTAATATTTCTGTAACAATATTCATTTATGATGCGTACCTGAAGTAAAAGAGAAAATGTAAATCACACAGGTGTGTGAATTCTGTTAATGATAATGGAGATGATGAAAATGAAAACCAAGGAAAATATGAAAACCAAGTTGAATAATTTATTAACCGCTACAGCACTTGCCGCAACATTAGTGGTGAGTGGTAACGTCTACGCCGTAAAAATTACTGGCGCGGGCGCAACCTTCCCCTACCCCGTTTATGCCAAATGGGCCGAAGCTTACAAAGCACAATCGGGCACAGAGATGAATTACCAATCTATCGGTTCTGGCGGCGGCATTAAGCAAATTCAAGCGCGGACGGTAGATTTTGGCGCGACTGATGCCCCAATGAACGCGGGTGAATTGGCACTAGCTGGTTTGGCGCAGTTCCCAACAGTCATTGGCGGTGTGGTGCCCGTTGTAAATATCGAAGGCGTTACCCCAGGCAAACTAAAATTGGATGGCACGGTGCTGGTCGATATTTACATGGGCAAAATCACCAAATGGAATGACCCGCGCATTGCTGCCGAAAACGCCGGGGTCAGCTTGCCCGATGCGCCCATCACGGTGGTACACCGTGCGGATGGCTCAGGCACAACTTTCATTTTCACCACTTATCTGGCGCAAGTCAGTACAGATTGGAAGCGTAATGTGGGTGCGGATAAAGCCGTTTCATGGCCAGTCGGCACGGGTGGCAAAGGCAACGAAGGGGTTGCCTCTTATGTGCAACGCATTAAAAATTCCATCGGCTATGTAGAGTATGCTTACGCGCTGCAAAATAAGATGAACCATGTGCAGCTCAAGAGTCGCGATGGCGCATTTGTAGCAGCCACTGAAGACAGCTTCAAGGCGGCTGCGGCTAATGCTAAGTGGGATGCCGATAAAGGCTTTTATGAAATATTGACCAATCAACCTGGTAAAGGTAGCTGGCCGATCACAGGTGCTACCTTTATCTTGGTTTATAAATCGCCAGAGAATGCAGAAAAAGCTAAAGAAGTATTAAAGTTTTTTGACTGGGCTTACACCCATGGCAACAAGCTGGCTTCCGATCTGGATTATGTGCCGCTCCCTGCCAATGTTGTAACGATGATCCGCGATGCATGGAAAGTGCAAATCAAAGACCAGGCAGGCAAAGCCATCTGGAAATAGCCATTTGGAAATAGTAAGGGGTAACGTTTCCAAGCTATAATTCGGCAACCGCAAAATGACTGGAGAGGGCATCAACCCTTGCCAGTCATTTTTTGTTTGGGTCATTTTTTGCTTGGCTCACTTTTATTTGAATCAATTACAAAATATAAATTCATGTCCACGTTCGCACACGAGTCTCGCATAAAGTACCAGCACTGGCTGGATATTTTGTTTCGTGGCACAACGCGCCTGGCCGCTTTTAGCGTACTCGCACTCCTGCTGGCTTTAATTGCATCACTGGTCTTTGCCAGCCTGCCCTCCATCAAAGCATATGGTTTTGGGTTTTTAAAAAGCGCGGCATGGAATCCGGTCACAGAAGAGTTTGGCGCGCTCGTTCCTATCGTTGGCACATTAGCCACCTCAGCTATCGCCTTACTCATCGCCATTCCTATCAGCTTTGGCATCGCAATTTTCCTCACTGAATTATCTCCACGCTGGCTGCGTCGCCCACTCGGTATTGCTATCGAATTATTAGCAGGCATCCCCAGCATTATTTACGGCATGTGGGGTTTATTTGTTTTCGCACCCTTGTTTGCTGACCACGTACAACCTTGGCTAATTGAAAATCTGGGGCCATCACCTTTGTTTGGCCCAATGTTCCAAGGCATCCCAATGGGGGTGGGCATACTCACCGCTGGCATTATTTTAGCGATTATGGTGATTCCATTTATTGCCTCGGTCATGCGTGATGTATTTGAAATTGTCCCTACGCTGCTTAAAGAATCTGCCTATGGTTTGGGTGCGACTACTTGGGAGGTGATGTGGAACGTTGTTTTGCCGTATACAAAAATCGGCGTGGTGGGCGGCATTATGCTAGGGCTGGGGCGCGCCTTGGGTGAAACGATGGCGGTGACGTTTGTGATCGGCAATGCCCACAAACTCAGTGCTTCGATCATCATGCCAGGCAACAGCATTTCTTCCGCGCTGGCCAATGAATTCAACGAAGCGGTAGGCGAGCTTTATACCTCTGCGCTGGTAGAACTTGGCTTGATTCTTTTCTTCATCACTTTCGTGGTGTTGTCGTTGGCGCGCTATATGCTGTATAGGCTAGCCAAACGCGAGGGAACGTAGCCATGTTGACCCTATACGCACGCCGTCGCTTGATTAACGCCCTCAGTTTAGGGGTGTCGATCCTTGCCATGCTGTTTGGTTTATTCTGGCTGGGCTGGATTTTATGGACGCTGTTTGCCAACGGCTTGCATGGCATTAACGCCACCCTGTTTACGCAAATGACCCCTCCACCCGGCAGCGATGGTGGCCTGCTCAATGCCATCGTCGGTAGTTTGATGATGACTTTTATGGCCACCTTGATCGGCACACCCATCGGCATATTGGCTGGCACTTATCTTGCGGAATTCGGCCAGCGTGGCTGGTTGGCACCCACCACACGGTTTATTAATGACGTACTTTTATCCGCGCCGTCTATCGTGATTGGTTTGTTTGTGTACGAAATATACGTCATTAAAATCGGACATTTTTCTGGTTGGGCGGGGGCATTCGCGCTGT
>Ga0209824_10002274_pt1 | contig 10066 bp, 17 predicted proteins | sample VDWuncwatermetaG_FD_184124 | JGI IMG/M metagenome (GOLD analysis project Ga0209824, IMG submission 184124) | Wastewater microbial communities from Netherlands to study Microbial Dark Matter (Phase II) - VDW unchlorinated drinking water (SPAdes)... ...
GATAGAGAGGGTTATAATGAAACACAATTAATGAGAGGATATATCATGAAAAAATCAGTGGTTAGCTTGGCATTAATCGGTGCGTTTCTTTTAGTTAGTAATTTAATTTTTGCTCAGGATACCCCGCCAGCCGCAGATACGCAGGGAAATACTGATGTAACGGCTACGCCTTCAAATACACAGGCCTATGCTGACACAGGAGCAATGCCCGTAGACAATACAGTGGCAAACACAGATACAGGGTACATGCCCGCAGATACGCAGGGAAATGCTGATGCAACAACAGTGCCTACAGACACGCAGGAAAATACTGACGCAGGATCGATGTCCGCGGACAATACAGAGGCAAACACAGATACAGGATCAAACCCCGCAGATACCCAGGCAAATGCTGATAATGCTGCTTCAGGTTATGGCAGCAGCCAGTAGAAATCAGATTAATGAAGGCGATTTATAAGGAGACTTTAGATGAAAAAATATTTCTGTTCTTTGACCATGATCGTTTTTTTAGCCGCCGTTTCCGGCTGTAATCCTTATAACAATACGGGTGAAGGTGCGGGTATCGGAGGCTTACTTGGAGCAGGCGTTGGAGGAATTGTAGGTCATCAAAGCCATGATACTGGAACTGGTATGCTCATTGGAGGCGCGTTGGGCGCAGCCACTGGTGCGGTTGTAGGATCGCAAATTCAAAAACCTCAGCCGCCGCCGGAACCAGTCGTTGTAGCCCAACCAGCTTCAATCGTTCCATCAACAACTTATTCCGGAGACACGGTTACTGTTAATGTTCCCAATAGCAACGGGGGATATACGGCGGTCGTGCTAAAAAGATCTGGAAACGGCTATGTAGGGCCGCAAGGGGAGTATTATGATCGAGTCCCTACAATTGCGCAGTTACAAGCCATGTATGGCAGGTAGTCAGAAGCGCTGTCCCTCCTAAAATCATGAATATTTTTTTTGTTTCATTGCTAATTTTCTTATGCTCCAATGTTTACGCTGATGAAAGCGATATCATTAAGGCGGACCGTCAAGCATTAGCAGAAGCGAATGCCGCGGGCATTTCTTCAAAGATCATCGCTGCCAAGGAGCAGTTGAGTGACGATCTTGGAATTCAGGCAAATCAAAGGCGTAAGGACCTGGAAGGGATTACTATACCGTTAGTCCCTGATGGCCAAGGGCATCTTCTCGCGGATGTGCTTATCAATAACAAAATCCACGCGTCTCTTGTCGTGGACACAGGCTCTCCTGTGGTTATGTTGACTTCCGCGTTTATTCAAAAATTAGGCCTTGATCTCAGTCAATCTAATAGGGGATATGTAGAATTTTTGAATGGCAAGTATAAAGCAGCCGCGGTTTCATTAAACAACATACAGCTGGGAGGTGCCCAAGCCAACGATGTCGATGCCACTGTTTTGCTTGAAGACAGTAAGGGAATTAGTGACGGCTTATTAGGTATGTCATTTTTGAGCAAATTCCATTTTACCCTGGACCAAACAGGCCAAAAATTGATTTTAAAGAAGTTAGAATAAATGGCCGGGAAGAATAGCAGGAGGGATTTATGAGAATTACACTAAAAATATTCTTTGTTTTTTTATTCTTAAGTTTATTAATCATTCGGCCAACGCCTTCCTATGCGTGGCATGAGCGCGATGATGACGATAGTTATGTTGGTGTTAGTTTTGGTGTATGGCCGAGATCTTATGATGATGATTTCTACTATCGCCCTTATTATTATCCTTATCGCTACCCTTATTACGCTGATCCTTATTACGCTCCACCTTATTATCCTAGATATGCGGTTGTTTCTCCCTCAAGTTATCAACTGGTTGTTGTCAATGGGGTCACTTATTATGTCAATAACGGGGTATACTATATTTATACCCAGTATGGTTATCAAGCGGTGGTAACACCTGTTGGTGCAACGGCAGCCCCCGTAAGCACTGACACCGCTGATTCATTTACCATTAATGTCCCTAATAACAAGGGAGGGTATACTGCCGTCGTTCTTAAAAAATCAGGGAATGGATATATAGGGCCTCAAGGCGAATTTTATTCTGAGTTCCCGAAAGTATCTCAACTTCAGACGATATACGGAAAATAGGGAAAATTTTTATGCTAAGAAAAGTATTGTTGTTAGGTTTAATTGTCTTAGGTTTGGCGGGATGCGCGACGAGTACCAGGTATGACAGTTATACATATCAACGGTTCCCTCCCAAGGACGAGTTTTATGCTGTTAATGTTTATCCTGAGTCACAAGCGCTTGGCGCCGGCAATCCTTATTATGTGATTGGGAAGGTTTCTATTGAGGGTTTTGCCAGCAATGGGGTAAACCCTGGGAGTTTAGCCAATCAAGCCAAAGTAATCGCCAGAAAAAGAGGGGCAGATGCCGTCATCAATGCTAAAACAGAAGTGTTCCATTATTATGGCGATGCCTTATTAAGATTTAAAGGAGAATTGATTGTGTACGCTTCGGCTGCCACAAAGTAAATATCCTGCAGAATCCTTGTAAGTAAAACTTTATTGCCGTATAATCTAACAAAATTGTGAATAATCAATGAAAGCCGTTCCGTTTCTCGCTTTCGCAAGAAAGCAGCGGGGGGGCAAGGAGGAGAAACGTGGAAAATAAGAAGATTAATGTCCCATTTTATTTAGTAGTGATTTTCTTTTTAGTGTTTATTATTATTTTGATTAAAGATTTCAAGGCCCAAAGGGCCAATGATTATAAAAAATATAAAGCTGTCGTTGCTAGCATAGTAAGAATGGAGAATGGCAGAATAAGAATTCTTGCCCAAGAAAATGCGGATTTGAAAAATACTTTAGCAGATACCAGGAATGCTCTTGACACTTTAAGTAAAAAATTAGCTCAGCCTGCTCCAGTTGCTGCGACAAAATAGAATGCCCCGTATCATTATATGGTTGACATCAAGAATGATAGTGCTACTATAAACAGAAATATTTTCTGTTTATATTAATATTCCCGAACAACTGTGAGTGTTATGAGCTTCGATCATCTTGAAAAATTAAAGCAGGATCATTTTAAAATCACGCCCAAGCGCCGGGCGATATTGGACCTTTTTGACAGAGAGGACAAATGCCTGACGCCGGAGATTATTTGGGAGCACTTGAAAAAAATTTTTAAGCAGTCAGGACTGCCTGGCATCTATCGCAATTTGGATCTTTTTGTAAGACAAGGGATCCTGATTCGGATTGACCGGGATGAGCGTAAGCGTTATTATGCTTTGTGTCACGATCACAGCGGCCATCACCACCACCATATTGTTTGTGTTGAATGCGGCAAGGTGGATGATTTCCCTGTTTGTCATTTCCCTGATATGAAGAGTGCTAAGGGCTATAAAGTTTTAAGCCACTCGATGCAAATTAACGGCATTTGTAAAGCCTGTCAGTAGAATATGGTCACCTATATTCAAAATATCCTCTTAAGAGGGTCATTAATTGAAGTTCTTATTGCCGTGGCTTTTGCCGGGGCGGTCGCTTCATTAAGTTCCTGCACCATTGCCCGTTTGTCGGTATTATTGGGACTTGTCTCTTCAAGCTCGCAATCAAAACACCGGGGGTTTTTCCTTTCAATCGCGTTTTCCTGCGGTCTTATTGTCTCATACACCTTGATTGGAATGCTTTTTGGGGCGATTGCTCATATAGCATCCAAGCTTGTCGCCATCAGCCAGAATCTTTATCTCGTTTTGGGTTTTTTAATGATTTTAGGCGGACTTTTTTTCGCCGGATTGATTTCTTTTGGCGCCGGAGGGATCAATACGCACTGCGAGAAAGCGGTTAAGAGTGTTAAAACATTGCCTTCGGCGTTTGTATTCGGAATACTTTTTGCTTTTTTGGAGATGCCGGCCTGTCCTTGCTGCGGGGCTGTTTTGCTGCTCATTGCCAGTTTAATCGCCATTAAAGGCTCATTGTTGTATTCAGGTGTCGTTTTTTTTAGTTTTGCATTAGGCCAAAGCCTTCCTATTTTAGTGATAGGATTTTCGACAAGCATATTAAAGCACCTGCTTGTGAAAACCCAGTATTTGGAAGGTGTCATCAGCTTTTGTGTCGGAAATATTTTAATCGTATCGGGAATATTCTTAGTAACGCTATCTTAATAAACCGTTATCGTTGCTTTCGCTATGGCGCAACCTTACGACATCAAAGGAACAGGGAATATTTCTCATGCTGCAGATTGCACTTGCGATCAATATTCCCTATCCCTTGCTCATCGTTGGCTATTGTCAATTTTGATTGTGGGGGTGATGTTATTACTTTTACGGTCATTTATCGTGGGACAAATGCTTGTTCGTGTAACATCGTATTCCGCCAATGCTTCTTACAGTGACGCGATCCGTATATGTAAAAAAATCATTGCCATTGATAAGGATAATAAACAGGCATGGACGTCTTTAGGGTATGCTTATATGGATTTGTCACAGATGGACATGGCCATCCCGGTATTTAAGAAAGTTCTTCTGCTAAATCCCGAAGATAAGGGAGCTGCTTCTTTTGAACTGGGTCAAGCCTATTATGCGAAGGGTAATTTTGCCAAGGCTATTGAGTATTTTGAGCGTGTCAGAAGTGCGGGGCCTCGGGCGGCAGCTTTATTAGACGCGGATATCCTGAAATACCGTCATGGAACTTTAGGATTTCGCAGTTTAAATAGCATGCAAATTTTGCTTGGCACCTTGCTTGAGTGTTATAAACAAACAGGGAATACGGCCAAAGTCCTTGAGATCCAAAAAGAATACGATTTTTATAAAAATAAACATAGTAAAATTTTATTTTGAAGTAAAACAATGTGTCATTGCGAGCGAAGCGTGGCAATCTTTTTTTAAACTGTAAATAGAAATTATTTCTATAGGAGGTTCCATGAAGAGGGTAATATTATTGATTTTTTTTGTTATTGGATTGGGGCTAATACCGGCACACGCGGATAAGGTTAATGCGATAGCGACCATCAGTATCATCGGTGATGTGGTCAAAAATGTAGCAGGGGACGCTGTTAATCTGGTTGTTTTAGTCGGTCCTAATGGAGATGCTCACGAATACGAGCCAATCCCGGCAGACTCCGTGAATATTGCTAAATCGGACATTATCTTCGAAAATGGCTTACACTTGGAGCATTGGCTGGATAAATTGTATATGGCCAGCGGCTCAAAAGCCAAACGCATCGTTGTGTCTCAAGGCGTGTCCCCAAGAATTTTTGAAAACAATCCCCAGGAAACCGATCCTCACGCCTGGCAGGATGTCACCAATGTTATCCTTTACAGCCAAAATGTTCGTGACGCGCTTATTGCCATTGACCCTGCTAATAAAGATAAGTACACCGCTAATGCTAATGGTTATATCCAAAAACTTCAAGCGCTGGATGCCTGGGTCAAGACCGAAGTTGCTGCAATTCCTGTTAATAAACGCAAATTAGTCACCAACCATGATGCTTTAGGGTATTTTGCCCAACGTTATGGCTTTAAAATCATCGGGGCTGTGATTCCATCCGCTACAACGGAAGCGGCAGATCCTTCCGCGAAGGAAACAGCAGATTTGTTAAACATTATTAAATCAAATGGGGTTCATGCCATCTTTTCAGAGAACATGGCCAATCCTAAATTGGCCCAGACGCTTTCTAAAGAAGCAGGTGTTCAAGTAGGTCCTGAATTATATACCGATGCCCTGGGGCCTCTCCATAGTAATGGTGAAACGTATTTGAAAATGATACAGCATAATGTTAAGATCTTTGTAGAGTACTTGAAATGAAATTTCCCTATTGCCAACACCGTCATAGCTCTCCTGATCCCAAAGCTCCGGCCCTGGAAATCCAAGGATTGGGAGTTTCCTATTCTTCAGAGGGAAAATTTGCTCTTAGGGATTTTGATATCAGCGTTCCGGCAGGCTCGAGCCTGGCCTTGGTGGGGCCCAATGGTGCCGGCAAGTCAACGTTGTTTAAGGCCATTTGCGGCCTTTTACCCATCCGCAAGGGGCATATTCGTGTTTTTGGCCATCCTTTAGACGCTTGTCACCATAGGGTAGTTTATTTACCTCAACGCAGTGAGATTGATTGGTATTTTCCTATCAGTGTTTTGGATTTGGTTGTGATGGGGCGGTATGTTTATTTAGGATGGTTCACTAGGCCTGACAAGCGAGACATTGAAATCGCGCGTCTGTCCCTTAAAGAAATGAATGTCCTGGATTTAGCCCATCGTCAGATCAGTAAACTCTCCGGCGGCCAGCAGCAAAGGGTGTTGATTGCGCGCGCCTTGGCCCAAAACGCGGATTTGCTTTTGTTAGATGAGCCGCTCAACGCGGTTGACGCGACCACGCGCCAGACGGTCACGGAAATTTTGCATAAAGTTAAGACCCAAGGCAAAACAGTCATTGTAGCGACCCATTATTTTGACCAGGAAGAAGGGCGTTACGATAAAGCTATTTATTTAAAAGACGGCAAAAAATGCATTATTTAACTGATCCATTTCAATATGAATTTATTCGGCGCGCGGTCCTCGCGGCCGTGATTATCGGTGTGCTTTGCGCGGCCTTAGGGACATTTATTGTATTAAGGCGGATGGCTGTTGTTGGCCACGCCTTAACGCATAGCGCTTTACCGGGGCTGGTGATTGCGTATCTGATGGGGGGAAGTCTCTTTGCCGGAGCGTTAATCGCGACTGTATTGACAGCTTTAGGCATTGGATTTCTGGCCCGCGATGAAAATGTTTATGAAGATACCCTGGTGGGCATGGTCCCTAATATCATGTTTGCTTTTGGTATTTTGCTTATCAGCACGACCAAATCATTCAGGGACTTGTTTTCCATGCTCTTTGGTAATATTCTGGGAATCACGGACGGGGATTTGCATTTGATCATGCTGATCTCGGCTGTTTCTCTTATTGCTTTATTTTTATTTTATAAAGAACTAAAATTATTTTCCGTTGATCCTAATTATGCCAAGACCATCGGCATGCCGGTGAAATTCATGCATTACGGGATATTGCTGTTTTTATCTTTTACCGTTGTTGTCGGTATTCAAGCGGTGGGGACTGTGTTAACGAATGCTCTTTTGGTCATTCCTGTCGCGGCAGCCAGGCTTTTGACGGACCGGCTGGGAGTGATGATGATATTATCTTGTATTTTCGCGGTATTGTCCGCGATAGGGGGGATTTATCTTTCGTATTATTTTGGTTCAGCTTCCGGCGCTTCGATTGTGATGTTTGCAGCCTTGATTTTCGCGCTTGCTTGGGTTTATAAATTTATTTATGACTATAAAGCCAAATAAAAATAAAAGACCAAAATTTTTGCGCTGGGTATTTTTATGCGCCTGCATACTTCTGGCGGCGCATCCGGCCTGGACTCAAAGCCAGCCGAAGCTTGGGGCCACGCCTTTAAAATTCGTCAGGAATAATATCAACTATCGGGTAGTTTCTTTCGACGATTTATATTTCAATTACCAGCCTCCGGTGGATGTCGAACATCCCGACGGCAATATTACTAAAGGGACCAAAAAACCCATACCTATTCCTAAAGAAATTCAGGCGTTGAATGGTCAGAAAGTGGCCATTAAGGGTTTTGTTATTCCATTGGCTAACAGTGAAGGCCAGACCACTAAGGAATTTCTATTTGCCGATCAACTGGTATCCTGTTTGTTTTGCGCCATGTTAGGTTATGATCAATGGATGATAGGAAATACGGTGGACCCTAAGGGATTTGATATTAAAGATGATCAGTTTGAAGAACCGATCACCATTTACGGTACTTTGGAAGTCGGCCCGAAGTTTGAAGGTGGCGAATTTACCGGACTCTACCGTTTCAAAGCCGATGGCTGGGAGCCGGAAAAAAAGAAATTTCTTGGAATTTTTTAAATGAATAAAGTAATATTTTTATTATTTTGTTTGCTTTGGGGTTGCGCATCAGCAAGGGCAGACACGACTGCCTTGGAGGATAAAGGAAAACAACTTTACCTCTCTTATGGCTGTGCGCTGTGCCATGGCCGCAACGGGGACGGAAATGGAATAAATGCGCAGAAATTTAATCCCCTACCTACGGATTTCCATAATCCTAAAGCATACCTTCATGGCCAGGATAGGGACAGCATCAGGCGTTCTATACAATATGGGATTAAAGAAGACAGCAGCATTATGCCGGCATTCGAAAACATCCCGCCGGAAGAATTGGATAAAATAATCAGTTATCTGCAGTCTTTACAGAGAAAAGGGAAGAGGTAGGAATGTTGTCCGTGATCAACAAAATAATTGTCTTAATTATATCTTTTGGGCTTTGTATTCCCTGGGCAGGTGGAGATCAAGAGAATACGCCTGTTGGCATGGATTATGGGGTGATTAATCCCCAAAGGGATTTCACTCTTCATGATCAGGATGGAAAGATCTTTCATTTGAGAGATCACAGGGGGCAAATCGTTCTGTTATTTTTTGGATATACATTTTGTCCGGATGAATGCCCCACCACGCTTTCAAAATTAGCCCGCGTGTACGCTCTCTTGGGGCCTATACGGAAAAAAGTTTTAACGGTGTTTGTTACGATCGATCCAAAGCGTGATACACCGCAAAAGCTCAAGGAGTACCTGCGGTATTTTAATATTAACGCCATGGGGTTAACCGGGACAAAACAGGAAATTGACGCGGTGGTGGACAGCTATAAGGCCACCTATGAGAAAGTCCAAACCAATTCCTCGGCGCTGGGATACGCGTTCGATCACACCGACTATCTTTATTTGATAGACACGCGAGGGAAAACATCTCATCTTTTTCACCCGGAAGATAGGCCCCAGGACATGGCCCAAGTTATTAAAGGTCTTTCATCATGGCTAAAATTAAATTAGATCTGCATGATATCTTTAACCGCGGCCATTCCATTGACGCGGAACTTAATCGGGTGATTCAGGAAGCCAGGACCAAGGGAATTTCTTTGGTAGAAATTATTCCTGGCAAGGGAAGCGGCCAATTGAAGAAACACGTTTTGAGGTTTTTAGAACAGAAGCATATCAAAGCGCTTTATCACCGCATTGAAAAAGATGACAAGAATTTCGGCAGAATATTTGTCCACTTTCGATGAAGATTTTAGGCCTGCCAAGCAAGTAATAGGGAATATTTTTCCTTGCCCTTTTGGGATTGTAGGTTAAAATAAATATTCTCTATTGTTTGCTTGGCAGGCCTAACTCCCAAGCCGCTTAATCTTAGGAGGTAATGAAGTGGAAGAGACGGTATTAAATCAGCAGGAATCGAAATTTGACCCAAGCACGGATAACCAACGCCAAAATAGTCATTTAAAAAGGATAGTGGGGGTTATTCTTTCCTTAGTCATGATCATTTTGACTATTTATGTGCTTAACTTACAGCATCAAAATTTCAATGTCCTTTCTAAATCAACGGACCTGGCGCTGACTGCCAGCGATCGCGCGACGGTCAATTATAGGACCTATGTCGGAAGATATAAAGAAACCAAAATCGAGTTGGATGAAACTACCCGAAAACTTGAAGAGGTCAACCGCCAATTAGACCAGGTAACCACGGAGTTAGTGACGACCAAGGGTATGCTTTCCCAGACCCATGGAATGCTGTCTGAAGCCCAGCAAGAAAACGCCAGGTTAAAGCAGGAATTGCAGGGTTTGGATGATTTGCGTAATACAGAAAGTGTTCAAAATATAGGTGAGTTACAGGCTAAGATCAAGACTTTGAAAGACAAAGATTCCCAAGTCAGTCTTCAGTTAGTGGATTTAAAGAGTCAGCTGCGCGCTTTTGCGGCTGAATTTTCGAATCTTGATGAAGGCCGGTCTTTGATTGTCTTGTTTCAGAGTAAGATCAAATTGGTCAAAAGCCGTATGCGTTATTTAAAGCAGGAGGCATTTTTTGTCAAAGTCGCGGCCCAAAAAGAAAAAGATCGCCTGGCTGTTTTAAACGGCAACAGCGGTTTCGTTGTGCGTCATGGCCAGGCGCAAAGTCCTAATGGCACCAATAAGTCATTTGCCATTAATGTCAAAATCGTTCAATGAAAAATAGCGACAGGCACTAATTTCTATTTAGAGAAATTAGTGCCTGTCGCTATTTTTATGGAGGTAGTTATG
>Ga0209824_10002275_pt1 | contig 10064 bp, 9 predicted proteins | sample VDWuncwatermetaG_FD_184124 | JGI IMG/M metagenome (GOLD analysis project Ga0209824, IMG submission 184124) | Wastewater microbial communities from Netherlands to study Microbial Dark Matter (Phase II) - VDW unchlorinated drinking water (SPAdes)... ...
TAGTCGGACTTGCTTTTCATGTTTGCGAAATAGTTGATGGTCTTTGTCCCGAGAACCAACCCCATGAAAAAATTTATGATTTGATAATTGAAATTTTCAAACAGCTGGATCACGGATTAATTCATTCTTTCGAAAGAAATGTTTTGCAAGAGCTTGGTTACTTGCCAAAAGACCACAAAGAGCTCGACACAACTTTATTTATAGAAAAAATATTGGAGAGAAGATTAAAGACCAGAAGAATTATCTCGAGGTTTTAGAACCCAAGTTTTCAATCTTCTTCCCTAATTTATTATAAACGGCACCCTCAGCTTGACTTCCGTATCCGCATACACTTGCTATTAATTCTCTTACTTTATAGTGCCAGATCAGTTCCGATTTGCTTGCCGAAGATACAAGTTTTTGCAAAGGTGCTGCGGCTACATAACTTAAAAATGGAACAAAAGGTACTGATGCTACAGCGGCAGCAGCTCTTAAGTCTACGCCTCTTACTTTTCCTATAAACAATGTTCCCAACCTTCTGGCAATAGGAGGAGCTATATTATCGAAAGCAAACGCTCCTACTGCTCCAAGAAGAAAATTTTCGGAAAGAGAACTCGCAATTATTGAAAGCTGAATGATTTGTGAAGCTCTACCGACTGCAAAATAGTAAGCATAGACTCCTAGCATTAATTTTTTTTCTTTAGGATTATGTTCTATTCCTTCGATTGCTTTTAGTGCATTATTGTATTCTTCTTCTGTTATTATCCCTTTTTTTCTAGCTTTTTCTGCTCCAGAAAGAATTATTTTATCTCTGTATATTGGGTCAAAAACAATTCTTGCAGATGATACTAAAGCCAAAGCTCCTTTTTTACCAAGTTTTGGAAATGCTTTAACCATATCCGTCGAAACCTGGCCAAGCGCACTAAAAAAAGGTTCAAAATCACGTGATGTATCTTTCTTTTCTAACCAAAGTTTTTCATAAAGCTGAATATCTTTTTCAATTCCATCAATTGTTTCGCCTGGAAATAAATGACTATTTTTTCTTACAACATCTAAAAGGCGATTAGTATGAATTCTATTAAAAGTGGATTTTCCCTCTCCTAAAACATCTCTTATGTTTTTATGGAACTTAAAAAGTATAAATGGACCGTTGTGAGGAATTGCTGGAATAGTATCTAACCAAATGAAGCTTCCACTTTTGGGATCAATCCATAGGTTTCCCATTCCTAAAAGATTTCCTTCGTGAATTTGTCCTACCTGTTCGAGCCCCAATTCAAACCCCAATTTTGTTAACTTTTCCTGAGCATCTCTAAATAGAGAATATTCATTTTGAGACGACTCATATCTTGGAACCCTCCCTTCCATTTTTTCAACAACCTGAGCATAGCCAGTCGAGAGCATTGTATACCCTAAAGAATTAGGTGAATAAAATCTTCCTTCCGTTAAAAAAGCTAATACATTATGGATAATTCTTGTCCCAACATGCTCTAATTTTGCAGATGTTTTATCAACTCTGGTCGGGAACTCTCTAAAACCCCAATAGGCTGTCCTTGCTAAATGGTGAGGGGCGTCGGGAAGGGAAGTTTTTATTACAAAAGGCTGATCTTTAGGGATTAAAACCTTTCCAAAAAATCCGCCGCCTTCAACTTTTTCAATTACCACTGATTTGGGCGTTGTGCGTTCACTGTCAGGAAATGTTGCTTGGAGATTAAAATCCAAAGTTTGTCCTGGTCTAAACTCTTGATATGAATTTCTTGGTCTCTCTCTTTCCACGATCGAAAGATTATAGGATAGAACCTATCTATTTGCAATGCTTTATGTGAAACTTTTTTTCTGGTATCATAACTTTATGAGTGATGTGATGGAGAAAATCACAGCTTTGTGCAAAAGGCGCGGATTTATTTTTCAATCATCCGAAATCTATGGAGGAATACAGGGTTTTTGGGACTACGGACCTTTGGGGGTTGAACTTAAGAACAACATTAAGAAACAATGGTGGCACTCGATGGTAAAATTCCGAAGCGACATCGTAGGAATAGATGCCTCAATAATAATGAATCCAAAAGTCTGGGAAGCTTCGGGACATTTAAAAGAATTTACAGATCCCTTAGTAGAATGTAGGACTTGTCACCAACGATTTAGAGCAGATAAAAAAGAGGAACTAAAAGCTCATGAAAAAACTGAAGAGATAAAACCAATTGATGGAAAATTGTTCACCGAACCTAAAAGGTTCAATCTTATGATGGAGGTTCTTCTTGGAGTGACTGAACCCAAAACGACAGCATATTTACGAGGAGAAATAACACAGGGTGCTTTTGTAAATTTTGAAAATGTTGTTAACTCAACCCGCGTTAAAATTCCTTTTGGAATTGCTCAAATCGGAAAAACATTTCGAAACGAAATAACTCCCGGAAACTTCACTTACAGAAGCCGTGAGTTTGAGCAAATGGAGTTGGAGTTTTTTGTTCGGGAAAAAGAAGCCAACAAGTGGTTCAAGTATTGGAAAAGTGAACGAATAAAGTGGTACGAATCATTAGGTCTAAAAAAGGCAAACCTTCGCTTTAGGACTCATAAAGAAGACGAGCGCGCGCATTATGCAAAACACGCCGAAGATATTGAATACAACGCGCCTTTTGGATGGAGCGAGTTTGAAGGGATTCATAATAGGGGAGACTGGGATTTGTCGGCTCACAAGCTAAAATACACTGGTGAAGAAGGCGAATTTACTCCTTGGGTAATTGAAACTTCGGGAGGAGTTGACCGCTCGGCTTTATTTTTTCTAATCAATGCGTATCACGAAGACAAAGACCGCGTTGTTTTAAAACTCCATCCAAAGCTTGCTCCATACAAAGTAGCTGTTTTCCCGCTTTTGGCAAATAAAGAAAATTTAGTAAAGAAAGCCCGTGAGGTTTACGATTCTTTAAGAACCGAATGGATGACTGCCTGGGATGAGCGGGGCAATATCGGCAAGCGTTATTTTAGCCAGGATGAGGCGGGAACGCCATTTTGCGTGACTATTGACTTTCAAACTCTGGACGACGATACTGTTACGGTTCGAGACAGAGATACTACCAAGCAGGATAGGATTAAGCTACCTGAGCTTGTTTCTTATTTTGAGAAGAAGCTTGGTAAATAACTCCTTCTTTGCTAATAGGATGAAGGCCAGTTACGCAGCCTCCACATCCGCCATTCGCCAAGAATATTTCCCTGGGATCTTCCGGTACGTTAATTATCCCTGAAAGTGTCTTCGCTCGATTAAAACCCTCTGGGGATATATAGCTTACGCTTGTGGCTCCAGTTTCCTGGGCTATCTTTCTTTCATCGCCATTATGCCTTGCAGCAATAAGCTCCTGTAGGTTTCTGAGGCTTGTCCCAAGATGACATGTATACCTGACTGGAGGATAAGCATAACCCCAATGGACTTCTTTTGCTCCCAAACCAAATAATACTCGAGTAATAGGTTTTGAGACTATTCCTCTCATTTGAGTGTCATCAATTACGACTACAACCTTACCTTCCCAAATTCTGCGTTCAGGAATAGGAATCAGCTTAGTAAGAACCATTCTTTCCATCTCGCTCATATCTGCGATCATTCTTTCCAAATCATTCATTAAATCATCTCGCATAAAAATTCTCGATCTTCCGTTTGGATCATAATGGTCTCTTATTATGGCTGGTCTATATGGAAGTCTAAGCCTGTTAGCATATCCATGTGCAGCGGCTATACCTGAATCGGGAACACCAACAACAAAATCAGCACTTGGAATAGGTTTCTCCTCTGCCAGAATTTCTCCACATCTTTCTCTAAAACTTTCATTAGAAACCCAATTTTCAGGATGATCAGCATCGCTACCGTCCTCATGGGTGGGTCCGGTTGAAGTAGGCATCATAAAATAAGCCTTTTCGACGTCGCAGAGATTACCAGGTCCACTTAAACCCTCTTGTATAATTCTCAGTCCGCTTTTATCTAGACGAATAATTTCTCCAGGTTTAACTTCTCTTTCAGGACGAACCCCTAACTTATGAAGAGCCCAAGTTTCAGAGGCTGCAATCCATCCCTCTCCGATTTTTCCTAAAACCAGTGGTCTTATTCCGAATTGGTCCCTTGCAATAAAAAGTTTCTCCCCGGCTCCAATGATCAAACTATATGCACCATTAACTTTGCTAAGCGTATCAAGAATTCTTTCTTCCCAGGAATTTGCTTGAGATTGCGCGAGTATCTGGGTAAATAAGTAAGTATCGCTTGCTTCTTCGGGAATAGGTGTACCCGTTTGTTTTAGCTGACGTTCCATCCAGTCGGTGTTTACAAATTCTCCATTATGAATTACGGCAGCAGTGCTGCCATCGGATGCCTTTGCCTCAATAGGCTGCATGTTCTCAAGGCCTTGTCCCCCGTATGTGCTATAGATGCTGTGAAGAAGAATCCAAAAGGCTTTACCCGCGCCCTGAAACTTTTCCGGTAAATCCGGTGTAAGTACTTCATCTATGGTTCCTCTTTTTACGTATTTTTGAAGGCCCGATTCAGTTTGCACGCCACCTCCAAAACCTTGTTGGCCTCTATGCCATACCCCCCGAATCGCTGAAAGACCGGGAATAACCAATTCGGATATATCTACTGGAGTTGGATAATGTATTCCTATAACCCCACAGCCTTTTTGACGAGGTTCATCCAAATCAACTTCCTGAACCGAAAAATTCCTTTCTAAGGCCATAAAGGGGCAAAAAATTTATACATGATTAGAGCTTCTCCGTCAATAAGGAATTTTCACAAGCTTGACAAGAAAGCGAGTAGTTCTTTAGAATCTAATAGTGAATAGAAAATATTTGATTGCGGCTGCAGCGATCCTAATTGTTCTTCTGGGAGGCTACTTTTTATTCTTCGCCAATAAATCCTCAAATGAAACAACTCCGACTATTGCAGAACAGAATATCCCAAACATTTCGGCAGATTCGATGGGACTATCCTTAAAACCCGGTTCGGACGGGCACAGAGTTATAATGACCGTAACAAAAACAGACGACATTGATTCTTTGGATTACGAATTATCCTATACTTCTAAAGGGGACATTCCAAGGGGAGTGCTTGGGCACGTTGATGTTAAAAAAGGTCAGAAGGCAACGGCTGATATTTATTTGGGAACGTGTTCCAATGTCTGTCATCCTGACTCTGACGTAAAAAATATAAAACTTGTAGTTAAAGTAAATAAAACCGGCGGAAAAGTCTTCCAAGCCGAAACAAAGACAGAGCTTTAGTCCTCAGAGTTTTACCCCTAGTGTTTTCAGTTCAATATTTACACTATTTTTGGTCTTTTGCCTATTGACATGGTCTAAAAACTGACTCAAAATGGAATAAAGTGGGACAAAGTGGTCTCACTCAGGAAAAGGGTAAAAGGAGGCAGGTAATATGCTAATAGGCCAGTACGAAGGAAAGCTAGGTTTAAAGGGAAGAATTGCCTTTCCTAGTAAATTTAGAAAAGAGCTTGGAGACAAATTAATTATAACTTTAGGATATGAAAACTCGCTTATTGTTGTATCAGAAGCAAACTGGAAAACCCTTCTGTCGGGAACAGAGGGCAAACCTTTTATTCAATCTGAAACTAGAGAAACTCAAAGATTCCTTCTTGGAGGAGCGGTCGAAATCGAGTTGGACAGCAAAGGAAGGTTTATTATTCCTGTCTTTTTGCGAGAATTTGCAGAAGTTAAAAGCGAAGTTATATTCCTAGGATTATCTGAGTACGTTGAAATTTGGGATAAGCCAAGCTGGATTGCCTACAGGAAGAACCTTGAAAAGAAAATTGTCCGAGTTTCGCAAAGGCTCGTTGAGAAAGACAAAAATGCAAAATAAGTATCACGAAAGTGTACTTCTTAAAGAGGTAATTGATCTTTTACAAATAAAAAAAGGTAAAAAATACATTGACGCAACACTCGGCGGCGGAGGGCATGCAGAGGCGATTCTTGAGCTTGGCGGCGAGGTTTTAGGGATCGATCTTGATCAAGATGCAATAGATTTCGTATCAGAAAGGCTCAAATCTCAAATATCAAACGGAAAATTGAAATTAATCCAGGGAAATTTTAAAGAAATAGATAATATTGCACGTTTACAAGGATTGGAAAGGGTTGATGGAATAATTTTCGATCTTGGAGTCTCTTCTTATCAGATAGAAAATAAAAATCGGGGATTCAGTTTTCAGAGAGAAGGGGCACTTGATATGAGAATGGACCAGAGATCAGGGCAAATAAAAGCAAATGATCTTTTAAATTTATTGTCAAGGGAGAAACTTTATGAAATATTTAATAAATTTGGTGAAGAGCCTCGTGCTCACACCATTTCTAACGCTATTGTCAGGACCCGTAGAATAAAAGCGATTGAAACAAATTTAGATCTTTTAAAAATAATTAAGGAAGCTTATGGAATACGTGGACAAATTTCAGATAAAACCCGCTCGTCCATAAGCAAAAGAGTTTTTCAAGCTTTAAGAATTTTTATTAATTCTGAACTTGAGAATTTGGAAGAATCGCTTCCAAAAGCAATAGATATTTTGGAAGCAAGAGGAAGAGTTGCTGTTATTTCCTTTCATTCTCTTGAAGACAGAATTGTTAAGCAGAGTTTTTTAAATTTTGAGAGAGAGGAACTTGGAAAAATAATAACTAAAAAACCAATTATCCTAAGTTTAGAAGAACAAAAAACAAACAGAAGGGGAAGAAGTGCAAAATTAAGGGTTTTTGAAAAATCATGAAAAAGTACAAATTCATAATAAAATTTTTAATTACAATAACGCTTTTTCTAGCTGTCGGGCGTGTTGTTGTTTCCAATATTATTTCAACGTCAGGAATCGAGCTTGGTAAAATAAACGAAGAGATAGCAATTTTTAGAACTCAAAATGATTCTTTAAAACAAGAACTCTTCTCAAAATCCTCTTTGGAAAATCTTGCAAGTGAAGCTGCAAAACTTGGATTTACAGACAAAAAAGAAAATTTCGTTTTAACCAGTCCGCTTCCTATTGCTTTGAGATGACAGGAAGATTCAGATTCACGCTTTTGGCAATTCTTTTGTTATTCCTATTTGTTCTCTCAAGGCTTTTTTACTGGCAGGTTGTTAAAGCAGAAGAGCTATCGAACTTAGGTCTTTCCCAATACGGCTCTACCATAACTCTTCCTCCTCAAAGAGGAGAAATAAAAACATCGGATAACTTTCCAATTGCAGCAAATAAAACAGCATATTTAGTTTTTGCAAATCCAAAAGAAATAAAAGATAAAAAAAATACAGCACAAATTTTAAGTCAAATTCTAAAAGTTGATAAAGCAAGCGCTTCTGCAAGTTTGGGGAAAGATTTATTTTGGGTGCCTATTGCTCATGAAGTCGACCCGAAGCTCAAAGAAAAATTAGAAAAGCTCAATTTAACTGGTATTGGTTTTGAAAAAGAATATGCGAGATTTTATCCTGAAGCCTCAATGGCAGCACAGCTTATTGGTTTTGTTGGAAAAGACGAGAGTGGGCGAAATAAAGGATATTTTGGAGTAGAGGGATTTTATGATAGATTGCTTAAAGGTAAAGAAGGAATTGCTGTACAAGTTCATGATGCCTTTGGTAAGCCAATACTTGCCAAGATAAATCCAAGATCGCCCCAGATTGATGGAAGCAGTTTAGTTTTATCTATTCAAAGACCTGTTCAATTTTTGGCTGAGAATAGACTTAAGGAAGGGATAGAGAAATATGGTGCGACATCAGGCATGGTTGGAATAATGGATCCAAAAACAGGCAATATTCTTGGTATGGCATCATATCCGTCTTTTGACCCCAAGAAATATCAAGATTTTCCAGCGAGTTCCTATAAAAATCCCCTTATCTCAGATCGATATGAGCCAGGATCAACGTTTAAGCCGATTGTAATGTCTTCAGCGCTACAAGAGGGAGTGGTCAAGCCCCAAACAAAGTGTCCAATTTGTGGTGGTCCTATTGAAATTGGAGGTTTTGAAATACATACATGGAATAACAAATATTATAAAGATACAAATATGGTTGAGGTAATTCAACACTCTGACAATATAGGTATGGTGTATGTTTCTCAAAAATTAGGCCTTGATAAAATGCTTTCTTATCTTTCAAAATTTGGAATTGGAAGCTTAACTAATATAGATTTACAAGGAGAAACAGTACCCAGTCTTAAGCCTAAAAATTCCTGGTACAAGGTAGACTTGGCAACAGCTTCTTTTGGTCAGGGAATATCTGTAACTGCAATAGAGCTTCTGTCAGCAATATCGGCAATTGCGAATAATGGAAAAAGAATGGAGCCTCATGTTGTTTCTGCAATTGAAACACCAGACGGAAAGACTATAAAAATTGCGCCAAAAGTTTTGGGAACCCCAATAGATGAGAAAACAGCAAAAGTTATGACAGAACTTATGGTAAATGCAGTAAACAAGGGAGAAGCTTCATGGACAAGGACAAAAGGATATAGAGTTGCAGGTAAAACAGGAACAGCGTCTATTCCAATTCAGGGACATTACGATCCAAACCAAACCATTACATCTTTTGTAGGTTTTGCCCCTGCCAATGACCCGAAATTTATTATGCTTGTAGTTTTAAATAAGCCTACAACTTCTATTTATGGCTCAGAGACTGCAGCACCAATTTTTTTTCAAATCGCAAAGGATCTTTTTTCTTTCTACAACATTGCTCCAAGCGGAGAATAAAGGTATAATTTACGCATAAATTGCGTCCCTGAGGACTAAATTTGAGATCACAATGATAAAAACAGTGGTATCTTTTGTACTCTGGTATTTAAAGATTCTTGCTAAAATTCAGCTTTTTAAAGTGAGGCCAGTTATTGTAGGCGTTGGCGGCGCAAGTGGAAAGACTTCTTTATGCAATTTTATATCTTTAATTCTTAGTGAAAAGTACAAAGTTTTGGAAACAAAAGGCAAAAACAGCGAAAGCGGGATTCCTCTTACCATCTTAGGCATAAAAATTCAAAATTATACTTATTTTGAATGGCTAAAAGCACTAATTACATCTCCTTTTAAGGTTATTTTTGACTGGGAAAAATATGATATTTTAATAGCAGAAATGGGAATAGACGGTCCGTCTGAACCTAAGAACATGAGTTATCTTCTAAAAATCGTAAGGCCTAGGATAGGAGTTTTAACAAACATTTCTTATGAACACAGCGTTTATTTTGAAGAAATTGCAAAAAATAAAGAAAAAATACTCAATCTTACTTCAGATCAGGAAGCTTTGCTTTTGAAATCTCTTCCAAAAGAAGGTCTAGCTGTTTTAAATATCGATGATTCACAAATAAGAAAAATAAAAGGAATTAAAGCCTCCAAAACAACTATTTCAAAAACTGGAGTATCTTCGGATTTTTTTATAGAGAAAATAAATGTGAGCCTGAAGGGTTTTAAGGTTTCGTTTTTCCTTAGATCTCAAAAATTCGAAATTAAGATTCCAATACCTCTTCCTGATCATTATGCTTATTCTTTTTTAATGGCTATTGCTATTTGTCAAAACCTCGGATTTAAAGTTGAAGATTCAATAAAAATTTTAGAAAACAAATTTTCTTTACCTGCCGGGAGAATGTCGGTTTTTAAAGGAAGAAAAGAAACAACAATTATTGATTCGTCTTACAATAACGCAACACTTGTTCCAATTATAGATATTTTGGATCTCTTAAAAAACGTTTCCGGAAGGAAAAGGAAAGTAGCAATCGTTGGTGATATGCGCGAACTTGGTATTGTAAGTAAAATTCTTCATGAAAAAGTTGCGAGAGCGCTTCTTGAAACAACCGATCTTGTTTTTCTTATTGGTCCTTTAACGGCAAAATTTATTGCGCCAATACTAAGTAGAAATAATCATAATTTTTACAGTTTTAATACATTTTCAGAGGGCAAAGAAATTATAAAGAAAAAAATAGAAAAAAATGATATTGTTTTAGTGAAAGGCTCACAAAATACTTTGTATCTTGAAAGAGCGGTTGAAATGCTTTTAAAAAATTCAAAAGATAGAAATAAGTTAGCAAGACGTGGCAAATTTTGGGATGAAAAAAGAAGGGAATCATTATGAAAGATTTGTGGCAGGATATTAAAAA
>Ga0209824_10002277_pt1 | contig 10059 bp, 11 predicted proteins | sample VDWuncwatermetaG_FD_184124 | JGI IMG/M metagenome (GOLD analysis project Ga0209824, IMG submission 184124) | Wastewater microbial communities from Netherlands to study Microbial Dark Matter (Phase II) - VDW unchlorinated drinking water (SPAdes)... ...
GCGTATCCTGCAAAGAGGCACTAGGGTTCTCGTCAAAGTGCCTGCTCTGTTCCACGTATCACTGTGTCACTCAGAATCTCCGTATAGTGTCTCATCTTGATACATAACATTGATTGTGAGGCAGCAATTAGTGCCTAATAGCCCTGTTGTGTATTTTTATTTAGAGATGTATGGCACTAGTGATGTCTCAAATGGGAGGTGTGGTGCCTATTGCTCACCATGGCATAAGGAGGACGGATGAACATGTCCTGACTGTCACGCGCTACGTGGAGCGTAATGCGCCGCAGGTAAAACTGGTCAGAAAGGCCAAAAACAACTGGCTATGACTCAGCTTGAAGCGCTGAACGCAGAGAAACGTGAAGCTCCCCGCGTGGCTGAGTAACTGGCCGGTCAACCTTCCACGGAATTAGGTCGTGCAGGTAGTCGTCTTAAAACCTGCGAGGAGGTAGAGGCTCTTAACAGCGTGTATAGCGTGGTCGCCCATTTTGGCGAGGAAGGTTCGGTGAACCGCATGGCGAAACGGTTTGGGATGGAATCTACGTTACGACCCCGCAGGTGTCAAAGTGTCCATCCACCCTTAACGTCTCTTACTTCCCCCTGCCCTCCCAATGTGGGATATCGCACCACATGGTAGCTGTGTACAATCAGCATCCATCACGGAGACGCAATGGCGCAGTTTTCTCACAAGCGCACCTACAAACGGTTTCCCTTCCATGCTCCACTCATTATGGGCGGCGAATCCCATATCTGTGAGGGGATGCTTCGGAACCTCTCGATGGATGGTTGTTCGATCGTATGCGATCGTGAAGTGGACCTCGGCAGCAAGGTACGCGTGAATCTGCTCTTGCCGGATCAGACCTCGTCCTTACCCATTGAGCTGGGCCGGGTGACCTGGGTGCAGGGCCGTGAGTGTGGAGTGGAATTTATTCAGCTGGCGTTGCACGCAAGGTTGCGCCTCAATCGTACACTGCGAACCGCACTCATTCAGTTTCTCAACACTCCCAAGAATCGAGAGTTACCGGAACATACCGTCTCCGGCTTGTAATCGCTGGTCTCTGTACGGTGTCATTATCCTACGTAGGCCGTCCCTCGGTCTTCCGAGTCTAACCGTGGCACTCAGAAACGGAACGTTTCACGAAGGGAACAGCGATTAAAGGCAATCGCATGCTACAGATTCTTCGGCCACAATGAACCCAACTCTGGATACTTTGCGCGATAGTCGGCGTGACTGGCACGAATGACTTTCCGCGCTTCCTCCCGTCCATATACACTGGTGATTTCTACTTTGTGATGGGTCGTCCCTGGCGCGCTCTTATAGGTCAAAAAATAATGCTGAAGGCGATCCATGAGTGCCGACGGACATTGTGAAATGTCCGTGAATCCTCCGTACACGGCATCGTCCCGCATCACGGCGATGATCTTGTCATCGGCTTCACCGCCGTCGGCCATGCTCAATCCGCCGATCGGCAGCGCTGTGAGGAGGATGTCGCTGTGGGGAATGCTCTTTTCCGACAACACGCAAATATCAAGTGGATCGCCGTCTCCGACCATGCCCTTGCGGCGAGCTCGTTTGGCAAAGATGCCGGCGACTTGGTCTCCTGAGTAAGTCTGCGGAATGAGTCCATAGTAGACGGGACAGAAGTTTGAAAACCTCTGCGGCCGATCCACCTTGAGAAAGCCGCTGTTCTTGTCCACTTCATATTTGACCGTGTCGGTCGGGACGATTTCAATGTAGGCCGTGACCACATTCGGGGCTTCCTCCCCAATAGACACGCCGTGCCACGGGTGCGCCTTGAACATCAGTCCGAGCAGGCGCTGAAAGGGGTCGCTTCCCGTGCCTATCCCTTCTGTCCTCTCACTGTCTACTCTCCGCTTCCCGTTTGTCTTTCTCATGTCTCCTCACACGATCTACGGACCATTCGTTGACCTGAAAGCCCCACGCAAGTAATTCTCAGTATCTCTCAACGCTCTGGTAATGGCAACGGTCCACCATATTCGAACAATACTACGTCATCGTCGATGTATTGGGCTTAAGTTGTTCCTCCTATTCTCCGATGAATTATCGTGGCCTATCCGTGTCGTTGTACCTTGTCGAGGACAAGCATTCGCTTCGGTTGACGGATTATGACAAACTCATCAGATTCACCTACGTCTCAGAAACACCAGGCGGGACCAGTTCCGACCCGACCCGCCGATCTTAAGATCGGCATGCACGTGGATTTGAATTGTTCCTGGTTTCAACATCCCTTTGCCAGCAAGGTGTTCAAGATTACCTCTGAGAGGGAACTGGCCACCATCTGCGGTCTCGGACTGAGTTCGGTATTAGTCGATCCTGCCTTATCCGATGGTGAAATCTCGCAAGAAAGTCCCGCTGATGAATCTAACGGAAAGGATGTGCCGTCTATTTCCCCTGATCCATCCATCCAGGGAACAAGGTCCGTTGAGAATACACCTTCTCGTCCAACGGTCGTCCGTTATCAAGAAAACCTTCAGCAAGCCGACAGGTTCTACAGGCAGACCATGGCCGAAAGCTCGAAAGCGCTCGACGACATCCGGAACGGATCTGAAGCCGGTCTGACGGCAGCCAAACAGATGGTCGGCGGCCTGGCAGAGCTATTGGTGAGTGACGATACTTCCAGCGCCATGGGAAGTTTATTGGGAAGTCAGGACCTGGATGATATTGGGGTCCTGCACGCGATGAACGTTGCCGTGCTCTCGATGCTGGTCGGGCGCCAGTTTAATCTGAGCCATGAAGCCATGCACACTCTTGGAATCGCCGGATTCCTACACGACATCGGCGAACAGTCCCTTTCAGTCGATCTGCGACATAAGTCCGTGGATGGTTTGAAGATCTCCGATCGAAAGATGGTGCAACAACATGTGGAGTTTGGGCTCGCCATGCTCGCCCAGTTTCCTGGTATTCCCAATGCGGTGACGACCATCATCCGCCAACACCATGAACGGATCGATGGATCCGGTTATCCGGCGCAGCTACGGGGCGGTCAGCTGTCGCTTCCGTCCAGAATCTTGATGGTGGTGGATGAATATGAAAGTCTCGTGAATGCCTCGGATATCCGCCAGACCATGACTCCTACGGAAACCCTGTCAAAGCTCTATGTAAATGCCAAGACGAAGTTCTCGGAAGAGGTCGTCGTCGGGCTCATTCAGACCCTGAGCGTCTATCCGCCTGGGACGGTCGTTGTTTTGAGCGATTACTCGGTTGGCTTGGTCATCAGTATCAATCTGCAATTCCGTATGCGCCCATTGGTCGTGTTGTATGATCCGGCCGTCGACCAGACGAACCCAAACATCGCCGATCTTAGTAAGAACCCAGACCTCTCCATTGTGAAGAGCATTCCGAGGAGTCAAGTTCCTCAGGAAACATCGGACTATCTCAATCTGTCACGATGGACCGGATTCTTCATCAGCTCCTCGTTGAAAACCTTGAAAGAAGAACGGGCAGCCTAGGCGATCGCCCAGCCGTTCTCCTGCGTTCCCCGTCTAGTCAGCGTCTCCTCGGAACAGATCAGCCGCAACCAACCCTTGCTGAGCGATATGCGTAGTTTCATGCTGTGACATGAGCCATACTGGTGCGCCGCTGCCCCATGAACGGATTCGTGCGGGAACCGCAGGGAGAATTCGCTAACACCATATTGATGGAAGCAAGGCGGACATCGTCATAGATGCCGGCACGGGATGGGTGAGTAGCCTCACTACTGACAGGGTCTGCCAATTTTGGCACATGTAGCCAAATAGATACGACGACCTTCGTGGAATTGGTGAAACGAGTCCGGTAACACTCCAACAACACCGTGAACGTTGGGACAATCGCTGCGATCTCGCTTTTGGTTGGTCACCGCTATCCCACCACTCCCCGTTGCAGTACGCCTCCCTTGAGTCGTGGATAGGAGCGCGCTACACTGTATCCGTAGCATTGCTGGCCCATCTGAGCCCTTTCTATAAGGAGAAGATATGAGCATCGCGATCCCATTACCGCTGACTTTCATCATGGGCGCAATATTGGCGCTTTCTTCACCCGTTTTCGCACAGAGTTTTCCTCCCGTCATAAAGCAGAAAATTGACGCGGCGCAGAAGCAGGTGAAGACGATCAGTATGGAAGAGTATCGAAAGATCGTCGAGAATCCTGGACCAGCCTTGATCGTCGATGTACGAGAGCCGTATGAATATGCAGCCGGGCACGTCCCGGGGGCAATCAATATTCCACGCGGCGTGATCCAAACCGAAATCTGGAAACACGTCGGATCTGCAGAGAAAGCCGATGTGGAACGCCCGATTGTGCTCCAGTGTCAAAGTGGAAAGCGTGCAACCCTTGCTGCTCAAACCCTTGGTGAACTTGGATTCACCCAGACCTCTGCGGTCATCATGAACCTCGACGACTGGAGAACATCCGGCAATCCTTTTGTGAAGTAGTTGTTTAGGTATTCAGATCTCAACTGTGGAGAATCCCATGAGCGTCGACCGCTCTCTCCGTGTGATTCCCGTGCGAAGGCCTAGACTGATCAGGTGGCTCAGGTGCGAGAAATCCTGACCGCCTTAGTTGATGCGACTCGCCGGGAACCTGGATGTCTCAGCTACGAGCTCCTGCAGAATTATGCTGATCCCATGGACTTTGTATTTATAGAACGATGGGCCAGCCCCGCAGTAGAACAGGCGCATTTTGTGACTCCCCATCTGTTGGCCACATTGCAACAGTTGACCGGTCTTCTGGCCTCTGAACTTCAGGTCTGTCGGTACGGTGTCGTGCGATAGGTGGCTGTATTGGTCGATCTCTGTCAGGATGAACCTCAGGATGGGACATCCAGAGATTCCCCACACAAGATCGACGTGGGCACAACCGCACCCGCACGGAGAATCCAGACAATGACACTCGTGACGCCAGACACAGAACTCACCCTCTCGTACCACAATCAGCGAGCTGTTGTATCTCCCTGGGGCGCGTCGTTACGACGATACTTCTTTATTGATGCAGACGGGCAGGAGATCGATATTGTCTGGGGCTATTCTAGTGGCAGCGGGAAGCGAGGCGGACAGGGCGACGTGCTCATCCCCTTTCCCAGCCGCATCGGAGATGGGCGCTACTCCTTCGATGGGCGGCAATTCCAGCTGGAATGCAATGACAAGGAAGGGCCAAACGCCATTCATGGGTTCGTTCGCAGCCTGCCGTGGCAGGTGCAGGATGTTCACGCAAACAAGGTGACCTTTGAGATTCGTCTCGATGCTGAGACGTACGCTGGACGAGGCTATCCCTTTTTATTGGCCGTCTCAGTGATGTATGACCTCGGTGCCACTGGGCTCACCTGCGCATTCACCGTGAAAAACATAGGGCAGCAGCCCTCACCCGTCGGAGTCGGATTTCATCCCTATTTCACCGTTGGAACGTCTGTGATCGACGAGGCTGAGGTGCGGATCCCGGGAGCCGCCCATGTGGAATTCAACGAGCGGCTTGTTCCAACAGGCAAGATTCTGAATGTGACCGGCACGCCGTGGGACTATCGACAATTCCGTAAGATCGGTCATCAGCGCTTCAACCATTGTTATCTCCAGCTCGAACGCGACGCACAGGGAATGGCCACGGCATCCCTGCGTCATACGGCACGCGATCGCGCGATCGACATTACGATGGATCACGCGTTTTCCGCAGTGGTCGTGTATACCGGAGATGCCATTGCAGATCAGCCACGAGCCGCGCTTGCCATCGAACCGATGACCTGCGGGAGCGATGCGTTCAATCATCCGGACTGGGGGCTGAAGCGGCTCGTTCCCGGTGAGACCTTTTCCGGAAGTTATCGAATACAACTCCGAGTTATGTAGCGGATTGTTTCGATTAAATACCCTACAGGCAGCACTCGATGTCATGGAAGGAAAGTTGCAATTGAGATTGTGATACCTCAGCGAACTCTTGATCAGGCGATCTTTTTGAGGTGGGGAAGCTTTCCGCTAATGCGACCGCAGCAGAGCTGGTAAAGCTTGAACTGAACTTCGTCGAAGGACTCACCTTGCACAGGGGAATCAGGATAGCCCTCCAGATAGCCGCGCCACTTGCCTTGATCCTGTGAAAGAACGTACTTTAGTGTATCCAAGTCAGAAGTTCCTGCCTTAGGTTGTCCTATGCGCTGAATCTCTCGATTGCTTTTGGGAGTATTACGGCTCAACTGATCGACCTTGAGCTGCAGCTCATCGAATGACGCCGCTTGAATTTCGCGATCGGGAGAGCCATCCGGATAGGCGCGCCACTTGCCCTGATCTTGCCAATACACCCAATTTGGTCGTTCCATGTTGGCGATCATAGCGAGGCCTTCGAGATCTGACCAGCAATTTCAAAATTTTTACCGATTCAGGAATCCGTGCTTCTGCCGTCGCAGGCATATCTTCCTGACAAGGTGTCTTGACTGACATGGTTCCCGATTGTCCTTTCCCACAACCCCTGTCATTTCATCAAGTAGCGGCTAATCAACTCTCCTTTCGCGTAGCAGCGGCCGGGTTCGGCGATCGATTGATACTCTGCCTGCATGGGTTTCCAGAATCCGCCATCTCATGGCAACATCAAATCGATCCGCTGGCACAGGCAGGGTATCGGGTCTGGGCGCCTGATCTCCGGGGATATGGTGGTACGACGCGACCAACGGGCATAGACGCCTACCGAATTGAATCCTTGATGGACGATGTCACCGGACTCCTCGATGCCGCACAGGTTCAACGCGCCATCCTGGTCGGGCATGATTGGGGTGGAATCATCGCCTGGTACTATGCGATGCGGCATGCCGGTCGCGTGGAAGCCTTAATCATTGTCAACGCACCCCATCCGGCCTGCTTCGAACGGGAAGTACGACATTGGCGGCAGTTGCATCGGTCCTGGTACATGGGCTTTTTTCAAATGCCCTGGCTTCCAGAAGCGGCATTGTCAGCTAGTCATGGCTATGTGATCGGTGAGATCTTTCGACGTATGGCCGAGCAGATGCCGGATGATCTCATTCAACTGTATCGACGACAAGCTTGCGAGCCGGGTGCGCTCACAGCCATGCTGAATTACTATCGCGCGGCCCTACGCGGCGGCGGGGCATTGCGTCAGCGAAGGTTGGGATATCCTTCTGTCCTCGTCCCTACGCTGGTGATCTGGGGAGTACAAGATCAAGCACTCGTCAGCGAGAATCTTGATGGGTTGCATGATTTCGTCGACGACCTGAGGGTGGTGAGGGTCGCCGACGCGGGACATTTCGTGCATGAGGACAAGCCGGAACTGGTCACGCGCGAAATATTGATGTGGTTGCAGCATCACGAGCGGACCTGATTCATTGACGCAATAGCTGACCTTCCTCATCGAACTGCCATCCACCTTCTCCTTCTGATGTGCGTCAACGTGCAAGCCTCATTCGACTGCGTGCCTCCTCATGATTTCACCTTTCTCCATGCGCCCAATTCCAGCCGTGTATGGCCCGAGTGAAAGCCTCCACAGTCTACGTCACTTCTTACCGCTGTCTTATCCCGCTGAAAGTAGCCAAGTTGTTGACCAATAAGACAAACGCGTTAGTATGCAATTAATTCCTTCTACGTCATTCATAGTCCGACGAGATGAGGTTCCAATGAGAGAAGCGACGACAGCCACTGCGTTGCCTGTCGACACAGAATCCGATCGACGAACCAGGGTCCTCCTTGCAATAGCCTGCGTGATGCTGGCCGGCCTGATCTATGCCGTGGTGGTACGGGACGAAGCCGTCTCTTGTCCAAACGAACTGATCGGCGCATGGGAAACATCGGCGAGAGGATACGAAGACGGCATGTTGGTGTTTAGCAAGACCGACGTGATCTTCAGCGTGGGGGCAGAACACGTAGACGCACAGGCCGTCCGTGGTCTGGAGACGATTCCCAATGGACTTCGTACGTTGTACACGGTGATCTATGGCGACTCGCGACGCGACGAGCAAGCCTTATCGTTCTACTACCACACGAAGGAACAGACCATCACTTTTAAAAACCAGTCGCATCTCGTCTGGGCTAGAAAAGCGCTGCAATCATGAAGGGAGTGTTTCAGCGCAGACAGCTCTTCGTTCATCCGGTTCAATACTGGTTTGTGATCACCACCCTCCTCTACTTTGCCTGTCTCCTGCTCACGCTCTATGCCGTGGTGTTCCTGCCGATGGCACTGCCGCTCCATGATTCGTCTATTTCCTGGGAACAACGTGCAGAAATTGCGACGCAGTTTCTCGAGTTGAATGGTCGGATTTGGCCCTGGCTGATCATCACATTTCTCGTGTTGCTCCTCCATTCCGTGTACTTCATGCATCGCATTGCTGGCCCGCTCTATCGTTTTACGGCACTCTTTCGGTCGATCGGGACCGGTCAACTGCATCAGCGGGCACGCTTGCGGAAGCATGACTATTTGCATCGGGAAGCACAGGCCTTTAACAGCATGCTGGACCATTTTGAAAACAAGATGCAGACCATCCACCTGCATTCCGCACTCGTGACAGAAGCCTACGAAACCGTCGCCCTGCAATTTCGCGAGCAAGCGCCAGGACAGATCACAGCTGCTCTGCAGACGCTTGAAGAGGAAATCCACCGCCTCAAGACCTGTCTGGAAGAATGTGAGCTACAGACACAGCAGCCACTCGTACAACAGTGCTCTGAACGTGCCGAATCGAGCACCAGTCAATCTTCCAATGCAATGAAGGCTGCGTAATCATGGGAGAGCCACTTCGAGCGACAAGCCCATCCGACCAACGTGCCCAAACTCAAGCCGACACCAACGACTGCAAGGAATCTTCCGGCCCGCGTCCGGCATTGGTGTCAGTGCCATTGCAAGACGCGCGAGCGAAGCCAAGCAGCGGCCGCGCGCACAAACGCCGATTGATGAGCTTCGTGCATCCGCTCCAAGCGCGTGTTCTGAGCCATGTGATTGCCTATTCGCTGATCGTGTTTGTGTTATTGGCCATCCCGGTCTTCAACCCACTCCTGCAATCGCTCGACAATCCAGCCCTCTCTTGGCAGGAGCGCGCCGCTGTGGCCGACGACTTGCTCAACCTGCATGCCAGATTCTGGCCCTGGGCGCTTGGTGCGAGCGTCGTGGTCCTGATCCATTGCATTCATTCCTTGCTGCTCATGCAACGTGTCGCCGGCCCGCTCTATCGTCTCACGCGGGTGTTTCCTCAAATCGGTGACGGGAACTTGTGTATCAGGGCTACGTTTCGAGAAGGGGACTATCTCGTCCCGGAAGCCGATCTCGTGAATCAGATGACCGCCCAGCTGCAAACGAAGATCAACGCGCTGAAACACGCACAGGTTATGCTGGCGCTCGACACCGCGCGATTCAAAGAAGTGGCCGGCATCAAGAACGATCCAGCCTTGATAGCTCTGGCCAAGCAGATGGAGCAGAATCTGGGCGGGCTCAAGACCTCCCTGGATACCTTTAAAACCTATAGCGGGTAGATGGTCAGGATGGGAAACGGGACAGTGCGAGTCATACGGAGGCGCCCATCTTGTGCGACGCTGTCGCCGCAGTCTGCGCTCACGCAGGCTGAAGGCTTCACCCTCATTGAACTCATGCTCGCCGTCTCGATTGTTGAGGTGCTGGCTTCCCTTGCCGTCCCCAACTATCTCGACTTTGTTGAAAAAGCCCGCGTGGCCAAGACCGTTTCGGAACTCCACGGCCTCACGAAAGAAATCAAAGGATATGCGCTTGGCGCGGAACAATATCCAGATTCACTGGCGGATATCGGACGGAGCACCATGCTGGATCCATGGGGAACCCCGTATCAGTACTACAAAATCAACTGTGGGACCATTGTGGACATTGGAAGCTTGGCCAGACTGAAATTACGTAAGCAGCACAGTCCTCGAGTTATTCCTGCCGCCGATTCTCCCTTCATGTATAACAATGGCCATATTTCTCTCGCGATTGATAACGGGGACCATCAACATCTTCTCCATTTTGTTCAAGGTGGTGGTGGCAATGGTGGAGGGAATGGAGGTGGCGGAGGCGGAAATGGAGGGGGTGGCGGTGGCAATGGTGGTGGAGGTGGCCCACCCTGTGGAGGTGTCGGA
>Ga0209824_10002282_pt1 | contig 10046 bp, 10 predicted proteins | sample VDWuncwatermetaG_FD_184124 | JGI IMG/M metagenome (GOLD analysis project Ga0209824, IMG submission 184124) | Wastewater microbial communities from Netherlands to study Microbial Dark Matter (Phase II) - VDW unchlorinated drinking water (SPAdes)... ...
CCCGTTGCCGGATCGAAACCCGGCCAACACCGAATCATACCTTGATCTCGCGGCGACGACCCCCAAGACGGCTCGGCGGTGCTACCGCGTGACCCCCCGGAGCTGCGATGCGGACGCCGCCGTGGGCGACTGTTTCGAAATCGAGGTGACGGTCTTGTGGAATGAATCACCGTCGGCTCCTCTCTGCAATGCGCTGTGAGCGAGGCGTGACCTTGACGGAGATCTTCGTGGCGATGGCGCTCGTCGTCATCGTCGTGGTCGGATTTTCCGTCACCGACGCTGGCCGGGTCCGCATGGAGCAGAGCTTGCGCGACCGGTCGGGTCCGCGCACCGCGCAGGTCAAGCCGGCGCTGGCGATGCAGCGTATCGCCGAACAGGTGGCGCAGGCCGATCGGATCGTCATTCTGAACTCCGGCACACCAGGAAAAATGCGGCTGCGGCAGGTGACCTGCCCCGATCCGATCCAACCCACGTGTTTTACCAACGGAACCAACTTTGCCTGGGAAGAATATCGGTTGAATGGGACGAACAACAACGTGGAGGTTCTGCCCGTCACAGGCGTGGGGTGCGGCTCGCCGACGGTCTTAGCGGAGAATGTCTCCTCCCTGACGTTTGAATTCGTGGATGTGAGCGCGTGCACATTCCCCGGTGCGCCGCAGGATAATAACGTCGTCGGGTATACGCTGACGTGGAGTGAGGGTCCGTTGCAGCACCAGTTTGTGGGGGAGACGACCAGCCGGCTGATCCCCTGTTCGGATCTCGGTGCGACGTTCAATGTCCCCACCCAAACCGGGGACTCCGGGCTCGGCCTCGCGGCGACTGGGGTGAGCGATCCTCCCGCGGTGGTCTGCCCCTGACCATCACCGCATGACTTGACGCGTGCACGCCGGATCGGGCATACTTGAGTTTGGTAGAAAATTACGGTTTGTTATCGTTTTTCATACAACACACAGCGATGCGTTATCGCGGATTCTCGCAGATCAATCCGCGGATATCCGCGGATTTTCATCCGCGAAAATCCGCGCCCTTAGGAGTAGTCCGATGATGCAGTCGTGGTTTGCGCGGCTCTCAGCAGGGCTCGTCATCCGAGCCAATGAGGTGGAGCTCATGGCGATCCACGGCTCGCGCGCGGTGGCGCACGTCCGCGTGCCCGTCGCAGGCTCGCGACCCGAGGATCTGAGCCAGGCCATCCGGCAGGCCCTGGCCATCTCCGGTGTGAAGACGCGCCGGCTCGCGGTCGCCCTGCCAACCGATGACGTCCTGATCCGTTTCTTTCTGATGCCGCCGCTTCCCAAGGCGGAGCGGGACACCGCGGTCCAATTCGAAGCGCGGAAGTACATCCCCTTCAAGACCGAAGAGTTGGTGTGGGACTACTATGCCGGGGAGTCGAGGCAGACGAGTCAGCTCGAAGTCACCTTCGCGGCGGTGCAGCGCAGCGTCTTCGACCAGCTCCAGGCCGTCCTGACGGAGGCCGGCGTCCAGCCCGAGAGCATTGAGCCTCGGAGCCTCTCGCTCGCGCGGCTGGCCGCGTCGCCGAGAGAGCCGGCGCTCGACGCGGATGCGTACGCGTGCCTCGTCGATGTGGACGAAGGGCGCGCCCACCTGGTCATTGCCAGAGGCGGGGTGCCGTTCTTAACGCGTGACGTCGTCTTCCAAGCGGCTGCCGGCGGGGAGACGAAGGATCCGATTGATCCCAGAGCGCAGCGGCTGTGCGGCGAATTGCGCGTCTCCATCGATTTCTTCACCCGCGAGCACCCGTCGGCCAACGTCTCTCACGTGATCCTCGTCGGGAACGAAGGGCTCATCGGTCCGTGGCAGTCCTGGCTGGCGGAGCAGCTCGATTGCATCGTGGGGCTCGGGACCGACTTGGTCCGGGCCCGCGTCGCCGGCGCGCTGCCCTTGGCATTCGCCGCTGCGGTGGGGCTGGTCATGCCCGTTGACGAGCGCGGCGGTGTGGGACTGAATTTCCTCAAGCGCAGCGCCGCCAAGGCCACGGTGGCGGATCAACCCGCCAAGCGCTCCGCGGCGAGTCCGCTGGTCCAGGAGCTGAGAACGCCTCGGAATCTGGCGATCGTGGGGGGAGTCGTTGGGCTCTTGGTCGCGCTGTGGATCACAGGCTCCCAGCGAGTGGCGAAGGAAGAGCAACGATTGGCCAACTTGGTGCGCGCGAGGCCGGTGGCAGGGTGGGGCTTGGAGGCGATGGACCAGGCGAACGTGGAGTTGATTCGAGAGAAGGCCTCGCAGCAGCTCGAGTTGCTCAAGGGGCTCGTGGACGGTCGGGTCGGCGTCGTGGCGAAGCTGGATGCCCTCGCCCGCTCCCTGTCGGAGGGGATGTGGTTGACGGAGATTGCGTTCGAAGAGAAACCCGACGCGATGGGGAAGAGCCAGGTCACCATGAAGGTGCAGGGGGCCTGTTTCCTGGACCAGGTCGGAAAGGAGCTGAGCGCCATTCAAGCGTTCGAGGCGCGGGTCAAGAAGAACCCCTCGTTGTTTCGCGGATTCCAGGGGGCTTCGGTCGAGCAGATCAGGGAGCAGGTGAAGGAAGGGGACGAGGCGCAGTATACGTATCGGACGTTTCAGTTGCACTGCCGTTCCGACCGAAAGATGTGAGCCATGAAAGCGACGGTTCTCCTTGGCGTAATGAGCGTTGCGCTGGCAGCCCCTCTCGGCTATAATACGGCGAAGGGGTATCAGGCGCAGGTGCGCCTGATCCACACGAAGATCACCCAAGAGCAGGCCACGCAGCAAGCCCAGGCGGATGTCGCAGCGATGCTGCGACAACTCGAGCGGTACCGTACGCAGTTACCGAGCGAACCGAACCTCTCTGGCCTGGTCGCAGACGCCGTCACGCTCGGGGAGCAGGCGGGGCTTCAGCTCACCACGATCGAGCAAGAGCCGCCTCAAGCCTTCCAGTCCTTCACGCGCCTCGCCGTCACCTTCAAGTTCACCGTCTCCTACCACCAGCTCGGCACGTTCCTCGATCTCATCGAGCGCTCGGATCGGTTCATGCGGGTGGAGCGCCTCCTGGTCAAGTCTCCTCCATCAGCCCAGCGGGGCGGCGCGGCCGCGGTTGAGATGACGTTGAGCACGGTGTATTTCCCGCCCGTGCTCAGAGGAGTAGAGTAGAGATGATTACTGAATAAGATGATTGCCATGGGCCTTTCGAAGAAGAGCCAGAGAGAGCTGCTGCTCATCGTGATGCTGCTGGGAGTGTTCGCGCTGACGCTCTCCGGAGCGCTCAAGAACGCCGGCGTATTCACATCACGCGCATCGGGACCGGTCATGGGGACGACATCGCGCGCGCAGCAAGCGGCCCCTCCGACGACCATCCCCGCTCAGGCGCCGGTTGTGAACCCCGTTCGAAATCCGTTTTCTAACGGGGTGAAGCCGGCCGATCAAGCCAGGTACACCGCGTTCGATCTGCGGGATCCACTCCAGAGCCTGCTCCCGGAGCCTCGTGGGCCTGAAGCGGCACGCCCGCAGGAGTCCCGCACGGTTTCAGCGCGCGCGCCATCTCTACCGCCCTCGCTGCGCCTCGAAGGGGTGGTGTGGGGAGGGGCTGTGCCGCAGGCCATCATCGGGCAGGGCGTGTATGGCGTCGGAGACGCGGTGGAGGGCGCGACGATCAAGAGCATTGGACGCGATGGGATCACCGTGGAGTTTCAGGGACAGACCATGCACGTTGCTGTGCAGCAGGGCGCGGTCAAGGACACCGTGTCGCGTGCGAGCCCGAGGAGGCCGAAGTGAAGATGAGGGCAGGTAGGCTGATCTGGCGCGGTGGCGGCTGGCTCGCGGTATCCCTGGCGGTGCTGGCCTGCGGATGGGATGTCGCGGACGCCGCAAAAGACCTTGGTGAGGAGGACCTCCTGGGCGAGCCGCTGCGCATTTCCATGGATTTCAAGGACGCCAACTTGAAGGACGTCCTCAAGACGTTCTCCCAGCAGACTGGCGTCAACGTGATTGCAAGCGAAGACGTGGGAGACAAGACGATCACGCTGTACCTGGAAGACGTGACGGTCATGGACGCCTTGGATCAGATCCTGCAGGCCGCCGGGCTGACCTACGAACGCTCGCCGGGAAGCCAAATCTACATCGTCAAGCCGAAGCCGGAACTCCCGGGGGGAACGCAGGTGGAGACGATCACGCGGGTATACCGGCTCAAGTTCGCGCGCGTCTCCACGTCCCGGTTGGCGCGGGCCGCAGAAGCGCTCGGCGCGCAGACCCCCTTTGAAGCCGCCAAGACCACGGCGGCGCTCTCCTCAGGAGGGAGCGGTGGGAGCGGTGGCGCTGGCGGGAGCCGGACAGGCGGCAGCGCCGGTGGCGGCGGAGGTGGGTCCCAGGGAGAGAAAGAGGTCGGGATCAATAAGGTCGTCGAGAAGCTCTTGACGGACGTGGGCAAGGTGGTCGTCGATGAGCGGACCAACAGCCTCATCGTGACCGATGTGGCGAGCAACTTCCCGCGGATCGAATCGGTCCTCAATACCTTGGATGTCCGAACCGCGCAAGTGCTCATCGAGGCCGAGGTCCTGGAGACCACACTCGGGAAGGTGAAAGACCTCGGGATCGAGTGGGGCACTGGCTCTGAAGGCAACATGGTCGTGTTCACCCCCGGCTCTCGGACGACGCGATTCCCGTTTGGCTTCTTCGGCACAAGCATTGCTCCCTCGATCCCCACGCCGTTTACCCTCAGCACCCTCTCCGCCGCGAGCGCCGTGGGAACTCTCCAGGCCTTGCAACGGGACACCGATACGAAGATCCTCGCTCGGCCCAAGGTGCTGACGCTGGACAACGAGAGCGCCTTGATCCGGCTCACCACCAACCAGGCCGTCGGGTTCACCACGACGGCCACCGCGCAGACGAGCACGACATCGGTGACGCCGGAGCGGGTGACGACCGGCGTGATCCTTGTCGTCACTCCGCAGGTGAACCAGGATGGCTACATCACCATGCTCGTCGAGCCCTCGGTCACGAAGGTGGCGACCGCTTCCGTGACTCCTCCATCGACGGCCGGGACCATCGTCGACCCGAAGACTCGCAGCGCCCGGTCCATGGTTCGGGTGCGCAATGGCGATACGCTCGTCCTCGGCGGGCTCATCGACCGCAGCGAAGACGAAGTCGTCCAGAAGGTTCCGCTTCTCGGAGACCTCCCCATCATCGGGGGGATCTTCCGCAACCGCGAGATCACCAATGCCGCCAGCGAGCTGATTGTGTTCATCACGCCGCGGATTCTGGAAGAGCCGGGCGAGGGGCAGCTCGCCGCCGTGGGGCTGCTCTCCCCGCCTGGGGAGCGGGAGCAAGAGCCGGTGGCGGGGCGCGGCGAAGCGATCGAGCAGCAACTGGATATCTTGGAGCGCGAGCAAGAAGGATCGCAGTGATTTGAAAGGCAGATTCCGGTGATAGGGATGCTGAAGACGACGGAAAAGGTCGGGGAACTGCTCATCAAGAGCGGGCTCCTCTCGAGCGAGCAGCTCGCGAAGGCGCTGGAGGTGCAGCGCGGCACGACCAAGCGGCTCGGCGAGGTGCTGGTCGAGCTGGCGCTGGTGAGCGAACTCGACATCGCCACGGCGCTGAGCAAGCAGCTGGGCCTCCCCTTCGCCTCGGCGGCATCCGGCCTCCTGACGCCGAAGAAGGGCGAGGGGCTCGAGGGGCTCATCCCGGAGGAATTCGCCAGAGGGCACCTCGTCCTGCCGCTCTCGCGCACGCTGAACTCGCTGACGGTCGCGTGCGTGAACCCGCTCGACCTGATCACCATCGATAATCTCAGCCGGCTCTCGCGCTGCACCCTCAACTTGGTCATCACGCTGCGCCGGGATCTCGAGCAGGGGATCGACCGCTTCTACGGGAACGACTCGATGCTCCGGGAGGCCATCGGGCAGTCCTATGAGATCGCGGAGGCGGGGCGGGCGACCGGCGAGGCCGACGAGACGTTAGACCTCGACCGGCTGAGGCAGGCCGCCGAGGAAGCGCCGGTCATCCGGCTCGTCGATCTGATCATCCGCCAGGCCATCAAGGAACGCGCGAGCGACATTCACATCGAGCCGTTCAAGGACCGCATCAGCACGCGCTACCGCATCGACGGGGTGCTCCACGAGATCGCCCCGCCGGCCAAGCCGCTCCACCTGGCGATCATCTCGCGCATCAAGATCCTCTGCAAGATGGACATCGCCGAGAAGCGCTTGCCCCAGGATGGCGGCTTCATGATGACGATGGAGAGCCGCCAGATCGACTTCCGGGTTTCCACGATTCCTTCGATCTACGGGGAGAAGGTGGTCATCCGGATCCTGGACAAGTCCGACGCGCTGCTCGATATCGGTCGATTAGGCCTGGAGGCGTCGGCGTTGGAGGCGTTCCGCAAGACCATCCACGAGCCCTATGGCCTCGTCCTCATCACGGGACCGACCGGGTCCGGGAAGTCCACGACGCTCTACGCCGCGCTCCACGAGATCAACGCGCCGGCGAAGAATCTCTTGACGATTGAGGATCCGGTGGAGTATCGTCTCGAGGGGGTGAACCAAGTCCAGATCAAACCCGGGATCGGCCTGACCTTTGCGGCCGGGCTGCGGGCATTCATGCGCCAGGATCCGGACATCATCATGGTGGGAGAGATTCGGGACCTCGAGACGGCGGAAATCTGTCTCCGGGCGGCCCTCACCGGCCATCTCGTGTTGAGCACCCTGCACACCAACGACGCCGCCAGCGCGGTGACGCGGCTCATCGACATCGGGCTGGCCCCGTATCTGATCTCCTCGACGATCAGCATGGTGGTCGCCCAGCGGCTCCTGCGCCGGCTGTGCGATCGCTGCAAGGACGCCTATGAGCCGGTTCACGAGGTCCGCGCGACGCTCCACATTCCTGAGGAGCTGCTCTACCGGCCGAAGGGCTGCGAGCACTGCGGCAACACCGGCTACCGCGGGCGCCTGGGGGTGTTCGAAGTCCTGACGTTCGACCACGAGCTGCGCGAGGCGATTGCGAAGGGCGCGTCGGTCCAAGTCCTGAAGGACGCCGCCGCGGCCCAGGGCATGTCCACGCTGTGGGCCGAGGGGCTGAAGAAAGTCCGGGCCGGTGTGACGAGTTTAGAGGAACTGGGGACCATCGTGCTCGACCGATAAGAGGGAGATTTCAGTGATTTCAAAAGCTGATTACGGTGATTAACACGTCGGGATTTCATCACTGGAATCATGCTTTTCAATCACTGTAATCATCTATAGAGATGCCGACATTCACCTACATTGCGCGAGACCAACAGGGCATCGCCCATGCGGGGCAGATCGACGGGGCCAGCGATGACGACGTCGTCGTGCTGCTGCAGCATCGCGGCCTCTTGGTGACGTCGCTCTCCAAGAAGGACTTGGCCCAGCCCAGCGCGGCGGGGCTCGTCCGCCACGGCGGGCGGCGGATGCACGGGGGCGTGACGATCGATGACCAGGTCCTGCTCTGCCAGGAGCTGGCCACGCTCATCGGCGCCGGGGTCCCGCTCCTGCGCAGCCTCGAGGTGGTCTCGGCCCAAGTGGAGAGTCGTCGGCTGCTCCACGCGCTCGAGCAGGTCTACCGGAGTGTGGGGGCCGGCAGCACGCTGGTGGCGGCGCTGGCCAAACACCCGAGCATCTTCTCGAGGATGTGGTTGAACCTTGCGGAAACCGGAGAGGCGAGCGGCCACCTCGGAGGGTCGCTCGAGCAGCTCGCGCGCCATTTCGAAGCCACGCGGCATCTCCAGAACGAGGCGAAGACCGCGCTCACCTATCCAACGTTTCTCTTGGGCGCCGCGGCCCTCGTCTGCGCCGTCTTCGTCTACTGGCTCATCCCAAAGTTCCAAGGGATCTTCACCTCGATGCCGGGGATGGAGCTGCCGGCGATCACCCGGATCGTCATCGGCATCAGTGAAGCCGGCCGCCGGTACGTCATCGTGCTGATCCTGGCGGCTGTGGGCGGCAGCTACCTGATCCGGCGCTACCTGGCGACCGACGCGGGTCAGTGGATGCGCGATCGGTTGCTGTTGCGCGTCCCGGTCTTCCAGACGCTCTTTTCGTACATCCAGCTCGCGGAGTTCTCTCGGGGATTGGCGACGCTGCTCGAGAGCGGGGTCCCGTTGCTCTCGACCTTGGAAATCTTGGAAGGCAGCGCGACGAACAAGCTGTACGGCCAGGCGATCGGGCGCATCCGGGAGCAGGTCAAAGAGGGCAAGACGATGGCCGAGCCGATGGCGCAGTCCGCGCTGTTCCCCCCGCTCGTCGTGCAAATGACCCAGGTCGGGGAGGAGATCGGGGAGCTGGCCACGATGGCCGGGCGGATCGCGAAGCACTACGAGGAGCGGCTCTCGATGGCCATCGCCCGGATGACCCGGCTCTTTGAGCCGATCGCGATCATCGTGATGGCCGTCATCGTGCTCTTCGTCGTCTTGTCCATCTTCTTGCCGATCTTCCAGATGTCAACCGGGATTCACTGAACAGGAAACACAACAAGGAGGAGAACCATGAACCACAGGGAGACGCCAGTAGGGGTGCGGGGGTTCACGCTGTTGGAGTTGTTGATGGTCGTCATCATCATCGGGATCTTAGCCTCGATGGCGCTGCCGCAGTACTTGCAAACCACCGAACGCGCGCGAACCGCGCAGATCCTGCAACTACTTGGATCGATCCGAAGCTCCGAGTTGAGATTCAGGGCCCAGAGTCCGACCAACGTCTACGAGAACACGGCGGGCCTGCCCGGCTTGGACATCACCCTGCCGCCTGTCATGCCGGGCACCTGGGTGTTGCCGACGGTCTCGGGGACGGGTGCTGGTTCCGACGTCAGCTCCGCGCGGGTCGGAGGCACCCATGATACGGCCCTCATACAGATGGATCTGGATACCGGTACGCTCTGTGCGAGTACTGCAGCAGCTGCTACGGCTTGGGGGATTGCCGGTCCAGGCTGCTAAGCTGAGGCCATCTGAAATCCCGAGGGGGTCCGATGTCAGATTCCGGGATGTTGTTCTTGAGCCTGACCAGCATCGTCGTTGGTGGCGCGCTTTTCCTTTCCCCTAAGTTCCTCCTGGCGTTGAGTAGCCGCTTGAACATCTCGCGCGGGACGGTCGATCAGTGGGTCGTTCGGTACCGCTACATCGCCGGGGTCCTCGCCTTCGTGGCCGGCTACGGCTTCTTCAGGCTCGCGCTCCTGTTGCCCACCCTCGGCCGGTGAGTGGTCTCCGTCGGCTCACATCCCTCGACGATGGGGCAGTAGCTCAGCTGGGAGAGCGCGACAATCGCACTGTCGAGGCCACGGGTTCGATCCCCGTCTGCTCCACGTTTCTTCTCAGCGAAGCATCTGGGATCGAACCCTGAACACGAGGCTGCAGCAGCGACGCATATTGCATCTGTTCCAAGAAGATGCTAAACTTTTAAGATAGGGTTGCCAGAACAGAGAAAAAGAGGGTGAAGAATTATGTCCGTTGTCCTCGAACGCGAATACAAGACCTTCAAAGAGCATCGGGCAGAGCTGCTTGCCAGAGGGGAAGGGAAGTTCGCTCTCATTAAAGGCGAGACGATTGTCGAGGTCTTCGCTTCTTATGAGGATGCCTTGAAAGAGGGACTCAAGCGCTTTGGGGATGTTCCCTTCTTACTTCAAGAAATTCAACGTGAAGAAGACGTGAATTTCTTTTATACTCACCCCCGCTAGTGCCCTCCTTTACGACTCAACTTCCTGATCTGCGCCGCAGCGGCCCAATCTGCCGAGTGAGGATCGGTCTCTCAGAACCAACGACCACCTTGCTTCGGCAGCAAAGCAAGCCAATCCCCGCGCCCGTTGAAATCACCGCCCTTATTGATACGGGAGCCTCGGCCACCGCCGTTAAGCCAGAGGTCATTCGACAGCTTCAGCTTACGCCTCGCGGGGTCACGAATATCGCGACGCCGTCATCGGCCACACATCCGTGTAACGTCTACTAAATGCGCCCAAGATTGAAAAGTAACGTGCGGGCGCATTTAGCAAGAGCAGGCACAGACGGGAGAGAGCCCGCCATGCTTCGTCGGTGATATGCTTTCAGGAGTGGTTGTCTTTTACTATATAAAACC
>Ga0209824_10002283_pt1 | contig 10045 bp, 2 predicted proteins | sample VDWuncwatermetaG_FD_184124 | JGI IMG/M metagenome (GOLD analysis project Ga0209824, IMG submission 184124) | Wastewater microbial communities from Netherlands to study Microbial Dark Matter (Phase II) - VDW unchlorinated drinking water (SPAdes)... ...
ATTTTGCCGAAAAAGAAATCAAGCCCATCCGTCTCAAACTCGACAGAGACGAAGAATTTTCCTATGATCTCACCCGCAAAATGTTTGATCTGGGACTCTTTGGCGTAACCATTTCACCTGAGTATGGTGGTCAGGGGCTCGATTATCTCTCTTACATCATCGCTGTTGAAGAATTGGCCAGAGTTGACGGCTGCCAAGCCGCGACAGTGGCCGCCGAAAATTCTCTTGGTATCGGCCCACTTTATTATTTTGGCAATAAAGCTCAAAAAGAAAAATATCTTCCTCGTCTTTGCACAGGGCAAAAACTCTGGGGCTTTGGTTTGACAGAACCCGATGCGGGATCAGATGCCAGCAATTCAAAAACGAGCGCTGAACTCAAAAATGGCCTCTGGAAAATCAATGGCGCCAAAATCTTTATCACCAATGCGGCCAATGAAATGACGGCAGGTGTCACTGTACAGGCCATCACGGGCAAGAAAGACGGCGGCAAAAAAGAAATCAGCTGCATCATTGTTGAGCAAGGCACCAAAGGCTTCACGGCGCGCGCCATGAAAAACAAAATGACGTGGCGTTCCTCCAACACGGCGGAACTCTACTTCGACGATGTTGAAGTCGCAGAAGAAAACTTGCTGGGGCATCGCGGTGATGGCTTCAAACAAATGATGCAGACCCTCGACAATGGCCGCCTCTCAATTGCCGCCATGGGTCTGGGCGGCGCTCAAGGCGCTTATGAAGAAGCTCTTAAGTATGCCAAAGAACGCAAAGCCTTCGGCCAATCGATTGCTTCATTCCAAGTCAATGCCTTCAAATTGGCTGACTGTGCCGTCGAAATCGAAGCTGCCCGTAACCTGCTTTATAAAGCCTGTTGGTTGCGCGATCAAAACCGTCCCTTTGGCCAGCAAGCCGCCATGGCTAAACTTTATTGTTCGGAAGTTTTTTACCGCGTTGCCAATCACTGTGTCCAATTGCACGGCGGCTATGGTTTGATGGAAGAATACCCAGCAGCCAAATTCTACCGTGATCAAAAACTTTTGGAAATTGGTGAGGGAACGTCGGAAATTCAGCGGCTGGTCATTGCTCGGTCGCTGGGATGTTTTTAGTGAGCAAAAGACCAATTCAGTTAGATCTTCCCATTTCCCGGTTAAGAGCGCGAACCTCTCAAATACAGCTTCGAAGCCGTTATTCCAATATGACACCAGAAAAATCAGCGCCAGCCCACTTGGCGCCACGCAAATTCGTCTCACTCATATAGGGTCCACTCAGACGAGCCCCGCGAAAATCCCTAAACCCTTCATCATAGAGCATTTTAAGATCATCTTCTTTGAGCTGTGAGCCTTCAAATGGCCTAGCTCCTAAATCTTCGATAAATACATCAGGAAGAGTCGCTTTTTTAGAATAACTAAAGTCGGCACCACGGAAGTCTCGAAATCCATTCGCATAAAGGTTGTTGATCATATCTATAGTCAATCTAGTCCCCTCAAAGGGACGATCACCCATACCGTCAGGTTTCAATATCCGATAAATATCGGACTCTCGTAAATCACTACCACGAACATTTGCGCCTGTCATGAGAGCCCCAAAAAAGCTCGTTCCTGATAAAGACATTTCTCTAAGATCAATATCCATCAAAGTAGCCCCACTAAAATCTCTGCAACCCAACTTATAAAGACTCTGTAAAGACGTCGTATCGAGTATTGTCCCTTTAAAAGGGCCTTTACTGTAAAATGGGTCTTTATCCAAAACAGTATTACTAAGTTTAACTCCTGTAAGAATTGTCCCTACAAGCACGGCTCCACGTAAATCTGATCCAGACAAGTTTGCACCCCTCAGGTTGGCATTACTCAAATCAACAGTTGCTAAACTTAATCCAGATAAGTCAGCGCCACTCAAATCGGCACCCATTAGACTACCTTTTAAGGGTCTACCTCCATTATCTTTTCTATTCATAGAGAAGTCAGCCCCGCGAAAATTTCTAAATCCATTTTTATATAAACCATCTAATTGATAAGAACTAAGTCTAGTCCCTTCAAGAGGCATTTCATGAAGGCTCATTTCACTCATTGTGAAACCAACGTTCATTAAATTAGCCCCACGTAAATCAGCACCACTAAAATCAACACCGCTTATTTCATTATATTCTCTATATCCAAAATCAATCCCTTTTAGTGATGCGCCGCGAAAATCAGTTATGCCATATTTGTTCAGGAGAGACTCGATACTATTCTTATCCAAGCGCGTATCCTGAAAAGGCTTTTCACCCATTTTTTGTTTATCCAAAATAATCTCATTTAGGTTAACACCTCTCAAATCAGATCCACGAACATCAACCCCGTTCAAATCACAGCCCCGCATATTTACACTTCTTAGATCAGTTCCACGAAAATCTCGTACACCTTGCTTATAAAGATAATCAAACCACATACCGTTTAGCTTTGTGCCATCGAGCGGCTTATCACCAACATTTGTAGCATCAAAAGCATCTGCCTTTCTTGGCATCGTATCTACTAAATCAGCACCCTTTAGGTCGGCTAACTTTATAACATTGACTGGTTCGTCACGATGTCTCGCAGCCGCCTTCTTCATCCCAATATCGGCACGGTCTTGCTCAGTGAGTTCTGGCGAATTAATTTTCGTTTCTGCAGCTCGCAAATCGGCATTGAGTACTGGCATTTCTCTAGCGTATGCCTTGGCAGCGGAAGCCCCATCATTGACAGAAAGGCTGACTTTCCCATTTTCATATTTTGCTGTCAGTGTGATATCTACGGGATTACCTTGTGGATCCTGTCCTCGCACAATCGAGCTAACAGTTTGTTGCTTTGTGTGTGCTTGATTAGCGGTAATCTCCATATCGATAGCCGATGGTAAGGGCACTTCACCAACGGGATGCGTATGCCCCAAGTATTCCGATCGACCGCCAAACAACTCTGTAGGCGCATTTTTAGGAGAACCAGAAATAACTCGGTAGCGTCCACTGCTATCCCGAAAAACAGAGAATTCTATATTGCGGTCTTGTGTTAGTTCAAGTGCTCTGCGCCAAGCCCCGTCTGTTGTGTTAAAGATTTCGTGATAATCAATGCGCTCCCCCCCATCACGCGACACAGTCATTTCATTTTTAACGACCATACCCTCTACTTGGGCCGTTCTATCAACACCACGGTCACCCTCCCGCTTTGCTAATTCCATGCGCTGCTCAAACGCCGACTGCATGACCTCTGTACGCGCCAGTAACTGCTCAACTTGCTCCCGAACAGCGGAATCTTTGGAATCCCGAATCAAAGGAATAATTTTTCTTAATGCGGCTTCTTGAGCTGCCAAAATCTCGCCTGTTAATAGATCGCGCTTGGCTGAATTATCGGTGTTTAAGAGTTGCTCACGCAGAGGCTCGGTGGCCTGCTCCATCTTGATCATTTCACTTTTGGCATTCAAATTATTAATGTGCTGCGACAACGGATGTCGACCATCTGCCACCAATTGCCCTGCAATGCGATAGGTCAAAACCGTCTGAAATGTGCCAAGAATATTGCCGCCCACATGCCGCGGATCCAAAATATCGCTTAACCGCTTGACCTCGTGAGGCTCACCGTCCCGCATGATGACAACCTTACCACCAACCGCATAGGTAGCCGCCTCAACAGCCGTCTCTCCGGCACCCATCCCAATCATTTCACCGATAAAACCTAAAGCGTAAATGGCATTGGGATTACTGACCATTCCTGCCTCAACTAAGGCCTGAACGCCGTGCGTGACACTTTTTAAAACCCCAAGACTAATGGCAGAAGTCACTATTTCTTGCACAAACTCAGCATAACTGTCTGGCTTCACTTTTTCTGCTGCACGGCTGACAGATTCGGAGACGGAATAACCGCGGCCCAAATGATCGATAGTTTCTCCCGCTGCGCTCATGGCCTTGCCACCGGCATAAAAAGTCAAAACCTCAGCGGCAAAACCATAAGCACTTGCCACACTGCTACCTGCCCCCGCTTCAAGCATAAATAGAGTTGTGGAGGCACTCGCCAAAGACACCAGCGGAAATAAAACTGTCACCATAGCTACGGTGGAAACAGCAAAAGCGGCGCCCATTTTAAGACCTGTCGTCATGGTCTCGTTGTCGCTCATTAGCTTCCAGCCCGCATCGCGAATGCGGCCATCGACTGGTGATTCAAGCTTAGCCACTGAGTTATTAAAAGCTGTGTCTGCCCTTTGCATGCAAACACTAACCATGGCGAGTGCCTCTGGAGGTGCGCCACTGTACATGGCCTTATTAATTTCAAAACTGGTATCTGCCAGGGCTGAAAGTGTTCCTTCCAAACGATCTAATGTGTTCTTGTAAGCGCCATCGTTCTCTGTTTCATAAGATTTATATTTACGGGCAATGCTTAAAGCCTCAAGTGTCTGCATGGCTTTTTGGGTAACCAGGGTAGAACTTGATGCCAAAGCAAAAAAACGCTTTGCGTCATCAATGCTGCCTGACTCATACAAGTCTTGGGCGTACTTCACCATCTTGATTGTCCCAATAATATTTTCTTTAACACGCAGAACATCAGGCTCAGTCAGGGTATTAACGCGACCCGATACTAGAAATTCATTGGCAATATCTCTGTTACTCAACAAAACACTTTCGACAGACGCCAATTGAAAGGGTAGCAACAGCGCATCAAACTTTTCCTTAAGCACTTGGTATTCTGGTCTTATCGCATGCGTCGTTTTATCAAATTTAGGTGTGGCCGCGAGCTGGGGTAACAAAGTTCTGAGTTCTACTTCCTGACTTTTATAGCGCTCGCGAACGGTTGTCGTTTGACTCGATAAGAGTCGATCAAAGGCTGCCATTTCAGCCACAACATTGCTCGGACAGCTTCGTGCGGGATCAACTTCAACTGTTTCGCCGGCACGGAATTTTTTGGTAAGTTCAAAGCCCTCTTCTCGTGTGGCATCGTTAGGAATAAAAAGTTCAGGAAACCACATGCGCTGAGCTTCTGGGCTCAATGATTGGAGAATATCGAGCAGAGTGGCCTCACCCATTTCACTGCGTATTCTACCCTTGACTGTTTCCAACCTCGAAAAATTCGTCCAAGGCAAAGAATCAGTTGAATGAGCTGTCTGCTTGATCCAGATCTCTAAAAGCGAAATGGCTGTGGGAGCAGATAATTGATACAAACCGAGAAAAATGGAAGTCGTCAACTCTGTGTCTGTGCGACTGAGGCTATCGAGTAAAGCACCCGCACGCTTGGCTTGTTGATTAACAGATGAGTGGTCAGAGTCTTTCAAATCACGAATAACCTCCATTGTGATAATACGACACACTTCGCCTATACGGGTACGTCGATCGGCCGCACTCAAATCGGCAGGAAAATAGGCCAAAACCTCTTCGGATGAAATGTAGCCATCTTTACCCGCCAAGCGTCCAGATGTTGCTTGGTCAGAAAAATTATAAGTGAAAACGCGGCGCACACCTTTAGCATAAGGATTAGTTTCTGGCACAACTTTGGTATCTGGCAGCATTTCCATTGTATTAAGTGGAAGAGCATCCATTTCTGTTTCAGCCAGATAATGATTGGTGATCAAAATGCCCCTGAACTCATCAAGATCCAGATGGCTTAAATCTTCAGTCGTCAACATTTGCCCATCAGCATTTCTCATCAGTCCAATATCATGAACATCAAGCCAGCTTTGCATGAATGTTGGTTGATCATAAAATAACTCCGTGTAGCGAGTCGCATCCATGTCGTTCAAATCTTCTGGCGCAATATCAGCTGGATTGACCGTCACTTTTGGTTTGGTATAAGCCGCAGCCGTACTCGAAAACCGTCTCGACTGTGTAGAGGTTGCCTGAGGTGATTGAAACTGGGGCAGAGCCGTTTTCACCCATTCATAGTATTGCTTAAGATTATCAGGAGCAGCATAATCACCGCTCGCCACATAAAAAATATCCCGCAGTTCAGTTTTGACTGTATCGGGGATGCCAACTTGATTGATTAGCGCCTCAAACTCTTCAGACGTTTGCGGAACCTCTTTTGCAGAAGCGAGGGTCAAATAGGATTCAGGACGAAAAGCTGAAATGACCATAAAAAAACTCAGCCCAAAAATACAAATGCCAATTGAGTGCTTGCGTCCTGTTTGAATAAGCAAACTTCACGCCAGTTCGAGTTATTTTTTACTAAAAATAGTGCACGGATATTAGGTGGTTAGGAAGTGTAAAGGTGTCATTAAAAGGCTCGTGGTGAAAGAATTGTCACAACTAGGCAATTCCTGCCGGGGATTGTCAGTCAATCAGCGAACGCCCATCACAGAAGCCGCTGATTCAGCGACTCTCCCCGATGCATCCGCAGCTTCCAAATGACTCATGGGCCAGCTAAAACGTCCAGCCGTAACAGCCTTTATGGGAATCAGCAAACGCCAGTAGCCACGTGGCACATTCGCCAACGTAAAATGGACCCTCCCCTGCAATGACTCGCGCGTTTCGACGTAAGAACTTAAATCTCTGACAAAAGACTTTTGCTGACGATTGTCATCCATTACACCAGCTGGCAAAGACACTGATAAATCAGCTGCAGAAGTCGCTTCATCAAAATAAGTCTCAACCGCCAGAAAAGCGGCTGCCCCCACCGGCAAAGTATCCAGTCTATTTTGTCCATTTTCCGAAACAAAATTTGTCGACAAAATGAGCCCTTTTTCGAGACCAAAGGCACGCCAGTGCTTCAAGCGATGCCGCCTCTCAATCGTCATGTAAACAGGCCCCCCTTCCTTGACTTGCAACGAAAAATTCATATTTTTAGGCAATTGTTCACTTGGCAAGGTAAAATGACCGCGGCCATTGATGAGATTAAATTCCGTTAAGATTTGATCATTAAGACTCAGCACCACTCGGCTGGGTTTTTCTGATAGGCGAATATCTCCCGTGTAACTCGATAGAGCTTTGAGGACAACCACCTGAGTCCACATCGTCTGGTTGAAGCCACCTCGCTCGATAAGGGTTCTGAGTAAAACAGGAGAGATATCCTGATCATTGGGATTAATACGCCTGAGTGATTGATAACTCTCCCACAATTCACTCGTCGAAGCATCATCCCAAAATGACGCTTGTCGAATCGATAAGTCAGTCATCCACTGCTTGACATAAGCATGTGCAGGATTTGAACGAACCAGCAAACCGACAAGGCGAGCCTTCGTCACAGCTTGAAGATGATCCCAAAAAGGCAAATGGCGTGCATAAGCATCTGGCACATCAAATCCCAGTTCTGCCAAAATTCCATCAAATGCAATTTGGTCGGCGACGCCCTTAAAATAGTCACCTTCGGCTAAAACTGTCTGCAGACTCAATTTTTGTAAGTGCGGAATGAACCTTGTTGTGAGAGCTGAAATATCAAACCCGGCATCTCTGGCTGCCAGAATAAAATCGGCAAGAAAAAGCAGATGAGAAAAATTTGATAATAAATCAAGCGGCCTCTCCTCTTCATTAAAAGACAGTGCACTCAAACGAGTCAATTCGGCCCTCACGGCCTCATCCCCTTGACCCGATTCGGCAATAACGGCAGTGAAAGCGGGTTCAGAGCGAAAGAGCAAAGCTGGATAGAGCGCAGCCATTCTCGTCGCTTCTCCATTATCTCGTTTGGACCATAACGTTTTTGCCACGGAAATAGCCCAATCCAATCTGTCTTCAGTAACGCTCAAACGCACCTCGCCACTTTCAGCATTGGGCGGAAGGGCTGTTTTAAAAGTCGCCTGATTTTTAACCATGCCTCCACTGTGCCAAGCATCACGTGGGACATCGCTGATGAGTTCAATTTTACGATCCACAATAGCTTGCCGATCGCCCAAGCTAACTTCAAAACGCAAATTGGCTTGTGCCTTTTCTTGCGAAAAAACTTCATCCAAAGTCACGAGATTCAAAAGAGCCGCTGTTTCGAAAATCAGAGGCACAGTTTTAGTTTTTTTGGGTGGCAGAAAAAGACTTTGCCTGGCTGTTTGGCTGCGCAATCGATCACTCGTTGCTGAGAGACTTACCGTCATGGACTCAAGACTGTCATTTTCCAGTGTGACCAAGGTCTCAACCACATCACCCAGACGCAACATTTTTGGAACCGTCACTTGAACATATAAGGCCTCACCTATCCGTGTTGGCAAAGTCGCTTCATTTATTTGAAGAGGTCCGTTGACAGGCACGTCTTTAAGAAAAGTCGCTGACTCAACTTGATGGTGCCATTTTATATCCCGTAAAATAGCCGCACCTAAAAGAGAGACACACCCCGCTTTGACACTGACCTCGATTTCATCAGCGCCCCACGCCGGTTTGGCTGTCACAACCAAAGTTGATGGCGTCCGCCATTGCGCGGTGACTTCTTGAGTGGGCACCAGAGTTAACCATTTCCGATAATCGGTAACAATTCGTCCCACATCTTGAGGAACAATCATGGGCTGAGAAAAATGGACGATAATTGGACTATTTGCTGGCAGGCTGACTTTTTCTGGAAAACGATAAACGACATTTAAAGCTGACTGATGAGTCGAAAATTGTGCCACATACTCTTTAACACTGGACGACTGACTCCCAGCAGTTTGGCAGGATGTGAAAAAGAAAAAGAATAACCAAAAACGGCGCATGGGCCAAGCATAATGACGTTCTCACTTAAGTCGGTCAAGTCACTCTTTTATCAGACTGGCAAAACAAGATAATGCATATATTTTACACAACCAACGAAATCCGTGCTAGCAGCATCGCGCTATGAAAAATTTTACAGAATTAGACATTCGTCCTGAATTAATGCGCGCCATTTCAGATCTTAAATACGAAATGCCCACCGCTATTCAAGCACAGGCCTTGCCAATCCTCCTTGGCAAAGCCACAGACTTTATCGGACTGGCCGCAACCGGCACTGGTAAAACAGCGGCGTTTGCCATTCCCATGCTGGAGCGCATCAATGCCTCAAAACGCACACCACAGGCCCTGGTCCTTTGTCCGACCCGAGAATTGGCCATGCAAGTTTCCGGGCAAATTAATTTGCTCGGCAAATACCTGAATATCCGTTCTCTGCCCATTTACGGCGGCGCTGGCTTTGACACGCAACTGCGTGGTCTGAGAGACGGTGTTAATGTCATTGTCGGCACACCTGGACGCTTGGTCGATCATCTCAAACGGGGAACGCTAAAACTTGGTGATTTAAAAACGCTGATTTTAGATGAAGCCGATGAAATGATTTCCATGGGTTTCAAAGATGACCTCGAAGCGATTTTAAAAGCCATGCCGCGTGCCACTGGCAACATCTGGCTGTTTTCTGCGACGATGAACCGAGAAGTCAGGCGAGTCGCCGACACGTATTTAAAAAACCCTGCGCTCGTACAAATCAACAAAAAAGAAATGCTCTCAAATACAGTCGAACAGCTTTATTACATGACTAAAGAATCGAGTAAGCCCGAGGTTCTTTGTAAACTGATAGATGCCGCCGATAATTTCTATGGCATCATATTCTGTCAAACCAAATTACTCGTCGTCGATCTAACCCGCTACCTCACAGACCGCGGCTACAAAGTTGATTGCCTCCATGGCGATAAAGACCAAAAGGCCCGCGAGAAAACCATGCAACTTTTTCGTGATCGCCGCGTGAGTCTTTTAATTTGTACCGATGTCGCCTCGCGTGGCCTTGATGTCAAAGATATTACCCACGTCATAAATTATTCCATTCCACGCGAACTCGATAACTACGTGCACCGCATTGGCAGAACGGCCCGTAGCGGCAAATCGGGTATTGCCATGAGTTTGGTGTCACCCAGTCACCGTATGCTGATTGGCCGCATCGAAAAAATGACCAATAGCCGCATGAAGGAAGGGCTCATTCCGACCCACAAAGAAATCATGATAAAAAAGGTCAATCAAGTTTTGGCCAATTTCAAAACTCAAAAATCCACCACGCGTGCTCTTGAAGTGATGGGGTCCAATTGGAAAACAGAAATTAGTGAACTGTCAAAAGAAGAAATCATTGCTCGATTTTTGGTGATGAATTTTCCCGATGTGCTGAGTAACGTCGATACAACCCAGCACCATGCCCTCATG
>Ga0209824_10002285_pt1 | contig 10040 bp, 9 predicted proteins | sample VDWuncwatermetaG_FD_184124 | JGI IMG/M metagenome (GOLD analysis project Ga0209824, IMG submission 184124) | Wastewater microbial communities from Netherlands to study Microbial Dark Matter (Phase II) - VDW unchlorinated drinking water (SPAdes)... ...
TGTTTACGACTGTGGCATTGTAAGGGGTCTGAATCTTTTTGTTTGTAAGTATAACTAGCTTGTCGACTACCGCCGATTTTGATATATTCGATATTTGATCCAAATCAGGGATACCTAATTCATTAGCAATCACGGCTAATCCCACTTTTGATCCAAAGTTATCCTGATAGACTGCATCAAGAAGTAAGTTTTGTTTTTCTAGTTTTTGTATTGTACCCATTTCCTGAGCAAAAGCGGTTAGACTTTTGACGGCTTTTTTGATCTCATTTTCATTATCGCCACCATTCCTTCGTATTGTTAAGAAATCCGATATCGGGATATTCATTATACTTCCCCTCACTCGAAGCCCAGGATAGGATTGTCTTATTGCTTCATCTATTATGGTTTCATCAATTTTTGTGGAGTTTGATTTCATAGCTTTCTCCATTGCTTGATACAAGATATTGATAACAGAACGTACGTTTCTAAACTCTGTAAATTCATCATACAGGACTTGGATTTTCTCCTCTAATTCCTGTTGTTCCGCTGGTCCAAATTTACCATCTTTATCACTATGTTTTATGTACTCTGTAACAATTTCGGCAAGTTCATCTCTAGAGTTTGATCCTGCTAGATCTATTTTGTAATTTGCCTTTTCTAGTCTATCAAATACAGACGGATTAGCATTTTGCATCTCCAAGTAACCTGAGGGTGTAGATATTAGTAATAATACAGAAGCAGGAAGATGAGCATTTATCACACCCTTGATGAATTCAATCGAATCCTTGTTTCCATCAAGCTCATCTATTTCAAAGACAAGAATTTTTCCTAAGAATATATGAGTCAAGCGAGATAGTGATGATAGCATTCCGATTAATGTTTCCAAGTTTTTAACTTCGTCAAAAGAATTAGAAATCACATTTCTAATTAAAATAGATTCATGATAGTTAAATTTCTGAATTAGAAACTTGATCAAGTTTTCTACAGATATAGATTGTGTTCCCTTGATTATTTCCTCTGTTTTCTCTTTTATTGTCATGCCAGTTAGTTTATTTACAAAAGTATAGTCAAGTGCCTTTTTGGCAGAATTGTCACCTTGTTCTGCATTTTCTTTTAGATAATTCAAGAATTTTGATCTTAATTGTATAAAGAATTCATTGTCAAACCCCTTGAGTATGGCATCATAAATTCCAGAGACAGTCTTTGGTGAAATCGTAGATAAATCAACATAAGAACATTCAGTATTGTATCGTCCTTTGAGACTCTTAACATGTAAAGCCAAATGAGTTTTTCCTGAACCTACATCTTGGACAACAGTAATTACTCGAAAATCACCATTTTCAGCAGTCCTACCTTCAACTTTTCTATTTAGTTCCTTTATGCATTCAAGTACAGCAACTTTTGCTTCTTTATGTCTTCTACCTCCAAGTATTTTTGCGTCTTTTTCTGTCGGGGTTGGACTACTAGGATAAGGATTTTGTTGTAATTGATATGGATACATTAGATAGTCCTCACGTAACCATGAACAAGCCCGCGCATTACAATTCCTTCTTGACCACCAGAGGAAATCTCATATCGGTCTCTATGATTCTCAATCAAATTTGACACCATTTGATAGAATTTGTCCTTAGAGAGATTCTGAGTCTCACAGACTCTCTCTCTGATTTTAGTAAATGGGACCCATCCTATTGATGTAGATGATTCATTCAATGAACTATTAAACATGCCCTCAAAATCATCATTTTTAGAGACACTTTCTTGTGTTGAACATTTTTCCAATTCTTCTTCCAGAGTTTCTGCATGTGCTTTTACTTTTGCAAGAGACTGGCTTACACCTACTAACATGTTAAGCATTAATTTGAATTTGGGGTCATTTTGTGTTATATGCTGAACGTAATTTTCTTTGGTCCAGATAAAATATGCTACACCCTTTTTTTCAATAAAGATTTGCTCTTTTTCTTTTAATTCTTCAAGTATACTTTCACAGTCCTTTCCGAATATTTTTTTCAGGTCGGTTTTTTTTATTCCATTAATCCCGGAAGATTCAATTTTTTCTAGTATCTCCCTCATCATGGATACAACTCTACAAAATTTTATTTAATATCCAATGTGATACAAGATAACAATTTGGTGAAAATTTGTTACCTCAAACACCACAACAAATACAGTAATATATGAAAAACAATCTATGAAACAAAGATCGGTCACAATATAAGGCATAATGAGATAGAATTCGTTGCAGAATGATGATTGGGTATACTGATTTATGATGAATTATACCTGGGGTATCTGACTGCTTTAGAAATATGAAACATGAGTTAGTGGCTCAAAGATTAAATTCCAAAAGACCTAATGAATGAGTTATTGGAATCACCAAGCGATCCATGGAAGGACAAACTTACTTCTGAACAATATCATGTATGCAGAATGAAAGGAACAGAACTTCCCTTCACTGGAATATATCACGATTGTAAAGAAAAAGGGATTTACAAGTGCCTATGCTGTGGGACTAGCCTGTTTAGTTCAGAAACAAAATTTGATTCTGGAACAGGATGGCCAAGCTTTTGGGAACCAGTTTCAGACAATGTAAAAACTGAGAAGGATGTAAGCTACGGTATGTTGAGAATCGAAGTATTATGCAAGAATTGTGGTGCCCATCTGGGTCATGTCTTCGATGATGGTCCAAAACCCACTGGTTTACGATATTGTATCAACTCCACTTCCCTACAGCTTGAAAAATAAATCAGATGACATGGTAATAGCAAAGTTACCCTGTTATTAATAGTACCGTATGGTACCGTAATACATGTTAAATTGTGAGTTTTGCCCAAAGCAGTTCTTCGAAACTGCGAATGGTTTAGTAGCAAAGACTTTCCATGAAAGTCTTCATGATCCAGAGTTAGTCAATAACTAAAACCTGGATTCCTTTTTTGTACCATATAAAATCAAAACCTAACTTTTTTATCGGTTGTTCTTATTCTAATTGGAAGTGACTAAATCAAAACGAGTAGAATCAAAACCCAGACCTAAAGATTCTACGCATGATGTTGTCAAGAAAATGTCTTCAATCTCAGATGCTACTAAAACTCTAGCTACAGAAGTGAAGACAATGTCAAAAATATTTGCAGAGAACCAGAAAATATTGATTTCTCTAAAGGATATGATATCATCAGTAAACTCATCACTTGATCAAATTCAGAAAAATTCAAGACAAATAAACGTGCTAGAAGAAGACACACAACGCCTATTTTCTGGAATGAGTCAAGTTAAGGCACATTCTAATCTAATAGACAAGATCAACAGTCAGATAAACAGACTCCAAGATCACGTAGACAAAATTCGAGACAAACAAGAATCCATGCCAGACACCAATAAGATAATGCAGAGTGTTGCTGACAGTATGGATTCCATTAGAAACAATACCAAAATGATAATACATGTATCAGAAAAGACTGAGAAGATACGTGAGGATATCAAAAATGTGGCAAATCGCACCGAGTCACTTTCTAATGTTAGTAATGAAATAGAAGAATTAAGAAAAAGTACAAATGAAATGTCAACTAAGACAGAATCACTTTTTAATCTACATCAAGAGATCGAAGAGGTAAGGCAGAATACAAAGGAGATCTCCTCAAAAACTGAAAAAATGTCAGGACTGGAGGAGAGCATATCAAACCTAAAAGGTGAGATAAGCACAATGATCACAAAAACAGATTCGCTCCCAAGCTTGAATTCTCAGATAAGAAATATTAGTACAGAGATTGATTCTCTGATAAAGAAAACAGATTCATTATCTGTACTTAGTGATGATATTAGAAACATCAATTCTGAATTTACTAACTTCAAAGAGAACATCCTTGTCAAGAGTAAAGGTCTAGATGAAAAAATATCAGATTTTGCAGAATTGTTAAACATGAATTCAGCATCCATCTCAGAGTTCAACAAGAAAACATTTGAGATTTCACAACAGCTACAAGATATTAGTCATGTTACTCACAAGACATCTCAGAATACTTCACATGAGGTTATGGGATTACTTCGCTTATCTGAATTCCAATCAAACATCAGAATGCGTTCTGAATCAAAATATGGTACATTAGAAGACATTGAGAAGATGGTAGACCAAACCAAAGACATGGTAAATCTGTTCGACCGTATTTCTATCGAGGTAGAAACAAAGATGCCGTTGCCTCTGGAGGTAAAACAGTGGAGCATATCAAAGATCTTAGATTGTGCAGATAGATGGGAGATAAGGTTTACAGATGTATTCAGACTTTTGATTACCGAACTTGGTTCAGATATTGTAAAAGAAGCAATCAGAATAGAACAAGTTCGTGATCTTTTTGGGATACGAGCAGTGGATGAAATAAGACGCGAACTAAATATTACTTAGCTTTCGTCTGTCATTTCAAAAGCTTGCAGACTTTGCTTTTTCTTCTTAAGAAGAGCAAAGATTCCAATTATGACTGCAACCCATATGCTTCCAAACAACATGTTTGAAATGCTGACGTACATGTATGGTGTTGCATCAAGCAAATTGAATACTATTGTTGTAGCTTGAGAATGAATGTTAAGCATTCCAGTATGAAATGCTGCACTGTCAGGCGAGGTAGTTGAAATCTTATCAACTGTAGACAACATTGTGTTGAGGTCTTTTTGCATCATTCCAAAGTCGGTATCTTGTGTAGGAAATATCCAAACAGGATTTCCAGATTTTGGTAGAAGATGTTGAACCATTTTGATATCATCATTAATGGCTTGTGAGTCAGAAGTAGCTTGAATTCTAATCAAGATTCCTCGTGATTGGTCAAGTGGGTAAATGGTGCCACCATATTCCTCAAAAGCCATAACCACACCTACTACAATTAATCCTATTATACCAGCCAATGCAGCTTTATAGTAATTATTTGCCATTTTCTCCGCCTTTGTTTCGACTCTACTCCTTGATTTGCCTTTTTTAAATGTTGAATGAGATATGCTAAGATATGCAATGTAAAGAAATCCAGCTGCTTGGATACCCAATATTGGAGTAAATACAGGATTATTAGAAAATATTGCAATAAACATGCCCACTATTCCATATACTCCAAAGAATATCTCAAGAAGTGTAGTTTTGGTAAATGGAAGAGCATATGCTTTGTCTCTCCAATCATCATCATTTTTTATTATTCCAAACTTTGGTGTACGTAAGAATTCATTATTCTTTCCAAAAAATGCATCAAAGACTGCAACAGTATTGTTAACGGACATACCAGCAGAATAGATTATTAGATACAAATAGGAAAGCGTCTTGGATCTCCACTTCTTTGCATACATTTCTCGAATTACCATGATGTACGCAACAGGTCCCATAGCTAGATATGCAATTATTGTCAGTACGGGCAATCCACTTATCACATAGAGATTTATTTTTGAAGCTAAAAGTATTGGCAAAATGAGAAATTGTGCCAATACCAATGGATGTACAATGTGTCTTGTAAGTTGAACAAATGCCTGGATCTTTGTATCAACTGGAATTCTCCTAATTGCAACATCGCCAAGTAATTTTATGGCACATTGAATAGAGCCTTTTGCCCATCGAAATTGTTGCCTTTTTGCTGCATTCATTTGTACTGGAAGTTCTGCGTCTACCACGATGTCAGGAATAAAGACACATTTCCAACCTTTCATCTGAGCTCTATAACTGAGGTCTAGGTCTTCAACCAGTGTAGCAGTATGCCAACCGCCTGAATCTTCGATGCATTGTTTTCTCCATATACCAGCAGTGCCATTGAAACTCATAAAGAGGTGAGAATTGCTTTTTGCTTTTTGTTCTATTAAAAAGTGAAAGTCGAGACTTAGAGCTTGTGCCTTTGTGAGCGGAGAATATTTTTCATTGATGTGACCCCATCTACACTGGATCAACCCGATGTTTGGTTTACAGAAATAGGACATTGCTCTTTTCAGAAACCATGTGGGTGGAATAAAATCAGCATCAAAAATTGCAACGAAATCCCCTTTTGCAAACTTCATTGCATTGCGGAGCGCACCAGCCTTGTATCCTTTCCTGTTTGATCTTCGTATATGTTGTATATCAAATCCCTTCTTTTGATAATTTGAAACTAGATTCTCAAGCAGATCATATGTCTCATCAGTTGAATCATCAAGTACCTGAATGCAGAGTTTATCTTTTGGGTAATCCAAGGCACAAACTGCGTCTACCAATCTTGCAGCAACATACTTTTCGTTGTATATTGGAAGTTGAAGTGTGACTGTGGGAGTTTCTTTTAGTTCTACAGAATTGTTCTTTTTTCGATGTCTTGAAATAATTACGAGATAGTAAAAGTTGCACGTATAGAGAGTAATTATCATTGCAATGCCAATGAAAATATTCCACAGAAATTGTGTTAGGGTATTAGGAATAACGTGTGTAAGCATTTGGAATTTTTCAACTCTAGAGTCTTTATAGCCGTACCGCTAAAATTTTCGCTATCCTTTCTGTGATATCTTTATTGCCTGAACAGGACATACGTTTTCACAAGCTAGACAAAATATGCAATCTGGTTCTCGTGCCATCAATGGTTTTTTATCAGAAGCTGGATGTCCGTTAAATTCAGCCCATTCGTAAACTTTCACAGGACATGCATCGATGCATGCACCATCACCTACACAAATATCATAATCAACGGATACAAATTCTCCCCATATTCCCAGTATTTCATTGCCCTTTCGGTGACCGAATACTTTTATCTTGTGACTAGACGGAGCAGTGAAAGTCTCAACTACCTTGAGCTTTGTTTTAAAGTCTACATCGATTGGACCTGGCTTTGCTCCTTCATGAGCCTCTGGCTCTGCTTCTTGTGCAACTTGCTGTCCTGGCGGAGGAGATGCGGGTTTGGGTTTTGGTTTTGCGTTTGGAACTATCTGAGCTAACGGTGTCATTTCTTCCAACTCCTTAAGAGCTTGCTCTGGGGGTATTTGCTTTATCTTTACTTCATGCTCAATCATCTTGTCAGCAAGTACACTATTTCGCAAAATTGTATCTATCACCATTTTGGCATTTGCGTCTGCTTTCTTCCGGTAATCTTTAACCCAAAGACCATCCCCATATTTTTCAACTGGATATATTTGATAAATCATGTCTACAACTTCCCCAGTTACTATTTCAACTTCAACTTCAAGATCTATGCGCTTGTATCCGCTATCGTCTGGGTCGGGTAAATTTTCTTCTTTCCAACGATATCTAGCATAAATTCTGTCAGCAAATTTATCCATTTCAAATACTTTCTTAAATCCACTAACTATAGAATCAATTTCATAGTTATCTTCTAGTTTTATTGGAAGGCGATAAAGGCCAAGTTTGTAACTGTGTAAAGGATAGACTCCCCTTTTTGATGTAGCTGATTGAACTGTATACACCTTATCCTTTAGCAGGAGGGACATCTGTGTGTGTTATGGAAAAAGAGTTTAAAAATGCTTCCTAGTAATCAGGACAAGTCTCTTCTCGGATCTTTTGGTATCTTTGTTCTATTGCCATTGCATGCTCAAGTACTTTCTCAAATCCATACTTGTCTTTAGGAAAGTACCATCTGATTCCCACTTTATGTCCTATTCCATCCATATCATAGATCATTCCTTTGTCAGAATCCACTCCATATTTCTCGTCAATTGATCTTTCTTGAACTATAAGACCACGTTTAGTTTTGTCCTCCATTATGAGATCAGTCGAACCATCAAGTATGGCATAGAATATACCTTTTTTTAGAATTTGTAGTTCTTGACCTGTTTCGTTATTTTTCAATTGGGTTTCCAATCATATTACCCCATTCAGTCCAGGAACCATCATAATTTCTAACTTGAGGATATCCAAGTAGATATTTCAGAACAAACCAAGTATGTGAGGATCTTTCTCCAATTCTACAGTAACATATGACATCTTTATCAGGTGTCACACCTTTTGTTTCATAAATTTTCTTAAGATCTTCAACTGATTTGAAAGTACCATCAGCATCATTTACTGCACTTGCCCAAGGAATATTGTTCGCGTTGGGAATGTGTCCTCCTCTCTGAGCGTGTTCCATAGGATACTCAGCCGGAGCAGTTACCTCTCCAGAGAATTCTTTTGGAGAACGTACATCAACTAGAACTGTATCATTCTTTTCAAGCGCCCTTTTTACATCAAAGAGATATGCTCTTAGTCCTTCATTTGGCGGCTGTGCAACATAGTCGGTTCTTTGCATTTGTGGTTCATCCTTTGTGTAAGATCTGTTTTCAATTTCCCATTTTTTTCTCCCACCGTTCATTATCTTCACTTTTTCATGTCCGTAATACTTGAATATCCAAAATACAAAAGCGGCAAACCAATTGTTAAAATCACCATACAAAATAACTTCAGATTGTGCAGTTATTCCATTTCTTGACAAAAGATCTTCAAACTGGGATTTGCTTATGATGTCACGGGTGATAGGATCATTAATGTCTCGTTTCCACCAGATTAAACTAGCTCCTTGTAGATGGCCAGATTTGTAGGCATTTTCAGGATCATAATCCACTTCTACAATTTTTAATGATTTATTATTTAGATTATTTGCAACGGTTTCTGTGTCTACTAAAACTTGGTGTGCATAATTCATTTTTATCTCTGTTATAATATACTCAAGGAGTCCTTAATATTTTATACTCATCAGATGCTTTTTAAGTGAAATTAGAATAGTACTTCTGATTGGATCTTCACAATGTAGCGTTAGTAAGCAAATTTGGTTCAAAGGAATCAGAGGATGCCGTAAGGAAAGTTGCCAAGAAATTACTTGCAAAAAAAGTTAAGGTATACACTGTTTCCCCGGTAGATGTCGATGGAGCTAAAAAAGTCAATGACCTAGAAGATCTTAAGACTACAAAACTAGATTTAACAATCACCTTAGGAGGCGACGGAACTACTCTCCGAACTTTTAGATATTTGGAAAATGAGGTTCCAAATCTTGCAATAAATGTCGGAGGAAATAGGGGCATATTATCAGAAATAACACTACCCCAAATTGATACGGCTATTGACCAAATTATTTCAGACAAGGTTTTTTTAGATAGAAGAATCAGAGTGGTTGCATCTTGTGGGGGACAAGATTTTCCACCAGCGCTAAATGAAATCTATATCAACAGAGAGAATTTGACAAAGACTTCACTATTTGAGATTAAATTTCAAAGTGATACAGTAACACAAAAAATGGATGGAGTAATTGTTGCAACTCCAAGCGGTTCCACTGGTCATTCCTATTCTCTTGGAGGTCCAATCCTTCATGAAAGTCTAAATGTTCTCATCATAACACCGGTTGCCCCTGTCAACAAATTACCATCAATTGTTGTTCCTGATGAAAAAATTGAGATCATAAGCAATCACGATTCAAACATAATCATGGATGCTCAGGTTATCAAAACTGCAAGATTTGATGAGGTGATAACAATTAGAAAATACAAAAAACAAGCCGTATTTGTAAGACTGAAAAAACAAGGTCTAAGACAGATGAGTAAGCTTGGCTTCTAGAGTTTTAGATGCTACATCATTTTATGCTGGAATACCATTTTCTTCACAAGAGCAGAGTTTTACAACCCCTCTAGTTTTTGAAGAAATCAAACACATTAAGAAAAGTCACGATGCAGTACAAACTCTCATTGATTTAGATAGACTGAAGATTATAGAGCCAGAACAAAAAAATACCAATTTTGTTTTGGAGAAAGCAAAGCAGACAGGTGACCTTCCTGATTTATCAAAGGAAGATGTATCAGTACTTGCATTGTGTGTGCAGTTAAATGGTGAACTGGTAACAGATGATTACACCGTATCAAATGTAGCCAAACATTTGAATCTGAAAGTTATTCCAATAATGACCAAAGGAATATCCAAGGTGCTAGACAGTGTGTATTTTTGTCCTGCCTGTAACAAGGTTTTTGAAAAAATGTCGGACTGTCCCATATGTGGAAGCAAGTTAAAGAAGAAATCAGCCGAGAGGAAGTTTTCTTCCGACCCAATCCGCAAAAGAGCCATCATATAGCTTCACGTTTTCATATCCAGCCATTCGTAATTGAGT
>Ga0209824_10002288_pt1 | contig 10034 bp, 8 predicted proteins | sample VDWuncwatermetaG_FD_184124 | JGI IMG/M metagenome (GOLD analysis project Ga0209824, IMG submission 184124) | Wastewater microbial communities from Netherlands to study Microbial Dark Matter (Phase II) - VDW unchlorinated drinking water (SPAdes)... ...
CTGAAGGTGAGGTCGCCCATCTGGGTGACCATCACGTGCTCAGTGGCTTCGCCGGCGCCGCGCACGTAGACGGGCGGCTTGGCGCAGTCCTTCGCGCGGTCGGCGCGCGTGAGGACGACGGCGCCGCCGGCATCCGTCACGAGGCAGATGTTCAGCAGGTTGAACGGGTAGGACACCGGACGCGACTTGAGGACGTCGTCGACGGTGATGGGCTCGCGCATGCGGGCCTTGGGGTTGAGGGCCGCCCACTTCCGCGTCGACACCGCCACCTGCGCCCACTGCTCGAGCGTGGTGCCGTACACGTGCATGTGGCGGGTCGTGATCATCCCGAAATAGGTCGGCGCGCCGCCGAAGCCGTAGGGGAACTCGAACTGGCCGCTGAGGCTCGTGTCACGGCTGCGCGTCACGCCCACGCCCGACCGGCCGCTCTCGCCGTGCGAGATCACGGCCACGTCGCAGAGCCCGTGGTGGAGCGCGGCCACGGCGTGGCCCACCATGATGATGAACGAGCAGCCGCCGACGGTGGTGCCGTCGACGTAGCGCGGCCGGATGCCGAGCGCCTCGCCCAGGAGGGCGGGCGAGTGCTGGCCCGCGGTGAAGACGCCGTCGACGTCGCCGATCGTGAGCCCGGCATCCCGGACGGCATTGCTGACCGCCTCCAGGTGCAAGGTGAGCTGGCTCTTGTTGGGGAGGATGCCGATCTCGTCGCTCTCGTCAACGCCCACGATGCAGACGGAGTTCCTCAGCTCCTTCATCGGGGACTCCCAGGCTGGAAAAGAGGCAGCGTCACCTCGTCGGTGATCTTCGTGAAGACGATTTCCACCGGCATGTCGCAGCGGATCGCCTTGGGATCGGGCGTGACGTTGATGAGGTTCGACATCATGCGCGGGCCCTCGGCCAGCTCGATCATGGCCAGCACGTAGGGCGGCGGGATCTTCCACGCCCGGTTGAACGTCTGGTGCGAGATCTCGAAGGCGTGGAGCCGGCCCTTGCCGCTGGCCTGCATCCAGCCGACGTCACGCGCGTGGCAGCGCGGACACAGGATGCGCGGGTAGAAGAAGACGTGGCCGCAGGCGCCGCAGCGGGGCAGGAGCAGCTTGCCCTCGCGCAGGCCGTCCCAGAACGGCCGCGCTTCAGGCGTGATGGGGGACGGCAAGGGACGATCGGCTTCCATGGTTCCTCCTCGGGGCGACACTAACGTCGCCGCCCGGCATGGTAACACCACCGTGGCGAACGGACTGTGTCGCTCAACACCCGAGCGAGTGAGCCCTACACCAATCCCGTGAACCCGCTGTCTCGACCCACGCCGGATCGGCGATCCTTGACCCGCAGAGGGTCTCCGGCTAAGGTCGGTCCACTCGTCCTACAAAGGAAACCGGCCCGGCTCCCCCCATTGGAGATCCCCCCGGCATGACGTGTCCCCGGTGTCAGCAGGACAACCCGACCCACGCCAGGTTCTGCCTCGGTTGCGGAGCCCGCCTCGCGCTCGCCTGCGACTCCTGTGGCGCAGAATTACCCGGAGGCGCCCGCTTCTGCCTCCAGTGCGGCCAAGCCGTAGCCGCTGGCGCCGCGGCACCGCTTCGTTCGCCAGCCCCGGAGACGTACACCCCCAAGCACCTGGCCGAGAAAATCCTTACCTCCAAGGCCGCCCTGGAAGGCGAGCGCAAGCAGGTCACGGTTCTCTTCGCCGACCTGAAGGGCTCGATGGAACTGCTCGCCGACCGCGATCCCGAGGAGGCGCGCAAGCTCCTCGACCCCGTCCTCGAGCGGATGATGGAGGCCGTCCACCGTTACGAGGGGACCGTCAACCAGGTGATGGGCGACGGGATCATGGCGCTCTTCGGTGCCCCGCTCGCCCACGAGGATCACGCGGTGCGGGCCTGCTACGCGGCGCTCCGGATGCAGGAGTCGGTCGCGCAGTATGCGGAGGATGTCTTCCGCTCGCACGGGGTGCCCGTCCAGATCCGCGTGGGGCTCAACTCCGGCGAGGTGGTCGTCCGCGCCATCGGGTCCGATCTGCACATGGATTACACGGCGGTCGGGCAGACGACCCACCTGGCCGCCCGCATGGAGCAGATGGCGACGCCGGGCACGATCCTGCTCGCCCCCGCGACACTCCAGCTCGCCGAAGGCTACGTGCAGGTCGCGGCCCGGGGACCGGTCACGGTCAAGGGCTTGGCGGACCCCGTGGAGATCTACGCGCTCACCGGAGCGAGCGCGCTACGGACCCGGCTCCACGCTGCCGCCGCGCGGGGATTGACGCGGTTCGTCGGCCGCGACGCCGAGATCGAGCAGATCCGCCGGGCGCTGGCCCTCGCGCACGATGGCCACGGCCAGCTCGTCGCCGTCGTGGGGGAACCCGGCGTGGGGAAGTCCCGCCTCGTCTACGAGTTCACCCACTCCCACCGGACTCAGCAATGGCTCATCCTGGAGGCGGGCTCCGTGTCCTACGGCAAGGCGACCAGCTACCTGCCGGTCATCGACCTCCTCAAGCGCTACTTCAAGATCCACGATCGCGAGACCCACCGCGAGATCCGCGAGAAGGTGACGGGCAAGCTCCTCACGCTGGATCGGACCCTCGAGCCGATCCTGCCCGCCTTGCTGGCCCTCCTCGATGTGCCGGTCGAGGACGCCCGCTGGCAGGCGCTCGATCCCGCCCAGCGCCGCCAGCGCACGCTCGACGCCGTCAAGCACCTCCTGCTCCGGGAGAGCCAGGGGCAACCGCTCCTCGTGGTCTTCGAGGACCTGCACTGGATCGACGCCGAGACGCAGGCCGTGCTCGACGGTCTGGTCGAGAGTCTGCCCACGGCCCGGCTCCTCCTGCTCGTCAACTACCGGCCCGAGTACCAGCATGGCTGGGTGAGCAAGACCTACTACAGCCAGCTCCGGCTCGACGCGCTCCCGCCCGAGAGTGCGGGCGAGCTGCTGAGCGCCCTCCTGGGCGACGGCCCAGCGCTGGAGCCCCTCAAGCGACTGCTGGTCAGACGCGGGAACCCCTTCTTCATCGAGGAGAGCATCCGGACGCTGGTGGAGACGGGTGCGCTCACCCGGGAGCGCGGCGCCTATCGTCTGACCCGGCCGATCCAGGCGATCGAGGTCCCGGCGACGGTGCAGGTCATCCTGGCGGCCCGGATCGACCGGCTCCCGGCCGAAGACAAGCAGCTGCTCCAGACGGCCTCGGTCATCGGCAAAGACGTGCCCTTCGTGCTGCTCCACCCCGTGGCGGAGGCGGCGGAGGATGCGGTGCACCGGGGGCTCACGCATCTGCAGGCGGCCGAGTTTCTGTACGAGACGCGCCTCTTTCCCGATCCCGAGTACACCTTCAAGCATGCGCTCACCCATGAAGTCACCTACGGCACCCTGCTCCAGGACCGGCGCAAGGCCCTGCACGCCCGCATCGTCGGCGCCATCGAACGCTTCTATCCGGACCGTCTGACCGAGCACGTCGAACGGCTGGCCCACCATGCCGTGCGGGGCGAGATGTGGGAGCAGGCAGTCACGTACCTCCGTCAGGCCGGCGCCAAGGCAATGGCGCGATCGGCCAACCGGGGGGCGGTGAACTGCTTCGAGCAGGCGCTGACGGCCCTCGGGCATCTGCCCGAGACCCGCGAGACGCTGGAGCAAGCCGTCGATCTTCGCTTTGACCTTCGAACTGCACTCTTTCCACTCGGCGAATTCGAGCGGATCGCCGGCTGTCTCCGCGAAGCCGAAGGTCTGGCGAGGAGGCTCGACGATCAACGGCGACTCGGGCAGATGTTCGTTCATATATGCGTCAACCTCTCGATGGCTGGTCATCCGGCGGAAGCGCTCGCGTTCGGCCAGAACGCCCAGTCTCTTGCCGAGTCGCTTGGGGATGTTCCGCTCCAGGTGACGGGAAATCTCCAACTCGGCGCGGCCTGCCGTCTCACGGGCGACTATCGACGGGCCGAGAATCTTCTCCTGAAAGTCCTGCAGTTGCTCGAAGGCGATCGGAGCCGGGAACGCTTTGGCCTCGCCGGATTTCCCGCCGTGATGGCCCGCTGTCATTTGACTTGGGTTTTCGCCGACCGGGGAAAGTTCAACGAAGGGATCGCCCACGGCCAGCAAGGGATCCGCCTCGCCGAGGCGCTCGATCACCCCTACAGCTTGGCCTACGCGTGCTGGGTTCTCGCCTATCTCCAGATCACCAGGGGAGAACTCAGCCACGCCGTCGGCCTGCTCGAACGCGGGCTGGCGCTGAGTCGCGAGTGGAACCTGACCTTCTTTTCAGTGAATCACACGGGGAGCCTGGGCTACGCCTACGCGCTGTCGGGGCGGATTGCTGAGGGCATCCCGTTGCTGGAGCACGCGGTGAGCGCCACTGAGACCATGGGATTCGGACTTCTCCAGACGCTCTTCCTGGTGTATCTGGGCGAGGCGTACGTCCTCGCCGACCGGCTCGAGGACGCACTCGAATCCGCCGGGCGAGCCCTGACCCTTGCCCGCGAGCGCAGTCAACGCCCCTACGAAGCGTGGGCCCTCCGGCTCCTCGGCGAGGTCACCGCCCGCCACGATCCCCCGGAGCCCGCTGACGGCCACTACCGTGACGCGCTCGCGCTCGCCGAGGAGCATGGGATGCGCCCCCTCGTCGCCCACTGCCACCTCGGCCTCGGCAAGCTCTTTCGGCGCACGGGCAAGCGCGAGCAGGCCCGCGAGCACCTCACCATCGCCGTCACGATGTACCGCGAGATGGGCATGGCCTTCTGGCTCGAGCCGGCGGAGGCGGAGCTGAGACAATGTCACGACGGCACGAAGGGGTGGACCGAAGCATGAGAACGATCACAGACCTCTCACTCGAGGAGCAGCACGCCCTGAGCGATCTGAGGCAGGAGATCGGCAGACGATTGCCGGAGCTGCGTGTGCGCATGACCGTCTTCGGCTCGCGCGCCAGGGGCGAAGCCGAGGCTGATTCTGACATGGACGTCCTGCTCGAGGTCGAGACCGATCGCGTGGCCCCTTCCGACAAGCAGCGGCTCCGGGACATCGCGAGCGAGATCTCGCTCGCCTCTGGGATCATCGTCTCACTGCTCGTCATTGACCAGGACATCTTGAAGGAGCGCGGCGATTTTTCGCTGTTCGACAACATTCGAGACGAGGGGATCACCGTGTGAGTGAGAGAGAGATCCGGGAACTCGTGAGCAAGGCCGAGCGAAGCTTGGTGGCGGCGCGTCGCTTGCTGGAGGCTGGCGACTACGACTTCGCCATCTCGCGCGCGTACTACGCGATGTTCTATGTCGCCCGCGCGTTGCTCCTGACCCGGGACGTGCGCCGATCCAAACACTCCGGCGTCCTGGCTGCCTTCGCGTCCGAATTCGTGCGCAACGGCGAGCTGCCCTCCGAACTGTTCGCGCTGCTCCGGGACGGCTTCGAAGACCGTGGCGAAAGCGACTACGGGCTCGCCACGATCTCCGAGGATCAAGCGCGCGTCGGCATCGAGGGAGCGCACCGCTTCGTACGGGCGGTCGTGGAGCGACTCGCCACAATCCTCCGTGCCGGCGAGGAGAGATCGGAGAAGCCATCGTGAAACGCGGGTTGACGCCCCCGCTCAGACCATGAAGTGTCTCCGGTGCGGGCGCGAGAACCGTGCCGATGCCGCGTTCTGCGACGAGTGCGGCGCCGCGCTCGAAGCTTCTTGCCCAGGCTGCCGCGAACCCAATCGTCTGGGAGCCAAGTTCTGCCGAAAGTGCGGCCGGTCCCTGGGCTCAGCCCACCCCCGACTCCGATCGGTCCTGTGGCGATCCTTAGAACAGTGGAGACCTATACCCCCAAGCACCTGGCCGAGAAAATCCTTATCTCCAAGGCCGCCCTGGAAGGCGAGCGCAACCAGGTGACCGTCCTCTTCGCCGACTCAACCCACGCAAGAAATCACGTCGTATGATGACCCGGCCCCAGTATCGGAGACCGGAGAGGAGCCCATGGCTGACGAGATCCTGTGTGCCATCGCCGACGGCATCGCCACCCTCACCCTGAACCGTCCGGAGAAGCGCAACGCGATGAACTCCGCCGTGCTGGACGGGCTGCGCCGATATTTTGACGAGCTCGAGGAGAACCTCGACGTGCGCGTGGTCGTCATCCGCGGCGCGGGCAAGGCCTTCTGCTCGGGGATGGACCTGGACGAGATGAGCCGGCGCCAGCGCGAGGAGGCCGATCCGGAGACGGGGGTCACGGCGGCGCTCCAGCGGGTCGAGCGGTCGCGGCACCCGACGATCGCGATGGTCCACGGCGATGCGTTCGCGGGCGGCTGCGAGCTGGCGCTGCACTGCGACCTCCGGGTCGCCGCCGACGTCGTGCGATTCGCCATGCCGCTGGCGCGTCTGGGCATCGTCGTGCCCTTCCTGCTCGGACAGAAGCTGATCGAGATCGTTGGACCCGCGGCTGCGCGCGAAATCCTGCTCATCGGCCGGCCCTTCGATGCCCGGCGGGCCTTCGAGATCGGGATGGTGCATCGCGTGGTGCCGGCGGCGGAGGTGGAGACCGCGACCTACGAGCTGGCGCGGACGATCGCCGACAACGCGCCTCTCTCGTTGGCGGGGATGAAGGCGATGATCCAGCGCTCGATCGTCCTGCGCGAGCGCATCGAGCATGCCGACCTCGACGCACTCGTGACCCGCGCCCGCAAGAGCGCGGATGCCCGCGAAGGCGTCCGCGCCATGCTGGAAAAGCGCCGCCCCAACTTCCGCGGCGAGTGAGATAAGCTTTCTGAGCATGGAGCCGACAACGCCCGGCGTGCCCGATGATCCGCTGGCCGCCGTGCGCGACCGCGCCGAGGAGAACCTCTACTGGCGCTATCTGGGCGTCGAGGTCGACGACGCCAGACCGGGCTGGGTGCGCCTACGGGTCCCAGTGGGCGACGAGCTGCGCAACGCCCGGGGCGCGCCCGTTCACGGCGGCGTCATGAGCGCCCTCGTCGACATGGCCGTGGGCGGCGCGCTGGGGACGCTGAACGAAGCGTCCGCCGGCGGCGTGGGCCAGACGGCGCTCGACCTCAACGTCAGCTTCCTCGCGGCCGCCACCACGGGGCCGATCTTCGCCGAGGGGTGGATCCTGCGCCGCGGGCGCACGGTCGCTTTCGGTGAGGCGACCATCACCGACGCGACCGGCCGGCTCTGCGCCGTCGGGCGCGCCACCTACATGATTCTGGCGCGGTCCGCGTGAGCGCGCCGCATTCCGTCGTGAAAGGGGAGACGTCATCATGGCCATTCCGATCGTCCTCTCACCCCCGATGCCCAAGCCCATCCTCGAGCTGGCCCACGGCATGCTGCCCGAGGGCTTCGAGCTGCGGGTCCTCGAACAGCAGGGGCCGGACTTCTTCAAAGGGCTGAAGGACGCGCAGTACTTCACGGGCTTCGCGCGGACGTCGCTGGGCCCCGACTTCTACCGGGCGGCGCCGCAGCTCAGGCTGGTCCAGCTCATCAGCGCCGGCTACGATCGGTGCGATCTTGCGGCGGCGCGGCAGGCCAACGTCCCCATCGCCAACAACGGCGGGGCCAATTCCATCGCCGTGGCCGAGCACACGTTGACGCTGATGCTCTCCGTGCTCAAGCGTCTGGCCTGGATGCACGCCAACGTCACCGCCGGCAAGTGGCGGGTGGGGGACTTCGCCGAGAACCGAGTCTACGAGCTGTACGGTAAGACCGTGGGCATCGTGGGGCTCGGCACCATCGGCAAGAAGGTCGCGCGGCGTCTGCACAATTTCGACGTCGAGATCATCTACTACGACATCGTTCGGCTGACCGAGGACCAGGAGGAAGCGCTCGGGGTCAAGTTCCGGCTCCTCGACGAGCTGCTTTCGGTCTCGGACATCGTGACCCTGCACGTGCCGCTGACGTCGTTGACTCGCACCATGATGAACGAGCGCGCCCTCGCGAAGATGAAGGAGACCGCGATCCTCATCAATACCTGCCGGGGTCCCGTCGTCGACGAGGAGGCGCTCTTCCAGGCGCTGACCACCAAGCGCCTTGCGGCCGCCGGCCTCGACGTGATGGAGCAAGAGCCGCCGCCGGCCGACCACAAGTTCTTCAACCTGCCCAACATCATCCTCACCCCACACATGGCGGGGCCGACGTGGGAGAACTGGACGCGGATCTTCCGGAACGCCTTCGACAACATCCAGCGCGTCGCCGCCGGCCGGCCGCCGCTCTGGGTGATCCCCGAGCTGCGCGACCTATGAAGTTCGGCATCCAGAACCTCCTCTCGATCCGCGAGTGGCAGGCCCACGCCGAAGTCTACGGGCATGCCCTCGCGGAGTGCCGGCTCGCCGACGAGCTGGGGTTCGACACCGTGTGGCTGGCCGAGCACCACTTCTCCCACTACGGGATCTGCCCGTCGCTGGCCGTGCTGGCGGCGGCGGTGGCGCGTGAGACCCGGCGCGTCCGGATCGGGACGGCCGTCGTCATCGCGCCCTTCGCCCACCCCATCCGCATCGCCGAGGAATGGGCCATGGTCGACATCCTCTCCGGCGGCCGGCTCGAGTTCGGCCTCGGGCGCGGCTACCAGCCCAAGGAGTTCGCGGGGCTCGGCGTGTCGATGGAGCGCACGCGCGAGCGCTTCGACGAGAGCCTCGAGCTGATCCGGCAGGTGTGGACGCGAGACCGCGTGACCTTCGAGGGCGAGTTTTACACCGTGCGCGACGTCGCGGTGCTGCCGAAGCCGCTTCAGAAGCCGCACCCGCCGCTGTGGACGGCTGCGGTCTCACCCGACACGTACACGCTCGCTGCGCGCCGCGGCCTGCGCCTGCTGACCTCACCCGCGTTCACGCCCTTCGACATCCTCCGGAAGAACTACGACGCCTACCGCGCCGAGTGGCGGGCCGTCCACGGCGCGGAGGGCGGGGAGATCATGCTGAACAAGATCATCCACGTCGCGGATTCTTCGCGGCAGGCGCGGGAGGATCTGCGCGAGCCGATCCAGTGGTTCTTCCGCACCCAGGCCGATCTCATCGCCGATCCCGTCGGCGCGCCGCCGGATCAGTACCGCTTCTATCGCCGCGTGCGTGAGAACCTGCTCTCGCTCAGCGACGAGGTGGCGCTGGATCAGGCGGCCATCGTCGGCGACCCCGACGAGGTGGCCGACAAGATCCGGGCGCACGCAGACGCGCTCGGCGTCACGTCCTTCATGGGGGCGTTCTCGCGTGGCGGGTTGCCCCACGAGAAGGTTGCCCACTCGATGCGGCTCTTTGCCGAGAAAGTGATGCCCCGACTATGAAGATCCTCTACACGCCCAACTTGATCGCGCCGTCTCTCACCGACGACCAGCGCTCGCGCATCCTCGCCGCCGCCGGCCCGGGCGCGCGCATCGTGGACGCCAAGGACCCCGCGAAGCAGCGCGAAGAGATCGTCGACACCGACATGCTGTTCGGGCGCGTGTCACCCGAGATCTACGTGCTGAACAAGCGGCTTCGCTACTACCATTCGATCGGCGCTGGCGTCGACGCCATCCTGACCCAGGATCTCGTCGAGAGCGACGTCATTCTGGCCAGCGAGAAAGGCGAGGTGGGTATCCACCTGGCCGAGCACGCGCTGGCGCTCCTGCTCGCGCTCACGCGCGGGCTGCACACGGCGATCCGGAAGCCGGACTATACGCTGCGCGAGTCAATTCGCCGCGAGCAGTGGGAGCTGTACGACAAGACCATGGGCATCGTCGGCTTCGGCGGCACGGGACGCGCGGTGGCCCAGCGCGCGCGCGGGTTCGGCATGCGTCTGCTCGCCGTCGACATCGAGGACGTGCCGCGCGCGCCCGGCGTCGAGGCGATCTGGAAGCCGGACCGGATGGCCGAGCTGCTCGGGGCATCCGACGTCGTCGTCATCTGCCTGCCGCTGACCAAGGCGACCCAGCATCTCTTCTCGCGCGATCTCTTCCGGCAAATGCGCCGGACCGCCATCCTGATCAACGTCACCCGCGGCGGGATCGTCTACGGTGACGACCTGGTGAAGGCCCTCGACGAGGGGTTGCTGTGGGGGGCGGGTCTGGACGTCACCGATCCGGAGCCGCTGCCCCCCAATCACCCGCTGTGGACC
>Ga0209824_10002289_pt1 | contig 10033 bp, 8 predicted proteins | sample VDWuncwatermetaG_FD_184124 | JGI IMG/M metagenome (GOLD analysis project Ga0209824, IMG submission 184124) | Wastewater microbial communities from Netherlands to study Microbial Dark Matter (Phase II) - VDW unchlorinated drinking water (SPAdes)... ...
CGCATATTAGAAGAATTCATGGGAGTTTTACAAAAAAGCAAACAAAAAATCCTTCCCGGTAAAGAAGCTTTCAAGCTATACGATACGTATGGCTTCCCTTTAGATATGACGGAAGCAATTCTCAATGAAAAGGGATTTGCCGTTGACAAGGATGGCTTTGAAGAAGAACTCAAAAAGCAGCGGTTACAGGCAAAGACATCTTCCCAGATGACAGGAGAGGTCTTTGATACCGGCCCGCTCAGTAAGATTAAAGATATTTCAAAAGGTTCAAAATTTCTAGGCTACGACCAATGCGCCTGCGAAGCCATGGTAATAGCCATCATCAAGAATGATCAACTTATAGATAAGGCTACAGCAGGAAATGAGGTAACGGTAATCTTAGACCAGACGCCTTTTTATGGCGAATCAGGTGGACAGATTGGCGATACAGGCGTTCTAGAATCAAATGGAAATCACGTTCAAATTACCGACACGAAGAAGAATAACGATTTTATCTTGCATATAGGAAAGGTGATTAAAGGAGAACTAAAAAAGGGAAGTATGGTCAGTGTAAAGATTGATATCCAGCGAAGAAATTGCATTCGGAAGAATCATTCGGCAACGCACATCCTCCACTACGCCTTGCGAAGGGTAATAGGTCAGCATGCAGAACAGGCCGGTTCTCTGGTAACGCCTGATCGCTTGCGTTTCGATTTTCACCATTTCTCCAGTCTTACAAAAGATGAATTAACACGAATTGAAGACCTGGTTAATGAAAAAATTCTGGAAAATGTACCTGTAGGGGCAAAAGAATTAACCATCCAACAGGCAAGGAATGCCGGCGCCCTTGCCCTATTTGGAGAAAAATATGGAGAACTGGTTAGAATGGTTTCTACGGGCGACTTCAGCAAAGAACTGTGCGGCGGAACTCATGTGGGCAACTCTGGAGAAATCGGGCTCTTTAGAATTGTGAGCGAGTCCTCCGTTGCTGCGGGAATTCGACGTATCGAAGCCATGACTGGTATGTCGGCATTAAACAGAGACCGGGAAAAAGAAAGCATTATCAAAGAAATTTGTGAGGCCATGAACACAACCGAGGATAAGCTTATCACAAAAACGCAGGAAGTCTTAAATGAATTAAAGAATTTACACAAAGAAATCAACAGGGTAAAACAAAAAGAGTTAAGCGGCAAGATTAATTCTTTTATCGAAAACGCCAAAGAGGTTTCTGGAGTAAAGATTATTACAAGAAAATTAGAGGATGCAACCGTAGACGATCTAAGGAAAACGATCGATATGCTAATGAAATCTTCCGAAGATATGGCTATCGTGTTAGGAACCATACAAAATAATCGTGTAACGATAGTTGCAGCCTTAAGTCCCAATCTGGTTAAGCGAGGTTTACACGCAGGAAACATCTCAAAAGAGGTGGCAAAAGTAGTTGGCGGTGGAGGAGGAGGCAGACCTGATATGGCACAGGCCGGTGGACAATGGATAGAAAAATTAGACGAGGCACTCAACTTCGCCATAGAATTGCTAAGCAAAAAAATATTACAGCTCGGTAGTTAATTTATTATCAAGTATATTTATATTGCAAACTTTCAAATGGCAACAGAATGTACAACCAGATTACTATCATAACCCACAAATGCCTATTGAGTTTTTGCTTGACATTGGTGGTGTCTATATATAGAATTTCTGGTTTAAAAGCGACAAGTTTAGGTAATTAAGGGCAACTTTGATTTAAACATTAATTTTTTATATTGAGGTACTAAATGCCAAATCCAAAGAGAAGGTTTTCTAATTCAAGAACCCGTAAAAGACGTACGCATGACAAATTAACCCCCCCAATCATTCCACTTGCCGAAAACATAGGAAAAGGCGCTGGCATACGCTCAAAACGGTATATTTGTTCACATTGTAAACAGGTAAACGAACCACATACTGTTTGTCACAACTGCGGCTATTACCGAGGTAAACAGGTTATTTCTGTTGAAAGGTAAATCTATGAGAGTTGCGGTAGATGCAATGGGTGGGGATAAGGCCCCCTACGAAATTGTTAAGGGGGCAATCCTTGCTGCACAGCAATTTCCCGACAGCGAAATTATATTGGTTGGCGATGAAAAAGAGATACAGCGCGAACTCAATACCTACGGGAAACCGCTGAAGAATATTTCCATTCATCATGCACCTCAAGTGGTTAAAATGGATGATCCTGCAACCTCTTCCATCCGCCAAAAAACCAATTCATCAATCACCCGAAGCGTTGAGCTGGTGGCAAATGGAAAGGCCTTAGCCGTAGTTAGTGCAGGGCACACAGGCGCTGCGGTAGCAGCGGCAACAATGCATTTACGAACTTTGAAAGGGGTGCGACGCCCCGGTATTTCCGCTCCGATTCCTACGCGGCATGGAATATGTTCAATTATCGATGTTGGAGCAAACATTGTATGCAAGCCCATACACCTCTTCCAATATGGTGTGATGGCGACAGTTTTTAGCAAATATATCTTCGGTATAGAAAATCCAAGGGTAGGAATTCTGAACATTGGCGAGGAGGATGCAAAAGGAAACGATCTTGCAAAAGAAACGTTTGCGCTTTTCTCCAATTCACTTTTAAATTTTGTCGGGAATGTGGAAGGTCGTGAAATATTTGATGGTAAAGCTGATATAGTTGTTTGTGAGGGTTTCGTGGGAAACGTTATGTTGAAATTTGCGGAAGGGATTGCCATGAACTTTCTGTCCACAATTAAAGAAGAAGCAATGAAGAGTTTCTGGACAAAGGTGGGTCTGTGGCTATGCAAACCGTCATTTAAAACATTAAAGGCTAAAATGGACTTTACTGAATATGGTGGCGTTCCTTTGTTGGGTGTTAATGGCGTATGTATCATATGTCATGGCAGGTCTAATTCCAAGGCTATCCAAAATGCCATAAGAGTTGCATTGCAATTATCAAAAAACAAAGTCAATGAGCATATTATTTCTGAACTGGAAAAGACCAATACGCTTACGGCAAACATCTCTTAATCGATATTAGCCTACTAATTCATCTGGGTAACTAAGAATTACATAATGCAACAAAATCAAATGGCGTCTATTACAGGTATCGGCTCCTACCTTCCAAATAAGATTTTGACAAATTATGATTTGGAAAAGATGGTCGATACCACCGACGAATGGATTATCCAGCGGACAGGCATTCGGGAACGTCGTATCGTCGAAAATGGCATGATAACGTCTGATCTCGCCACCCAGGCTTCACTACGGGCTATGGAAGATGCCGGAGTTTCTGCCGAAGAGTTAGATATGATTATTTCTTCTACGATTACGCCTGACCACATCTTTCCTTCAACTTCTTGTTATATACAACAAAAATTAGGCGCAACAAGGGCAAGCGCCTTTGATATACTGGCGGCATGCGCCGGATTTATCTATGCAATGTCCATAGGACAAAGCTTTGTAAATTCTGGGGCAATGAAAACCGTCCTTATCGTAGGCGCCGAGTGTTTGTCAAAGATAACCGATTATACCGATCGCACAACTTGCGTCTTGTTTGGAGACGGTGCTGGCGCTGCTATTATACAAAAAAGCCGCACAAAACATGAAATTCTTTCCACGAACTTGGCTGCTGATGGGGCACAAGCAGATGTGCTTATCATGCCAGGAGGGGGTGCAAAGAATCCTGCCTCTTTAGAATCGGTTCAACAACGAATGCATTATATTCAATTTAAGGGCAAAGAGGTATTCAAGCTGGCAATTAATAATATCACAAACATGATCTTGAAAACGGTAGAAAAAAATGGACTTCGACTTAAGGATATTGACTTAATTATTCCCCATCAAAGTAATCTGAGAATTATTGAAGCTACCATGGAAAAACTTGGATTACCCATGGAAAAGACATTTGTAAATATCGATAAATATGGGAATACATCTTCAGCCTCTATCCCCATTGCAATTGATGAAGCCAGAAAAGAAGGGCGTCTTCACAAAGGGAACATAGTCATGTTAGTAGCATTTGGCGGTGGATTAACGTGGGGATCCTCGATCATCAGATGGTAGAGAATATGCGGAAGACAGCGCTTCTTTTCCCAGGACAAGGTACGCAATATGTGGGAATGGGTAAGGATTTTTATACACATTTCAACGAAGCACGCGAGATATTTAATCAAGCAAGTGACACCCTGGGATTTGATGTAGCAAAACTTTGTTTTGACGGAAAGCAGGAAGAACTAAACAAAACCTCTGTTTGTCAACCGGCCATACTGGTAACAAGTATGGCCATATTGGAGGTATTAAGAAAAAATTCTTCAATCCTAATAAAGACGCGCCTTGCTGCTGCGGGGCTTAGTTTAGGGGAATACACGGCTCATGTGTCTGCGGCTTCGATGACCTTTGCCGATGCCGTAAAGCTGGTTTACAAACGCGGAATGTTTATGCAAGAGGCGTGCAACGCAAACCACGGAGGAATGGTTTCTATCATTGGACTGGAAGACGAAAAAGTAGAACAGATTTGCGCAGAAATTAGGCCACTGGGAATTATTTGTACCGCAAACTATAACGGTCCGGGACAGGTGGTTATCTCAGGAGAAAAAACAACATTAGAAAAAGCGACCATTCTAGCTAAGGAACGCGGTGCAAGAATGGTCGTCCCTTTGAAAGTAGACGGGGCATTCCATTCAGATTTGATGAGCCCTGCAAGTAGTAAACTTTCAAGGGAGTTGGAGACAATGCCTTTTTCCAAGCCAAATATCCCAGTGGTAGCAAATATCCATGCAAGATATGTGACTGAGCCTGACGAAATAAAAGTATCGCTTGCAAAACAACTCAATAGTCCTGTACGATGGCATCAATCGATCTGTATGCTGATAAAAGATGGATTTAATCAGTTTTATGAGATCGGGCCTGGAAAGTCTTTATCTGGCCTCATGAAAAGGATCGACGCTACTCAGGAAATCAGAAACATCGATACACTAGATGCCTTTGAAAATATAATAAAATCGAATTAATTTTGGATAAGGAGAAAAGCCGTGTCAGCAATTGAAGATAAGGTGAAAGAAATTATTACTAAGCAACTGGGTATAAAAGCCGAGCAGATTACTAAAGAAACGTCATTTATCAATGATCTGGGAGCAGATTCTTTGGATACCGTAGAACTGATCATGGAATTTGAAGACGCATTTGATATGAACATCCCGGATGAAGACGCAGAAAAAATACGGACCGTGGGAGATGCCATTAAATATATAGAGGAACACAAATAAATGCAAGAACGACGACGGGTCGTTATTACTGGTATTGGCGCGATTACGCCCTTAGGGGAGGAAAAAAAACAAATCTGGTCGGCGTTGTGCGAAGGAAAAAGCGGCATAAAGCCCATCACCTCTTTCGATACCTCTGCTTTTGATGTAAAATTTGGAGGAGAAGCCAATGATTTCGATCCCGAGAAATGGCTTGATATTAAAGAGGTGCGGCGGCTAGATCGCTTTACGCAATTTGCTGTGGCCGCTTCCATTAAGGCAGTAAAAGATGCCGAACTTAAGTTGGACAGTTTTAATCTAACACGAGTAGGCGTTCTCATCGGTTCTGGCATGGGCGGTTTACTGGAGCTTGAAACACAACACAAAATTCTTATAAATAAGGGGCCTTCGAGAATATCCCCCTTTATGGTTCCCAAACTGATGCTCAATGCTGCCTCTGCACAGGTAGCAATACACTTTGGACTAAAGGGACCTAATTATGCGGTGGTAACGGCATGCACTACGGGTGTCAATGCCATAGGGGAGGCTGTCCGAATTATCCAGAGAGGAGATGCAGACATCATGATTGCTGGAAGCTCGGAGGCAGTAATTACCCCTTTGGGTGTTGGTGGATTTAGCGCCATGAAAGCCCTCTCTACCCGCAACGATGCGCCACAAAAAGCCAGTCGGCCTTTTGACAAAAACCGGGATGGTTTTGTGCTTTCAGAAGGAGCAGGTATTGTTGTGATCGAAGAGTTTACAACAGCAAAAAAAAGAGGCGCAAATATCTATTCCGAAGTACTTGGTTATGGGCTTAACGCAGATGCGTACCACATCGCTGCCCCAGAGCAGAACGGCGATGGCGCGACGCAGTGTATGTTAAGCACATTAAAAGATGCCCACTGCAATCCTGAAGAAATCGATTATATCAATGCCCATGCCACATCAACGCCCTTAGGCGACAATATAGAAATGAAAGCCGTAAGAAATGTTTTTAAATCGTATGCCCCAAAAATCCCCATTAGTTCTACGAAGTCCATGCTTGGACATCAACTTGGAGCTTCTGGAAGTGTCGAAGTTATTATCTGCACTTTGGCAATGCAAGAAGAAGTTATCCCACCAACAATCAATTATGAAACACCTGATCCTGAATGCTCAGGATTGGATTTTGTCCCTAATGTGGCCAGAGAAAAGAAAAAAATGAAGAAGGTACTTTCCAATTCATTTGGTTTCGGTGGGCACAATGCAAGCATTATCCTCGGCAAATTGTAAGCATCATCAACCTACCCGCACTCACACATTCATGCCCCTATAAACTATACACTGAATTTGCAGTAATATCTTCCTATTCTTATTATGAAGAGGTTTTTATAAATTTCCTAATGGCACTGTACATTTCTGGCAATTTCCTGATTAATACCTGGATACGCTTTTCTTCATTAATCGCCTTAGCTGGAGAACCCCACACGACAGAACTTGGTTCTAAACTTTTATAAACGTTTGAACCTCCACCAATGATACAGTTATCACCGATGGTTACGTGGTCTGTGATACCTACATCCTCTGCTATCATGACGTTTTTTCCAATTTTGGTACTACCAGCGATCTTCGCATAGGCGATAAGCATTGTATTATCTCCAATAGTAACATTGTGGGCAATATGTGAGTGATTATCTATCTTTACCCCATTTCCAATAATCGTCTTGTCAAGTGCAGCGCGGCAAATCGTCACCATAGCGCCAATCTCAACGTCATCTCCTACCTCAACCGTTCCGACTTGCGGTATTTTAGCATGTTTACCATTTATTTGGAGATAACCGAATCCATCATCCCCTATAACACTGTTACAATGCACAATAACCCGTTTCCCAAGTATCACATTTTCTCGAATAGAAACATTGGCATAGATAATGGCATCGTCTCCAATGCAACTTTCCTTGCCTATAAACGTATTTGGATAAATGGTAACATTGTTTCCTATTCTTACATGATCATCAATAACAACATGCGCTCCGATAGAAACACCTTTCCCTATAATAGCATTTTTGCTGACTAGGGCCATTGCATCGATACCCGTTGGACGTCTATATCTTTCTCTAGCTATAACTTCCATGAAACGGGTAAAGGCTAAGAATGGATTTTCTATTATAATTTGAGGTTTTTTAAGCGCCTGAATTTCGCGGTGGGCAACAATTGCCGATGCTTTCGATATTAAAGCCTGCGGAATTAACGTATCGCTCTTGATAAAGGTTATATCTCCTTCTTTTGCGGCTTCAACGCTGGCAACATCAGTGACGACAGTATTTCTATCGCCAATGATTTTTCCACCAACAATAGATTGAACTTGAATCAGGGTATATTTCATAGGGTAAATGATATTTTGTCGGTTTTATTAACTACCGTGTGTAGAAAAGTGCATATCGTTTAGAGGTAACGGAAACGAAGCCCGTATCGTTATTCGTCAAGCGTTTGTCGTTTAATTAATTTTTTAATTCGTGAATTATTACCTTCCGATCAATAAATCACGCTTATCGAAACGATTGTCGTTACCGCAGCCCCTCACCCATATTTCGGGACATCGTATCACAACCGTAAATTACTGTCAAATGAACTTTTATATTGACAATCGTATTCATCAAGCATAATAATGTTTATAAACATTTTGCAACCGGTAACTGCAGAGTAAAATGCTGTGGAGACTTTCAACCTCCCCTCTTTCCCCTCCTTCGCAAGGAGGGGCGAAGGAGAGGTTTTCTTTTTGTCTAAGTACTACGATATGTGGTATTTTGGGGGGGAAAATCTTATGTGTGGAATCGTAGGATATATTGGGCATAAAAAAGCCATCAAGGTGCTCTTAGACGGCATCAAAAGACTCGAATATCGTGGGTACGATTCCTCCGGTATAGCTTTCATTGAGAACGGTACTTTACGGTGTGAAAAGGCTGTGGGTAAGATTGCTGAACTGGAGAAAAAACTCGATGGGAATAATTTCAGCACGCATCTAGGAATCGTCCACACACGATGGGCTACTCACGGCGCTCCTACTATGGAAAACGCTCATCCTCATGTCGATTGCTATAACGAGATTGCTGTAGTGCATAACGGGATTATCGAGAACTACGATTACTTAAAATCGAGATTAAAGCAGGAAGGGCATATCTTTAAGAGCGAAACGGATACAGAGGTACTGGCCCATCTCATTGAGAAGTATTTTCAGGGCAATCTTGAAATGGCTGTCATGGAGGCATTAAAGGAGGTAGAAGGAACATACGGTATTGCGGCAATCTCCACGAAAGACCCACAAAAGATTGTAGCGGCAAGAAAGGGATCACCTTTAGTAATAGGGGTTGGTGATCAGGAGTATTTTATTACTTCTGATGTTTCTGCTTCACTCGAACACACGCGAGACGTGGTATATCTGGATGACAATGAAGTGGCTATCCTCACCTTGAATCATTATGAAACCAAGACAATGCAAAACATTCCTACACATAAAAAAGTGGAAGAGGTGCTGTGGAATATTGATATGATTGAAAAGGGTGGTTACGAACATTTTATGCTCAAGGAGATTCACGAACAACCCCATGCGCTCCGAAATGCCATGCGTGGAAGAGTAGACGACATCAGTGGCTCGATAAAACTAGGAGGATTAATTAGCTGTGAAAAGGAACTTCGCGAGGCCAAGCGCATTGTTATTGTTGCCTGCGGTACTTCCTGGCATGCAGGGTTGGTGGGTGAATATATATTGGAAGACTTGGCGCGCATTCCTGTTGAAGTGGAATATGCCTCAGAATTTCGATACCGAAATCCTATAATTGAAAAAGACACCATAGTAATTGCTATAAGTCAATCAGGCGAAACGGCAGATACCTTAGCGGCGATGAGAGAGGCAAAACATAAAGGAGCGAAGTTGCTCTCTATCTGCAATGTCGTTGGCAGCACTATAGCCCGAGAAGCTGATTGTGGAATTTATTTACATATCGGTCCAGAGATCGGTGTTGCGTCTACCAAGGCATTTACGGCACAGGTCGCTGTTTTATATTTGTTTACTCTCTATATGATGACTCTAAAGGGTAGACCAAATCTGAAATATTCTGATATGGTTAAGGTTATTCAATCCATACCAGATAAGATACAGACTATCCTAAACAAGGATGATGAAATTTTGAAAATTGCAAGATTGTATAAAGATAGTGAACACGCTCTCTATCTGGGAAGAGGATACAATTACCCTGTAGCGCTTGAAGGTGCGTTAAAACTCAAAGAAATATCCTACATCCATGCTGAGGGCTATCCTGCCGCCGAAATGAAACACGGCCCTATTGCCCTCATTAACAAAGACATGCCTGTGGTCTTTATCGCCCTAAAAGATAGCGTTTACGGAAAGATTTTAAGTAATATCGAAGAAGTAAAATCCAGGGGAGGACGGGTGATCGCAATTGCAACTGAAGGTGATGAGCAGATTGTAGAAAAGGTAGACCATGTCTTTTATATACCAAAAACTTCTGATACGCTAACACCGATTCTTTCTGTAATCCCCCTTCAATTACTGGCATACCACATGGCAGTCATGCGAGGCTGTGATGTGGATAAACCAAGAAATCTCGCCAAAAGTGTAACTGTTGAATAAAATTTTTAACATCCTTTTGCCTTGCTAGGTAAGGTATCGCCGAGTCATATCCTTTTTTATTGCCAATAAACGTTTCACTATGCTAAAGTACTTTTAAATAAATACAAGATTGTCCGGTTAAGTAATTGCGTAAGAGCGCCATTTTTGTTCTTTGAGATTATATAGGTCTGCCTGCTGACAGGGAGGG
>Ga0209824_10002292_pt1 | contig 10028 bp, 10 predicted proteins | sample VDWuncwatermetaG_FD_184124 | JGI IMG/M metagenome (GOLD analysis project Ga0209824, IMG submission 184124) | Wastewater microbial communities from Netherlands to study Microbial Dark Matter (Phase II) - VDW unchlorinated drinking water (SPAdes)... ...
GGCCGCTTGAGGGGGGATAGCCAGGCATTGGCTACTTTGAGATCGTTCGTTATAAGGCATGTATGGAAGAACTTTTTCAGGCATGGATACCGGAAATACGAATTTCCACACGACCAGGGCCAAAACCATAAGTGGGGGACCACCTCAGTAAGCAGAGGTCTCAACCAAACCATATATCCTTTTGTCCTTGATAGTGGCGAGGCAATCATAGTGCATTTGAAGAATGGCGAAGTTGAAGCCATAGTTTTTTGGCCTACTTGCGATCTATCGCTGCCTTCCCGGGTGAAAACGACAAAGGGTATAGGAATCGGGGATCCGTTTGAAAAAGTAAGAATAGCGTATGGTGATCTTCATTTAGAACGGGGAGGAGGTCTAGAGTTTTATAGCTCAACCGGTATAGCATTTATTCAAGCACAAGCAATCGTAGGCGCGATCATCGTTTTCCAACCTGGAAAGTTTCCAGAGCGATCCCGTTAGCCTCTCGGCTTAACAATTCGGAAGGGTTCAAGTCGCTGGATGAAAAAATATCTGCCGCGCGCCGGCACTTTCTGTTAGACTTTCTACGTTGCGAATAAACAGGAGGTCACTCCAATGCGTTGTTTTATAAAAGCTCTCGCCTGTGGATTGTTCTTTTGTTTAGCAACCTTTGGTCTCTTAGTTTACGCCGACGAGCCTTATCACGGCAGGGTTATAGACGCGGAGACGAAGCAGCCCATTGAGGGAGCGGCTGTGGTGGCTATTTGGCGGGAACGGGCTCCCGGGATTGCTGAAGCAATAACCACCTATCACGATGTTCAAGAGACCATTACGGATCAACAAGGAAACTTTACCATTCCGGGTATATTGGGAATCCCGACAGTAGCTACGGCCAAGATCCAGGAGTCTGAGTTTATCATCTTTCAGCCTGGCTATGAAGCGTATGGAGGTTGGAGCTTAAAGGCAAAACGATTACCCGGAAGCATCAAATTGTATGAGAAGGACGGTCAAACTGTCATAGAACTAGGGAGACTGAATTCCGGGGACACAATACTAATTTTCAAGAGAAGTTTTAGGCGACGGTTTCCTTTCTAGACAATCTTGGCAGAGCGACGCCATTCGCTTCTTGGCCGGATAGGGCCGCTCAATCCGTGATTCACGCCACGCGTTTCCGCAGCGGCCGGACGGTAAGCTGCATTCCCATCGCCCGTAGAAGCGCCCTCAGGCTCTTCAGTTCTGGATTGCCTTTCGGCGAAAGCGTCCGGTAGAGGGTGTGGACGTTCAACTCCGCCTCTTCCGCGAGTTTCGGCACACCGCCAAAAGCTTTGGACATACGGCGTAGGGCGAGCATCAATTCCTCTTGGTCGCCGTCTTCAAGGATAGGGTTCAAATACTCAGCTGCAAACGGCGGGTCTTTGCGAAAACTCTCTACCGTTGCCTCTTCGTGGCTACGGGATGCTGCTGATTTTGATTTCCGCGTCATCCTTGCCTCCGCTGATAGTCGCGCCAATATCTCACGGCTTCTTTCACGTCCGCTGCCTGAGTGCGTTTTGAGCCGCTTAGATTGCGTTTGCTTCCGGAGCCTGCGCTTCCCCTAGAACTCCAGTTTCTCGCCGGGGTTGATGGGAAATACTTTGGTCTTCGACTTGCCAAGCGCCTTCATGTACTCCTGGGGCGTGCCCGTCAGAAAAGGATTGGTGGCGTAGTGGAACGGGAGCGCATACTTCGGCTTGAGATAAGTCCGCGTCGCGTACGCCGCGTCCGCGGGATTCATCACGAACTGGCCGCCGCCGATCGGAATCAGCACCAAGTCGGGCTTGTAGTACTCGCCGATCATCTTCATGTCGCCGAACAGCCCGGTGTCGCCCATGTGGTAGATCTTGAATCCGTTTTCCAGCTGGATGATGAAGCCGCAGGGCTCTCCGCCGAAATGTGTTTCGGTCTTTCCGGTGGCGGGGTTGTTCCACGCCAGCTCCGAGTTGTGCTCGGCGTGCACCATGGTGATCCTGACGCCGCCCGGTCCGAACGGGGTGATGGAGCCGCCCTGACTCATTCGGTTCGCCAGCGCGGACGGCAAGACGCCCAGCGTCATCAGTGATTGGGCGAGCCCGGCTGGCGCCCAGAGCGGCGCGTTGGTCTTTTTCGCCAGATCGGGCGCGTCGCCGAGATGGTCGCCGTGAGCATGCGTGACAAGGATCAGATCTACCTTGCCCAGCGCGTCAAGGTCTTTGTACTGGTCCGGCGTTTTCGGATTCTTCGTGAGATAAGGATCGATGACGATTACCTTGCCGCCGGGGGTGGTGAGTTTGATGGCGGATTGGCCGAGCCACAGGACTTCGACTTTGCCGCTTTGCGCCCAGGCCTGGCCGGCGAACAGCGCCAGCATGGCAACGATGGTGCGAAGGATCTGTTTCATGACTTCCTCCTTTTGACTGAACGGTTTGCGTCGTCTAAATCCGACCGATGATTCCATACTCCAAGGCCGAGGAAATGTCCAGCCCTAAGCAGTTCCGGTGGTGGACGGATGAAGGCGGAAAGCGGAAGGATGAAAGGAAGAAAGGTAAGAGGGTCGTTCAGCGTCTCTTCTTTCCGGCTTGCCAAAGCGCTCTAAGCCGCTACCAGGTTGACATAACAGCACGTTATTAGATATTCACGACGAGGACTCAGGATAGCAGGAGGTGCATCCATGGTGGTGCTGCATGTGACTATCAAGGTAAAACCCAAGCACGTCGCGGAGTTCTTGGAAGTCGTCCGCTACGACGCGGAGCATTCGGAGGAGGACGAGCCGGGCTGCCTGCGCTTCGACGTGATCCAGGACCGGGACGACCCGAACCGTTTCTATTTCTACGAGATCTACCGGGACGAGGCGGCGCTAGAGGCGCACCGGCAGACCCCCCACTTCAAGCTCTACTTCGAGAAGGTCCAGCCCTGGCTGGCCGCCCCGCCCGAGCGCCGCTTCGGCAAGAACCTGGTACCCTCCGACGCCGCCTGGCGTTAACCTTTACACCTTAATCTCCTCATCTCGTTCGTCGGACGGCGCGACAAAGAAAGGATGAAGGAGCTAGGAGAAAGGATGAATTATAAAGGATGAAGGATGAAAATGAAGCGGAAACAAGAGATGAAGGATGAAAGGTAGGGCTATTGCCGGTAGAGAGGCGTGCGCGTTAGGTGGTTTGCGCGTATTCCCTTCGCGTAGTTGGCCTTGCCAACCACGAACTCCTCTTCCGGTTCCTCGACGGTCGAAATGCCAATCTTCCTGTAGCAATCCTGGATTTCCTTGCGACCGGACGCATCCAGTATCGCCGTTTCCTCGGAAGATTGCGGCGAGCCGCGGGGCAGGCCTCCGTTTCCTCCTACGCACCAATGATAGTAGTTGATGTGCGCCCAGGGGTGGCTTCCCTTGAGTAGGAAGGACTCCTGTAACTCGTGAATATACTTGTAGGCGGGCGCCATCCGCCAATAAACGGTCATGGCCTTGTCGAGTTGCCCCTTGTTTATCAGATCCATGAACTCGACCAGATAGGGCTGCTCGGGCGATTGAAGAGATTCCACGACCCACTGACCTACCCACTGAACGTGGTAGTTCCTCGCAAGTATGGGCACCAGTTCGAGATTGGCAGGGCCGAACAGAATCCGGTCGCCCAGCCGTTCGCAAAGCTCGAATGCCGAACCGATGTTTATCGGCTGGGTTAGTTTCATTCCCACCACATTCGGAACATCCGCAAGGCGGTCAAAAACGTCAATCAACATCCCACTAGGGTGTAACTGACGAAGCGCCGGGCAATGGTAACCGTAGAGAATGATCGGGAGTCCGGTCGCATCGGTGAGTCGCCTCAAATACCGGTATACCTCTTCTTCCGACTGCGGACGGAGGTGTCTGGGATATTCCACAAACGCGTGGCTGCAGCCGACTTTTTCTGCGTGAGCGAGAAGTTCCAGGCAATCCTCGATTTTGGGAAGGGCGGCATTCGCCCCGACGAGAATCCGACCACGGCCTTCGTCGCAAACGATTTCGAGAAACCTCTTCTTTTCATCCAACGTAGTATAGGTGCTCGAACACATGGCCGAGAAAAATCCGTGCTTTATGCTGTGCCGGACATCGAGTCTGATTCCATCCTCGTCTAATTCTTCAAAATCCGGCGAAAATGCGGTCTTGAGGGAATCTTCGACCCCCTGGTAATTTTCCCTGGCCCACTGTTTTTGTTCGCTCATCGGCATAGCGACCTCCCTGAAGCGAGAGCGCTGTTAAGCGTTGCCTCCCCAGAGTGCTGGATTTGCCGGGAACTCTCGTTCAGTCATTCGCAGAAATAGTATCCCGACAGAGGCGATCGGGTCAACTAAGACTTCAGGTTCAGGCATGCGTATTGACTTGTTTCTTTTAAAGCGGCGGGAGACCGGGCCGGAACGACCTGAGAATCGCCGCCTCAAAAGGATGAAGGATGAATTATGAAGGATGAAAGGAAGAAAGGTAAGAGAGTCGTTTCAGCGTCTCTGAATTTCAGGACTGAGTTATGAGTAACGAGGTAAGAGGCGGCAATTCGCTCAGTCCTCAGCACTCGTTACTCATCCCTGTCCCCACTGGCTCCCACCAGTACATCAGATTGACATAACAGTACCTTATCGGATACTCTCTGCTTCAAAATAGTGATGTGTGTCCGGCATTCACCAAACCCGCACGTAGAATCTTTGTCGTCTCCGATAACACAGACCACTGACCGGGAAATTCTGGAGGAAACTCACAGAGTCTATACCTCAGCCTTCGAGCGGGTTCTCCATCTGGACCCGGAGGACATCAGGCTTGCGTTGACTCAGGTCAGTGAGAACAACCCTCGCGCCCGCGGGGCCGACCCTCAAGACTTTGTCGAACCTCGTCTGATACGGGAGATCGAGGCCGCTGGATTCATCAAGCGGCTTTACGGCGAGCAAGGAAGATGAGCAGGAATCGCCACTGAAGTTCATCAAGCTAATCTGCGTCACTACTAACCGGTGGGTCTTGACGGCTACAGATTGAGAGCCCACAGTGGCCGGACCTCAACAGGAATTCATGTCATTGTCCTTTAGGAATTTTTCTCCCACGAGCAGAAACTCAAAGGGACCGTTTTAGGAGGAGACATGAATCTTAAATCAACCTTCGCCCTCGTTCAGGAAGTTGTCTATATCATCGGCTTAGTTTGGCTTACTACCACAGGAGCCGACTGGGTCAACTATCCCGACACGATGATTGCGACACTGGGTGCGGCAATGCTTCTTGTGGCCTTTATCCTGTTCGTTGACCTTGTCGTGCTGCCGGCGATCCATTTTGTCAGAACAACCGTAGCGAAACTAAGGAGGTTAACATGAAGAGCATACTGGCAACTGCTGCAATCGTTATAGCTTTTATTTTGGCTGTCAGTTTTTTTGGCTATTCTGTTATCGGACCCGGGGAGGTCGGCATCAAGGTCAACTACTTCGGCACACAAAGGGGCGTCGAGGACTTTCCGTTGGTGACCGGGATGGTTCTGTTCAACCGATTTACTACTAAGGTTTTCCACTATCCGGTCTATGTCCAGACCGCCGTGTGGACCCAAAGCCCGCACGAGGGCAGGGCCATCAACGAGGAGATCACCTTCAACTCCAAAGAGGGGCTTATCATAGCGGGAGACTTTTCCCTATCCTATCAACTGGACTCCAAGAAGGTCCCTCATTTCTATGTTAAGTTCAGGAGCGATAACCTAGAGACGTTCACGCATGGATTTCTGCGCAATGTCGCCAGAGATCATTTCAACGAGGTCGGATCGCAGTATGCGGTTGACGACATCTATGGGCCAAAGAAAGAGGAGTTCCTGAAAATTATCAGGGAGAGGATCAACAAAGAGGTCGGCGACTTTGGCGTCCATCTTGAGCAATTCGGGTTTATCGGCGCACCACGACTGCCACAGGGGGTCGTCGACGCGTTGAATGCTAAGATAAAAGCAACCCAGGATGCAATCAGGGCTGAAAACGAGTTAAGGCAAGCCCAAGCTGAAGCTAAAAAACGAGTGGCCGCAGCGGAAGGTGAAGCTAGGTCTAACGAGATTCTCACCAAATCGCTTACTGATACGTTGATTCGATGGCGCACGCTTGAGATCACCCAAGAGGCGATCAGAAAATGGGACGGCAAAAGGCCGATGGTCGAGGGTAGTGGGGCTGGATTGTTGCTGCAGATTCCGCTGCCGGCGACAAAATAAATTGATGCAATGAGTCTAGGTGACAGCCAAGAAAGACGAGGCAAGAAAGGTTAGTTTAAACCCCCGATCCCTCAAGCCGGATCCTGCCTCGAAGAAAGCCCAGGTCGTCTATCTGATCCGGTCAGCGCGAGAGCCCGAACGAGGTGATGTCGCCGCCGGAAAAGAAGGTGCCGATAATGTTGCCGCGCGTGATCGGAAGATCGACGCGCGACGGGTGCGACTCGTCGTGATGGATCGTGATCCGAGCCGCCCTTGGCCGCCGCAAGTGGTTGCGCGCGAGCGCCTGTAGCGAATTCAAGGGCGGCTCGTCGTCGGCTCCCTTGATGCGCACGGCGATGCGCTCGCCGGCCTGGAACAAACGTGCCGTCGCGACGATCGGAATGCTGAGCTCGTAGACCTTGCCCGGTTCCAGCGGCTCGCGCGCTTCATGCGCCTGCACCGGCTCCCACGGCTCGCTGTCCTCTCGCAGGCGGCGCTGCGAGGCGCGCAGCCAGCCGCGCGTCAGCTCGTGTTCCTTGCCATCCCGATCGATGAGCAGCAGGGTCACGAACAGCAGCGCTTCCGTGTCGGTGGTGGACAGGTACAGGGTCAGGACGCTCGGGCCCAGCACCTCCGTGTTCTCGACGAGCGGCGGTGTTGCGTAGGTCGCCGAGCCGTGCTCGAAGTTCGATTCGTCGAACGAATCTACTCCCTCGCCCGGCCAGAGTTCGTGCTCGCTGAGCAGGCCGTCCTTGTGCAGATAAAAGGCCGTCCAGCGCGCCTCAGGCGGCGGCCAGTCCTCCAGAGACTTCCACTCGCCAGTGGGAGGGATGAAGCAGCGGACCGGCGGCTCGTCCATGACGCCGGTGTCGATCCCCTTGAGCCAATAATCGAACCAGCGCAGCGACTCGTCCTGGTACTGGTACAACGGGCGGTCGAGATAGACGCCCGGGCCGATAACCATTTTCTTGGGTCCCTTCCATTCCTTCCAGGCCATAAACGCGCCGGGCAAGTGAAGGCCGTAGTTGCCCCAGCAGGCGCCCAGATAGGCGGGCACCGTACCCTTCGCGTCGCGGGCGGAGCGCGCGCGCCAGAACGGCCCATCGAACGGATTCAGCACCACATCGACGATCAGTGCGTTGGTCCCGGCCTCTGGGTTCTGCAGCGCTTCGCTGAGCGCCGGCACGGCCATGATCTCCTCGTCGCGCATGGCCTGCTCGAGCGCCTGCTTGAAGCCGTCATCGCCTAGCATCTCCCTCGTCAAGCTGCAGTATCTGGGCCGGTGTAGGCTGTTGCGCCAGTGGGTGAGGAAGCCGTGCCCGAGGATGCCGCCGTGGTACGAGCGCTGGCGGTAGTCGTCGGTGCCCGCGAATGGAGCGAAGATCGCCTTCAGTGACTTGGGGCCGGCCGCGGCGACGGCCTTGGCGAGCCTGGCAAAGTAGGAGACGCCGAACATCCCCACGTTGCCGTTGCTCCAAGGCCGCGCCGCCAGCCAGTCGATGAGATCGCAGATGTCCTGGACCTCGACCGGGCCGAGCAGCTGATAGAAACCCTCCGACTTGCCGGTGCCACGCACGTTGAAGACGGCGTGGACGTAGCCGCGGCGGGCGAAGAAGGTCGAGTCGCCGCTTTCCATGTAGCCGCGCATCGGCGTGAAGCCGACAGGGAGGATCGGTGGCGACTGTAGATCCTTGTTGTAAGGGTGAGCGCCGAGGATAACGGGGAATCGCTCGGAGGATGCGGGGCGGTAGATGTCTCCGTCCAACGCCGTGCCGTCCGGCATAGGAACGCGCACGTCTCGCTCCACGATGACGTCGTACTTCCGTTCCGACGTGGACCACTTGCGCGTGAACACGGGCTTGGAACCTCCCGACCCCCAATACCTCAAGCCAGACGAAATGTCTATCCGCCTTGCAAACCGCCCCCTTGTTATTTTCCCCTTGCCCTTCCAACCGCCAATTGCGTAGAATCGGCGGAACCCATGGCCGATAAGACATCAATTGTACCTGTTGAACGGATTGAGCGCCTAATCATTCTCATTCGAGGACATAAAGTGATGCTGGATGCTGATCTGGCAGAGCTTTATGGAGTTGAAACGAAAGCCCTCAACAGAGCCTTCATGCGCAATAGGAAGCGGTTTCCTGAGGATTTTGTGTTTCAATTGACCGAGAATGAGTTTGAAGACTTAAGGTGCCAATTTGGCACCTCAAGATGGAAGGGTCGTCTTTGACGCTATCCGCCAGCTTATGACCCCGCCGGAGCCAAGGAAGCGGAAGATTGGCTTTATCGTCAAAGAAAGGGCCGCAAAATACGGAAGGTCAGAAATCAGCCCGAGGAGTTAAGAAACTCGATCAGCGGAGGAAAAGGCGAGATCAGGAAAGATTGTTTAGATTGTCGTGTCTGACCCTCAATGGTCCTTTGATTTCCGCCTTAACACTCTCGCCAAGAAAAGAAGAGTTCGTCTCGCTCATTCACACCTCGATACCTCCAGCTAATGAGAAGCAACACTTCAATCCCTTTCAGAAAACCCAGCACCAACCTAATCTTTCGGGGGAGTAAAATCCGATGGAAAACAACTAAGCTCAACATGAACTGCATGCCCTGGCCAGATCATCATGTACGATCGATCACTGATCTTTATCAAGCGGACACCAGCGCGTCCTAATTGTATTTACGAGACTCGTTTGGGACTATAACCGGGACACTTATCCCGACCGCACTTCACACATGACCTATTCGTGATGCGAGACCCTTGGCCTAGCGTATGAAACATTGGCCCATGACCGCACCTACACACTCGTTCTGTTTTCTGCTGCTCGGCTTTTTCCTTCTGCTTCATGATACACGTCTACCATCTCGATAAGCTTTTTTCCTCATCATGTCGACTTACCCTTCTAGCCGCCTCAGAACCTTCCTAAGTCTTTGGCAGCTTAGCACTCTTGCTTGCAGTTATAGTATAGCCTATTAGCTCCAATCCGAAGGCATGCCAAATCTCATCGGGTCGTGCTGCTTTATCCATCCTTTCATCAACAAACCACTTGATCATTTTTACTGCTAGGTTCTTCGTATCATGAATGATCAACAAAAACTCGCGTCCGCGCTGACTTTTAACGTCAAATATACCGAGACCTGCACCCTCATGAGCCCGGTTAAGGCTTCCATGAAAGCCGATACGATTCCGAACAAATTGTAGCTCCTTTTTGAAGGGCTCTAACTTTTTTACAAACTCTTCAAGCTCCTTATCAAAGGGATGCTTAAACCCATGCCAGATTTTCAATAAATTGGTGAAGTCCTGCCTATCGTCGAATAAAGAATATAAGAAACTAGTAGTCTCAAAAAACATCGTACCAAATCTGGTGAGATGTAATGGTAATACATCTGCTCCGTAATGAGCGTACTCGTCTGTCATCTTTGCTAGATAGCAAAATCGTATCATCCTCTCGACACTGATGGTCAATTCATCAGGAAATTGAGGAACCGACCCCTGCATACTTGGAGACCTCATAGCTAAACCAGACTACCACAACACATGGAACGAATTCCGCCCAAAACACCATGCGTGTCTGTCGTGTTATGCGTCTTTAGATCAAGTGAATCGGAAGACGTGCTGGCCGTTGTCCTATCTCTAGAGCTCATTCAGCCACCACACGAGAAGACGAGGCTCCACCAGTTGGAGTGTCATAATGGTGTCAAAATTGCAAAGCTGTATTCCTTCACGCCGCGAGGGGTTCAACGCTTCTCCAGCCTTTCGACCCTTTTGCCGCGTGCCATAGATCATAGTTCTGCTGAAGGTTGAGCCAGAGTTCTGGCGTTGTACCAAACGCTTGAGACAAGCGCAGGGCCATATCCGCCGACACTGCCCCACGC
>Ga0209824_10002293_pt1 | contig 10027 bp, 10 predicted proteins | sample VDWuncwatermetaG_FD_184124 | JGI IMG/M metagenome (GOLD analysis project Ga0209824, IMG submission 184124) | Wastewater microbial communities from Netherlands to study Microbial Dark Matter (Phase II) - VDW unchlorinated drinking water (SPAdes)... ...
CCCCTTTTGTGATTCGTCCCTGGATTTTTGTGATGGACGCTACACCGAGAACACAGAGAAGAAAGGTCCGTGCCGCCCAGACTTTACCAAAGTGGCTTTTGAAAAGGACCGCTGGAAGAAATGACCAAATCTCCTCCCAAGGCTGCCCGCTGATCATCTGTGACCGCAACACTAGGTCGCCCAGGCCAATCAGTAATAGGAGAAAGGGCAGGAGGCGCTCAAGAGAAGAGGCCTGGCCGGACGATGGAGAAACCACGAGGGTTCTGGATGTCAAACCTCCTACCAACAGAATCATCCCCACGAGATCCATCCCTTGGACCAGCGAGTGAAAGAAAATGTGAGATAAAATCACGGCGATTTTCCCTCTACAGTGAAGGAGAAGTCTCCTTCTGTGCGGTGGGTGTCTTTTGCTACCACGCTCCAGTAAACCCGATATGTCCCGGCAGACAGGGTCGGGAGATCCACCTCCAGAATAGTTGCGTCGAACGAGCTGACTCGGCCATTGCCTTTATCCACCCGCTGTTTGGCTGAGTTGTAGACAGCTATCGTGCTGAAGGCTGGTTCAAGCTCCCCATCAAACCAGATCGTCGCCTTGGGCGGAGGTTTAGGAATCGTCCAGCCTACTCTTGGCTCCGAACGGATCGGAAAAGCATGGCCGAGAACATGGGAAAGAAAGGCAGTCCCAATTAGGATCAAAGCTAAGATCAGACTCAGCGCACTTAGCTTCATTCGTCTCATCTTTGTGTGGCCCCGATGACTCCCCATGGCGTCCAGGTAAAGATATTGGGCCAGATGTCGTCGATGAAGAGATGGACTAATGCTTTCACCCCGACGTTTTTACCCGAAGGGCTGTTCAGCGGCACCTGGGCCTGCAGGCCAAGCTGGACATAGCTTCCCGCCCAAATGATGCCGGGGTTGAAAAAGGTGGTTGTATGTCCTTGCTTAGGGCTGCCGGCATTCGTCTCAAAGTTAAATTCTACAAGGGGAAAGAGACGGTTGAAGGGTGCGTCTAGGCCCACGTCCCTGACAAAGGATTGCAGGTAGGGAATGCTGTACATCACCGCGATTCCATAGGCGATCTTGGTCGGATGATGCTCTACTTTCCGTTCGATATCTCCATCTTCAGTGATTGTGTTGGTGGCGGTTTTTCCTTGCATTGGAACACGCACTCCAAGAGAACCGGTGATGGCCAAGGGCTTTAGGTAGTTTAGAGAATCGGGTAGATCACCAAGTCCCTTGCCAAAAAACAGGCCCGGCGTAAGCGTGGTAACTCTTTCGGCGACCCTTCTGGGTCCAACCCCACCGGGTTCCGCGCTGAAGCCTGCACTTAAGATACCCTCACGCCCTGCACTTCTGAGTAGAGAGTATTTAAGAGAGAAGTCAGGGTTGCCTGCACCGGAGGTGTTGGATTTGCCAGCCTCTCTCGGATCAAAAAAGAGGTAGTTCCATCCTACTCCGATGGCGAAGTCAGGAGAAAGACGTTTTGAGAACTCAAATCCGACACTGGTCTTTCTCCCTTCTTTATCTTTGCTCTCCCTTTCCACTTTAAGAAGATCCATCTCGTCAGACGGGAAAGGGTCGTCCAAAGTAATGGTTGAAGGAATAAATCTCTTCCCCACAACGCCGTGGGCATGAGCGAGCCCATGACAAAAAGCAAAAACTAAAACGAGAACACCGATAACGGCTAGATATTTTTTCATCTTCTCCTCCCTTGATTGTGAGACTGAAAGTGCCGGACCAATGAGAGAGGCCGGGTAAACCCCCGGGCGGGGAGAACCCTATGCTCTATCGGGCCGGCTTGTGCTGATTAGCGGGAGCTTACGCTAAGGGAGGAGCCCTTTTAGAAAAGGGTGAAGGTGTGAGAAAAGGAATCCAGACTTCAAAGGATAAAGAGATCGCTTCGAACGTGACTTGGACGATGGGGAGATTGATGAAAGAGGTCGGTTTTAGGTGACAGCTTTTTGCGATGGATAAGGCTACACAGGGGGCAGGCTGAGACTTATCAAAAGAGTGATGGACTAGATGCGGAACCGAAGAAATAAGGAAGAAAAGAAACAGGGCCGAGGCGGCTAGATAGAGAAGGCGGCCTGCTTCCAAACTTCCTTTCACTATCTTCATTTTGGCCATTTTTATCTGAGCAGAAGGGCGGAGTCAAGCCTCCGTCCTCCAATCAACGGGCTATCTTTCTAAGCGGAAGCGATAGATGTAAGAGAACTCCGAAGCGATATTTTTCCCATCTTTTCTTGCTGGCTCGAAACGGAATTGCCTTACCGCTTTTACTGCTTCATCATCAAATCCCATTCCGGCACTTTTAACAATCTCAACTTTTATAACCTTTCCCTCAGCGTCCACTTGGATTTTTAATTCGACATCAGCTTCAATGCCCATACGTAACGCCATGGGAGGATAAGAAGCCTTAACGGTTTGTAAGGGTCGTGCCTCCCGCACTCCCTTCTCGCCCTTTCCTGGGTTCAGGGTGCCGCCCTCCTGGCCTCTGCCGGTACTTCTATCTCCACCCTCACTATTCCCGCGTCCAGGCACCATCGCGCTATCTCCCCCCTGCCCTTCGACTATGTTTAAGCCACCCGGTTTGGTGGGACTATGGGTGGAGTCTGGCAATCGGGATTGATCCGAGGGGTTGGGGAGTTCTAATCTAGGCTCAGGCAATTCTTTCGACTCTTGCTGGGCGGAGGGTGTGGTTTGAATTTTTTTGCTCTCTTCATTTCCCCGAGCCGGCTTCTCCTGAGGTTGGACGATTTCAAGGAGCCTGATTGGTATAAGTTGTTCCTGAGAGGAGACAATCGAAAAAGGGGAGCGCAGAGACAGGCCGCCTAGGAGCATGATGTGAATGACTCCTGAGATGAGGATAGACGTCCTTATAGGCTGATCAAAAAATCTCACCATAGATGTACCGTGACGCCCGCCCTTATGGTCAAGGGGTCTCCAGGGGTAAAGTGGAAGTCTCTTACCGGAGCGGACTCTCCAGGTAGTTGCGACTCAAAGACAAACTGAGCTGCGCGCCATTTTTTGTTGGCCATGTTGTCAATGGCAAAAAGAAATTCGTATCGGTCCCATTTATATTTGAGTAGAAGATCAAAGATATTGTAGCCCCGGACATTGAACGTGCGATCTTCGGTGCCGTAACGATCACCGACGCTGCGCAACTGGATGCGGCCCTCTAGTCCTGATGGGTGGCGCGCGGTTAGCCCACTGAGCGCGAAGAAACGAGGCGCAAGGGGTATTGCCCCTCCGGTTTTTACAAACTCGGACCAGGTATAAGAGATGTCGAGATCGGCTCTTAGCCATGGGAGGATGTCGTAACGGAATTCTCCCTCTAGCCCCTGACGCATGGTTTTCCCTCTGGCCTCGGTGGTCCCTTCATCCCCAACTAGGACGAGCTCGCTTTCCAGGTGGCTCCTCCAGTAAGAGAGGCCCATGTCCAGGCGATCCAAGAGCTTTGTTCTAAAGCCCAGCTCTCCTCCCAGGACACGTGGAAGGGTAGTTTTGTTTGGGTTAGCGATCACGTCCCGGGCGTCGTTGCTGTGGTAGCCACCGCCGAAGTTGAGATAGATCTCCGAGCGCTTGGCCCAAGCGTTGTCGGAAAAGGGGGAGAGGATAACGTTAACTTTCGGATTGGCGATGAATCCTTCGTCGTCACCGGAATTTTTGTTTGCAGCCGGTCGGGTATCGCGCACATCAAAGAAAAACTTATCCAGCCTTACCCCGACCTGGGTTCTAAGCCAGGAAGTCGGCCTCACCTCTTGCTGAGCATACCAGGCCAGGTTGGTCTGGTTAACAATGGAGTCCGTAGTGGTGCTTAGACGCTGGCGTTTTTTCTGGTGAAAGAGTCCCACTGTAGTCCGATCGCTTCGGCTCGAGAATCCCACGAGAGTTTCCGTTGGGATTTCGAAGAGCGTGTAGTTCCGCCGGTAGTTGAGATAGGTGCCGCCCAGAAACCGCTTATCAGCCTGCTCAATCCCGTCTCCGTTTACGGGATCGTTTCGAAAGAAAGTAAAATCGGAGAAAAGGTTGAGTCGGTACCAGGATGTCCAGGCCTGGGCATTAAAGGATTGGTTCGCGTCCGCATAGTTGTAAACGAGGTTAAGGTTCTGACGTTCTGTCTTTCCGCCTTCACTATTGTCTTCAGAACCAAAGCGGCCGAGGCGGCCCGCTCTCACCTCGCGCGAAGGAATCTGTCCAGAGGCATTCCAGTAGCTTTTGAAGAAAGTTCCGAGGAAACTCAAGTTGGAAGAGGCGGTTGTCAGGATCGTAAATTTCGTGAAGAGGTTGAAACGATTCAAGTTGTTTGGATCCTTGAAAGGTCCGTTATTGTGGTATGCTTCAAAGGCGATATATGGGGTCAGCGGGGTACCCTCTGGTGGGGAGAGAATGCTGAGGTAGCGTTGGGTATCAAAGCTTCCACCTGTTATTGTGAAGGTGGTGTCTTTATCTCTTCTCTTGGTAATAACGTTGACGGCTCCAGCTGTGGCAATATCCCCGAATTGCACGAAGTAAGGTCCTTTGTAAACCTCGACGTGGTCCACAATCTCAGGGATAAGCCAGTGGAGGTCCGCGTATCCCTGTCCGTGTGCGTGGCTTACCATATTGACTGGAATGCCATCGACAAAGATGGCTACGTCGGTTCCATGATCCGCATCGAAGCCTCTAAGAAAGATCTGGTCTGCCTTCCCGCCGCCTGCATGCTGTGCAATAAAAAGCCCGGGGACCAGTCGGAGAATGTCGCTCGGTGTTGATGAGGGCCGGAGTTCCAAGTCTCTGGCCCTGATAGACTGTTCCGTTGCTGTCGAGGTTGGTTGTTTTCCCCAAACATAGACCTCAACGGGTTGCGAAGACGAAGCTGGTGTGTCCTGAGGAAAAATAGGGCTAGCATTTAAGAAAAAGGTGGAGGCCCAGATGAATATGACAGTGTTGCGTGACGATGACATGGGTTCTGCGATTCCTCCGTAATATCTTTTGAAAATTCGTGTTACGCAGTAGCAAAAAAAATTATGCCTTGATCTGCACGGAGGTGGTAACGAGCTTACCGTTCTGCACCCCTTTGGTGGCGATCAGCTTGCCTGCGACTTCATGCACTTTCTCTGCCCCGCCGCGAATCACGACGACCTCCAAGCAGTTATTTTCATCGAGATGGATATGGAGACTAACGTTGATGGCTACCTTGGCCTTGTGCTGCATGTCCGCAAGGATATCTCCTAACCGATGTGTCCGATGATCGTAGACGAGGCTGACTACGCCAACGATCTCTCCTGCTCCCTCAGTTACTCTCTTCTGAATCAGATGGTCGCGGATGAGATCGCGGATAGCCTCGGAGCGATTAGCGTAGCCCAATTCCGCGATGCTGCGATCAAAGGAGCGCAGCAAGTCATCCTCCAAGGAGACGCCAAAACGAATAACCTTAGGCATAGGCTTACGGCTTTCATCTCGTAACACGAATTTAGATTAAGTGTCAACAGCCGGAGCATCTTAAGGCTGCTTGGAAGATCTGAGAAGCTGTGGTAGTAGGAAAATGAGTGGCCCATTTAGAGGATAGATGTTGATCCGCCACCTATCTCTACTGAACCTTCTTTTCTTTCTTCTGGCCGGCTGCGCATCCAGCGAGCGAATGGAGAGACTCTATGCCCAGCGCTGTCTGGGTTGCCACGGTCCGTCTGGTAAGGGCGATGGTCCTGTCGCTGTTTCACTGCCGGTGCCTGTTCCCGATTTTCGAGAAACGGTCCAGCGTCGTAGCGTCTCCCAAATCCGAAAGATCATCACACAGGGCAAAGGTCTCATGCCTGCTTATGGGCCTGCGCTGGGCGGAGCCGAAATCCAGGACATGGTCCGCATGGTCCGTGTCGTAAGCCAGCAAGACCGCCCCCTCGAATGGTGGGAAAGAATTGAACCTCTGGTTTGGGCTCACTGCAGTGTGCCATGGGAAGTTGTGCTTGGTTACGATCAATCGTCAGAAGAGGAAAAACCTTGATCCAGAGATCATTCAGGCAATTTGGGCTTTTTCTCCTTGCTTCAGCTCTCGTTCCTGGAACTCAAAAACAGGCGATGAGTCACGACCCACCCTCCGTAGGCAAAGAAGCCGTGCGTCGCCAAGTCCGTCTGCCCGTCGAGGACTTTTCACTGACCGATCAAGCAGGTCGGTCTTTCAGATTTCAGGGGCTGAGGGGAAGGGTCGTTCTTGTGACCTTCATGTACACGACATGTCCCGACGTGTGTCCCTTGCTTACGGCCAATATGCGCCTGGTTCAGGAGAACTTGAGGCCGAGCGAGCGGCCGGCCGTTTTTTTCTTGTCGATCACCACCGATCCCGAAGTCGATACTCCCAGTGTCCTCAAGTCCTACGGGGAACGCTACAAAGCGGATTTCTCGAATTGGTTTTTTGTCACCGGCGATCAGAAGTCCTTAGAGCGAGTCTGGAAAATCTTTGGCATCAAGGTTGAGAGAAAGGCCCGTGGGCTGGTTGACCATACATCCCTTACGGGTCTCATCGATAAAAATGGCATCATGCGCCTAGTCTACTATGGCGCCGCGCCAGATCCCAAAAGGATTCTGCAGGATGTGCGTAAATTACTTAGTCACCCATAAACTCCGAGTGCCTTGGCAGTCTCGCTTTGTGGGAGTGTCCTTGATATGGGAATGACGATTGGTGGATAAGGACCTAATGCGAGCTGCGAAGAAGTTTTGTTCAATCGGAATATTTTTTGTCTTGGCTCTCTCTTTTAGTTCTCCTATAAAGGCGGAAGAAATCATCGTCTCGGCAGCGGCCAGCCTGACCGATGCCCTCAAGGAAATAGGGAAAGCTTATGAATCCACAAACAAGAACAAGGTCCGATTTAACTTTGGCGCCTCTAGCGAGCTCGCTCGGCAAATCGATGAGGGAGCGCCGGCAGATATCTTTTTCTCCGCTGATTTAGAAAAGATGGATATTTTGGCGAAGAAGGGACGTATTGACTCTGCAACTCGCAGGAATTTGCTCTCCAACCAGTTGGTGCTTGTGGTTCCGAGCGATTCAAAGGTGGCTGTTCGCTCACCGAAAGATCTTCTTCGTCCGGAGATGCAACGGATTGCGCTGGCTCAGCCAGAGACGGTTCCTGTTGGGATCTACTCGCGGAAATACCTCGAATCAGAGGGGCTATGGGAAGGAGTGGCATCTAAGATCGTCCCGGTCCTGGACGTGCGGGCAACATTAGCAGCCGTCGAATCTGGAAATGTCGATGCCGGTTTCGTTTATAAGACAGACGCAGCGATTTCCAAGAAGGTTAAGGTCGTCTATGAGGTGCCAATAGACAAGGGGCCGAAAATCCTCTATCCCGTCGCCGTAGTTAGGGAGTCCAAGAGGAAGGAAACGGCGCGTGATTTTCTACAGTTTGTCTACGGCAAAACCGGGAAAAGCACATTCGAGAAATATGGCTTTGTGGTCTTGCCATAAGATTTGAAGCGAAGGTTGCCTCTATCATGCTTTTTTCCCCAGATTCCTGGCACATCACTCTTCTTTCGGTCGGCGTTGCTTTGATCAGCACCCTCTTTATTCTTCCATTCGGGATCGGCCTCTCCTGGCTACTTGCCCGTAAGGATTGGCCTCTGAAGGGCATGACCGAAACTCTGGTTCTGCTTCCTTTGGTCATGCCGCCGGTGGCCACTGGCTTGATCCTGCTCAAAATTTTTAGCCGCAGGGGACCAATCGGCCAGTGGCTTTACGAAATGGGTATTGAGGTCGTTTTTAACTGGAAGGGGGTTCTTGTGGCCATGGCCGTCATGTCATTTCCTCTTCTGGTTCGTTCGGTTCGAACTTCCTTTTCCGAGGTGAATCCCCGCCTGGAACAGATTGCCGCGACTCTTGGGGCGTCGGATCTCAAAGTGTTCCTCACGGTTACGATCCCGCTCGCTTGGAGAGGAATCATTGCGGGGTCTCTTTTGGCATTTTCTCGCGCCCTGGGTGAGTTCGGAGCGACTATTTTAGTAGCCGGCAATATTCCCGGGAGAACTCAAACGCTTTCGCTGGCTATCTTCAATTTTGTCCAGCTTGGCAAGGACGAGGAGGCCTATGCATTGCTGTTGATCACCGTAAGCATCGCATTTGCCGGAGTTCTGACTTCTGAGTGGCTCACTCGATCCAAGGGGGCTTAAAGAGAATGGAGCAGGTAGTCTTGAGTTGCCGTGTCGCTCTAGCCGACTTTCTTCTGGATATCGATGCTTCCTTCCAGTCCCAAGTCACATCGATTTTTGGCCCCTCCGGTTCGGGAAAAACTTCGTTATTGGATACGATCGCAGGACTGAGGGAAGTTTTATCCGGTGAAATTAAGATCAGTGGTAGAACTCTCTTCTCGTCATCTCAGGAAGTCGATCTTCCTCCACAGGAGCGCTCCATTGGATACGTCCCCCAGGAAACGGCGCTTTTCCCGCATCTGTCTGTGAGGAAGAATATTCTTTTTGGCTCAAACAGGAGCTCCAGTAGCCGTGGTATTGCCGACATCAGCTTGAATCACGTCGCAGAGTTACTTGAAATCAATCATCTCCTGAATCGTCCAGTCACGCAACTATCAGGGGGAGAAGGTCAACGGGTTGCCCTTGCGCGCGCTCTCCTCTCTCGTCCGCGACTCTTACTCTTGGATGAACCCCTTGCTTCCTTAGATATCGGCCTAAAAGAGAGAATAATCCCCTATCTGCGCCGAGTGCGAGATGAATTTGCCATCCACATAATTTACGTCACTCATAACCCTGCAGAAGTCCTCTCCTTGGCAGACTGGGTTATCATGATTCGAGAGGGCAAAGTCGTGACTCAGGGTGTGCCCCATGAGGTTTTAGTTTCCCGGTTGGTTTTGTCCGGTCTGGGTGAGAGCGACATTGAGAATGTTTTTGATGCGCGTCTGGTGAGTTCTGAACGAGAAGCGGGAAGAAGTAGGGTTCGACTGGAGTCTGGACAGGAGCTTTTTATCCCTTACGTGGACAAGCCGGCTGACTGCTTTATGCAAGTTAGGATTCGTGGGGATGATATACTGGTTGCCACAAAACGACCTGAAGGGATTTCAGCGGGGAACATCCTTTCGGGAATGATCACAAGAATTGAGACGGTGGATGGAGAGTCTATCTTAAGAGTCGATGCCGGGAGCATCTTTATCGTAAGATTGACTGCGTCGGCTGTAGAGAGACTTAATTTGGTGGAAGGTCAGGAGATCTTCTTGGTCATAAAGACAAGGTCCTGTCTGGTCCTATAGAGTTTCAGCGTTGAATAAAGGACCTTGACAAGAATAGGTTCCCCTGCATAATAAGGTCACTGTGCATTTTCCTCTCTTGAAAGAGCGCAGACTTAATCTCAGGTGTCTGACCGGGGTAGTGCTCCTACTCACTGTCTTCTTTCTCCCCTTACATTTCCACTCCTTCACTCTCGCCGCTCAGGTCAGCAAGGAGTGTAGCTGTTATCATGGAGGACGAACCCAGGCAGGTTTGGCGCTGGCCCAAGCGGATTGGACCCCTACTCTTCAGGCATCGTTCATTGTTATCCATGAGCCCCAAGTTTTTGGTTGGTTCTCGATTCACTCTCACGCCATTCGCGCGCCTCCAGCTGCCATCTCTCTCTAAGTTCTTCTTTTCCATCTAATTCTTTTTTCGTTGCCCTCCTGGTTGGGCGGGAGGGAGAAATATTTGTCTTTAGGGAGGTGGATTTATGGATTCGTTGAAAAGGAAATTATGGCCTATCTCTATGTGCCTGGTCTTGTGTTTCATGGTCTTTTCACCTCGAGTTGGATGGGCTCAGGATTCCATCATCGAGACTTTGAAGAGGCAGCTTTCCGAAATGCAGCAACAGATGCAAAAAATGGTGGAACGAATTGAGCAACTTGAACAGGAGAAGGCGGCCCAGGTTGAGCCTCCGGCACAACCGGCGCAACAGTCGGTTCAGTCCATTCCCGGGGCCTTGAATCCAGCCATTTCGGTGATTGGAAATTTTGTCGGGCGCGGGGATAGTAAGAGGGTTTTCAATGGAGACGGAGACCGCATCAGCAACAAGTTCAATCTG